>Ga0137395_10001478_pt1 | contig 10944 bp, 7 predicted proteins | sample czobulk216metaG_FD_108283 | JGI IMG/M metagenome (GOLD analysis project Ga0137395, IMG submission 108283) | Vadose zone soil microbial communities from Angelo Coast Range Reserve, California, USA - czobulk2.16 metaG | ecosystem: Environmental > Terrestrial > Soil > Vadose zone | place: USA...
AGCTCGTCGAGCAGCAGGTCCAGCCGCTCTCCGGCACCAACCGGCTGGCGGTCGTGTACCAGGGGCAGAAGGTTCGGGTCTGGCTGAACGGCACCATGGTCACCACCGAAAGCATCACCAGGGTCCACGGAGCCGGCAACTACTACTGGTTCCACATTAGTTATGACAAGTCCAAGCCGGTCGACTCGATGCTCATCCAGATGGCCATCTACAAGCTGGCGGCCTAGCGGCGCTCTAAAACACGGGCGCCGGGGCTCCACAGAACCCCGGCGCAATCGACTACTACAACGAACTTAGGAATCGCTCGAAGAAGTCTTACTTCTTCTTCGAGGCCTTCTTCTTGGCAGCAGGCTTCTTCTTCGCGGCCTTCTTCTTAGCAGCCATGTTCGTGCACCTCCTTCTTCGTGATACGGACCCGAGGTTCCATGGTTTGATGATCAGCTTCTCTTGGTGAGACGCGATCGATGCGAAATGGGTCGCTGACTCGCGTCGGGTCCGTTGCCTCTGTGGTGGCAACCGCAAGCAGATACGCCATACAAACTGTCTTGATACATCGTGTGCATTGCGTTCGTCAATGGGTAGCTAAAATTTTTTTCGCGAGACATGCAGTCGAAAAGTACTAACTCGACATCATCACGACGTCTCGTGACATCAATCAACATGCGTGCAGCGATGGTCACGCGCGTCGCATGTAAGACGCGCTTGTGCACAGGCGACGAGCATGTCTGTGCAGTCGTTGTGCCTAACTCATCGACTTTTTCCACAAGGGAGGCGCGATGAAAATCGTCCTCGGTCATGGAGCGTCGGGCACCGCTGCATCGATGAAGCCTTACGTGGTCGGTTTCAAGCGCCGAGGCCTCGACGCGTTGGCCGTCGACCTGCCGAAGAGCAACGCGGAGCGTGCAATCCAGGTCTTCGTCGAGCAGTCGGGTCGCGATGTAGTCGGTGGTGGCCAGTCCTACGGAGGCCGCATGGCCAGCATGGCCGCGGTCGAGGCGGACTTCGCCGGCCTCGTCCTCTTTTCCTATCCGCTGCACCGGCCGGGATTCCCCGACCAGCTGCGAACCGATCACTTCAAGCAGATCCGCTGCCCCGTCCTTTTCATGAGCGGTGACCGCGATCCTTTTGCGCGCATCGACCTCCTGAAGAAGTGGGTCAAGGTGGTCCCCAACGCAAGGCTCGAGATCTTCCCGGGGCAAGGGCACGGCCTGCTCGCGGTGCTGGACCACGCGCTGGACGTCGCCTCAGACTTCGTGAAGTCGCTGTCATGACGGCCAGCACCCACATGGTCAACGCCAACGGACTGCGCTTCCGCACGCTCGTCGAGGGTCCGCCGGACGGCGACATGTTCCTGCTGATGCACGGCTTTCCCGAGGGCGCTGAGTCGTGGGCGCGGCAGCTGCACGTGCTGGCGCACGCGGGCTTCCTCGCGGTCGCACCCGACCTGCGTGGCTACGGACTGACCGACGCCCCGGAGGGTGTGGAGAACTACGGCATCGACCTCCTGGTCGCGGACGCGAAGGGGCTGATCGAGTCGTTCGGGCGCAAGTCGGCGCACATCGCGGGCCATGACTGGGGCGCGGCTGTTGCGTGGTACTTCGCCGGCGCGCACCCGGAAATGACCACGACACTCACCGCGCTCTCGGTCGGCCCTCCGGCCGCGCTGGCCGCGGCGAGCCGCGAGGACCCCGACCAGCAGACCCGCCAGAGCTACATCGGGCTGTTCGTCCAGGCCGGCAAGGCCGAGCGCGTGCTGACAGACCAGGACAACATGAGGCTGCGCGCGACGTACCGGATCGGCCCCAATCCAGACGCGATCCCGGTGCGGGTGGTGGACGGATTCGTCCGCTCGATGAGCCGGCCCGGCCGCCTGACCGCGGGCCTCAACTACTACCGCGCCAATCTGAAGACGGGCGGCGTCTCGTGGGAGCGGCTGCAGCGTTTGGGCGACATCACCTCACCGACGCAGCTCCTGTGGGGCGATCAGGACCCGGCGCTCGGACGCCGGCAGGCGGAGCAAACGAGGGCGCACGTCAAGGGCCGCTTCCATCTCGAGGTGCTCGAAGGCGCTGGGCACTGGCTTCAGTTCGAACGCCCCGACGAGGTGGCCCTCGCCCTGTCGCAAGTCACAGCGATATAAGCTCTAGGCGCGATGGTCCGTCCTGAGGATCAGGATCGCAGGTCCAGTCTGCGGCGTCTTGATGACATCCTCGAAACCCTGGAGCAGCTGAACCTGCACGACAGGACTGAGCTCAACGACACCCTGGCTGAGCGGCTGATCCTGCTCGGCATCGAAAAACCGCACAGCATCCCCGTCCCGCAGCTCATCGAGCGCGTGTGGCAGATGCAGCAGCCCTACCTGATCACGATCGTGGTCGAGCGCCGACGCAGGCGCCGGCGCAGGGTCGATCCCGCAGCCGTGCCCCCCGAAGCCTGAGGCGGCATCAGCCTGACCCCGTCCGCCTGGCTCGACACATTCCTCCGTATCGGAGGGCGCGTGCGGGACGTGGTCTCGCCGCTAGCCGGCACAGAGGCCGGGCGGCAGCAGCTCGCGATGGGCGCGGGCGGCGACAGAACGATGGAGCTCGACCGCGCCGCCGAGGCCGTGGTGTTCGAAGAGCTGCAGGCCATCGCCGATCGCGGCGAACAGTTCTCGGTTTTGTCCGAGGAGGTCGGCCTCCGGTCGTTCGGCGCGCCACTTCCACTCGTGGTCGTGGACCCTGTCGACGGCAGCTTGAACGCCAAGCAGGGCATTCCGTTCTACAACGTGATGATGGCGTTGCTCGAAGGCCCGACCGTGGGCGACGCGACGGTTGGATGCGTCGTCAACATCGTCAGCGGCGAGCGTTGGACGGCGATCAAGGGCCACGGGGCGATGCGCAACGGCCGCCCGATCACCGTGGTCCCGCACGAGCGCGCGGATCGCATCCAGCTGCTCGGCCTCGAGAGCTCGACCCGCTCGCTCGGTGCGGCCGCGCGCCTGATCGAGCGGTCGAGCAAGGTGCGCATCCTCGGCGCGATGGCGCTCTCGATGGCGCACACCGCCGCGGGAGCGCTCGACGCGTTCTGCGCGCCGGTGCCGATGCGTGTGTTCGACATGACCGCGGGCCTTCTTCTCCTCAGCGAGACGGGCGGTGTGGCCACCGACGTGCAAGGACGCTCGCTCGGGTCTCTCGAGTGCACACTCCAGACGCGCACGACGCTTCTGTGCGCACCGGACGCGCCTGCGCACGCACTGGCGATGCGGGCATTCGCGGGCGACTGACTTCGTGCAGGTGACGCCCGAGCGGAGCGTCTTCGTCATCCTCAGCTTCGAAGGTCCTGATGTGTACAGCCAGGCCGGCGGCCTCGGCGTGCGGGTGAAGGGCCTGTCACGCACGCTGGCGCAGCTCGGCTACGAGACGCACCTGTTCTTCATCGGCGACCCCGAGCTGCCGAGCGCGGAGACACACGAGCACGGCCGCCTCCATTACCACCGGTGGTGCCAGTGGCTGTCGGCCTTCCACCGAGGCGGTGTGTACGACGGGGAGGAGGATAAGCTGCGCGACTGGGAGCGCAGCGTTCCCCCCGCGGTGGTCGACGGGATCATCGCGCCGGCGATCGAGTCGGGTCTCAACGTCGTGGTGCTCGCCGAGGAGTGGCAGACAGCGGCGACGATGAACCTCCTCTCCGACTCGCTGTACTACCGCGCGCTGCGCGACGGCGTCGTGATGCTGTGGAACGCCAACAACACCTTCGGCTTCCAGCGCATCAACTGGGGCGCGCTCGCGTTCGCGTCGACCATCACGACCGTCAGCCGGTACATGAAGCTGCGGATGTGGGAGTGGGGTCAGAACCCGATCGTCATCCCGAACGGCGTTCCTCTGTCGCCGGGTGCCGGCGTTGATTCCGCAGTGGCTGCGGATGTTCGCGAGGCGGCCGCCGCCGACCACTTCTGTTTCAAGATCGGCCGCTTCGACCCGGACAAGCGCTGGCTGATGGCTATGACGGCGATGGCGTACCTGAAGCAGAGCGGCAGCCGGGTCCGGCTCCTCATGCGCGGTGGCAGCGAGCCTCACGGCCTGGAGGTGATGCTCCACGCACGCAGTCACGGCTTGCATGTCACCGACGTCAAGGCGCCCGATGACCCCGCCGGGCTTGCGCGGGTGCTGCGCGCGCACCCGCACGCCGACGTGATCAACGTGACCAGCTACATCAATGACGACCTTCTCGAGGTCATCTATGTCGCATGCGACGCCGTGCTCGCTAACTCAGGCCACGAGCCGTTCGGGCTGGTTGGCCTCGAGGTGATGGCGGCAGGCGGCCTCGCGATCACGGGTTCGACTGGCGAGGACTACGCGGATGCGTTCCGCAACGCCCTAGTGCTCGAGACGGACGATCCGGTCGAAGTGGTGACGCTCTTGCGTTTGATCAAGGACCGGCCCGACCTGGCCGCCTCCATCCGCACGCGCGGGCTCGCGACCGCGCGTGACTACGCATGGGAGAAGGTGATCGACCAGCTGCTTCTTCGCATCGACCTCGCGGCCGCGCAGCAGGCCGTGCGCCTCGAAGGCGCCGACGTTCCGCCCCCGCCGGCGAAAGGGACGCGGCGTAAAGCGGCACGTTCGCCGAAATCAATAACCTAGAGCGAGATGAAGCCTCTCCACGTCGCGTTTTATGAGAGGGAACCCGCAGGTTCCCTCTCATCGCCCGCAGGCTTCGCCCGCGGGCTGCTCTCCCTTCTGCAAAAGGACTGTCCGATTTGATTTCTCCAAGCGATGGGTTGTGGCAACTGGCACGTGGAGTCGCGGCCGAGATGAACTCGGCCGCCCCCGCGATGCACGGGGACGCATGAAGCCTCTCCACGTCGCTTTTGTGTGGCACATGCACCAGCCGTACTACAAGGACGACCTCACCAGCACGTACCTGCTGCCGTGGGTGCGGCTGCGCTGCGCGAAGGACTACTTGAAGATGCCGGCGCTCCTGGACGGCTACCCGAAGGTGCGAGCCACGTTCAACCTCGTGCCCTCGCTGCTGGCGCAGATCGAGGACTACGGCAAGGAGGGCTCGGTCGACCTGTTCCTGAACCTCAGCAGTCGCGACGCCGGCGAGCTGTCGGCGGAGGAGCGCACGTTCCTGCTGCGCTGGATGCGCGAGTCGCCGCGGGCCCTGCGGGTGCAGCAGTCGCCGCGCTATCTCGAGCTCGCCTCGCGGTCGCTCGACCAGCAGTTCAGCACCCAGGAGATCCGCGACCTCCAGGTGTGGTTCAACCTCGCGTGGTGCGACCCGGTCTGGGTCGATTCGGACCCACGCCTGTCCGAGCTCAAGCGCAAGGACCGCGACTTCGCAGAAAAGGACAAGACGCCGCTCTTCGAGGCCCAGGCCGAGGTCATGACCAAGGTCATCCCGAAGTACAGGGAGCTGGCCGATCGCGGCCAGGCCGAGCTGACCTTCTCTCCTTATTACCACCCGATCCTTCCGCTGCTGGGCCACGTCGACTCGGCGCGCACTGCGAACCCGCAGATCAAGCTCCCCGAGCGCCATTTCTCACACCGCGAGGACGCCGAGCGGCAGATCGAGCTCGGGCAGGGGCTGTTCGAGCGCTTGATCGGCAGGCGACCCGGCGGGATGTGGCCGTCGGAGATGGCGGTCGGCGAGAGCGTGGCGGGGCTGGCGGTGCACGCCGGAATCGACTGGATGATCAGCGACGAGGAGGTGCTCGCGCGCTCGATCGACGCGCACATCTGGCGCGACCCCGAGGGCCGCGTGAACGTGCCGGCGCAGCTGTACCGGCCTTACCGCATCGACCGAGAGGGTCGGTCGGTGGCGATGGTGTTCAGGGACTCGACGCTCTCGAACCTGATTGGCTTCGACTACCAGCGCATGTCATCGGCCGACGCGGCGCGAGACCTGATGGCGCGCCTGCGGCGCATCGGTGAGCAGCAGAACGATGACGACTACCTCGCTGTCATCGCGCTGGACGGTGAGAACGCCTGGGAGTTCTACCCGCGAGACGGCCATGACTTCCTGAACGCGCTGTACGGCGAGCTCGAGGCGGCCGCCGACGTCGTCACGACCACGGTGAGCGACTTCCTGAAGGAGCATCCGCCCCAGCAGCAGCTGCACCGCCTGCACACCGGCAGCTGGATCGGCGCCAGCCTCGACACCTGGATCGGCGATCCGGACCACAACACGGCCTGGGACCTGCTCGCCGAGACGCGAACATGGCTCGAGGAGCAGTCGCGGCAGCGCCCGAATGAGTCGAGCAACGCGATGAACGCGTGGCGCGAGATCCTCATCACCGAGGGCAGCGACTGGTTCTGGTGGTTCAGCCGCAAGCACGACTCGGGCATGGACCAGATCTGGGACAACCAGTTCCGGCTGCACCTGCGCAACGTCTACAAGGTGATGGGGCAGCGGGCCCCGGCGCGCCTGTTTCAGCCGATCCTCCAGAAGGCACCGACGCCCGAGCGCGGGCTGCCACAGGTCGAGATTCGCCCGGCTTCGCGCGACGACCCGGCGTGGACGAATGCCGGCTTCTACCAGGTAGGCTCGGGGTTCGGGGCTCTGCACCGGCCGGCCGGAGTGGTGGAGCGCGTTTTCTACGGTAACGACGCCGAGCGGCTCTACGTCCGCATCGACACGCCGCGCTCCGCAGCGGATCTTGCCGCCCAGAACATCACCCTGTGGCTGTACTGCTCTGGCCTGCCGAGCCCCGACGGCCAGAAGGGATCGATCGACCTGCCCCTGCAGCCTGCGGCGGCCGCCGAGTTCGGTTTCGAGCCCGCGTATGTGATCCGGATCGAGCCCCGAGCTTCAGGCGGGCACCTGACCCTGGCTCGCGTGAGCGACCCGCCGCAGAACGCGGTGTTCGAGTCTGAGTGGGACGCTCAGGATCCTTTCTTCTTATCTGTGCCGTTCGCGCAGCTGGGCCGCAGCGCGGGTGAACCGGTCGAGCTTGCTCTGATCGTCAGCCGCGACGGGCACGACATCGAGCAGGTGCCGCCAAACGGGTCACTGGGCCTTCGGGTGCCTGGCGTGTCCACCGTGGTCGAGGCCGAGCACGGCAAGCCGCTGAAGGTGCTGGTTGCGGCCGCGGAGCTTGCGCCGTTCGCGAAGATGGGCGGCATCGCGGACGTGGCCGCGTCGCTCTCCAAGGAGCTGCGGCGCCTGGGCCACGACGTTCGCGCAGTGCTGCCGCGCTACCGGCAGGTAGACATCGAGCATTACGGCCTGGTGCCGGTGGTCCGCGGCCTGCAGGTGCCACTGGGCACGCAGCCGGTCGAGGCGACGATCTACGAGGGCCGCATCAACGACATGCCCGTGTACTTCGTCGACTGCCCCCAGCTGTACGACCGCGACAACATGTACGGCTTCGGCGACGACGACGCGCGGTTCATCTACTTCTCGCGCGCCGTGCTGGAGATGCTCGGGCCGCTGGACTTTCGCCCCGATGTCATCCACCTCCACGACTGGCAGGGCGGGTTGGTGCCCAATATGCTCGACCGGCTCTATGGCGACGGGCCGCTGTCGGACGTCGCCACCGCTCTGACCATTCACAACCTGTCGGCGCAGGGCGTGTATGGCTTCGGCGCCCTGACGCTTGCAGGTCTGGAGAAGTGGGGCTTGATGCGGGTCGGCATCCCGGGGCTCGACGACGTGGTGAACGTTCTGGGTCGCGGCATCCATTTCGCGGACGTGGTCAACACGGTGAGCGAGCGGTACGCCGCGGAGATTCAGCGGCCGGAGTTCGGCGAGGGCCTCGACGAGGTGCTGCGCGCCAACGTCCACAAGCTGTACGGGATCGTGAATGGGATCGACTACGAGCAGTTCGATCCAGGGCGCGATCCGAACATCCCGCACCACTACTCGGCTACGGCGCCCGAGGCAAAGGCTCTAGACCGCGCGGAGCTGCGCACCGAGCTCGGTCTCGAGCGGGTCGACCGGCCGCTATGCGCGATGGTGTCGCGGTTCTACGACGTGAAGGGTCTCGACCTGGTCGAGCAGGCATTGCCGGCGATCCTTGGGCTGGGGCTGCAGCTCGTGGTGATCGGGCCCGGTGACCGGCGTTACGAGGACCTGTTCCGCCGAGTGGCGTCAGAGAAGCCGGGCACGGTGGCGGCGGTGATCGGGTTCGACCCTGCGCTGGCGCAGCGCATCTACGCCGGGGCCGACATGCTCTGGATGCCGTCGCGCTTCGAGCCGTGCGGCCTGGCGCAGCTGATCGCCCTGCGGTACGGCACCGTGCCGGTGGTGCGTGCGACGGGCGGGCTCGCGGACACGATCAAGGACTACGACCCCGTGGCGTCGACGGGCAATGGGTTCAGCTTCGAGGCTTATGACCCGTGGCAGTTCTTCGCCGCGGTCGTGCGCGCGTGGGAGACGTACCGCCACCACTCGGTGTGGTCGTGGCTCGTGCGCCGATCCATGAGCGAGGACGTGTCGTGGTCGAGGTCCGCCCAGAAGTACCTGCAGCTGTATCGGTCGGCGATAGCGAATCACCGCGAGCGTCGCGGGATCGCCGCGCTGGAGGGCTAACCGCCCCAGTCGGGTAGGAGTCTCAACTGCTCGACACGGCGTGCGCCTGGCGCGTACGTCTGGTCGAAGTAATCCAGTACCATGCGGCGCGCGGAGAAGTCGGTGACCACGCGCCTGATGGACGCGCGCATCATCTGCACCCATTTCTGCGGAATCCCGGCGGCGTCGCGCGCGAAGTACGCGGGCACCACCTCCTTTTCCAGCAGGCGGTACAGGCCCTCGGCCTCGGCGCGGTCGTCGGTGGCAGGACGGTCGAGCGTCGCGCCTGATGGGATCGCCCAGCCGAGCTCCGGGCGGTAGCCCTCGTCCCACCAGCCGTCGAGCACGCTCACGTTGAGGACGCCGTTGGCCGCGGCCTTCATGCCGCTCGTGCCGCTCGCCTCGAGGAACCGACGCGGGTTGTTGAGCCAAACGTCACATCCCTGCACGAGCCGGCTCGCGAGCTCGATGTCGTAGTCCTTGAGGAAGACGAGGTTCGACTCCTCGCGGCTGAGGGTGACGACCCGTCGCAGGATGTCCTTGCCCGGTTGATCGGCCGGGTGCGACTTGCCGGCGAACAGAAACTGAACGGGGCGCTTGGCGTCGTGCAGCAGCTTGGTGAGTCGCGGGCGGTCGTTCAGGAGGAGGTCGGCGCGCTTGTAAGGCGCAAAGCGCCGGCCGAAGCCGATGGTGAGGGCTTTGGGATCGAGCTGAGCAGGCCGCTCGTCGCGCGTGGCGACGAACTCGAAGAGCCTCCTCTTGAGATCTGAGTGCACCTTCCACAGGTCGGCCGCCGGGATCTCGAGCACGGCCTGCCAGCGCCCGTCCCTGCCATCGAGGTCCCACCAGTCGGGACCGACGAAGCGGGTGAGGATGGCGGCCATCTCGGGCGCGAGCCACGTCGGCATGTGGACTCCGTTGGTCACAGAGCTGATGGGCACCTGCGTCTCCTGCAGTCCGCGCCACGCGTCCTTCCAGAGCCTCCGCGAAACCGCGCCGTGCAGGCGGCTGACGCCGACCGACTGGTCGGCGAGCCTCAGGGCCGCGTAAGTGGTGCAGAGCCTCTCTCGTGGATCGCCCGGGCGCTGGCGTCCAAGGTCCATGAAGCGGTCGAAGTTGATGCCCACCTGCTGCAGGTATGGCCCCAGCAGGTCCCACACGAGGCCGGGCTCGAAATAGTCGCTGCCCGCGGCGATCGGCGTGTGCGTCGTGAAGACGATGCCGGCGCGCGCGACCAGGCGCGCCTCTTCCAGCGTCATCTGCCGCGACGAGCGGAGCTCGCGGATGCGCTCGATCGCGCAGAGAAAGCTGTGACCTTCGTTGAGGTGGAAGACGTTGGCCGCGATCCCCAGGGCCCTCAGCGCTCGCACGCCGCCGATGCCCAGGACGATCTCCTGTCGCAGCCGCTTGTCGGGCTCGGGCACGTAGAGGCGGTCGGTGATGGATCGCAGCTCGGGCGGATTGCCCGGGAGGTCGGTGTCGAGCAAGAACAGCGGCACGCGCCCAACCTGGGCCTTCCACACCGCGATCTTTACGTTGGTGCCGCCGATGGGAGCCTCGACCTCGATGCCTTCCACTTTCTTCACGGGCAGGTCGCTGCCCTTGTTCTCGGAGTAGACCTCGACCTGCCGGGCCTCGGCGTCGATGTCCTGACGTCCGAATCCCTGCTTGTAGAAAAGGCTGACCGCGACCAGCGGCAGGCCGATGTCGCTCGTGGCCTTCAGGTGGTCGCCCGCGAGGACGCCAAGGCCTCCCGAGTAGATGGGCAGGCATTCGGCGATGCCGAACTCGAGCGAGAAGTACCCGATGACCATGGGCGCGTGAGCGTCGAGGAATGGAGGGTTGCGGTCGTAGTACTGGCGAAACGCCGTTTTTGCTTCGTCCAGCGCCTGGTTGACGTCGTCGCGCTTCAGCGCTTCTTCGACGCCCTTATCGCCGAGCTGGCCGAGCATGAGCACGGGATTCTGGTGCGTCTGCTCCCATTTCTCGGGGTCGATGATGCGAAAGAAATTCTGGATCGCCGGCTGCCATGTCCAGAGCAGGTCGTATGCGAGCTTGTTTATGTCGTCCGACACGGACTTACGATGGTAAGTGAGGGGAAGGCAACGACATGAAAGCGGTCGTAATGGCCGGTGGGGAAGGGTCTCGCCTCCGACCGCTGACAAGCCGGCAGCCAAAACCTTTGGTGCCGGTCGCGGGGCGGCCGATCATGGAGCACATCCTCTTGCACCTCCGCCGCCATCAGATGCGCGACGTGGTAGCGACTGTGCAGTACCTGGGCGCGTCGATCCGCAACTACTTCGGCGACGGTTCCGAGCAGGGCGTCGCTCTGACCTATTCCGTGGAGGATTCGCCCCTGGGCACGGCCGGGTCGGTGATGCTCGCGCGTCAGTTCCTCACCGAGCCGTTCGTCGTCATCTCCGGCGACGCGCTGACGGACATCGACCT
>Ga0137395_10001481_pt1 | contig 10936 bp, 8 predicted proteins | sample czobulk216metaG_FD_108283 | JGI IMG/M metagenome (GOLD analysis project Ga0137395, IMG submission 108283) | Vadose zone soil microbial communities from Angelo Coast Range Reserve, California, USA - czobulk2.16 metaG | ecosystem: Environmental > Terrestrial > Soil > Vadose zone | place: USA...
GCGAGCGAAATGCCTACACCGCTTAGCAAAAAACGCTTGATCTGCGGATGTGCGTGCAGCGCCCGATCGCGCGGGCGCAACGTGGCCCAGAGCCCTGCACTCTTGAGCTCTCGAACCGCTTTGGCGATCGCAATGACATTGGCCGCAATATCGCAGGCATACGCAATCAATAGCACGGCAACAACGCTTGGGCCGATGAACGTCATTGCGATCAGCGTTACCACTAGCTTTACCGACCAAGAAGAAATCAGCAGGCTCGCCTGCCAATCGAACTTGCCGAATACGCGCAGTACACCGATCGCGGCATTGTTCCCGAGCTTCGATGCAAACGTTCCGGTAGCTCCAATCAGCAGCAGGCCTGCCGCTGACCCGTGCAACAGCAATTGTTCGATGATCGGCGCGCCGACCAGCAGCAATATCCAAATGGAAAGGCGTCCAGCGCAGTCGGCCACAAACAGGACGAACAGGGAGTGTCGCGCCTGCCCGGGCTCGTCCCTCCACTGCGACACGAACTTGACTATTGCTTCGTGGGCACGCGGATCGGTACACGTAAACGCAAAGGTTGTAATCGCGGTGATCAGCGCGTACAGGCCGAACTCACGTAGACCGAGAGCGCGACCGAGGTAGATCAGATAGACGCCGCCTATGCCGGCCACTCCCAGATTGGAGACCGCCTGCCACCCGAGCTGTCGCCTAATTCGGCTGCGATGAGCGATGCCGCTCGCGTGCCCGCTCATGCGGTGGCTCCGGTTGCTGGCCACGCGTTGCCCCATGCCACGGCTACGTTGGCTGGCAACGGTTTAAACGGTGTCCGGGAAAAATTGACGCAAGGCGCGCACCCAATCACACAACGAGCCCTGGCCCTTGGCCGGCGCGCGACTTGGTCGGCTGCGTACGGCATGCCATCAGGTTGCTTCAGCTATTATGGCGACGTTCCACGTTGACTCTGTTGGGTGCTCGTCAATTGTCGGAAAAGCGCACAGAGATCGAAGCGAAAACTCCGCGCGCTCGCATAGCAGGAGCAGTTCCTGCGCGAAGAAGTATCGCATTGGATGCGTTTCGCTCGACTTGCGCAGCGCCGCCCGCTCCGCAATGTCGTACAGGTCGAAGTGGATCGTAGCGATCTGTTTGAATGTATCCAACTCAGCGCCTGTGACCCTTACGATGGTGCGGCCTGGCAAATCGACAACGCGTACGCGATCGCCGGGCGGAGCCTTCATCACCGCCGGACCGTACCAGAAATCCGCAATGAAGATTCCGCCACGACGCAGCTGCCGCCTCACATTACGCAACGCTCTCGCGAGCCTGTCTGTATCGGTGAGGTATCCAAGGACTGCGAACATCATGATGGCAGAGTCAAAATTGGCCCCGAGGTACACGGTTTCAACGTCCCCGAGCATAAATTCGATGTGCTGATGCTTGTCCGGAGCGCTTTGGTTCACCTTGTTTCGGGCTATCTCGAGCATTGCAGGCGAGACATCGACACCCGTAACCGAATACCCTCGCCGGCCAAGCTCGATCGCGTGCCCTCCGGTCCCACAACCCAGATCGAGCACCGTCCGGTGTGCCCCACTCCCGTAGCGCGCGATCGCCGCCTCGAGAAAATCGCACTCCGCCTTGTAGTCCTTATCCCGATAGAGCGCATCGTACGCATGCGAATACGACTCCCCGAAGGGTCTAGAGCTCATCGCTTATGCTCTCGAGTACTTCACACACTTCGTCAATTTGCGCATCCTTGATGGCCAGTCCAGCTGGGACGTACAAACCGCGCTTTGCGATGCGTTCTGCGACGGGATACCTGCCCGCGGAATCGATAAACAACCCCTTGTGATGAAACACCGGCTGCTCGTGCATGCCTAGAAAGAAGGGCCGCGTCTCGATACCGGCGGCTGCGAGGCGTGCCGCTAGTCCCTCTGCATCGAATCGCACACCATCCCGGATCACTATGCCGTATACCCAAAACACGCTTCGTGCCCATGGCTCTTCGCGCGGCAGCTCGAGCCAATCGAGCTTGCTCAGCCGCGCCGTGTATCGGTCGGCAATCTCGCGCTTGCGTCTCACGATCTCGGAAAGACGACGGATCTGACCTACACCGATCGCGGCCTGCAAGTTAGTCAAGCGAAAGTTGTAGCCCAGCTCTGTGTGAAAGAAACGCCTCGGCGCGCGGAAGCAAAGATTTCTAAGAGACTTGAGCCTTGCGGCAAGCAAATCGTCATCGGTGACGACCATGCCTCCCTCACCCGTGGTGATCAGCTTGTTGGCGTAGAAGCTGAACGCGGCCAAGTGCCCGAGGCTTCCGCATTTACGCCACACCGGCGCACTGGAATCTCGGCCGCTCAGGTACTCCGCGCCGTGCACTTCGGCGGCATCTTCAAAAACCTTTATTCCAAGTCTTTGAGCAATGTTGAGAACGCAGTCCATGTCTACAGGATGACCGTAGATGTGAACGGGCATGATGGCCTTCGTGCGCGGTGTAATGCAGCCTTCAAGCTGCTGCACATCCATGCACCACGTGCGTGCCTCACTATCAACCAACACTGGGAGCGCACCCGCGCGAACGATCGCCATGACGCATGAGATGATGGTAAAGGTGGGGACAATGACCTCATCACCTGGCTTCAGATCGAGGCAATCGATGCCTATCTGCAGCGCCGCGGTTCCGTTCGACACCGCGATGCCATGTTTCAGGCCGCAAGCGGCAGCCCATTCGTTTTCGAATTGTTCGATATAGCGACCTGCGGACGATATCCAGCCGCTGCGGACGCAATCGATCACGTTCTCGAGCTCCTCCGGTCCGAGCAGGGGCTCACTGACTGGAATCATCAGAAGCGTTCCTTGTCAAGTTTGTTGGAATAGGGTCCCTGCTTGACCTCCATCAGCACGGTTCCCTCATGGACTCGGAATCCATGCGCCCCGCCATTCAAGAGAATCACATCTCCTGGTCCGAGCCGAAACTCGCCCACCAGACGCCGGGAGTCGTCGAATATCTCTGCCGTGCAAGACCCTTGGCGGACTATGACCACCTCCGTAGTGCCCGTGATTGTCCGCTGGAGCGGCAGATGAGAGTGCCGAGGGATCTGAGTACCCGCGCCGTAGACAATGAAACCAAGCTGCTGATTGCACTCATTCGGAGTTAGGAACGTGGTCTGCTTCGGCCGGAATCCGCTGCGCACAACGAGCGCTGCGAGCCGACCGTCACAGATACATGTCTCTACTGTGTTCTCGAAGTTGAGTTCCATGGTTGCGTGCTCAATAACCACTGTCCTTCACGAGACGCTCCTGCTCGGCCGCGCGCTGATCCGCCTCAGCCATCTCCTTCACCAGCTCGTGAAAGCGCGTCTTTGGTTCCCAGCCCAGCTTGCGCCGCGCCTTGCTCGCGTCACCCAGCAAAGACTCAACTTCGGTCGGACGGAAGTATCCCGGATCGACTGAGATGACGATCTTTCCGTTCCAAATGCCGCGCTCGTCGACCCCATGCCCCTTCCATTCAATAGGCATGTCTATCGAGCGCGCAGCAGCGTCGACGAACTCTCGCACGCTGTGCTGCTCGCCGGTCGCTATCACGTAATCATCCGGGCTTGGTTGCTGCAGCATCAGCCACTGCACCTCGACGTAATCGCGTGCGTGTCCCCAATCCCGCAGGGCATTGAGATTCCCGAGATACAGATGCTCCTGAAGCCCGAGCTTGATGCGCGCGAGCGCGCGAGTGATCTTGCGAGTCACGAAGGTCTCCCCGCGAAGCGGGGACTCGTGATTGAAGAGAATGCCGTTGCAGGCATAAATACCGTATGCCTCGCGGTAGTTCACGGTAATCCAATGCGCGTAAAGCTTTGCCGCGGCATACGGACTGCGAGGGTAAAACGGCGTCGTCTCCCTCTGTGGCACCTCTGCGGTCATCCCGTACAGTTCGGACGTCGAGGCCTGGTAGAACCGTGTCTGTTTTTGCAGGCCGAGAATGCGGATGGCCTCCAGCAACCTCAACGTGCCGAGCGCGTCGGAATCGGCCGTGTATTCCGGCTCTTCAAACGACACGGCCACCTGGCTTTGCGCAGCCAAGTTGTACACCTCGTTGGGTTGCACCTGCTGAAGAATACGAATCAGACTGGAGCTGTCTGTCATATCTCCGTGATGCAAAGTGAGCCGCGAATCGCTTTCGTGGGGATCCTTGTACAGGTGATCGATCCGCGCAGTGTTAAATAACGAAGTGCGACGCCTCACGCCATGCACTTCGTACCCCTTATCGAGAAGGAACTCTGCGAGATACGCGCCGTCTTGGCCGGTAACCCCGGTTATCAATGCCTTTTTCATAGATCGCCGTCAGTTGTCACGTCTCATGGCTCGAACTCCTCATACCTGCTCGCGGCGGACAAGATCATATTGGCGCGCTCCGGCGCCTCCCTAGCAGCGGGACGGAGAGCACTCCGAGGAGGCCTCCGATCAAACATCCGACGGCAAGGTCGAGAATCGGAACGGGGTGTACATAGTGATCGACATCCGGCACGGTCGCCGGGTCCACTACCTCGAATGCAAAATTCCGCCGCACGTTGGCGAGCATGATGGAGTCGATGTTGTTCTCCATGAGCCTATATATCGCGTCGCGCAGACCAACAATGGACGTCTTCTCCAATTCCGCGCTCAGATACTTCAGGCTGTTCTGCGCCTCCAGGATGGCGCGTTGTCGCGCCTGGTCATTGACGTCCGCCACAATCTGATTCGCCCATTGGGCGGCCATACGACGGTCGCGCCACTGGACGGAAAGGCTCACCGTTCCTGCTTTGCGGTCCTCGCGCAACGTCATGACCCCCTTCTGAAAGAATCTGACGGCGTCCTCCATGGTGGGCTCGCGCTCAGAACCCGCGTTTCGCCACTGCTTGTTTCTCGCGTCCCATCGATTCGCAAAGAGCGCCGGCAGCAGATCGTACTGGCGAATGAAATTCGTCGCGAACTGCCGAGACTTCAGATAAGCGATATTGAGCGACGCGCTGCCGGTATCGCCACCCGGAAGCGCCACTCCAAACATGCCGGCGAGGTCACTGAATTGTGAGCTCAACGCCCGAAGCGAAGGATTTGCTCTCTCCGCGTGTGCTGGAGCAAGGACAACGACCGCCTCATAGGTCTTCGTCGCTACTTTGCTGATGATCAGACCAGCGGCCATCCCAAGGATGACGCACAGGAGAATCAGCCATTTGCGCGCCCAAATTCCCAGGATGAACTCGTCCAGACGGCTCGAGACGTCTACCCGTGACACTGAAGGCGACAATTCAGGCTTGTTCAGGTAAGCCATTGCCGATCCGATCTAGAGTGCATGTATCGCGGCCACAGCAATCGCCACGTTGTACAAGATCGAGGTCACTGCCTGCCAGAACGGCAACGCAGGCATGCGCTCCGTATCCAGAGGCACTACAACCGTGTCTCCCGGTTTGATCAGCGCGCCCGAGCCGTGCTGGAACCAGCGCGCGCCTTCGCTCGACACGACACTGCCGTTGGCTCGCACGACATAGATCCTGCCCCGATCCGCCTGCCTTGTCGTGCCGCCACTCAAGGAAATGTAGTCATCGCGCGCGAGGCCGGGGCGGAAGAGATGCGCCGTGGCATTTTGAACCTCGCCGATTACCATGACCTCCTGCCGGAACCTCGGCACGACCAACTCGTCCCGGTTGCGCAGGATCACCTCCCCAGCTGACCCCGGCCGGGCACGCATCGCTCCTGGCAAGTCGATTACGAGTCGACCGACAGCCTTAGCGCTACGCAATTGTCCCAACAGAGTCTGCCCGACGGACAGGGCCGCCCCGGCTCCCGCCTGGTTTGCGGCCGTACCCCGCAATGCGAGAACCGCGAGGTCGCGCTGCATCCGGTCGGCGAGCAGGTCGATCTGATCCTGTTCGCGCTTCTTCAACTCCTCACGCGTGAAGACACTGCCCTCCGGGAACGCGTATTCCGTCAGGCCACCGGCGCGAGCGATCACGGACCTGAGTGCCTCCCCACGCCTGATGGCATACTGTCCCGGGAAGCGCACCTCTCCCCTCAGGATAACGCTCTCCTGCGAGTTCCACTCCGGCACCTCCTTGATGCTGAGGTTGTCGAACGGCTGCAGCGCGATATTGGCCTTGGGATCTCCATGCAGCGCCGCCGCCAGGTTGACGTCGATTAACTCCGTGCGTCGCGTTTCACCGTTCACTACCTGGTAGCGGGTGAGCTCGGCCTTGCTGCCATACGCTTCGTCGGCGAGACCACCGCCAGCTCGTATAAGATCAGCGACCCGCATTGCGGACTCCAGCGGATACTCGCCCGGCACTTTCACGCGCCCATCGACGTGCACGACCTGGTGCGGCTGATCCATGCTCGACTGCAGTGCCAACTCGGTCATCAAAGGCTGCATGACGCGGTCACGGCCCGAAAACAGATCGAACACGGTGATCCGGTCACGAGGTATGAGGGGCACGTCGGCGTTCGAGCCTGGCGACTGCAGCGCTGCCGCGAGGTCGGCCGACAGCACGACGATGCGCCGATCGGGTGGCAGCTCGCGCCTGATCAGAAGATAGTGGATGTCGGCGTTGGGCTGCAGCTCATCGACGGAATGAACGACATCCGTGAGCCGCATTCCTTCGCGATAGGCGACAACTCCCTGGGCGTAGATGTGTCCTTGTATCAGGACTCCCGAATCCACCGTCGGCCGCAGTCGGGCGATCTGGAGCAGATCGCCGTTGCGCAGGCCCTGCGTCTTCGCCGCCTCCGTCGACAGATCGACCCGCAGAACGACGCGCTGCTGATTCTCCTCGATCCGCGTCAGGGTCGCCTTGGATCGATCGGCTTGCGGCGTGAGGCCGCCGGCGAGGTCAATGACATTCGCCACGGTCGACTCGTGCTTGGTTTCGTAGATGGCGGGCCGGCGAACCTCACCGTCGACGGCGACGGTAGCCCCCACCGTCGGAACAAAGACCACATCGCCGGGAAGCAGCTTTGAGTCATCCGAGGTGTCGCCGCGGATCAGCAGGTCGTAAAGATCGAGCGTGCGCACCAGAGTACCTTGGCGCTTTAGCTGAATGTTGCGCAGCGAGCCGATGGCCTTCACTCCGCCAGCTGCATACAGTGCGGAGGTGATCGTGCCCAGGCCGCTGATCGTATAGGAGCCCGGCTGCTTCGCCTCGCCGAGAACAAATACTCGGATCGAACGCGTATCGCCCATCGAAACGCTTGCGCGCACGCCGATGATCTGCCGCGCCACTCGCGCCTCGATGTCCGCCTTGACGCTGTTAAAGACCTGCCCGGAAACACTGATGGGGCCGATCTCAGGGAAGCTGATCCGGCCGTCGCGGCCGACAATCAGCCTGAGCGTCCTATTCTGGTTTCCGTAAAGCTGAACTTCGAGCTCATCGCCCGCGCCCAGCACGTAGTCGGCCGGGACGGGAATATTGGTGACCGGCGCGAACGTCGACGGTGAACGGGCGAAGAGGTCGTAGCCGAAGGGCTTCAGCCCCTCGACACCCGATTTCTTCAGAGGCAGGCGCGTCAGCCTGATGTCGATCTCGTAGAACGCGGGCTCCGCCTTCAGGCGCAGGCTTGCCTGGTCCTCCGTCAATCCCAGCAGTTGTATGCCGGGAAACCCGGGCAGGGTGAGGACGCCATCGCGCGAGAGCTGATACGGATTCCTGAACCGGATCTGCGCCATCATGTCGGCGAGAGTCTCTTTTTTCGCATCCGTCAGCGCGCGTTCCGGTACCGGTGCCGCTGCCTGGCCCTGCGCTCCCGCGGGATTGCCCGGCGCAGGGAGCACCCCCGGAGCCATTCCACTCTGAAGGGCGCGAAGGGCCTCAAGGTTTTGCAGGCTTTGGGTCGACGGCAGCGCGATCTGCGCCGCGTACAAGGCCTCCAGCGATTGCGAGAAGGCCCGGGGCGGCAGGTGAAAGTCCGTCTCGATGATGACCCAGTCCTCTCGCATCAACACGGGGATGATGGGCTGTGCCTCCTCACCCGCAGTCGTTGGGCGCTGCGCCCCCTGGTCTGGTGTCGGTTCCCGTGTCTCCCCTTTTTTGCTGCGGTCGACGCCCGCGGCAGAGCCACTCGCGCCGAGCTGTCTCAGGATTGCGTCCTGCTGCTCGGGAGTCAGGCTCCGAAAGATTTCCATCTGATCGGCGGTAGGTGTGACAGTCTGACCGTAGACATACTCGGCAGGCGGGAAGAGAGATAGCGCAGCTAAAACAAACCCAGTTCGCAGCACGAACGGGCGTCGCATCTCACGCATCACAGACCTTTTTTTGCCGTTGGATCACACCGCACGCCCGAGCCTGCCTTCGTTCATCTGCCGAAGTCCCCGAGGCCCAGACCGACCCCCAGTTCGCCCGCGCGAGAGCGCGATTGTACTGAAGCTCGGGGTTCGGTGCCCGACCCCCGAAAGGCGCACGTGCGATGCTTGCGAACGCCCACGCACACGTCAGAGAGACTGGTAATCGGGTGATCAGGAGAATCGTCAGCGAAATTACAGCAATCCAAGCTGCCCAATCCGAGTGTAGCGCGGCTACTGCCGCGCACGGCAGCAGCCAAACCATGTTCACTATGATTACGATGACGGTCACGCGCCGGTGGCTACCCCATTTGCGCGCCAGCCATTGATACGCATGGGTGCGATGGGGCTCATAGATCCGATCCCCTCTAATCGTTCTGCGAACCAGCGTTACAGTCGCATCGATAAAGAACAGCCCCCCCCAGGATTAACCAGACCCACAGTGCATTACGATTATCGCGGCTTGCAGCAACGTTTGTACTCCGATGATGTACCCCAGATAGCCGCTGCCGACATCACCCATAAAGATCCTTGCCGGCGGCCAATTCCACAGCAGGAACCCGAAGCACGCGGCGCCAAGAACCAAGCTCACCGTGGCTACAGTTGCCGAACCCCACTGATAAGCATCAGCACGGCTCCTCCCGAACCGATGAACGCGGCTTCCGACGCGGCGATACCATGCCGTGGCCGCAAGCGCGGAAATGCCGACCAGAATACTCTCACGCTCCATGTCCCTTCCCTTCCGACAAATACCAAGCGACAGTGTGAGCGAGCGCCTGGTCTACCGGCACAGGTGGGGACCATCCCAACTTGTCGCGAGTCTCAGCGATGTCGACGAACAAGGACCCGCACAGGCGCTTCACATCAGCCTGTCGACCTGTCACACTTCCACACAACCGCAGTAAGTCGACCGGTACAGAGACCAATCTCACACGGCGGTTCATTGCACGCCCGACGCGCCGTATGAACTCTGGCGTCGAGAGATCCTCACCGTCTGACACCATCCACGTGCCACCAACCCCCCCGGGATTGCTCAGAAGATTCACCAGCAGATCGCAGAGATTCCACACACTAACGAGACTGCGCCGATTCCGGACCGCCGCCAACGGAATCGGCCATTGACTTTCGACCCATTGCATAAGCCGCAGGAAATTTGCGCGAACTCCCGGTCCGTAGACGAGCGGCGAGCGGACGATCGCCATCTGCATGGCGGTTTTTGCAGCAACCTCGGCCAGCATTTGCTCGGCGATCCACTTCGATGTGCCGTAAGCGTCTTCGGGATGTGGCTCGTCCGAGGACCTGTAGGCGCGCTGGGGCGAGTCCTCCCCGTTGACCTTGATACTGCTCAAGAATAGAAACCGCTCGACCTTAGCTTGCGCCGCCGCGTCGGCGAGGTGTCTCGTGCCGTGCGAGTTCGTCTCCATATAAAGAGATGCAGCGGCCGACATGTCATCTAAAATATGAGTTCTTGCGGCGAGATGGATCACCGCATTTACGTCATCCAGAGCCGCTGCCCAACGAGTGATCGAGCCTATATCGCCCACCACGACTTTCTCTTGGATACAAGCCGGGATCGACCGCTCGGTGCGCAGTGCCGCCCGTACTCGATAGCCCCGTTGCGCCAGTAGACTGCACAACACATTGCCAACGAAACCGGTTGCGCCCGTCACCAGGACGCGCATGTTCAGCCTCCGATTGCCGCTAGCCTGCGCAGATCCACACTCATGAGCAGCTCACACTGACTACGCGGCGGAGAGGAGGAACAGCGCCATCAGGAACGCGCTGGCGCTAGCGGAGCCACGGACCAGCTTCTTTGAGAAGGGCGTCACGCGGACAACGAAGCAGCGCAAGTACGTCGTCTGCCATCGCCTTCGCGATGTTTGCGCGCGCGTACTTCGCCACAAACTCCGGTCGTGAGCGGTCCGCTAGTTCCAGCGACAAAAACGCCTTGATTGCCGCCCGCGAGTCGCAGGGCGGAAACACCGCAGCATTGGGAATTTCCTCTCGAACGAAGCGCGCAGCGTAGCCCGCGACTCCTGCAAGCACCGGTTTTCCGAGCGCGGCGTATTCGAAAAGCTTGGATGGCAGCACCTTTTCAAAGGCCGGGTGAGACCCGAGGTGCAGAAATAACACGTCCGCCGTCTCGTAGGCGTCAAGCAGCGCCGAGCGAGAGAGCGGTGCCCGGAGCTCCACGTTGTCCAAACCCGCATGCGCAATTGCTGCCTCCAATGTACCCCGACGCCCGCCATCGCCGATGATGACGAACCGTGCATGAGGACGTAGCTCCCGCGCTAGATCCGGCAGTACCTGATGGAGCCCCTGCCCTTCGCCGATATTTCCCGCATACAGGATCGTTGCACGACCGTCGGAAGATGCGGGCCGGATCGGTGCGGATCGCCGGACCAGAAACTCGTCGTCGATGCCGTTAGTAAACCACGCGAAAGAGCGGTCGCCATAGCGAGTGCGGAAATAGTCCTCGAACCCGCGGGAGACGAGGTTTATGACATTCGCGCGTCGGACGGTCCATGCATAAACCAGCGAGAAGAGGTGGCGCGCGAGCCGGGCCACTGGCCACGGCAGGATGTCCTTAATTGTGTCCACAAAGATGTCGCGGATATCGAGATAGAGTGCAGCGCCCTTGCGACGCGCAATCCA
>Ga0137395_10001482_pt1 | contig 10934 bp, 10 predicted proteins | sample czobulk216metaG_FD_108283 | JGI IMG/M metagenome (GOLD analysis project Ga0137395, IMG submission 108283) | Vadose zone soil microbial communities from Angelo Coast Range Reserve, California, USA - czobulk2.16 metaG | ecosystem: Environmental > Terrestrial > Soil > Vadose zone | place: USA...
AATGGTGTGACCGTTTTCCACGCGGGATAGATAACAACGCAGGAGCCCGGTACGCTTTTCTATATCACCCTGCGACATTCCTTTGTGCAGCCGAAGGTTGCGAATCGTATCTCCGATGTTCATTGCGGGAGCGACCTGCATAGGCTTATTCGGGGGTGAGTGCATAGTAAACAGAGTAGTACCTTCTGGCAAGCAGAATTTCTCGCAAAAATTCCTGCTTAAAGTTTGCTGTGCAAATAAAAGGCCGCGTGATGAAAAGATACTATTGCTTTAACGTCCGCGCGAAAAAAACCAGAATGTGCCTCCAGGCATCAGCAGCATCTTTTTCGCGATAACCCGATTTGTTATTGGGATTTTCGAAGGCGTGACCCGCGTCCGGATAAATGACAATTTCAACTTTTTTCCCCAAGCGCTTCAGTTCCTGTTCAAATTTCTTTACATCTGCCACCGGGATGCCGCGATCCTGAGCTCCGAATATTCCCAATATCGGAGCTTTAATTTTTTTCAGGCTGTCAGTGTCGGTAGCCAGATGTCCGTAATTGATGACGTCCGCCGCCAGGGTTGGTTCTTGCAACGCCAGATCAAGGGCGTAGCCGCCGCCCATACACCAGCCAATTGCGCCTATCTTACGGGAATTCACGTGGCCCTGGGTTTTCAAGAACTGCACCGCATTACGCAGATCGCGGTCGGCGCGGTCCTGCGGAAGACCTCGCATCAACTCATGGGCCTCATCAGGATTGGTTGTCGCTTTGCCGCGATAGAGATCCACCGCCAGCGTGACATATCCTTGGTCGGCCAACTTAGAGGCCTGCTGTTCTACCCACTCGTTAAGTCCCCAAAACTCGTGAATTACCACTATCGCGGGAAATAAACCTTTCCCCGTTGGGCGGTACAGCATGGCTCGCACCGTATCACTGCCGCTGCGATAGGAAACCTGAGTGCCTTGGGCGGCAAAGGCGGAGAGTGCGGTCGAAACAACTAGCAGCACTGCCAGCTTCCTCATACACGTTCTCCTCAATTGGCTTGGTTAAAGTTCTTTTTCCATGTAGAGAGCGCCCGCGATGGGATTGCTACGGTAAGAAGCAATTTCGCGGAACCCCAACTTGCGATACATCCGTACCGCGTCCGCCATTAGCGGCTCGACGGTATCCAGACGCATAGACTTGTACCCGATTGCTCGAGCTTCTGCGATGATCGCATCTACCAGCGCCGCTCCGAGCTTTTGTCCGCGAAATTCCGGACGCACGTACAGCCGCTTCATTTCGCAGATGTCGTCATCCAGCTTGTGCAACGCGACGCACCCTGCGAGCTCTGCGCCATGGTACTCCAACAGCAATCGGCCGTCTGGGGGAGCGTAGTCTCCGGGCAGGTCAGCCAATTCACGCTCGAAATTTTGAAAGCACAGACTGAACCCCAGCGAGCCGGCATACTCCGTGAATAACATTCGCGCTGCCGCCATGTGCTGGACAGTTTCTGCCTGAACGATCACAATTCGAGATGGTTGAGCAGAGTTCACTGCGCTGACTCTGGTCACCCCATCAGGATGCCTCCATTCACGTTAAGCACATGGCCGGTTATGTAACCCGCCTCTTCCGATGCCAAAAAAGCGACCGCATTGGCCACGTCGAGGTCCGAACCAATGCGACCCAGGGGAATCATTTTTACCATGCTCTCTTTCATGTCAGCCGGCAACGCACCGGTCATGGCGGTATCGATGAATCCCGGAGCGACCGCGTTTACAGTAATGTTTCGGGACGCAACCTCGCGCGCCACCGCCATGGTTAGTCCAATCAGTCCTGCTTTCGATGCTGCATAATTAGCCTGTCCTGACTGGCCGATTTGGCCAAAGATGCTGGTGACATTAATGATCCGGCCCCACCGCTGTTTCAACATTGAGCCGATTACCTGCTGAATGCACGAATAGGCGCCTGTCAGGTTGGTGTTGAGAACCACATCCCAATCCGCACGCTTCATGCGCATTATCAGTTGGTCACGCGTGATCCCCGCATTATTTATTAAAATATCGATTTTCCCGAATTGCGCAATTACTGCTCGGACCGCGGACTTCACATCCTCTTCGCTGGCCACATCCATTTTGAACGTCGCCGCCCTTCCGCCTGAGCCGGTGATTTGCTTTGCCACCGATGCCAGTTTTTCCTCATTGCGCGCGGCCAGCGCCACGCTCGCCCCAGCTTGGGCCAACCGCACCGCGCAGGCTCGTCCGATTCCCTGGGATGAACCGGTCACCAGCGCCACTCGGCCTTCCAGGCCCATTCGGTCCTACCTCCTCGGCAGAAGAGAGCGCGATTATAAACGACCACTTCAGGAGGTTTGTTAAATGAATGCCTCGGCAGATTTGTGAATGCACACGCGAGAGCCCTTGTCTAATCGACCAGGTCGCCGTGTTCCCGACTGCGACTTAGAGCAGCGGCTTCAGCCTGAAAGTCGTGACGCAGCACAAAACGTAGGAGCGGAGGGGCAAGCAGCGTAGTGCAGGCGGCCATGAAAATTACGACGGCATAGGCAGATGCGGAGACAATTTTCATTTGTAGCCCAACGAGTGCCACGATCAACGCTACCTCCCCGCGAGGCATCATTCCTATGCCGACGCGGAGCACGGTCGGCCAGCCCTCGCGCCAAAGAGGAAGACCACAGCCCAATCCCTTAGAAAGCAGCGCCAGGATCGAAATAATGACGGCGTCCAGCAAAACATCGCCGGTGAACAGCCTAACATTCAGCCGGGCTCCAATGGTGAAGAAGAAAAAGGGAGCAAGAAACTCAGTGATGGCGTGAACCCGCGGCTCCAGGTCCCATTCAGGAGCGTAGTCCGCCAAGACCAAGCCTGCGAAGAAAGCGCCGATGATTGCTGCCATTCCAATTCTGCTGGCCGCCCAGGAAAGCAGCAGGCAAATGGCCAGTGAAAGCACCAAGGGCGCATTTTGCGAGGACATGTGTTGCAGGCCAGGTCGCATGCGTCGCACGATTCGGGGGCCCAAATAGATCATGAACAAGGCGAATCCGATCGCCTCGAAAGACACAACTCCCAGGTGCACCCACTTGATCCCCCCTTGCGAGGCCATTCCCACAACGATGGCCAGGAGCACCATGCCCAGAATGTCATCGAATATGGCAGCTCCCAGGATGATGCGCGCAAATCTGGCCGCCAGGAGATGTAAGTCCCCGAGGACGCGGGCGGTAATCCCCACGCTGGTGGCCACCATGGCCGCGGCCACGAAAATGGCCTCATGAGGCGGCCCTCCGCGCAAACGCATGTAGGCAAATCCGCAGAGAAAGGGCAGGATAACTCCCGCAAGAGCTACACCTAGAGATTGCCGCCCCACGCGAATCAGATCTTGAGGGCGAGTTTCTAGGCCAGCCGTGAATAAGACGAAAATGGCGCCGATCTCCGCCAGCGCAAAAACGTTCTCATCGGGTGAGATTAAGCCGGCTGCGTGGGGGCCGAGCACTACTCCGGCCAGAATTTCGCCTATAACCGCGGGCAAGGACAGCCGTTCAAACACTTCTCCAAAGATCTTCGCCCATACGAAAATGGCGAACAACTCCAACAGCAATGTGTCAGCACCCTGGGGCATATGCGAGCAGCGGATTTGCAGACGAAGATATTGAAATCATCCGACGGCGAGGCAGCGCCAGGCTACCTAATTCGAGAGCTGCTTTCGATTTTTCAGAGCTCCAGCCCGGCAGACCACCCGCTGCTATAGTTGTAAAAAAGTTGTAAAGAAAGGGTCATCGGACCAGATTAGAACAACAACCACCCCTCAATGAGCATCTAAATTTCGGAATCCAGGCACTACCATCAGGCTTACAGTTCCCAGTACAATCGCTTTCAAAACAGTGCAAGAGGAGAGTTCCTTTAAATGGCAACCGCACTCATGCCCACGCCCACAATTCGGCGCTCGGGAAACCCGTTTCATTTCAACTCCGCGGCGCATTTATTGCGTATCGAGAGGGAGAAGGCAACTACACTTGGCGAATTGCTGGCAGCGCTGCGCAACGTAGCCAACGAATCCATTTTCCAGCATACCTTTCGCACTCTGCAGGAACACCATTTCATCCGTGAAGGCTTTTCCAACGACTTCGCACATTGGGCATTTGCCGCCTGTAATGAAGTAGGTTTAGCTGAACGGCTGGCCGCGGTAGATATACGCGAGTTCACTTCCATCCAGACACTGCGCGAACGGATTGTGCAGATCACCGAAGACTATTTGCAGCGCAATGCGCGGGCCCGCGACCGGGCGGCCATGGAGCCCTTTTATTTTTGTGCCTCCGACGCTGTCGTGGTACCCACTCCCTTCGTGGCCGGCAACCTGGTGGAATTTGCCGATGCCCTGAATCGCGTCAGCATACATTGCATTCATTACCACTTTATCGAAGCCCGATTGCGGTTGAAGTTGAATTCCAACGACTTCTCGGTTTGGCTGGACCAGGAACTGGATCTCGGCCCGATTGCAGATCGAATCAACCGCATCGATATTTACACTTCTACTCTGCAGGATGTGCGCCGCGCAATTATTCGCAACCTGGAACAGGGTTTTAGACAAAGCCCGCAAACTAAAATCGAACAAATGAGGTAGGGATGGACGAAAGAAAGAACTCAGTTGAAGAGCGGCCTGCTATTGCAGACCCGTCTGCAGGCGGCAACGGAGGCCCCGCAACTATCAAATCAGCCGTAACTGACGCGCCGGCGCCGAGCCGCGAGCGGCGCAAGCATCCTCGCATCTCAGAAACACCCCCAGCGCCTCCACCCGCTCCTCGCCTCGATGACTATGAGCCCATCATAGGCAAGCCGCAGCTTGACGAGCTACGTTTCCTGGCCCGGCCACTGCGTGGGAAGTCCGCGAAAATGGTGAACTCCACCGCCATGGGAGGTGGGGTCGCGGAAATGCTCAATCGTCTTATCCCTTTGCTTAATGAGTTGGAAGTTACCACCCATTGGGATGTGATCACGGGTGGCAATGACTTTTTCGAAGTCACTAAGGCTTTTCACAACGCATTACATGGCGGCGAGTACGTACTCACCAAGGAAGCTCGCGAGATCTTCCTTATGTACAACGAGCAGAATCGCCAACGTATACAGTTTTCAGAAGACCTTTTCGTGATGCATGATCCTCAGCCCGCGGGGTTGATCCGGGCGCGGGAGCGCAGTGGTGGCCGTTGGATCTGGCGCTGCCATATCGATCTCTCGAACCCTCATCCTGATGTCTGGGGATTCCTGCGGCCCATGATCGAGGAGTACGACGCGGCCATATTCTCTTCTCCATCGTTCGCGCGGCAGTTGGCGACGCTGCAATATCTTTTCTATCCCTGCATTGATCCGCTTTCTGAGAAGAACAAGGAGCTCGAAGAAAGCTACGTACAGAAAGTCTGCGACGATTTCGGTATTGATCGCACCCGCCCGGTCGTGACCCAGATTTCACGTTTCGACCGGCTGAAGGACCCGGTGGGCGTAATCCAGGCTTATAAGCTGGCAAAGAAATATGTGGATTGCCAACTCGTCCTGGCCGGGGGAGGCGCGACGGATGATCCCGAAGGCGCCGTCGTGCTGCAGGAGGTGATGGATGAAGCGGGGGAAGATCCGGACGTCATTATCTTGAACCTGCCTCCCTGGTCAGCTCTGGAAATTAACGCGCTGCAGCGTGCCTCGACCCTGATCGTCCAAAAATCGCTAAAGGAAGGTTTCGGACTCACCGTCACAGAAGGATTGTGGAAAGGGAAACCTACAATTGCAGGAGCAGTGGGCGGCATTCCTACCCAGGTCATCCACAAGCTCACCGGCGTGCTGGTGCATTCGGTGGAGGGTTGCGCCTACCAGATGCGGTATCTCCTGACGCACCCCGAGTTCGCCGCTCAGATTGGCAAGAATGGCCGGGAGCACGTCAAGGAAAACTTCCTGATGACCACCAATGTCAAACGCTGGCTGCTGCTCTTCCAGATCATGCTTGGCATGGTGCGCAAGGAAAAACCGGCATAAAGAACCGGCCTATCTCGCCTTAACTAACCGCGCCACTTCTCACCCGACGCAGCGGCCACACCAGTACCTGCAATTGACGGGAAAAATGGAGGAGTGGCGCCACATCCGGCAGCGTAAATCCCGCAGCGCGAGCCATCGTGTTCACCTCAATGTCAGCTTCGGCATCCTGCAAGGGCCAAGGCACGTGGTGGATGTCCGCCCGGAACACTTGTTCCCCGCTCGCCGTGTAAAGGCAATATCGTTCGGTAAGCCAGTTCTCCAGAGTTCCCTTTTCCCTGATGCGAACCGCTGACACCGGCCGATACCGTGCCCGGAAACGCGCCTGCGGAGAGACTCGCCGGTTGCACTCATAATGAACGTCTTCGTTGACCTGCACTTTCATGTTGGAATAAAAATAGGGCAGCCGGTAAAACGAACGCGCGCCGAGCACTGCCGACAGGCTGGCGGCATCCAGACTGAAAAAGTAAACTCCGGCCCGCCCTTGGCACGTCACATAGGTCCGCACATTCAACTCAGGAAATTTCGAAAATCCTGGAATATCCGGCACACCGCGCGGCCGAACGCCGGTCATGTGGAATGGGGTTACCGCTATCCAGCCTTGTCCGTCGAATGTGTCCAGGTCAAGGGCGGCAGGTACTCGCTGGCGTAAAACTTCTGGTGGAAGTGGCCAATGGGCAAACAGCAGATCATTCCAGGTCTGGGTCATGATCCATGGGCCCTGGGGCAACGGCCAGGGACGATGGTCAACCGTCCGCAAAATGGGATGCATGCGCCCCCGCCAAAACTTACTGAAAAAGATTAATGGAGTTTAGTTGGAATGCGCAGCCAGTGTGTCTGGATCGAGAGAATCCTGGGCTTGTTGAATGGGTGACACAGCTTCCGGCTGCCAGTCGCGATGGCTCATGTTTACCGTCACTCTTCCGATAATTCGCGTCATCGCTTCCGAATGGATATTGGTAGGAAACGTAAAGGAACCGATATCGGCATAGTCTTGTAGGAAATTAATGTTCTTCACGAAAAGAGATGGCGATTTCACCATCCGGCCTTCCGCCCGTACCATGCTGCCGGTAAATGCATCCAGGAAAATGCGGCCCTTGAAGAGTCCGGGACGCTTATGTCGTGGCTTCACTTGGAAAGCGTGTACCAGCCGGCCGTTGATCCAATCGCTGCCTTTATAGGACATCTTGTAGTTTTGATCGTTGATGGCGATCTGCCCCGACTGGTCCTTCTGGAGCTGGTCCACCTCGGACTGCAAAAGCCGGGCAATCACGTTGCTTTTAACAAAGTTGTCGCCGGTAAAATGGACTGGCGTGAACTGGAGCGTCTTAGGCGCCCTGAACTGGCGGTTCAGCACGAATTCACCATGCTGCCGGGTGTCTGGCAAATCGGCCTGAATGGTTGTCGTGGCCGAATAAGAGCTGAGTTGCGCACGCTGCTGGCTGGCGCGGAATTGGTAGACCTGGAGGGCAAGTTGAGGTGCCAGGCGTGGTAGGGTTGCCGTGGTGAGCAGCGAACTTCCCGCTCGCGAATCGGGGATCACAATGCTGCTGTACGACGGGGCCGGATCGCCACCCGTATTGACAGCCATGAATGCACTGCTCATTAGCGGGCCGGTTTGCGCACTGCAAGGGACCAGAAAGCCGACCGCCAACACAATTGCTAAGATATTTTTAATAAGAGAACGCTCCACTGACAGGAATGTCTCAACTGTAAGGGATGCTACAGATAGTAAAAAGTACCAAAAGTAATGCGATCCCTCAAGCACTTAACCATACGGAGTAGAGACGGTTTTGGTTCCCATCGGTTGACGATATCTATTATCTAAACCACCCACTATGTTGGGTGTGGGATGGTTTGCGTGACCACTCACCTCGAAGTAGTATTCATTTTCCATGCCTGAATCCAACGAAGAGAAGTTACCAGCGGGCGGCGCCAATTCCACCGAAGTCTATGCCATGCACGGCGCCGAGCCGGAAGTGCAGGCCTACGCGATGGCGAAATATTCGCGATCGGCACTCTCCATGAAGGAGTCGCTGCGCGAAATCAGCCAGCAAAAGGCAGAGAAATTCCTCAACACTTTTTACTTCCAGTACGGGCACCGCTCTATCGCCGACTTGGCGCACATCGCTCTAGCCATCGAGCGACTCTCTATTCTCGCCGCGATTGCCTTGGTGGATGAGCAACGGTGGGACGGCCAGGAGCGTTCCACGCGCTATCAGGATTTCAGGAAGAGCGGCTACTACGTCCCGGACTTTGGCGGAAACCAGGAGGCGCTGCGGCTCTACAGGGAATCCGTGGACGGACTATTTGCCGACTACGAGTCGCTTTCCGAGCGCATGTGGCGTCACCTCGCGGACAATACGCCCAAGCCCGGAGAGATGAAGCAGGATGCCTACGAGCGCACCCTGCGCGCCCGTGCCTTCGACATCACCCGTTATCTGCTGCCCCTGGCCACCTACACGTCGCTCGGGGAAATCGTCAATGCCCGCACACTGGAAACGCAGGTTTCTCACCTGCTCTCCCACACTCATGCCGAGGTGAGGCGGTTAGGGGAACTTTTGAAGCGGGCAGCATCGGAGCCGGCTTACAACGTCAATCAGGAAACCTGGCGTGCACTGGTCGAAAAAATTCGTGCGATAGATTCCGAAAGCGGCGAACGTGCGGCGCAAGAATTGCTAAAACCGGTCCGCGTGGCGCCCACGTTAGTGAAGTATGCCGACGCCAGCCCTTACGAAATGGACACCCGTCGTGAGTTGCGTGAAGCCGCGGCGGACTTGCTGAGGGGCGCTCTTATCGAAACCGCCCCAGTGGTTGATCTGCTGGATGATGACCCGCTCGAAGTGGAGCTCGCCTCGACTTTGCTGTACGAGCATTGCCACTATTCCTATCGGCAGATTCGGTCACACGTCGAAAGCATGGGTTCGAAGCGCAGACAGGAGATCATTGACATCAGCTTGGGACGACATCGCGGCAAACATGATGAATTGTTGCGTGCATTCGCCGCCGGGCAGCGCTTCCGCTTTGACATTCTTATGGATATCGGCGGCTTTCGCGACATGCACCGGCACCGCCGATGCATACAGATCGGGCAGGAGTTCACGACCGCGCATGGATACGACGTCCCGGAGGAATTAGTGGCCGTCGGCGAAGAAGCCAGCTACAAGCGTACGCTGCAGAGCTGTGCCAATGCCGTAAAGAGGCTTGCCGAATTTTCCGTCCCGGAAGCTGAAGAGAAGTCTCAATACGCGATTCCCTTGGCCTATCGGAAGCGCACCTTGTTCAAGATGGATTTCTCGGAAGCCGTTTACATCGCAGAATTGCGCACCACCCCCGCGGGACACATCTCCTACCGCAAAGTCGCCTACGCAATGTATGAAGAAGTGGCGCGCAAATATCCTGCCTTGGCGCCTTATATCCGAGTGCAGGATGTCCGCGAACCAGTGGATCTACTGAAGAGATAATTCCCAGACCTAACTTGCGATCGCAGTTGCGGGTTGCTCCACCGCTGCCAGGGGCTCCATCCGCGAAACCATGCAGCCATCAGGAAACACCTTGGCTTTATAGCGGACGGGAACAATGTCGCCGCTGCGATGACGAAGTGCATAGGTCCCCTCCAGGAAGCCATTCTTTACAAATTGTTGCCAGTCCTGGGAGACGTCCTCCTGCGCGGATACGTCATCTATTCTCATCTTTTGAAGTTCCTGCCGCGTATAGCCGACAAGCTCACAAAAGCCGTCGGTAACTTCAACATATTGCCGATCTGCATTTGCGAACGCCACGTAATCGCCTTCCCACTCTGGATGGCGATGCGACGTAAGCACCACGCTCGCCACCTGCTCCAACAGGACGGTTGTCGGTTGGCCCTTGGTGACAAACGCGTCCACCAGCTTGGTTACATCCTCTGGTAGTGACATGTATGCGGTCAGCAGGACGATGGGCACTCGGGGCTTGACCTGTCGCATGCGCCGAGCCACAACGTCACCCTTCATTCCGGGCATTGAGAAATCAAGGACTACGGCATCAACCGGGTTGGCAGCGAGGAGTTCGATACCTTCAGGACCATCGAGGGCAGTCAAAACTTGATAGCCCAACGATTCGAACATCATCCTTCTGATCGTTAAGCCTGACTTTTCGTCATCCACGCAAAGTACGACCTTCTTCTCGGGCATAATTGAAGGCTCAACAACAGCGGGTACTTGCAAACAAGTATAAACCGTATGCGGAGTGCGGTCCGTGTTGCCGAAGTGCGCAGATCACCGCTGAGCGGACCCGTACCATGGAAATTAACGCGCTCTTGTCAAATTTGTTTCGCTTTTTATTCGCTAATGATTATACTGTCCCGAAGTGAAACACTGTGGAAATCTACGTGAGTACGGCACTGACGCTTCACTACGGAAGGTGTAGGCTAGCAAGTCGAATCTCTTAAACGCAGGAGCAACAAACATGGCGGATGAGCGGGCGGAAAAAGGGCGGGCCATCGATCTGGCCCTTTCGCAGATCGAGAAACAGTTTGGCAAAGGTTCCATCATGCGGCTGGGGAGCAAAGAAGTGGTCCCTATTTCCGTCATTCCCACCGGCGCCATTTCCTTCGACGCGGCACTGGGTGTGGGCGGCTTTCCCCGTGGTCGAGTGGTTGAGATCTTTGGTCCTGAGTCTTCAGGAAAGACCACGATCGCTCTCCAGGTAATCGCCGAAGCCCAGAAGACCGGCGGCATGGCAGCGTGCGTGGATGCCGAGCACGCTCTCGATCCTATTTACGCGCGCAAACTGGGCGTGGATGTGGACAACCTGTTGGTTTCGCAGCCCGATTACGGCGAACAGGCCCTGGAAATTGCCGAGGCGCTTGTCCGCTCCAGCGCCATAGACGTCTTGGTGGTGGACTCCGTCGCCGCCCTCGTTCCCAAGGCCGAGCTGGAGGGCGAAATGGGGGACAGCCACATGG
>Ga0137395_10001483_pt1 | contig 10930 bp, 13 predicted proteins | sample czobulk216metaG_FD_108283 | JGI IMG/M metagenome (GOLD analysis project Ga0137395, IMG submission 108283) | Vadose zone soil microbial communities from Angelo Coast Range Reserve, California, USA - czobulk2.16 metaG | ecosystem: Environmental > Terrestrial > Soil > Vadose zone | place: USA...
CGCACCGCCGAGCTCGCCGGATTCCCGCATCCTCACGTCACCGACCTGCTTCGAGAGTTCAACTACGGCCAGTACGAAGGGTTGACCAGTGCTGAGATCCGGGCCTCGCAGCCTGGCTGGGAGATCTATCACCACGGATGCCCGGGAGGGGAATCGCCCGCGGACGTCTACGCACGAGCGCAGCAGTTCCTCGACCTCGCGAGCAGCGTCGCTGCCGGCGGTGGAAGCGTGCTCGCGTTCGCACACGGACACATCCTTCGAGCGGTCGCGGCCGCCTGGCTGGCGCTCGACATCACGGCCGCCTCGGAGTTCCGGCTCGACGTCGCAACGCTTAGCCAGCTCGCCGCCACGGATCGCGGCCGGGAGCTCGCGTTGTGGAACTCGCCGTGATTCAGCGCCGGCGCACAGTCCAGGTTCGGCTGCGGACGCCCGGCAGCCCCGCGAACACGAGGTACGCCGACGTCGCGACGTCCGCGTGGTAACGGTGTCGCTCGCCGGGGTTGATTAGCAACATCTCACCCGCGAGAACCTCCGCCCACTTCTCTCCGTCGTGGAACCGCAGCGCGCCGACGGTCACGATCAGCGCCACCGGGATCGCGTTGCGGTGCTCGGGCACGTCCTGGCCTGCCTCGAGACTCAGCCCGACCACGCGCATCGAGCCGCAGTCGCCGATCTGCTCGAAGCCGAAGGCGCGGCGCTGCGCGCCCGAGCCCTGCACTGACACCGCACATATCATGCTCGGCCGCCGCCGTCACGCCGTTTGCACGACGTGAAGATCGTGCACGCGGTCGGTGTGGATGGAGCGCGCAGCGCAAGGGGTGTCGTCGTCGTCATCGACGTCCTTCGGGCATTCACGGTGAGCGCATATGCGCTCGCCGGCGGGGCGCGGGAATGCCTCCTTGTCAGGACTGTGGATGAAGCGCGCCGCCTGGCGGCCGCCACGCCTGGCGCCATCATCTCCGCTGAGGTTGACACGCTGCCGGTCGCGGGCATTTCGATCAGCAACTCACCGACGCAGATCGTCGAGGCCGACGTGCACGGACACTCGGTGGTCCAGCGCACGAGCGCCGGCACGCAGGCCATCCGCGCGGTCGCGGGGGCCGAGGCCATGTATGCGGCGAGTCTGGTCGTCGCCCGCGCGACAGCTCAAGCCTGCCTGTTAAGAAGGCCGCAGACCGTGACCCTCGTGGCGTCGGGCGACTTTCCGGAGGACCACGCATGCGCTCGCTACATCGAAGCCCTCATGCATGGCGACGACGAAGACATATCGCAGCTGCTCAAGTCGCTCATCGACTCGGAGCGCTATCAGAAGTTCGCGCGCGGTGACTGGCCGGGCTTCCCCGCCAACGACCTCGACCTCGCGCTCGCTACTGATCGCTTCGATTTTCCGATGCCGGCGACCAGCGATGAGCGCTGGGTACGTCTCACCGCCGAGCGCGCGTAAGATCTCCACGGGCACCAAGGGAATCCGGTGTGATGCCGGAGCTGTCGCGCAACTGTGAGCGAGGAGCCTGAGCCTGAATAACGCCACTGGGTGAGAGCCCGGGAAGGCAGGCAAAGGTGACGATTCGCGAGCCAGGAGACCTGAATGCCGAATCGAAGACAACCGTCCGCGCGCAACGGCACGGAAGCTCCTGGCGGTCGGCTTTCAGCGGCGCGTTCGGTAGGCGACCGCCTGGAGGTACGGCCCGTGCGAAAGCACATCTTGCCGGCCAGCGCGATACTGGCCATCGTCCTCGCGGCTGCTGCGTGCAGCAGCTCAACGCCCTCGGCATCCGGCAGTCCGACTCCTGCATGCGTGAACGCAAGCGCGTCGCATCACGCGTACGTCGTGGTCGAGCACCTGTCCGGCCATTCGGTGCAGAAGTGCGTCGGCTTCACCGGCGACACCATCGGCGGGCAGGCGCTGATGGATCAGTCAGGTATCAACTTCCAGACCCAGACTTACAGCTTCGGCAAGGCCGCTTGCGCCGTCGACAACGAGCCGGCGCAGTTCACTCAGTGCTTACCGCAAAATGCGCCGTACTGGGCCCTGTTCGTGGAGACGGGCGGAGCGTGGGCGACTGCGCAGACCGGCTACACCGACGTGACTCTGCACGACAAGGACGCAATCGGGTGGCACTACGTACAGTCGACTGACGCCTCACCCGCTCCGCCGCCGCTTGCGAATGAGGGCTGAGACGGATCACCTGAACGCGCGAGCGGTGGCAGCGTGGTCGGGCGCTTGCCTGGTCATCGTGCTCGCGACCACCAATCCCGTCTATAAGACCCTGGTGCTGGCGGCGGCGCTCGCAGCGCTCGTCGCCGGCGCCGGCTTCCGCCGGACCAGGCGGCTGCTCGTTGCTGCGGTGCTGGTCGCCGCGTTTGCGGTCGTCCTGAACCTGGTCTCGGCGCATCTCGGCGCCACTGTCCTGTTCACGCTGCCGGCGCAGCTGCCCGCGATTGGCGGCCCGTACACGCTCGAGGCGCTGGCGTACGGCGCTACGGGCGGGGTCACGGTCGCGGCCGCCATCCTCGCCGCCGCGCCCTTTTCGCTGCTGCTCGCCTCTCATGAGGTGATGGACGCGCTGCCCGCCGCCCTGTCCCGCACCGGGGCGGCCCTCGCGGCCGCGCTCAACCTGGTGCCCGCGGTTGGTGCGACCTTCGTCCAGGTCAGCGAGGCCCAGCGCATGCGAGGGTGGCGGCCGCGCGGACCGCGTTCGTGGGCAGAGGTCGCGGTGCCTGTCGTTCTGACCAGCGTCGAGAGCTCCATTCAGCTCGCGGAGTCGATGGAGGCTCGCGGTTTCGGCTCCGGCCCGCGCACGCATATGAGTCCCGTGCGTATGAGCTCACGGGACTGGGTCCTTGCGGCCGCGTCGGCATCGGCGGCTGTGCTGTTCGCGATTTCGATCGCGGCCGGCTGGGCCGCGCCCTGGGCCGCGTATCCGCTGCTGACGGCGCCACCAATCGATCCGCGTCCGCTGATAGCGTGCCTCCTGCTTTTCACGCCGGCGCTGCAATGGCGATCGCGCACCTAGACCACTTCACTTACACGTACCCAGGCGCGACCGGCGCGGCCCTGCGCGACGTCAGCGCGCGCATCGAGTCGGGCATGACCGTCGTCACGGGTCCGTCTGGAAGCGGCAAGTCGACGTTTCTACGCGTCTTCAATGGATTGGTGCCGCACTTTCACGGCGGCCGCGTCTCCGGAGCTGCAACTGTTGCCGGCCTCGATGTTCTCGTGACGCCGACCCGCTTGCTCGCGCGCAACGCCGGCTTCGTGTTCCAGGACCCTGAGCTGCAGACGGTTTACGCGACCGTCGACCGCGAGGTCGCGTTCGGACTGGAGAATGCCGCCGTTCCGCAAAAGGAAATCGCCATTCGAGTGAGCGAAGCCCTCCACGAGGTGGGCATCGAGCACCTCGCCGGCCGCGCCGTGCGCACGCTGAGCGGTGGTGAGCGCCAGAGAGTCGCACTCGCGTCGGCGCTTGCCACGCGGCCTCGACTCGTGGTCCTCGACGAGCCGACATCGCAGCTCGACCCGGATGGTGCCGAGCTGCTGCTGGCTGCGGCGCGCCGAGCGACCGCCGACGGGCGAGCTGTGATCGTGTCAGAGCACCGGCTGAGCAGGCTGATGCCTGGAGCCAATTCGCTCCTGGTCGTCGACCAGGGCCGCGTCACCGAAGCTGACCCGGCGGCATGGCGACCACGTGCCGCGATGCGGGCGCCACGACTTCGAGCACCCGGGGCGGAAGCCTGGAGCGTCGTCGGGGCCATGGTCGGCTTTGACGGTGTGCCGGTGCTCGAAGGCGCAGACCTCGCCGGACGCGCAGGAGAGGTCGTCGCGCTGGCCGGTCCGAACGGCGGCGGCAAGACCACGCTTCTGCGGCTGATCGCCGGCCTGGCGGCGCCGATGTCGGGAACGGTCACGCGCCCGCCGGGGAGGATTGCCTACCTGCCGCAGAATCCGGTCGCGCTTCTGCACCGGCCGTCGGTGCGCGACGAGGTCCAGTTCACCATCGACCGAGCAGGTGGACAGGATGGAGAAAGGCCAGAACGCATCCTGGGCATGCTCGGCATCGCGGAGCTGGCGGATCGTTACCCGCGAGACCTGTCGAGCGGTGAGCGTCAGCGCGCGGCCATAGCTGCCGTGCTGCCTGGCGCGCCGCAGCTCGTTCTGCTCGACGAGCCGACTCGTGGCATGGACCTCGCGTCACGCAGCGCCCTCATCGCGGTTGTCGCGGACCTGCGCGATCGTGGGGCGGCAGTCGTGATCGCGACCCACGATGAAGACCTGCAGGCCGCGCTGGCGGATCGCGTGGTCGATGTTGCACACGGCACAGTCACCGAGCGTGCGCCCCAAGCGGTGAAAGCATGAGCGTGCGCAACCTCCCCGTCGCGCTCATCTCGCTGCCCGGGCTGGTGCTGTTCGTCTGGCCGTTCTTGGGCTCGGACCTCCCGGCCTCGACGCCCGCGTGGACGTTGATGCTGGCCACCGTCAGCGCGCTGCTCCTGGTCGAGGTGGGCACTCGCCAGCTCGACTCGCGCGGCGTCGCGTTGCTCGCTGCGATCGCTGCCATCGACACCGTGCTCCGCCTCGCGGTCATCGAGGGAATCGGCGGCTTCAGCCCGATCTACTTTCTCGTCCTGTGCGCCGGCTATGTGTTCGGCCCGACGTACGGGTTCCTCGTGGGCGCGCTCTCGATCCTCGTTTCCGCGATGGTCGGCGGTGGAGTCGGGCCGTGGGTTCCGTACCAGGTGTTCGCGATCGGATGGGTCGGTGCGCTCGCCGGGCTCGCGGGCCGGTGGCGCGGGCGACTACCCGGCTGGCGCGACCTGGCAGTGCTTGCGCTCATCGGCGCGGTCATGGGCTGGGTCGTCGGCGCGCTCTGGGACATCCAGGACTGGGTGGCCGCGTATCGGGGCAACCCGACATTGGGCTGGGAGCCCGGCATGAGCGCGGGCACCAACCTGGTGCATTTCGTGCGCTTCTACCTGCTGACCTCGCTCGCCTACGACACCTTTCGCGCCGTGGGCAACGTGGTCATGGTGCTGCTGCTTGGTGCGCCGGTGCTGGCGGCGCTGTCACGCCTCCAGGCGCGGCTGAGCTTCGAGATCGTTTCGCAAACATAGAAGCGAGCCCGGAAAGCAGCTCCGGGCACGCCTCACATCGCTGTTCGGAGCTCCCCGCTTAGCTCCAGGAAGGGCGCCTCGCTCCTCGGCCCATGCCGAAGAGCCGAACGACCAACAGCAGGATCACCGCACCGAGGAACGCCATGATCATCGCGCTGATGATCGGGTGCCCGACGATGACGATGCTCCAGTGAAACGCATTGAACAAAAACCCGCCGAGGAACGCGCCGATGATTCCGACCACCACGTCACCCACGATGCCGAGCCCGCGGCCCAGCGCGATGTGGCTGGCGAAGAAGCCGGCGACGAGGCCGACGAGCAGCCAAATCAGGATCGTGTCGAAGTCGAGGTTTACGACCATGTATTTATCAATCCCCCTTGTGCTGATAGAAACGCGGGGGTTGCGGGACCTACCCGCGCTGGTTTAGCGATGTAAAGAGGCGGCTACTTGCCTCTGCCGAACCCCAGCAATCGCAGCACAAAGAGCAGGAGCACCGCGCCGATGAAGGCCACGATGATCTCGGTGATGATCGGGTGGCCCGCAATGCTGACCTTGATGTGGAGCAAGCCAGCCAGCACCCCACCGAGGAAGGCCCCGATCACGCCGGCGATGATGTCCCCGAACAGCCCGAGGTCGCGGCCCATGGCGACCCTGCTGGCCAGCGCGCCGGCCAGGAGGCCGACCAGTATCCAGATGATGATGGTGTCGATGTCGAGGCGGATGTCGATCATCGCGGACAGTATGAACACGGGGTCCCCGCGAAGTCACGCCGAAGGCTCTGACTTCGTGGGGTGGAGTTAAACACAGCGTTTCGCGGTTTAGGCCGCCTTGGCCGCCAGCTCCTGGAGCACTGCCCCGAGCACCCTATTGAAGGCCGGAAACGGGTGGATGACGTCGGCCAGGGTGCTGAGCGGAATTCCCGCTTTGAGCGCCAGCATGAGCTCGCCCAGCATCTCGCCCGCCCGCGGCGACACCAGCGTCGCGCCCACGAGCACTCCTTTCTTCTTGTCCCCGACGAGCTTGACCACCCCGTGCTTGAAGTCGTGGATGTATCCGCGCGCCGTCTCGGCGGGGTCGGTGAACGCGGTCACCACGTCGATGCCCCGCTCGCGCGCGGCCCGCTCGGACAGACCCACCGACGCCACCTCGGGATCGGTGAACGTCACGCGAGGCACTGCGGTGTGGTCAGCGCGTGCGTCCTCGCCGCGCAGGCGGCGGGCCACGATCTGCCCGTGGTAGTAGGCAAGATGCGTGAAGCCGCCTAGCCCGGTGATGTCGCCTGCGCCGTAAATGCCTGCGTGGGCCTCGAGCGTCTCAGGATCCACCTTCAACCAGCCGCGCTCGGTGCGCGTGAGGCCCGCGTCCCGCCATGCCTCGAAATTCGCGCGGCGGCCCGTAGCGACGAGCAGCCGCTCGCCGGTGACCGATTTCCCCGACTTCAGCTTCACCACGACGCCGACGCCGCCCTTGTCGACGCGTTCGGCCCCGTCGCCCAGCAGGATCGTGATCCCGTCTTCTTCGAGGTGCGGCCGTAGCGCCATACCGGCCTCGGGCTCCTCGAGGCCGAGGAACGTGGGTCCGGCCTCGATGACCGTGACCTTGCTCCCCAGCCGGGCGAACGCCTGCGCCAGCTCGACTCCGACGGCGCCGCCGCCCAGCACGATCAGCGTCTCCGGGTGCTCGCGTGGAACGGCTGCCTGGCGATTGGTCCAGTACTCGACCTGATCCAGCCCGGGAATGGGAGGAATTGCCGCCGTACCGCCGTTCGCGATCACCAGCGCTTTGGTGGCCACGTACTGGCCGCCCTCGACCTCGACCGTGCGCAGGTCGACGACCTTGCCTTCGCCCCTGATGAGCTTCGCCCCGGTGGCCTCGAGCGCGGCGGCCGGCCTCGTGTCGTCGAGGTCGCGCGCCATCCACAGCACCCGCTTGGAGACCTTGGGGAAGTCCAGGTCCCACTCCACGCGTGAGGCTGCGAGGCTGCGGGCTCGGCCGGCCTCGGTCAGCGTCTCGCCCGAGCGCAGCAACGTCTTCGAGGGCACGCAGCCCCAGTAAGGGCACTCACCACCGACCAGCTCGCGCTCGATGACGGCGAGCGTGAGCCCGCTGCCCTGCAGCCCGCCTGCGATCGCCTCGCCCGCCACTCCCCCGCCGAGGCACACGACGTCAAACTCCTGAGGCAACTTGTGAACCTCCTTCGGTGGTGGCGTCGGGGCTTTCTCGACGCATTGACTCGAGCAGCGAGGTCGCGGAAAACGAGCCCACGTAGCGTTCGCCTTCGTACACGGCGGCTCGTTCGGTCGGGCTGGACAGCGCTGCCGCAAAGGCGTCGCTGAGCGTGCTCGTGACGGGCACGCGCGGCTCGTTGGCGGCCGGACCGCCGGCGGGATGCTCGAGCGTGTCGGGATGGATTGGCTCGATGGACATCCGGCGCACCAGGCGATCGCGCCCGAGGAACTCCTTCACGTAGTCGCTGGCCGGTCGCGTGAGGATCGCGTCCGGCGTGTCGTACTGCGCGATCTCCGCCTGCATCTTCATGAGGCAGATGCGGTCGCCGACCATCACCGCCTCGTCGATGTCATGCGTGACGAAGACGACGGTCTTGCCCAGTGAGCGCTGGATGCTGATGAACTCGTGCTGCAACCGCTCGCGAGTGATGCGATCGACCGCGCCGAACGGCTCATCCATCAAGAGGATGGGCGGGTCCGCGCCCAGGGCGCGCGCGAAACCGACGCGCTGGCGCTGGCCGCCCGACAGCTGATGCGGATAGCGCTTGCGGTACTCGCGCGGCGGTAGCCCGACCAGCTCCAGCAGCTCATCGACCCGCGCATTGACCTTCGCCGCGTCCCAATCCCACAGCCTGGGCACCGTGGCCACGTTGTCAGCCACCGTCATGTGTGGAAACAGACCCGTCTGCTGGATGACGTAGCCCATCTTCAGCCGCAGCTGCACGGGATCGACGTGCTGCGTGTCGACCCCGTCGACGAGGATGCGTCCGCCGTCCGGCTCGATCAGGCGGTTGATCATGCGCAGCGTCGTCGTCTTGCCGCAGCCTGATGGCCCGAGCAGCACGCAGGTCTGTCCGGTCGGGATCTCAAACGACAGGTCGCGCACGGCGTTGGAGCCGCCCGCGAATCCTTTGGTGACGTGCTCGAGCGTGATCATTGATGCACAGGTCGCAAGCAGGCCGGGTTCATCCCAGCCGTCTCCCAGACGTCCAACTACAAGGCGCCTCCCAATCGTCGCGTGGTTTCCCCGGGAGGGGGTTCCGCGGGGGAGGGCCGCAGCCCTTCCCCGCGCTGTCTTACGGTAATTGAATGGGGACGGGCCTATTCCTTCAGGCTGATGAGCAGCCCTGGATCCTGTGGGACTGGCTCTTCACCCACGTCTCACGGTTCACTGACGCGCTGCAACAGCACATCGAGCTGACCTTGATCGCCGTGGCCCTCGCGCTCGTGATCTCAGTCCCGCTCGGGGTCGCGGCTCATCGCTGGCGCGCCGTGCGCAACCCGGCGTACGTGGTTTTCGGCATCTTTTACACGATCCCTTCGATCGCGCTGTTTGCGCTCCTCATCCCTTACACAGGATTGAGCGCCACCACCGCCGAGATCGGCCTCGTCGGTTACGCGGTCCTGATCATCCTGCGCAACGTCGTAGTCGGCCTCGACTCGGTGTCGCCAGATGTGGTCGACGCCGCCGACGGCATGGGCTATCGCCCGCTCGCACGCCTCATGCGCGTCGAGCTTCCTCTCGCGCTGCCGGCCATCTTCGCGGGAGTCCGGATCGCGACCGTCACGACGATCGGCCTCGTGACGATCACGGCGGTGATCGGGCTTGGTGGCCTCGGCCAGCTCATCCTGCAGGGGCTCATCGACGATTTCCATACGCCGCTTCTGGTCGCGACCGTGCTGTCCATCGCGCTCGCCTTCGTCGCCGACCTTTTCCTGTTCGGTGTGCAGCGACTCGCCCTCCCGTGGTCGCGGGGCGTCTGACGTGGCCGCAATCGAGAGCGTAATCAACTGGTTCGCGGATCCTTCGCACTGGAGCGGACCCGACGGTATCCCCACGCGTCTGCTCGAGCACATCCAGATCTCCGCGGAGTCCGTGGCGATCGGGGCCCTGATCGCCCTTCCGATCGGCATCGTTCTTGGTCACTACGGCCGCCTGGGTAACCTCGCGATCAACCTGTCGAACGTCGGTCGGGCGCTCCCGTCGTTCGGGATCCTGGCGATCGCCTTTCAGGTCTTCGGACTGGGCGACCTTCCGATCATCCTGTCGCTGACCGCACTCGCCATCCCGCCGATGGTCACGAACAGCTACGTAGGGCTGCGCGAGGTGGACCCCGACATCAAAGATGCCGCGCGCGGGATGGGCTATCGAGCGCTGGCTCAGCTGTTCCGAGTCGAGCTGCCGCTGGCGGTCCCGCTGGTGATGGCGGGCGTCCGAACGTCGGCGGTGCAGGTCGTGGCCACAGCAACGCTGGCGGCGCTGATCGCGGGCGGCGGCTTCGGCCGCTACATCATCGATGGGCTGGCCCAGTTCGATTACTCCAAGCTCGCCGCCGGAGCCGTGCTCGTGGCGCTGCTGGCGCTGGCGACCGAGGTCTCCCTGGCGGGCCTGGAACGGCTGCTAACCCCGCGCGGTATTCGACTTGTGAAGGGGGCAGCGGCGAGCCGGGCAACCACGTTCAAGACGGCCTGAAGCGTGATGCGAGCCGGCCGGCGGGGGACCGTTCATGGAAGAATCAAGGTTCGTCCAGTGTTGCATCGACAAACTGGACGTAAGGAGAGGCTTGGGATGAATCGCAAACCGTATTCGGGGCGCGTGCTCGCTGCGCTCGCCGCCATCATGTTCGCGGCCGTGGCCTGCGGCAGCTCGAGCGCGCCGGCCGCGAGCTCCAAAGGCAACATCACGATCGCCGGCTTTGCCTTCTCTGAAGGCAGCGTGCTCGCGGAGCTCTACGGACAGGCTCTGCAGCATGCCGGCTACAACGTGACCTTCAAGCTCAACCTCGGCTCTCGTGAGGTTGTCGCGCCCGCCATCAAGTCGGGCCAGATCGACCTCTATATCGGCTACGCCGCGACCGACCTCGAGTACTACAACAAGGGCGCCGGCGAGGCCACGGGCGACGCCACGGCCACGACCGCCAAGCTCAACTCTCACCTGCAGTCGATCAACCTGGTCGCGCTGACCCCATCGGCGGCGGTCGATCAGAATGCGTTCGCGGTCACCAAGGCCACCCAGCAGAAGTACAGCCTGGCCAAGCTCTCCGACCTTCAGCCGGTGGCGGGCCAGCTGGTCCTCGGGGCCGGCCCCGAGTGCCCGACGCGGCCTTACTGCCTGCCGGGCCTGATGTCGCTGTACGGCCTGCACTTCAAGTCCTTCAAGGCCCTGGACACCGACGGGTCGCTGACCCGCGCGGCGTTCAAGAGCGGCCAGATCGACGTCGGCCTCGTGTTCAGCAGCGACGGCGATCTCAACTCGCTGGGGCTCGTGGTGCTGCAGGACGACAAGCAGCTCGAGGCCGCCGACAACGTGGTCCCGATCCTTCGCCAGGCGGTCGCCTCTGATGACGCCAAGAAAGTGCTCAACGAGATCAGCGCCAAGCTGACGACTGCCGATCTCGTCCAGATGAACGCCCAGGTGCAGCTCCTGCACCAGGACGCGGACGCGGTCACCAACGTCTGGCTGCAGCAGCACAACTTTGGGATGTAACTAAGGAAGTCGATTGATCCAGGCGGCCGTCGAGTACTTGCCGCGGACGAGCTGATCCGCGGCATCGAGCTCGGCGGTCGTCAGGCTGCTGTCGGTGGCGCC
>Ga0137395_10001486_pt1 | contig 10902 bp, 2 predicted proteins | sample czobulk216metaG_FD_108283 | JGI IMG/M metagenome (GOLD analysis project Ga0137395, IMG submission 108283) | Vadose zone soil microbial communities from Angelo Coast Range Reserve, California, USA - czobulk2.16 metaG | ecosystem: Environmental > Terrestrial > Soil > Vadose zone | place: USA...
GATGTTGCCGGCGATCTGGGCATCGGTGATCGCGCCGCCGTTGCCGACATTGGTCTTGAGAGCTTGCGTGGAGCCGGTGTTCGGCGTGTTGCCGCCGTTGCCGGCGATCAGATCGACGTTCACATCGGTCCCGCCGCTCTGGGTGAAGGTGGTGATGGCACCGCCATTTCCGCCATGTGCGTTGGCGCCGCCGAAGGCGAGCGGATCGGCTGGAGTCGGCGCCGCTCCGAATGCATCCCCGCCATCGCCCGCCGCGACGAGTATTTTGCCGCTGCCGGCCGCGGTGCCGCTGCCGGACGCGCCGATCGATGTGCTGAGCACCGAGCCGCCGAGGCCGCCGAGAGTCAAGCCATTGCCGCCCTTGCCGGCGATCGCTGCGACTCCCGATCCAGTGGCGGTCATGGTCACGCCTGTGAGGCTGCCACCGGCGCCGCCGGCGCCGCCGTTGCTGTCGCCCCCATTGCCGGCGATCGCGCGCGCATATAGGACCGGGGTGAAGCCGGTCAACGCATCTCCGAAGTTGAAAATTTGGCTCGGGTTCGAGAAGTCAAAGTGCGGCAGGAACCCATTTCCGGTGCCGCTGATCGACACATTGTTCAACTGACCTCCCACACCGCCCCGGCCGGCGATTGCCTGCCCGCCGTTGCCGGCGATGAAGGTCATCGAGGTGATGCTGATGTCGGGTGCGGAAACGTTGTTAAAGCCGACGATCGATCCGCCTGCTCCGCCATTCTTGCCCGAGCCACCCGCACCCGCGCGGACGAAGATATCGCCAGCAAGATTGTTGCCTTGAAGGACCGGTGCGCTGTCGATGACCGAACCGCCCTTGCCGCCCGTGCCGCCGACGGAGGAACCACCCGCACCGGCATCGTAATAGAGCTCGCCGCCCGAGCCTCCGATGATCGGGAGAAAGTCCGGCGTAAATCCGCTGATTGCTCCGCCGTTGCCACCGCTCTTGGTGCCTGCGCCTCCGATTCCGCTCTTCACGATCAAGAACGCAGTCTGGACATTTTGAATACCTCCCTTTTGCCCCGCCGCAGCGACGGTGCCGGGAGTCACGGTGACATCGACCAAACCGGTCGGGTTGCCGAGCACATTGCCACCATCGCCCCCGAACTTGCCGTGGCCGCCGTCGCCGGCGACAAAGTAGCTGCCCGTCGCGATGCTCAATGAGTTGAGGTTGCCGCCATGGCCCGCTCTTCCATTCGTGCTGTCTCCTCCGTCTCCGGCGAAAAGGAAAACGTCGCCGCTAAGAGTGGTGGCGCCCACAGCGTAAGCGACCGAGAGGCCGCTCAGCCCACCCGCCGCGCCGCCCGCGGTGAAGCCATTGCCTCCATCGCCACCGATAAACCGGACGTTGGCCTCGTAAGCGGGTTGTATTGGCAGCGTAAAGGAAAACGAACCGACAGGTTGCAGCGTCGAGGGATCGATCTTCAAGGTATTCCCGAGTTTTCCCCCGGCGCCGCCGGCGCCATTGGATGAGTCGCCGCCATGCCCGGCGGTCGCATAGAACGTATTGTCTTCGAGACCCTGAAACGTTCCGCCGTTGATAGTCTCCACAAAATCGACAGTTGGGTCACCCTTTTGCGCCTGAAGGTAACTATAGGCCACATTGGACGGGATATTCGGATCGGCAATGTAAGTATCGTACGCGCGGACCGATGTATCGCCTGTCAGGATAAAGGGATCCGCGGTAACGATCTTTTGACTGAGGAATACTGCCTGATAATTTGGATCGGTCGGGGGATTCGTGGTGTCAGGCCCCGAAGTAAACTCATCCACGTGAATTCCCGGAGCACCCGCGTCGCTATTGTAGTCGACAATGGTGAAGCCGGTGACGGTCCCCAAGGCACTCCTCGTGGGATTCGGATTGGCTTGAGTTGCCGGGGGCGCGTTGTTCGCCGCCATGAGCCCGGTAAGGCTCGTGTCATTGTTCACGCCAACAATGCCATTGGCGGCGCCGACCTTGATTCCGTCGTTCTCGTGGCCAAAGCTGGATGGCAGCATGTTGGTTGCCGCCGAGTGATTGGAAGTGAACGTAAAGCCGCCGGCGCCGTCCCCCTTGAACGTCACCAGGAATCCAGCCGGGCTCGCGGAAAGGGCCACGACATCGACGTTTCCATCGCTATTGCTGTCGAGCAGGGTGAAATCGATCAGCGTCACGGGCGTCAACGCGATATGGTCTGGCGTTGGCTTGGTGGTGTCGCTGGTCGCGCGATCCGTGTCCACGCTGCCCAATTTAATTGTCGGAGCAGTCAACACGTCACCGGCGTAAGAAATGTTCGTAACGTGGTCAGCCCCGTCCACCGCACCGAAGACGTGGTCAACGCCCCCGTCCGCCAACGCACTGGCCCGCAAGAAGGTGAATGTCCCTGGCGCCGCCCCGAGGCCCGGCACCACGGGAATGATCGGAGTGAGTCCAAACAAGTTGTGCGTCGTATCGGAGTAAAACCGGCCGGCGGGTGTGGACGGAAGTGGTCCGGCGCCATCGGGATCATTGGAATCCCCCCGCATGATGAATGTTCCGGCGCTCGTGGTTGCATTGCTGCTTGGCCACGTCGCGGAGACGGCAAGGTCCACGACCCCATCGCCATCGAAATCGCCGGCCGCCAAAGCCGTAATCTGATATGCGGACTCATTTAGCGGACTCAGAACTTCCAGGTTGGCGGTTCCGTAATTCTTGCCGCCCAAGCTGGGCAACGGGCTGTAAATCGGATCGGTGAAGCCAAGGAAATTGCCATTGGCATCGACGCCCTTGTTGAGATAGACGGAGATACCTCCGTAGGACAAAAAGCCCGATGCGGACGCGATATCGGTAAGCCCGTCATTGTTGAAATCTCCGACGGTGACGGTGGCCGAGGGCGGGCCGTTGAGATAGATGCGGGTGCTCTGTGCCAGGAGCCCGCCACCTCCGCCGCCAAAGGCGACCACGAGCTGATCCGATTGATCGGTCGTGTAAACCACATCGTTGGCGCCATCGCCGTCAAAGTCGAAGCCGCGGGTGGCGTGATAGCCGAAAGTGGCGGGGGCAACGTCGGATACCTGATTGTAGATGTCGCCCGGATTGTGCATGCTTGAGACGACGTTGTGTCCAAATGGCACCTGGGTCTCCGGAGTGGCGAAGGTGCCCGCGGGTTGCGAGCCGCCATTGCCGCCGCCGGTCAGGCCTGGTCCGCCGTCGCCAAGTGTGATGACGATGTGGCCCGCCATGTTGAAGGAACCAGTCGGATCGAGCGTCAGCGAGCCGCCATCACCGCCGCGATGGAGCAAACCCCGGCCACCATTGCCCGTCTTGAGAAGGACCTGGCCACCGGCGATCGAGCTCAAATCCGAGAAGCCGAGAATCGAGCCGCCAGCCGCACCGGTGGGACCATCGCCACCATTGCCCGCGATGAGGGCATACCCGCCGGCGAAGTCGCCAGTCATGTTGACATTGGAGATGTTGCCTCCGCGACCATTGAAGCCCCCGTCACCAGCTTGGAGCGTATTAATGTTGAAAAGAGTCGTCGTGCTGACCCCGTTGACGCCATTGATATCCGCGCCGGGCGTATTTGGAGCCTGAATGAATGTTTTCAGCACCCCTGTCACGTCCGGGTCCGCGGCTCCCGAGCCGGGACCATCATTCGCCGAAGCGCCGAAGCCAAAAGGCTGTCCCGAGGCCGCCGTGCCGACGCGGATCGAACCGACCTGGGTTACCGCATCCGCGAACACCGAATTGCCGGTGACCCCGGTGAACACCGCAGCCTGATCGGCCTTGCCGCTGTCATCGATGATCAAGCCGCCTTTGCCGTCCGGCGTGCCAAAGCCGCCGCCCGCGTAGATGTTTCCGAAGATGGAATAGCTGCTCAGCGCGATTTTGTTGGAGACCGGCTCGCCCGGCTGCAAGTCCGCCGTGGTCACCGAGCGCATCTCGATCATGTCGATGCGGTTTGGGAGCAGGATCTCGCCGTCGCGCCCGTTGGTGGCATTGTTGTCGCTGTCGGTCAATGTCCCGTCGGGATTGAGATTGGTGACGATATCGCCGTGGATGTCCACAAAGGCGATCATCGAAAGATTCGGGCCCGCGGCGATGCCGGTGATCTCGTTGAAATCGATTTTGCCGTTGCCGTTCAAATCCTTGGAAAAGACCAGCGCCGGACCTGAGCCCGGGTTCAGATAAATCAGCGGAGGACCGTCTTGCGTCGCGCTGATCCCTTCGGGAGCCGGCGTCGAGGGATCGGTGTCCAGGAGGATCGGTGTCCCGACGACTGCGGCGGAGATGAGGCCGGTCAAGGCCGGGGCGATGCGCGCTTCGAGAGGCTCGATCAGACGCGCTGCGGAAGGGAAGAGCCGTGGTTTCATGGAGAAGGAGGGCATGAGATTCGGAAAAATGGGGTCTCGTTTCTTGAACGCGGAGGGTTAGGTGTGGACCTGGCCGTTGGTGTTGTTGAGGTCGGTAAACACACTCGCACCGGCGGCATCGACGGTGAGCAGGGCCTCGACGCGCACGTTGTTGGGCGTCGTGCTGTCGTTGTTGAACGTCACCGCGGCCACGAAGCCGTCGGTGTGCGAGTTGGTGGTGTCGCCAAAGCTGAATGTCCCATTGCCGTCGGTATCGCCGTATTCGTCCACCGCCGAGCCTTGCACGATGAGGTCGAAGGTATTCGCGTGCGGATGCGCGGCCGGATACGGACTGCTGGGATTGCCGGCTCCCGTGGGATCGACGATTCCGCCGACGATGTTGGCGGTGCCGAAATTCGTGTAGTCGCCGTTGGCATTGGTCACGCTGGCGACATTGCCGTTGAGCACAATGGCGTCGACGACTTGCGCGAGGTTGCGCGCCGTGATCGCGTCGCCGTTGACGGGCTTGCCGGCGACGATCGAGGCGATCGCATCGGCGCTGATCCCGATCACGCTCCCGGCCACGGCTGGCTTGCCGCCCGCGCCGCTGAGCCCGGCTTCGCCGGCGAAGATGCCGCCCATCGTGGTGTAGCCGAAGGCTGATCCGGAGCGCACGCCGATGTCGTGGGCGACCCGGATGTCCGTGACGCTTCCGCCCGTGCCGCCCATGCCTTTCGCGATCGTCACGTCGCCGCCATTTCCGGCAGCGATGTGACGGATGATCGTGGCCGGATCGAGCACGCTCGGATCGAACGGATCGCCGATTTGAACGTCGCTCACGTTGCCGCCGGGGCCGCCTTTCTTGGCATTGGCCGCCAGCGCGGCGTCGCCCGCGTCGAAATCCAGTTCCGCGCCCGCGCCGCCGCCTCCGAACAGGTTGATGTCGCTGATCGAGCCGCCGCTGGCCGCTTTCGAATCGCCTGCGCCGCCTGCGCCCGCCTTGAAGAGTGTCATGCCGCCCGAGGCGATCACGCCGCTCACATCGGAAATGTCGCCGCCGGCGCCGGCGTTCTTCATGAGCCCGGAACCGGCGCCGGAGGTAATCATGACCGGCCCCACGGGAGCGGGAACCGCGGTGCCTGCGACGGCCGGAGTGATGTCGCCATTCGCGTCGGTAAAGCTAAGCCCATCGATCTTCCCGCCAACGCCCCCATTTTGCCCGGCGCCGGATGTGATCGTAATCGACGTGGTCGCCGCGACCGAGGCATTGGTGATCGCTCCGCCCGCTCCGGGCTTGGCTCCGCCGGCCTGGGCCGCGCCCGCGATCAGGGAAACCGAGGAAGTGTTCGAGAGCGCGCCCACAGTCGCGATGTCGCCTCCAGCTCCGGCCGCCCCCTTGGCGCCTCCGACCCCGCCCATGCCAGCCGTGCCCGAGACCGAGCCGTCGTTATCCAGGCTCAGGTTGCGCAGCGCGCCTCCCTGACCGCCATTGCCCGTGTCCACGCCGGTGCCCCCGTTTCCAGCGGTCACCGAAATCGTGGCGGGATTTCCCCCGACATTGCCCGTTCCAAAAAAGCCCAAATTGAGCACGTCGCCGCCCTTGCCGCCGCTGCCCTTGGTCGTCGCGCTTCCACCCGCGCCCGAGGTGACAACCAGAGAGGCATCGGTTGCGGAGATCGTATTGTCGCCACTGAATCCGCCGCCATTGCCCGAATTGGCGCCTCCGCCGCCTCCACCGTTGCCGGACCGAATATTCATTGTCACGCCACTGGTAGCCGGATTTCCAGTGTTCATGCCGACGGCGGTCATCACGAGGCTCGACACCGAGCCGCCATTTGTCCCGGCACCCTTCGCGCTCGCGCCAGCGTCGCCGGCAGTCAGTCCCGCGGCTGCGTCGAACGTTTGGTTGATGTTCAGTGCAGTGAGAATGCCGTCGTTCAAGGTCGCCCCGTTGATCGAGCCACCGCCGCCGCCTTTCATGGCCGTGCCTGCGCCGCCATGCCCGGCATCGAGCGTCAGGCTCTCGGTGCGAACGCCAGCCGGAGACGCAGTATTGCCGAAAAAGCCTTCGTCGATCACGACCGAGCTGAGATCGCCGCCCTGGCCTCCAGCCACGCCCGTGCTGCCATTTCCAGCCGCAACATCGACGATGAATCCGATCGTGTGGGCGGTTTTGACCGAGCCACCGGGAGCGCCGGCGCCGAACCCGGCCATCGTGGCGCCGCCGGGACCGCCCGTGATGATGATTTGCGACATGTGAGCCGCCGCGACGGTGTTGGGATCTTGAGGCGGGTTTTGGACATCCACCGTCGTGATCGAGCCGCCGGGACCCGCCTTGCCGCCTGTCGCCGCCACCGTGTTCGCGCCGCCCGCGCCCGCGAGAACTTTGAGATCGTTCCCCGCGCCCGTTGGATCGGAAACAATGTGAATGTTCGTCATTTTCCCGCCCATATTCCCTAATTTGCCGCTGCCGCCGACCCCGCTCTCAACGTCCACCGCGTCCTGAAGGGCACTTTTTGACGCCACGATGCCATGATCGGTGTCCTCGAATCCGACATAGATATTCGAGGCCGCCCCACCCATTCCGCCCTTGCCCCCGCCGCCCGCGAAACCGTCCCCGCCCTTGCCGCTCTTGATCACGATCGCGCTATTCGCCGTGGGGTCGTTGAAGTTTTCATCGAGGCCGTTGACGATGATGTGGGACAGCGCCCCGCCGGGTCCACCCCCAATCTTGCCGGCCACACCGTCACCGCCGGGCCCGGCTTGGATCGTGAAGCCGTCGGTACCGGCGACCATCGTCAGGTTGGAAATCGATCCGCCAACCGCGCCGGCGCCGCCACCGCCCGCCAGCACGCTCGTGACCGCGCCCAGCGTGACATTGTTCATGTTCCCGCCCTTCACGCCGGGCGCCGGGACCACCGAAAGCGTGTCGCCGCCATCCGCGACGGTGCTATTGAAATCGTACATGTAACCGTCCGCCGCCTTGCCGGTCAAAACCTGCGCCGTGCTGCCCGTGATGTTCAAGTTGCTGATGTCGCCGCCGCTGACTACGCTGCGGGTGATGTTGCCCTTGACGGTCAACGACGTGATCGGGTTCATCAGCAGATCGGTGGCCGTGCCCGCCGGCTCGCCGGCGCCGCCAAGCGCGAACGTCGCGTCGTTGAGATTGGACACGATGTCGCCATCGACGCTGTCACTGACCTGCACGCTGACTTTCGCACCCAACGCCAGCCCGGTGAGCTCATTGGGATCGACTTTATTGTCCATGTTCTTGTCCACAAAGAACGCGACGACGTTGCCGGTGATCCCGATCGGGTTGCCGTGCGAGTCCACGCCGCCCGGCCCGGTGATGAAGGGGACATACCCGGCGTTGGTGTCGATCAGGACACTGTCTCCGGTGCCGAGCTTGAGATAGAATCCGCCCGGTCCGACGACCGCGGAGATCGGGTCGCCGGCCGTCGTCGTATCGAAAAACGGCGGCGCATTGTAAACGCTGTCGTCCTTTGCGGGCGAGCCGACCAGGATGACGGCCGGTGCGATGCGGGATTCGAGGATTTCGATCTGACCGGCGGAATGTTTGAGGCTCATTGTGGAGGAAGCGCTGAGGGGAGGGCGGGTGAGTGGGTAAATGTTTATCAGCGTTCCGAACGGGATGCAAACGGAAGTTTTGAAAAAATTATCAACGTCTTCGTCACGCAGAAAAATGCGGCGATTCATATCGCGCGCGGGCTCGAAATTCGCAACTCCGCGCAACCCCTCGAATGACAAACCCGCAACCGTCTTCCGCTGCGGAAGTACGAGCAAAGAGGAAATTCAGTTCCGGCGCGCGCATCGCAGCAGAAATTCGCGCCGCGTCAACTCTGCGGTTGCCTGAGCCGCTTGGATACATCGAGCTCGATCGGGCCGTATTTCGCCTCGAAATTCTGGATCGTCGCCGTGAGATGCAGGCAAAGCCGCTTGGCCGCGTCGTGCGAGAGAATCACGCGCCGCTCGAGCTTGAGCGGCTCATCGAGAATCTGGCCGAAGAAATTCGGGTTCAGGCCGAAGTCGATGATGACCTCGTTCGGCGTCTGCGCGATGCGGCAGACATTCGCGTACGTGGATGTCAAACTGCTCGTGTCGATCGCTGGCGGCTGGGGCGGAGTGGGCTCGGCCATGAATCCCGCAGACGTAGTGGAACGACGCGCCGACCGCAATCATTTCTTTTAGCGCCTGCCGCGCGGATTACGGCTTGATGGTCGCCGCGCCCGTGGTGTTGAAGCGCTCGCCGAAGAAAAAGCCCGATCCCATTTTTTGCTTTTGAAGCACCGCGCCTTGCATGGTCGCCGGTTTGAGCGTGTTCGGATGGAGGAACGTTCCCTTGTAAAACCCGTTCTTTGTCGTCAGCGTCAGCTTGATGTTCGGGTCGGCGGGCACGATCATTTTCCCGTCGAGCGTCAGCGGCTTCGTCACGCCTGCGCCGCTGATGTTGCCGCCGGTGAGCAGGAGCTTCGCGGCGGTGTCTTTCATCGTCGGATCGAGCGACGGATCGAGGCAAGTCGCGACCGCGTCGTTCGGCACGTACGTCGAGCCGATGAGATCGGTCATGATGCCCTTCGGCCAGCCGCCGGGGTAGATCGGCTTTTTCAAGTCCTGCGGCTTGAACCAGAGCAGGCCCGCGCCGTCGAGATCGCTGGTATTCGGCACATCGCGGAACTGAATCCGGCCGGCCAGCGCGCCGTTGCCGCCCGCGAACGGCACCCACAACGACCAGAAATTCGTTTTCGAAAGCGTGGTCGAAAACGTCGGGATTTTCGCGCCGTCCGCGAGCTGGCCGCCGAGCTTGACCTGCCCCTTTTCATTCACCACGACCGAGCCGAAACCGTCGCCCTGCGGCATGGCCGACGCGAGCAGCACCTTCGAAGTCGGCTGGTCGAACAGGACCGTGTAGTAACCCATCACCGCCGGCGCGCTGCCTTTTGCAAACGCCGCCGCGCGATCGGCCGTGACGAGCGAGCGCGGCTGGCCGGTCTGCGGGCTGATCGTGCCGGTGATCTGGTCGGACGTGCCGGCCACATCGAGGTGCAGCGCCAGGAAAAGCGGCGGCAGATTCTTGCGATCCAGCTCCAGCGTCGGCGTCCCGGGCGGCTTGCCGAAATGGAACGCGCCCGCATTGTCGATCGAGCCCTTGAGCGGGAACGGATACGGCCCGAGCTGGAGCTTGCCGGTAAACATTCCCGTGGGCATCACCTTCAACGAAACCAGCCCGGTCTGGTCCACGCTCAGCGCCGCCGGCCCGGAGTCCGCGCCCAATGGCGGCAGCGCGATGCCTTTGTAGAGGCCGTCGTGCCCCGCGAAGGCCGTGACGGCGATGACGAACGTCTGCGGGTCGCTCGTTTCGACGCCGCCGTTGGCAGTGCCGCCGTGGTCATCCAGGATGACCGTGACGGTCGTGCTGCCGACCGCGGTCGCCTTCGGAGTGTAGGTCAGCGTGCCGGTGATGTTCGGCAATGTCCCCACCAGCGAGATGGCCGGTTGCACGTCGAAGTACTCGGGATGATCGGCCGTGACCATGAATGTCATGTTCGGGGCCTGGCTCGCTTCATCGGGCGGGCCGGGCGAGATGTCCGTGGCAAAGTTGAGCACGGTCGGCGGGCCTGCGTCCTGCGCGGCGGCTTGATCGGTTCCGATGACGAACGTCGGCGGATCGTTCGCCGTCGAGGTGCTCGTGATCGTGAAGCTCTGGGCCGCGCTCGAATCGACGCCGCCATTGTCCGTGCCGCCGCCGTCGTGCATCGTCACCATCACCGTCACCGAGCCGATGACCGGATTCGCCGTGAAGGTGAGCGTTCCATCCGCTGCGACCGCGGGCAGCATCGAGAAAAACGTGTCGTCGCTCGTCATGACCGTGAAGCTGGGCGTCTGGGTCGCCTGCTCATCCGGCGGACCGACCGAGATGTTCGTGGCCCAGCCGGTCACCGTGTGCGGCTGTCCGTCGTTGACGATCGCCTGGTCCGGACCCTTCGTGAAGCTCGGCGCGTCGTTGACCGCCGTCACGGTCACGGAAAGTTGGAAAACATTGCTGTCCGTTTCGCCGTCGTTGACCTGCACGGGCACGGTCAGCATACCGTTGAAATCCGCGGCCGGCGTGATCGTCGTGCCGGAACGCGTGTAGTTGGTCCCGTCCATGACCGTGAGCGTAAAGCCGGTCGGATACGGCGAGTCCGGATCGTTCACCTGCAAGTCGCCGAAGACGATCGTCCGCGCGGTGTCTTCGAGCGTCGCGACGGGATTCTGGCCGGCGATCTGCGGCGACGCGCCCGGCGGGTGCACATTGACCGTGACGTTCGCGTGATTCGACATCGCGCCGCCGACCGTGCCGTTGTCGATCACCTGCACATCGAGCGTGAAAGTCTGGAGCGAAGAGTGATCGAACTGCGTGTTGTCCGCGACGGTCAGTACGCCGCTGCTGCTATCGAGCGCGAACGCGCCGCCGGTATTTCCGCTCAAAATCGTGTAGGTCAGCGTCTGGCCGGGGTCGGGATCGGAGGCCTGGACGGTGCCGACGACGCGGCCGTTCGGCACGGTGTACGCGATGTCGAA
>Ga0137395_10001487_pt1 | contig 10893 bp, 11 predicted proteins | sample czobulk216metaG_FD_108283 | JGI IMG/M metagenome (GOLD analysis project Ga0137395, IMG submission 108283) | Vadose zone soil microbial communities from Angelo Coast Range Reserve, California, USA - czobulk2.16 metaG | ecosystem: Environmental > Terrestrial > Soil > Vadose zone | place: USA...
CGATCGGCCGACGTGGTCGCCGCCGCCGTTCAACGAAATCGCATTCGCCTCACGCAACGGACCGGGGTTCGACATCAAGGTGATCGATGTGAGCACCCGGCAGGTCAAGCAGTTGACGTTCGGCGAAGCAACCAACGAGAGCCCGACGTTCGCGCCCAACGGCAGGCACATCGCATTCACGTCGACGCGCGCCGGGAAATCCCAGATTTTCCTCATGGCTCGCGACGGTAAAGATCTGAAGCAGGTCACGAGAGCGGGCAACAACACACAACCCAGCTGGTCGAACTGAACCGACGATCGGGAGGAAGCACCTCATGCTGAAGATGACATCCGTGCGCATTGCGCTTATCGCTGCATTACTGGCCGCCGCCGCGGCCTGTCACAAGACGCCGAAAATCGAGCCGGTCGCGCCGACGGCGGAAGCGGCGCCACCGCCGGTGACGCCACCGCCTCCTGCGCCGCCAAGCCCGGCTGAACGGCTCCCCGTCCCGCCCGAACCCGTCCGCGAAGAAGCCGTGAGATCGACGTCGCTCGACGATCTCAACCGCAACTCGCCGCTCAAGCCGGCGTTCTTCGCGCTCGACAGCGCCGAGATCGATCCAACCGCGAAGAGCGTGCTCGACGGCAACGCCGCACTCCTCAGACAGAACTCGAGCTGGGTCGTGACGATTGAAGGTCATTGCGACGAACGCGGGACGGCCGAGTACAATCTGGCATTGGGTGAACGCCGTGCCGGTGCGGCGCTCGCCTATCTGGTGTCGCTGGGAATTCCCGCCAGCCGCCTCAAGACGGTGAGCTACGGGAAGGAATTCCCGTTCGATCCCGGCCACAACGACAGCGCCTGGGCGAATAATCGCCGGGCGCATTTTGTGATCACTGCCAAATGAGTGCGAGCATGACCAAGCGATTATTCCCGCCGCTTCCGGCGTTGATCCTCTCGCTGCTCTTAGCGGCTCCCGCGTCGGCCGCCAACAAAGAGCATCAGCAGCTCATGGCCGACCTGCGCATGCTGCAGGAGCAGTCGCAGCTGCTTCAGAACATGCTTGGCACGCTGGCCGACGCGCTCAAGGCCGTGAACGCGCGACTCGATCAGCAGGCCGAAGCCACACGCAAGACCGTCGCGGACGAGAAGCTGCTGATCGACGCATTGACGAAGGATCTCGGCATCGTTCGCGAGAAAGTCGACGACAACAACGTCCGCGTCGGTTCACTCGCTCAGGAAGTGGACGCCCTGCGCCAGCTCGTTCAGCAGGCGCTCGCGCGTCCAGCCGTTGCGCCCTCCGAGGGCGCCGCAGCCGGAGGCGCCGAGCCGCCTGTCGCCGGTACAACTCCCGGGGCGTCGGCGCCGCCAGCGCCAGGCCCGCGCCTCTCGGGCGCGTCGCCGACCAAGACGTACGAACAGGCCTATGGCGACTACGTCGCCGGACTCTGGGATCTCGCGATCGACGGATTCGAGGCGTTTCTGAAGGATTTCCCGACAGCCACCCAGGCCGATGACGCGCAGTACTTCATCGGACGCTCGAATCTGCAGGATGCCAAGTACGACAAGGCCGTCGAAGCGTTCGACAAGGTGATTCGAAACTATTCCAAGAGCAACAACGTGCCGAGCGCGTACTACCTGAAAGGCGTCGCGCTCCGAAGCCTGAAGCGGATGGACAACGCGCGTGAAGCCTGGAACACCGTCATCAAGACGTACCCGGACAGCCCCGCCGCCAGTCAGGCGAAACAGGCGCTCGGCAGGCCGTAGGCGCGCGCGACGACGATGTACAATGCGCCCTCATGGGCAGCGTGAACAAAGTCATTCTTGTCGGTAACCTTGGTCGTGACGCGGAATTGCGCTACACGCCAGGCGGAGCCGCGGTCGCGACACTCAATATGGCGACCACCGAAGTCTGGAACGACAAATCCGGCCAGCGCCAGGAGAAAACCGAGTGGCACCGCGTGGTGCTCTGGGGAAAAACAGCGGAGTCGCTGTCCGAGTATCTGACGAAGGGCAAACAGATTTATATCGAAGGCCGTCTGCAGACGCGCCAGTGGGACGACAAGGACGGCAACAAGCGCTACACCACGGAAATCCGTAGCGATCGCGTCGTGCTGCTGGGCGGCGGAGGCGGACGTGGCGGGTCCTCTGCGGGTCCGAGCGATCGCAGCGGAGATTTCGCCGGCCCGAGCAGCGGTGGCCCGGGGCCCGAAAGTTCGGTCCCGCTCACCGACGACGATATCCCGTTCTAGGCTGACCGCGTACTCGCCATCAGCGTTTCCAGCTCGCGCTCGATTTCCTGCGCCGTCGGCAGGCGCGCGACGCGGCGCGCCAGCGCGCGGAGATCGTCGCTGCGGAAGTCCCGCAGGATGCGCCGCGCCTGAGGAATGGCGGCCGGCGTCATGCTGAAATCGGTGAGCCCGAAGCCGACGAGCAGCGCCAGAAGCGCCGGATCCGACGCCATTTCTCCGCAGAGCGAGACTGGAATTCGCTGCCTCACGGCGGCCCGCCGCACCATGATGGTCATCCGCAGAATGGCGGGATGCAGCGGCTCGTACAGCTGGGAGACGCGGGAATCCGCGCGATCGACGGCGAGGCAGTACTGAATCAGGTCGTTCGTGCCGATCGTCAGGAAGTCGACCTCGCGGGCGATCAGATCGGCCGTGTATGCCGCCGCCGGAATCTCGATCATGACGCCGACCGGCACTCGCGGCACCTGTTCTCCACGAGCCGCGAGGTCCGCCGACGCTTCCTCGATCAGTCGTCGCGCCGCTCGCAACTGCTCGACGCCCGAGACGAACGGAAACAGGATGCGCAGCGACCCGTGACGCGCCGCTCGCAGCAACGCGCGGAGCTGCACAAGGAACAGCTCGGGCCGTGTGAGACTCAGCCGTAGACCGCGGAGCCCCTGCCGGCCCGCGCGTCCGCCATCGGCTGCCCAACCGTCCGGCAACGGACGTGCGAGCTGATCCTCGTCCACGTCGAAGGTCCGGACCGTCACCGGGCCGGGCGCCATGCCCTCCAGCATCCGCCGATAGATGTCGTACTGCTGGTTTTCGTCGGCCTGCGCAGGTTCGTCGGCACGCCACGCGCCGGTCAGCAGGAACTCGGATCGATACAGCCCAATCCCCTCGGCTCCCGCATATCGCGCAGAGGCGAGATCGTCAGGGAATTCGATGTTCGCGTCGAGCCGGATCCGGACGCCGTCCGCGGTGGCGGCCAGGCCGGGCTGCTGGCGCTCGGGGCGGGCCGGCGCCCGGTCGTCCGAGTGCCGTGACGCCCGCTCCAGGATCTCTTCGCCTGGCTCGACGATGACCTCTCCCGCTCCGCCGTCGATGACCACGAGCTGGCCGGGTTGAATAATGCGGCTGGCATCGTGAAGCCCGACGACGGCAGGCACGTCGAGCGATCGGGCGAGGATGGCCGTGTGGTACGTGCGGCTGCCCGCATCGGTCGCGAAGCCCCGCACCCTTGACCAATCCACCTGCGCAGCGAGCGACGGCGTCAGCTCGTCGGCAACGAGCACGGACGCCTCGTCCAGCTCTCGCAGGCGATCGACGGGCGTCGCCAGGCCGGGCCGCAGATTCATTTCCAGGCGCCCGACGACGTCCCCGAAGTCCCCTTTCCTTTCGCGCAGATACGGATCGGCGATTTCGTCGAAGAGCGCGCCGTATTCCTGGAACACCCGCTCGATTGCCCATTCGGCGTTGACGGCCTGATCGCGGATGATGCCGGCCGCGCGGGGCACCAGCATCGGGTCGTCCAGCATGACGAGCTGCGCGTCGAAGATCGACGCCATCTCGCGGCCGCGGCGATCCAGGACGCTTGCGCGGATGTCCGACAGCTGCTGGCGGGCGCGCGTGCGGCTCGCTTCGAGCCGCTCGAGCTCGTGCGCGACGCGCTTCGCCGCGATGTGGTACCGCAGCACGTGCTCCCGCTGGTTCAAAATCACAGCCCGGCCGGACACGACGCCGGGCGAGACTCCCACACCTTTCAAGATGTGCATACGTCCTCGCCAAACCCAGACTGCACGAGCGCCGACAACGCCGCGATCGCCTCGGCTTCGTCGGTCCCGTGGGCGGTGATGGTAATGCTCGTGCCCCGCGCCGCGGCGAGCAGAAGCAGCCCCATGATGCTCTTGCCGTCCATTTCCCGCGCGTCGCGGGCCACCTTGATGTGCGCTTCGAAGCGGGTCGCCATATGGACGAATTTCGCGGCAGCCCGTGCGTGCATGCCGAGCTGGTTCACGACTGTGACGCTGCAGGAAGTCATGCCCCGGTCTTCTCGGCCCTCAGGAGGTCCGAAGCGACCCAGATGGCGTTGCGCCCGTGCTCGCGCATCTCGCGCGCGACCGCCAGCAGGTCCGACGACTGGGATTTCCCGGCAAGCTTGATGAGCATCGGCAGATTGACGCCCGTGATGACTTCGACGCGATCCTTCTCGAGGAAGGTCATTCCAAGGTTGGAAGGTGTGCCGCCGAACATGTCGGTGAGAAGAAGGACTCCCCCATCGGCCCGCACACGCTCGATCGCCTGCGCGATATCTTCCCTCGCGTCGGCCACATCGTCGTGCCAGCCGATAGCGACTGCCGTGAAGTGCGTGAGATCGCCGACGATCATCTCGGCCGAATTGACCAGCTCGGTGGCGAGCTGGCCGTGTGTGACGACTACGACGCCGATCACGGCTCTATCCTACAGGAATAGTCGCCAGTCGCCAGTCGCCAGTCACCGTCGGTCAGTGCTACGACAGAGGGCTGGAGAGACGGACTGGGGACTGGAGACCGGAGACTGGTGACTACGATTTCGCAATATCGCGATGCCTCACGCGCACGCGAACGGCGGCGACGTCACCCAGCGCGCGTTTCAAGCGCTCGGCAATCATCACCGAACGGTGTCGGCCGCCCGTGCAGCCGATCGCCACCGTGAGATAGCTCTTGCCCTCGGCGACGTAGAACGGCACGACGTATCGGACGTACTCGCCCAGCCGATCCATGAACTGCACGGCGGACGCATCGCGCTCCATGAACGCCACGACGGCCCGATCCCGCCCGGTGCGGCGCCGGAGAGCCGGGACGAAGTGGGGGTTCGGCAGGCAGCGGACGTCGAAGACCAGATCGGCGTCGACGGGAACGCCGTGCTTGTAGCCGAAGCTGACGACGGTTATCACAAGCTTTGCTCGACTGCGCTCGCGCGACACGCCCATGAAGAACTGCCGAAGCTCATGAACGGTCATGTCGGACGTGTCGACGATTTCGTCGGCCATCCCGCGGATCGGATGCATCCGCGACCGTTCGTCGCGAATGCCCTCGGTTACGGAGCGGTCGTGCGCGAGGGGATGGGGGCGCCGTGTTTCGCTGAACCGGCGCACCAGCGTTTCGTGGCTCGCTTCCAGGAAAATCAGCACCGGGTTCAGGCGCGGCATCTTCCGCAGACGCGCGAAAATCTGCGGGAACGACGACAGCAGGTTCTTCTCGCGAACGTCGACGACAATCGCGACCTTCTCGATGTCCCCTCCGCCGCGGAGCGCCAGTTTCGCCAGCGTCGGAATCAGCGTCGTCGGCAGGTTATCGACGCAGAAGTAGCCGAGATCTTCGAGCGCGCGGATGGCCTGAGACTTTCCAGAGCCGGACAGGCCCGTCAGGACGATGAAAGGCTGGCCGCCCTTCTTGCCTTTCGGCCGATCCGGACGCTTTACCGCCTTCACAACGCCGTCTCCTCGTCGTCCTCGTCGTGGCCCGGGTCCGCGCCCGAGCCGGTGGCGGCGCCTCCGCGCAGGGTCTGATCGAGGCGCTCCGCCAGCGCGCGCGCGGCGTGATGACCGCGCGCCCGGAGGAGCTGATTGCGCGCGGCAACCTCCACCAGGATCGCGATGCTGCGGCCGGGAGCCACCGGCATGCGGATGAGGGGCACCCGCAGGCCGAGCAGCTCGTAGAACACGTCGTCGATTCCCAGCCGCTCGTACTCGCGGGACACGTCCCAGCGCTCCAGCTGCACGACCAGCTCGACGCGCTTGGACGAGCGCGTCGACGCGATGCCGAAGAGATCCTTCACGTTGATGAGCCCCAGCCCCCGCAGCTCCATGTGATGGCGTGTGAGCTCAGGACATGTGCCGATCAGAATCGTCTCGGATCGGCGGCGAATCTCCACCGTGTCGTCGGCGACCAGGCGATGGCCGCGAACGATCAGATCGAGCGCGCACTCGCTCTTGCCGATTCCGCTCTCGCCGACGATGAGCACGCCGAGGCCGAGGATGTCCATGAGGACGGCATGCGTCACCATCCGCTCCGCGAGGGAGTCCTCGAGAATCGACGTCAGCTTGGCAAATGCCGCAGGTGTCGGCGCGGATGTTTTCAACAGCGGAAGGCCGGCGCGCTCGGCCTCAACGGCCAGCTCCGGAGGCGGCGTGAACCCCCCCGTAATCAGCACGCACGGAAAGTCGAGCGAGAGCGCGAGCCGCAATGTCTTCAACCGCTCGGCTGGAGCGAGCCGCTCGAGATACCGGATTTCGCTCTCGCCGAACACGAGGACGCGGCCAGGACGCAGATACTCCTGGAACCCGGCGAGCGCGAGCCCGGTCTTCTGCGGATGCGAGTCGGTAATGACGCGATCGATTCCCTCGCCGCCGGCAAGCAGCTCGAGCGAGAGACCGAAGGCGTCGGACCGGCTGCCGAGCAAGCCACGAACGGTGACGCCTGGGGCTGCGGCCACCTTGCCGTACTAGTAGAGAACCTTCCGCTGGTTGGACGTCGGAATCTTGAGCTCTTCGCGGTACTTCGCGATCGTTCGGCGCGCGAGCACCAGGCCCTCGCGCTGGAGGATGCTGACGATCTTGGAGTCGCTGAGCGGCTTGCGGGGGTCTTCGTTGTCGATGATCTTCCGGATGCGCTGCTTGATCGTCACCGACGAGACGCTCTCGCCGTACGAGCTGCTGATGCCGCTGTGGAAGAAGTACTTCATCTCGAACACGCCCTGCGGCGTGTGCATGTACTTGTTCGTCACGACGCGGCTGACCGTGGACTCGTGCATCCCGATGTCGTTCGCAACGTCCCGCAGGACGAGCGGCCGCAGGTGCTCGATCCCTTGATCGAGAAAATCACGCTGGAAGTTGATGATGCTGTTCGCGACCTTGTGGATTGTTTTCTGCCGCTGCTCGACGGACTTGATGAGCCAGAGCGCCGATCGGAACTTGTCTTTGACGTACGCCCGCGTTTCGTCGTTGTTCTCGGCGGCGCCCTTGTCGAGCAGCCGGCGATACACCGGACTGATGCGCATCTGCGGCAGGCCGTCTTCGTTCAGCACGGCGACGTACTGATCCTCCACCTTGATGATGTACACGTCCGGAATGACGTATTGCGACTGCGTCGGGTTGTATCGGCTGCCGGGCTTGGGATCGAGATTGCGGATGATTTCGATGTGTTCTTTGAGGTCGTCGATCGTCACGCCGAGCTTGCGCGCGATCTCGGGCACCTGATGGTTTTGCAGGAGCCGCAGATGTTCGGTGACGATTCTCTCGGTCGGCGTGCCCTCGAGGCCGAGGTGCCGCAGCTGCAGCAGCAGGCACTCCTGCAGGTCGCGGGCCGCGACGCCAACGGGATCAAAGCCCTGTACGGTTCGCAATGCGCGCTCGACGTCCCCAACCCCCCACGAGCCCATCGCAGCCAGCTCGTCGAACGACGCCACCAGATACCCGTCGTCGTCCAGATTGCCGATGATTGCCGAGCCGATTTCGCGGATCAGGGGGTCGTCGCTCTGCATCGAGAGCTGCCACATCAGGTGGTCGGTGAGCGAACTGGCGGTCGACAGCGTGTTCTCGATCGGCGGCAGCTCGCGCACTTCCTGCGGCGCCCGCGGACGGTAGCCGTCGTCCAAGTAGTCGCCGAAGAAGTACTCGTAATCCTGGTCGTCCCAGGTTTCGGACTTGGCCGTCGCCTCGGCGGCCGGCTTTTCCGCGTCCTGCGCCGCAGTATCGACCGGCTGTAAATCCTCGGTCGGGACTTCTTCGAGCATCGGGTTCTCGACCATCTCCTGGTTGAGAAGATCTGACAACTCGAGCGTCGACATTGGCAGAAGCTTGATCGCCTGCTGTAGCGAAGGCGTCAGAATCAGCTTCTGTACGAGTTTTGTGTGGAGCCGTTGCTGGATGCCCATGTGGCCGTCTACGCGAACTAAGTCCTTTTCGTCTAACCGGTTAAGCGATCAAGTCGCGGCCTGGCCTGCACGGCGTGTCAATACGGCCGAGCCACGCCATGCAATTCCGAGGCCTATTTTAGTCTAACCGGAACTCGGTCCCCAGATAAATCCGCCGGACCTCTTCGTCGGCGGCCAGGCTCGCTGGCGTCCCGCTTTTGAAGATGACGCCGGCGTGCACGATGTAGGCGCGGTCGGTGATGCGGAGGGTTTCGCGGACGTTGTGGTCGGTGATGAGGACGCCGATGCCGCGGTCGCGCAGGTGAAAGATGATCTTCTGAATATCCGTCACCGCGATCGGATCGATGCCGGCAAACGGCTCGTCGAGCAGGATGAATTTCGGCGAGATGACGAGCGCGCGCGTGATCTCCGCGCGGCGGCGCTCGCCACCCGACAGCGTGTAAGCGGGCGCCTGCGCGAGCGGCGTCAGATTCAATTCGGCCAGCAGTTCGCGCAACCGGACGCGCCGCGCGGCAGCTCCCATCGACATCGTCTCGAGAATCGCCAGGATGTTCTGCTCGACGGTCAGCCCGCGAAAAATCGACGGCTCCTGCGGCAGGTACCCGATGCCCTTCCGGGCCCGGACGTACATGGGATCGTCGGTGACATCCTGGCCATCGAGCAGCACGCGCCCGGAATCGGGCGCGGTGAGGCCAACGGTCATGTAGAAAGTCGTCGTCTTGCCTGCGCCGTTCGGTCCTAGCAGACCGACGACCTCCCCCGAACTCACGTCGAGGTTCACTCCACGAACAACCGTGCGGCCGCTGTATGACTTGGTAAGGTCCTGCGTGCGTAGGGTGGCCATCAGCGCGTCATCACCTGGCACTTCTCTCCGTTTTTTGTCTGGGTGCGGACGCGTTGATTGCCGTCGACCTCGATGGTATCGGTGGCCTTCCGGAAGGTCAACGTCCGGCCGCTCGTCACGCGACCGCATTGATCGGTCAGCGTGACCGGAGAGCCGCCGACTTCGTAACGATCGTCTGCGGACGTGAACGTCATCCGGGAGCCGACGGTCTTCCGGCCCTGCTCCCGCAGAACCAGACCGTTGGCTCGGTCCGATGCTTCGGCGCGCTCGAGTTCGTTGCCGGACGACTTCAGATACAGATCGACCGACTCGGCCGTCAGGTCGCCCTGTCCCCCGGTGAGGTGGACTTTGCCGCGATACGCGGCCTGCCGGAGTCCGTCCTCGTACTTGAACGAGTCCGCGGTCGCCATGGTCCGGACGCGCTCCTTCTTCTTGTCCTTGTCCACCTGGTCGATCGTCGTCGTGGTGACCACCGAGCCATCGGCGCTGAGATCACCGCTCTTGTCGTCGATGCCGATCGCATCGCCTTTGATGCTCGTCTCGCTCTGCCACAAATAGGCGTTTCCTTGGTAAGTCGCTCGCGAAGTATCGCCGTCGTAGCCGAGCCGGTCGGCCGTGATGTTGACAGCCTGATCCTGCTTCAACATCGACGGCAGCTTCGTGCCGTCCTTCGCGGCCGACTTCCTGGGAGGCTGCAGCACGCTCTTCACATTGCCGCTGGCATCCAGCACCGGCCCTGCGAGCGTGACCTTGACGGTCGTGGCGTCGACGGTGATTTGATCGTTGAAGACGTGCGGCCTCGGACTGCCCGGTTCGCTGCCGCTCAATTCGAGCGCGCCTTTGTCGACGTCATAGTTCACCGACGCCGCGCTGCCGGTAATTCTCCGGTCGGCGAACCTGGCTCCACCCGAGAACGACGCATGATCGAACGCGCTGATGCCCGCCTTCAGGCCGACATCCAGCCTGGCCGAGTGCGCCTCCCGTTCGACGTTCTGGCTCTTCTCGCGGTACTCGACATTGCCCGTGAACGTCGCCTGCGTGAGCCCCCTGGCGGGATCTGTCGGATCGCCCGTTGCCGCTAACAACGACGACTTGACCGTGCGCGCCGCTTGAGCGTCCTCCGCCGGGAGCGTCAACTCGACGTCTTCCCTGGCGTTCAGAGCGATCGGCTGGCCGTCGGGCGCGAGCCTCGCGTCGACCGAGCGCGCCGAAATCTGCCGGCCGGTTTTTGTCGTCCCACCGGCCAGTCGAATGACCGCGTCGCCCTCGACGGCAAGGCGCTCGAGGGCCTCGCTGTCGGCCGCGTAGTTCAGCGTCACGTCACTCCCTGTGACGGATTGAATACTGCCGGCCGTCTTCGTCGACGCATCGATCCGGATATGATCGTGCAGCTCGAGCTGCTCGATTCGTTTCTCATCCATCGAGAGATGGGCAAGGCCCGAGCGGCCCGTGATGGTCTGGCCGCCCCTGGTCACCCGCACGCCGCCATCAAATCGAATGTCCCGCGCCAGCCGCGCAAAGACGGTCGTGCCGGCGGTCACGTGCGCTGCACCGTTGCCCGCGGCATCCGGGACGACCCGCGTGTCGGATTGTTGGAGAATCGTCAGGACGTCAGCGTTCTTTTCGTACAACATGCCCATGCCGGAACCGGACAGCCGGTTGTGGTGGAACGTCACCGGTCCTGGCGCCCGAACCGTCGCATCGCGCTTGTCGTAGGTGGCGGCGTCCGTCTCGGCTGTGAAGCCATCCCCTTCCACCAGCTTGACGTGGCCCTTCAGCGCGACAACCGACTCATCCTAGGCGAGCTGGCCTTCATCGCCGGTCACGACGAACCGCCTTCCGTCGCCGCGATCGTCTGCGGCGATCTTCACGCCGATGAGCTTCGTGGACCCGTCCTGATACGTGAGCTGCCGCTCGTACTC
>Ga0137395_10001488_pt1 | contig 10891 bp, 11 predicted proteins | sample czobulk216metaG_FD_108283 | JGI IMG/M metagenome (GOLD analysis project Ga0137395, IMG submission 108283) | Vadose zone soil microbial communities from Angelo Coast Range Reserve, California, USA - czobulk2.16 metaG | ecosystem: Environmental > Terrestrial > Soil > Vadose zone | place: USA...
CTGAACGTCCTGGGCGAGAAAGAGCTGCAGAAGTATCTCGTCAATGAAATCCAGGAGGTCTACCGGTTGCAGGGCGTGAACATCAACGACAAGCACATCGAGACGATCGCGCGCCAGATGATGCGGTGGGTGAAGATCGAGGACGTCGGCGACACCGAGTTCCTTGTCGACGAACAGACCGACAAGTTCCGGTTCCTCGAGGAGAACGAGCGCATCATCAACGCGGGCGGACGTCCGGCGCAGGGCCGGCCGCTGCTGCTCGGCATCACGAAGGCGTCGCTCTCGACCGACTCATTCATCTCGGCGGCGTCGTTCCAGGAAACGACGCGCGTGCTCACCGAGGCGTCCATCTCCGGCAAGGTCGATCACCTGCGGGGCCTCAAGGAGAACGTCACGATGGGCCGCCTGATTCCGGCGGGCACCGGGTTCGAGTATTACCGCCAGGTGCGCATCCCGGCGGACGAACCGCCGCCGCCGCCGCCACCGGTCCAGCCGACCGACGATGAGCTGGAGCTGGAGCGCGACATGGAGTACTTTGTCGAACCCGACGAAGCGCTCGCGCCGAGGACGGGAGATCTGGGCGAATAGAAATCTGGTAATTGGGTAGTCTGGCAATCGAGTAATCGGCGCGGAGCCTGCCGCGCCGAAGCTCGACGAGCGAAGGCGGGCGGCGTGGGAAACTTCGCCGCCCTCTTCCTCTTCACCCCCGCCGCAATGGACCCTGAAAGTCGCCCCGGGACCGACTAAGATCGCACCGCCGTGTAACGTCGAAGCAATATCCTCAATGATTTAGCGGCACTTTGTGGTCCGGCCCTTGCCCCTGTCGCCAGCGATGAATTCAACGCGGCATCCGGCGCGGGTTGTTCTGGCCCTTTTGGCTTTGGTCGCGGTTCCCGCGCTGGCGGATGCGGGCCCCCTCGGCCCCAATCTCATCCAGAACGGGAGCTTCGAAACGGGGGACTTCTCCTCCTGGACGACCAGTGGCACTTGCGAATTTGTCTTGCCGGCCATGGGACTCCTTTCGCAGCCGTCCCCCTGTGGTGGGGTTGCTTTCAACTCGGGCCTGTTACTCAAAGACCCGACCCCTACGGACGGCTTGTACTCGGCCCACATCGGTAAAGGCTCCGCTGACGTTCTCAATCAGTCGGTCACCACGACCCCGAGCGGGCTCTACGACGTAGCGTTTTCGTTTGCCAACACAACAGCTACGTCAGGGTTTGTGAATCCCGACGACACCCTCAAGGCGTATTTTGACGGCGTCCTCATCATGAACTGGAAGGTTACCGGTCCAAGCGGCATAGACACCTACAGCACATTTCACATCACCGGCCTACAGGCCTCCGGCAGCAGCGCACTGCTGTCGTTCGTCTCGAACAGGAACTCCGCCTACTTCGACATCGACAACGTGTCGGTGAACCAGCAAGTGCCCGAACCGACAACCCTCGCGCTCTTCGGCGTGGGCCTGGCGGGAGCTGGGGGACGCCGCTGGTGGCAGCGCCGCAAGTCGTCGAAGCAATACGCCTAACCCTCTGCGTGCCTACGTACGCGGCGCGTGCGTGCGGAGGAACTCAATCAGCCGTGCGCTCACGTGTTCGGGCTGCTCCTGCTGCACCCAGTGTCCCGCGCCATCGAGGAGATGGAATCCGACCATGCGCGAACAGGCCGAGGTTCTCATCCGATCCACCGCACCCGGCGTCTGATAGACGCCCCAGTCGCTCTTGCCCGCGACGAACATCGCCGGCACGTCGATCGCGCGGCCTGAGAACGTCCGCATCTCCGCCAGGCTTTTCGGATCGCCGCCTCGACGCACGCGGTACCCCTGCAGCGCGCCGGTGAATCCCGTCCGTCCGTACTCGGTCGCGTAGACGTCGACTTCGCTTTCCGTCAGCCACGGGCACGCGGCAATCTCGGCGGCCGACGGCATGAACGGCGCGACGGTTTCCGCCATACCCTTGTCTTTCTCCATGACGTAGTAGGTCGGGATCTGCGCCATCTCCGCGCCGGTGCGCGCCTTCAGTGGATGCGGCGTGTTGCCTTTCCAGTCGGCGCTCTTGTAGTGGTAGTAGGCGCGGAAGAACGCGTGCAGCCCCTGCGGCGCGTGCAGCATGTTGTCGCTGGCGCCGCGGGTGCGCTGATAGTTCTGGTAGTACTTTCTCGGCGGGTTGAGCGTCAGAAGCTCCGCGTCCAGCTGATCGTCGCCCGGCGCAGCCGGCGGCATCGCGGCGCCGTTGGCGGTGTCGAACGGCGTCGCCGGCGGTCCTTCAAACGGCGAGCTGAGAATCGTGATGCTGCGAAAGATGTCCGGGCGGATCAACGCGGCCCATGACGCCACGGGCGCACCGGCATCATGCCCGGCGATCATCGCGACGGTGCGATGGCCGAGCGCGTATACCAGCGCAATCGCGTCGCGCACCATGTTGAGAATCCGGAACGGATCGGGATCGGCGTCGTACGAGCCGTCCCAGCCGGTCGTGCGTCCGTAGCCGCGCTGGTCGGGGGCGATCACGTGGTAGCCCGCCGCCGCGAGCGGCAACATCACCTTGCGCCAGCTGTACGCGAGCTCTGGAAAGCCGTGCAGCAGGAGGACCGCGGGACGCCCCGGCCGTTCGAATCCGGCCTCGAGGATATTCACGGTGAGGCCGTTCACGTTCGCGATCGCGCGCGTGCGAATGCCGGGCGGAATCGTGCCGTTGCCGTACGGCCCCGTGAGAATGGTCGTCTGCGCTGACAGCCGCGCAAACCCGGCGACCGCGGCCGCCACGCTCACGAACTCGCGCCGCGAGAGCTTCGTCACAGGCACGCTCACCACCTCCAGAACGGCCGGATACTAGCACCGCGCCTGGCCGAACGGACACTCCTTCAGCAATGAGCACTTGTCACACTGCGGATCGGTTTCCGTACACGTCGTGACGCCGTGGTGCTCGAAATAGACGTACGCATCTCGATATGCCGCGACCCGATCGCCGAGCTCCGGCGCAATCGCCTGTCGAATCGACTTCGCGATCTTGGGGAAGGCTGCCGCCATCTGCCCATAACCAAGGCGCGTCGCGACGCGCGCCACGCGCGCATTGACGGGCAGGACGGCCTGACCGCCCGCAAACAGCAGCATGGTGTAGGCCGGGCCGTCGCCGCTCATTCGTGGGAGCACCTTCAGCCGTCGCAGCGCGGCCGGCACGGGACCCGTGAGAACGCCGGACCAGTCCGAATCGCGCCGGAACACCTCGACACCTTTGCGAAGCGCCATCAGCCGGTATTCGCCGAACGGCCCGGCGCGATGCACGCAGTCGGCGAGCGCCTTCGGCGACGCGTGCCACATGCCCTCGGGCGTCAGCGCGCCAAGGCGCTTCAGCCCGGCGACGGCCGCATCGCGCTTCTTCGGCGTGGAGTGATTGAACAGAACCTGCCAGACAAACAGCGCAAACGGTTCGGCCGGCGGCTCCGGCACCGTGCCATGGAATCGTTTCAGCCGGCCGACAAGCCGTTGGAGGCGAGTCAAATGTGGCTGTCGAAGGGGGAGGGGGCTGACGAGCGCCCGAGAACGAACGTTACGCCAACCGCGAGACGGACCAAGCGTCGTTTCCGGATTCTGGTGATGGCTGAAACGTGCCGAACAGGCGGTCCCATAGCGTGGTCGTGACACCGTAGTTCACGGTGTGTTGGGTGTGATGGGTGCGATGGGCCCGTTCGAGTGTCCGCAGGTTCGTCGGCGCTGCGGGTCGGCGATGTTGCCAGTGATGAACGAGCGCGTAATGGTTGTAGCCGGCGTAGAGACCAAACACCAACTGGGACGCCACCTCGGTCCTAAAGACCGTCGATAGCATCGCCCAGACAACGCAGGCGGCGGCCATGGCCACCAGGCCGGGTGTGCTGATAAGCGCCGTGTCATCCGCGTGATGCCGCGCGTGGCTTCGCCTCGCCATCGACGGTCGGCCATGGAGCAGCCAGCGATGGAGCACGTACTCGAGCAGGCCCCAGGCCATGAATCCAATAGTGATGCACGCGGCCGGCGGAACCGAGGACGTGGAGCGATGACGAATGACGAAGAAGAACAACGCAGCCGCGCCAGCCAGATCGGTGACCATGGCCAACCAGTAATTGTGGCGGCTGTAGATCAGCCGCTCGGCGATCGTGAGCAGAACGCTCCTGGACGCGGGCGCTTCAGCCACGTGACTCTTCTCCTAATGCCTGTCCGAGGCTGGTCTTCTCGGGAAACCCCGATTCGAGAGCCTCGGAGCATGACTGACGCGATCGACGCCGAGCCTTGAAGCGGCGTGCACGCTGGACGAACGTACCTCAACAGGTCGTGCGGAACCTGTCTTCAATTGCACACGAGGGACCTGGACCCGAGTGGTTGAACTACACGATCGACTCAGGGAAAGCACTTACCCTTCAGATTACATAGAGATCGGTAGCGTTCTGCCACGACTCATCCATGTTCTACCAATGGATGAGATGAGATTTTCCAACTCCATGTGAAATTCAGGTAAACCCAGGCAGGCACTCGCTTTGCTCTGACTCAAGTGCTTCACGAATTCAGCTCTTAGCGAGGAAGGAAATGAGATTACGGATTCGCCGTGTGCCTCCAAGTGGAGTGCTCGAAGGCGTTGACCTGCGGCCGTTTTCGTTTCGCGAAGGCCGGTTGTACGAGGTGGATCCGCCGGTCGCAAAGGTACTGCTCGCGTGGGGATATGCCGAGCGCCATCCCAGCGCTGTCGCGATGCAGCTGGCGATCCAGCCTCGAAGTTGCTCCAAATGCGGAAGCGAGCAGACGACAGTCATGGGCCAGTCGGAAAATCCCCCGCTCGCGCACGTCCACTGCGGAAACTGCGGTTACATCTCGCTGCACGCGTTGCTCTGATGTTCTGGTGGTTTGAGCGCGGCGAAGAGATTTTCCGGCTGGAGGTGCTACAGCTCGAATCCGGCAGCTTCGAGCTGCGCGTGATCGATGCCGACGGTTCGGAAACCACGGAGAGGTTTTCAAATGCCAGCGACCTCGCGAGGCGCCACGCGGAGCTCCAGGATCAGGTGAGGAAGAACGGCTGGAACGGGCCGCAGGGTCCATTGATGTAGAGGTCGACCGCGCCCCCTTTCCCCCTTTGTCGTCAGAGGAGCGGCCGCTAGAATCAGCGTCGCCCCATGCACCTGTCCGCCGGCACACGCCTTGGCCCGTACGAGATCCTGTCTGCGCTCGGCGCCGGCGGAATGGGTGAAGTCTACCGGGCGCGGGACACGAAGCTGGATCGCGCCGTCGCGATCAAGATCCTGCCCGAGGCGTTCGCCGCCGACACGGAGCGGATCGCGCGGTTTCAGCGCGAGGCCAAGACGCTGGCCTCGTTGAACCACCTGAACATCGCCCACATCCACGGTCTCGAAGAATCGAGCGGCGTCCGCGCGCTCGTGATGGAACTCGTTGAAGGCGAGGACCTCGCACAGCGCATCGCGCGCGGGGCGATCCCGGTCGCCGAGGCGCTACCCATCGCGAAGCAGATGGCTGACGCGCTGGAAGCGGCGCACGAGCAAGGCATCATCCATCGCGATCTGAAACCCGCGAATATCAAGGTCCGACCCGACGGCACGGTGAAGGTGCTGGACTTCGGCCTGGCGAAAGCGCTCGGCCCGCCTGATGTCGTGCAGGCCTTCAGCCCTGCCATCGGCGGACCTGAAGGTCCGCACTACACGAACTTGCCGACCCTCACCACACCCGCGATGACCCAGGCCGGGATGATCCTCGGCACGGCCGCCTACATGAGCCCGGAGCAGGCGCGCGGCACGCCGGTGAACAAGCGCGCCGACATCTGGGCGTTCGGCTGTGTGCTCTACGAGATGCTCACGGGGCAGCGGGCGTTCGACGGGCAGAGTGTCTCGGACACGCTGGCGCGTGTCATCGAGCGTGAGCCGGACTGGGCCAGGCTGCCGGCGACGCTGACGCCCGCGCTGCGCACATACATCAAACGCTGCCTGCAGAAAGATCCCAGACAGCGGGTGCAGGCCATCGGGGACGTCCGGCTGGCGCTGGAGGGCGCGTTCGAGACGGCTCTTCCGCAGACGGCCGCGCCGCCGGTTGTGGCCGGGCGGCCGCGCGTCGCACTCGTCGGTGTCGCGGCGATCATCGCGAGCGTCGCAATCATCGGCACGCTGGTGTGGGTCGCCATGCGCCCGGCGCCGCCTCGGGTCTCGCGCCTGCAGGTCACGCCCGCGGGTGCCGCCGCGCTGTCCATCGGCTGGAACGACCGCGACCTGGCAATCACGCCGGACGGTTCCCGCCTCATTTACGTCGGCAACCAAGGCACGCAGATCTTCGTCCGCGCGCTCGACGCCCTCGCGCCGGTGGCGGTGTTCACCGGAAGAGTGACCGGGTTGTTCGTTTCGCCCGATGGACACTGGATCGGCTTCCGTGACGGCCTCGGCGTGTTGAAGAAAGTTGCGGTGGCCGGCGGGCCGGCGGTCACCCTGGCGATGATCGACACCGCTGGCTCCAGCGGCGCGACGTGGGGACCGGATGACACGATCATCGTCGCAACCAATAGCGTGGACACCGGTCTGCTGCGGGTCTCCGCGGCAGGCGGGCCGCTGACGGTGCTGACGCGGCCCGACCGTGCGCAGGGCGAAGGCGATCACTTCTGGCCCGAGATGCTGCCGGGCGGGCGGGCCGTTTTGTTCACGATCACGTCGCTGACGGGCGGCCTCGATGCCGCGCAAGTCGCGGTCATGGATCTCCAGACCGGCACACGGAAGATCCTGGTGCGCGGCGGCAGCCACGCCCACTACGTGTCGAGCGGCCATCTCGTCTACGCGGCGGCCGGCACACTGCGCGCGGTGCCGTTCGATCTCACCCGTCTCGAAACGCGAGGGACGCCTGTGACCGTCGTCCCTGACGTGGTCACGACAATCAAAGGCGGCGTGGACGCCGTCGTGGCGGGCGATGGCACGCTGGCCTACGTGTCGGGGACGGTCGAGGGAACGCCGCGCACGCTCGTATGGGTCGACCGCCAGGGCCACGAGACGCCGATTGCGGCGCCGCCGCGCCCGTACCTCCTTCCCGCGCTGTCACCCGATGGCACGCGCGTCGCGGTGTTCGCTAACGATCAGGAGCGCGACCTCTGGATCTGGGATCTCGGCCACACGACGCTCACACGTCTCACGACCGCTCCTGGTGTTGATGTTGTCCAGGTGTGGACGCCCGACAGCCGCCGGCTGATCTTCACGTCGGAACGAGCCGGGGTGCGGAATCTGTTCTGGCAGGCCGCGGATGGCGCCGGCGCGGTCGAGCGGCTGAACGAGAGTCCCAACACCCAGTACCCGACGGGGGTGTCGCCCGACGGCCGCCGGCTGATCTTCACCGAGGAGTTTCCGACAACAGGCAACGACGTGATGGCGATCGAATTGGACGCGACCCGTCGCGTGACGCCGCTCGTGCGGTCCCCGTTCAACGAGCAGAACGGGACCGTCTCGCCCGACGGCCGCTGGCTCGCCTACGAGGCGAACGACTCGGGCCGGTTCGAAATCTATGTGCGGCCCTTCCCGGACGTGAACAGCGGTCGCTGGCAGGTGTCCACCAGCGGTGGGACTCGGCCCATCTGGGCGCGGAGCGGGCAGGAGCTGGTCTACGTCTCTCCGACGGGTGCGCTCATGGGGGTGGGGGTCGCGCGCGGCCCGTCGTGGGCGGCCACGACGCCGACGCTGGTTGTGAAGGAGGGGTACTTCACGAATCTGAGCTGGTGGGGCCGGTCGTACGATATTTCACCAGACGCCCAACGGTTCCTGATGATCAAAGAAGGCGGCGCCGATGGGACCGCTGCGCCTGCGAGCATCATCGTCGTGCAGCACTGGGTCGAGGAGCTGAAGCGGCTCGTGCCGACGAAATAACGCGGTGCGGGCATGTCACCTGGCGCTCCGCGGACACGCTGCACGCTCACCGACGCCTTGGCAATGCGGGGCCAAAAGGCCTCGATCGCGCAGACGTCGGCACAGCAGGCGAATGTCGTCCTTGCGTCAAACCGGAACCGCGGCGCCGCTAAAAGAACTTGCGCGAGATATTGAACCCCATGAACCAATCGTTACTATCCGGGCCTCCACGGGCGATTTGCCCCATCGTCGTGCCGAATCCCTTCGAGAAATTGAGCTGAAACGTGTGGCCACCGGCGCGCTTCTCGATGCCGAATCCACCGTGAGTCCTTCCGGGTTTGTAACCGGAGGCCCTGGGCGCCGCTTCGCCGACGAGGTACACCGTCGGCCGGATCCGAATGCGGCCACCGACGCCGACCAGGAACGAGTCGTTGTGATCCACAAGCGCCTTGGGAAGCTGATTGGTGTTGTTGACCCAGATCGGTTCCACGTAAATGGCCGCCACGTCTCCGATGGTCCGCGAGACGATGACGCCCACCGCCGGAGAGTGGCTATCCTTGAAGTTGTTGGTGCCGTCGATGGACAGAAACAACGACACGTCAAGCGGCAGCTGACGGCCTTGCCGTAGAAGACCGTACTGCCCGAAGAACTCGACGGTCCGGTTGCTTGTCCGGTGCAGACCCACTTGGCCGTTCTTGATGATCCCGAACCGGTATTCGAGGCCGATTTGCGCGCCGCCGTCAATGCCGAACAAGTCGGCCGTCAAATCGCCGACGTCGCCGTCCCCGAGCGGCCGCGTGAAGCGGTGCGTGACGCGAAACGCGCTGCGGAATGTGGGGAGCCGCAGGGACGTCGGCAGGCTGATCAACGTAAAGTCGGGCTCCGCCAGTTTCAGCGCCGCGGTGTCGTCGTCCTGAGCTCGCGCCGCGCCAGGCGCGGCGAAGCAGAGTCCGGCGGTAAACAAAGCGATCCAGACGGTGGGTAAGCGTCTCACGAGGCCCTCCTGTCGTCAGTAAAGGCGGCTCCGATCAATTGCGCGGCGCCCCGATGGCAATCCAGCGTTGGACGATAGTGATCTGCCCGTCGGTGAGGAAAGGAGGCCCGTTGAACGGCATGCGACGCCCGACGATCCCGGGCATGCCCAACAGCTTCTGCACGAGATAACTGTTGTCAGCGTCACCGGGAATCACGCGCACCGCGCCAGGCTTGGCGCGCGCTGCCACGCCGGCGAGCTGATCGTAGGCGGCGTCGTGGTTGAGATTCAGACCTCCAGAAGGGGCGCGGCCGGTGCTCGTGTGGCACGTCACGCAGGGCGTCCGCCCCGAGCTGTCGCCCGCTTCGAAAACCTCGCGCTGAATGCTCGTGAAAGAGGGCTCGAGATTCGGCGTCGGTCCAGCAACAGACTTGAGGCTCTCGTCGCACCCTGCCATACCAGCGGTTGCCGCCGTGAATAAGGACACACATACGAGTTGTTTAAGCATCGTGATCCTCATGCGTAAGCCGCGCGGTTGGAGGCAAACGGAATGCCGATAGAAAGACCTACCAGTGTTTGAGGATCGCGCGTACGGCCGGAGAAATGCTTTCGAGAAAAGTAACTGTTCTTACGAAGGATGATTCGCGGGCACAGAAGTCTACGGCGTGCTCTTCCGCATCACGACAGTGGCCGCGCCACACATTGCTCAGTCAAACGACGTGTACAAAGTACGCAAGAAACCTTTTCGATCGGGCACTCAGGTCTTTCTCGACGTCCTTACGCGCACGCGACGGGACAGGGCGCGGCGAATGGCCTTTTCGAGTGCGCTTGGCAGACACGGCTTCCGCAGAAACACGTCACAGCCGGCGTCGTGCGATTGTCGTTCGTCTGTTTCAAAGGCGCACGCCGTGAGGACAATCAGCGGCTTGTGACTCGTCCGCCCGTCTGCCTTGAGGCGACGTATCAATTCCAGTCCGTCGAATGGCCCGCGCACGCGAATGGCGGTGACCACGATGTCCGCGGTGACCGCGAGAGCCAGCGCATCCGCGGTGTCGCCGATTTCGATCGCCCGATAGCCCGACGATCTGAGGTATTCGGCATACATCGCGCGGTTGTCGGCCGTGGAGTCGACCACGAGTACGGCCGGCGCGGCGCCGGTCTTCATCCGATCCGCCGCGAAGCCGCCGGCACGGGCGTTTTGAGTGGTTTGGCGGGTGCGGAGATTGCGCTGATGGTCTTCGCCACTGCGACGGAGACCTGTGCGAAATGCGTCCGTCGTTTTCGGGGAGTTGGTTGTCGTCTCACAGGCGGACAGTAGCGCGGCTCGCGGCATACGGGTTGTCTCGTTTGCCATGCGGCAGGCAAGGGTTACGCCTACCTTCATTCGGAACTTAGCGTGCGCGACACGATCGACCGCGTCTGCGCGGGACGAGCGCCTCAGGGGGGGTTCCCTAATTGCAGGCGACGGCACGGTTCGACACGGTTAGGTCACGTCAGGTCACGTTAACGCTTCGCCCGACCTCGGGAGGGTTGTCATGGGCGCCCACGCGAAGAAAGTTCCGATGAACTTCAGGGAAATGCAGCAATCGGACGTCCCGAAAGGCCGGGACGGAGAGCACAAACTCATCGTCGCCCAGATCCTCTCGGATCTCGACCAGGTGCGCGACGGAGTGGCGCTCAAGATCCCCTTGGTACAACTGACGCTGGGGAAGGAGAACGTGCGCTCCGCGCTGAATCGCGCGACACGGAAGCGCGGTATCACCGTCGCGACGGCGAGCGACGGTACGTTCCTGTACGTCTGGATCGAAAAATCGTCTTAGGCCACCGGAGAGTCGTGTCGGTCACGGCGTCAGGCGATGACGCAGCCTCGCGGGCCTCTGCTGCCTTAGAGAGCCGCCCGGCGCGCAAGGTCCATCCCTGGTTTCCGAGCCAAGACCGCGGACGTGAAACCCGCCGCCACGACCGACCCGTCCGGGAATCGCCGGATCGCACCCCGCGTTAGAGGGGCGCAGTGCAGCGATGGCCTGCTCCGTCAATGTAGCGAAAGTTCGCCGCCGTTTTTCTTTGTGCGTC
>Ga0137395_10001489_pt1 | contig 10885 bp, 10 predicted proteins | sample czobulk216metaG_FD_108283 | JGI IMG/M metagenome (GOLD analysis project Ga0137395, IMG submission 108283) | Vadose zone soil microbial communities from Angelo Coast Range Reserve, California, USA - czobulk2.16 metaG | ecosystem: Environmental > Terrestrial > Soil > Vadose zone | place: USA...
CACCCACGTGTAGTAGCTGGCCTCGGCGCTGCCCGTCTCTGCGACGTTCGCGAGCTGCGGACCGGGGAACGGATAGAGGGTCCAGCCCTCCGGACAATGCTTGCCCGTCGCGCTGGGTCCGTTCAGCGGCCCCTTGCACTTCCTGCGATCGAAGCTCGCCATGTGCCCGCTCGACAGTGGCGTCCAGACGACGCCGCTGCGATCGATGTCCATGCCGCGCGGCCCGTAGCCCGGCCGCGGCGGCTCGAAGACTTCGGCCAGCGCCGTCGCCGGCGGATTCGCTCCCGGGTCGAGCCGGATGACGAGGCCGGGGAAGCCCAGCACCGATCCCCAGACGGTGCCGTCGACGGGATTCACGGCCACGCCATAGAAGGCAGCCGTGATCCGCTTGTCCTTGGTCGGATCGACCGGCTGGTCGGGCTCGACGTAGTCGTCGCGCTTGCCGTTTCCATTGGTGTCGAGGACGAGCGCCGTCCAGCCTTGCGACTTTGCCTCGTCGCCCGTCTCCTCGAACATCTTGCGGTTCAGCCAGCCGATGACGCCGCTCTGCGGGCCGCCGGCGCTCGTCCAGAGCGTGTTGTTGGCGTCCTCGGCAAACACCAGGTGGTGAGTGGGGAAGCACGTGCTGATCAGCGTGAACTTTCCGGTCCTGGGATCGTACATGGAGAGGTGCCGGTTGGCCTGCTCGACCGGGAAGAGCTTCGCCGACGGATGATCCGACCCTTTCTTGCAGAAGTCGGGATTGGCCGGCGGGCGGACCCGGGAGGTGAACCAGACGCGCCCCTTCTCGTCGAACATCGGATTGTGCATGCTGGTCTGGCTGTCCCAGATCGGCTCGGCGCCCCAGTAGGGCGACGGCGTCATCGGATTGGCCTTCGAGGACGGCGTGTTCGGGTCTCGCACCGGCATCTTGAGCTGCGTCGCCTTGTGGCTCACCGGATCGAGAACCGGGAAGAGATCCGTGCTCTCCTCGGTGGCCCCGAAGATCAGCCCATTGGCGTTGACCCGCGGGTTGCGCTTGTCCGTCGAGACTTCGTCGTGCAGGTAGTCCTTGGGGCCGGCCCAATCCCACAGCGTGAGAACGACGTTGCGCTCGACGCCCTGCGGCCGTCGAGGCTTCCCCCCGGGCAGCTCGCCGGCGGCGATGCGGTCGGTCCAGTCGGCGAAGAGCGCGGTGGCCCGCTTCACGTCGAGCCGGCCGAGGTTATTCGTCATCTGGGTCATCGCCTGCCCCGCCACGATGCGTCGCTGCCATGCCTCCACCGAGGAGTTGAACCGGCCAAGCTCCTTGGGAATGGTGCGCGTTGCCTTGTTGCCGAGCTGGTGACAGCCGTAGCAACCGTTCGTCTTCACGACGTCCAGCCACTGCTCCTGGCTCTTCAACGTCACGGGCATGCCGTTGCCGGACGGGCCTGTTCCCGGAAACTCGCTCTTGTCCGGGACCTTGAGCATGGAATACCAGTAGATCGCCGGATAGTATTCCGCCGCCGCGGCCGGGCTCGACGCCACCGCCGCCCGCAGGTTCACGATCTTGCCGGGCGCGGTCTGAACTTTCGGAGAGTCGACGAGCCCGTAGCCGCGCACCCACACGCGGTACGTCGCTTTCGGAAGGTCGGGCATGACGTACCGACCGAGATCGTCGGTGACCACGATCTTGGCGAACCTGGTGGAGAGCTCGGTCGTCTCCGCAATGACCCAGACGCCGGCCTCCGGCCCGTTCGCGCCCGTGACCACGCCCCCCAAGTCATTCGAGCCGATCCGGATGGCCGGGTCGCTCTGCGGCTGGGCGCCCAGCCGGGACTGGCCGGCGGCCACGAGTGCGGCGATGCCCGCGGCAACCATCCCAGCGTACAACGCTTTTGTCATCGTCACGGGACCGTCCTCCTCCTACCGGAGCTTCAGGTCCTCGAAGGGGGCCGCGTACGGAAAGCCGTCGATCCGGCCCGCGCCGGATTCCACCACGCGCGGACCCACGCCCCAGATGAAGCCCTGCTGGAAGAGCGGCGAGACGAGCACGCGATCCGCGACGATCTTCTGGATCTGGTGGAGGTGGGCCTCGCGCTGCTTGCGGTCCAACTCCTTCGCCTGGCGCTGAAACAGGTCGTCGATCTCGGGGAGCGTACCGTACGCGTAGGTTCCGCCTTTCGTGAAGAACGGCTCGAGCCGCGCGGCCGCGTTGCCCGCCGCGCCCGTCGCGCCGATGAGGAGACCGGTCAGCTTCTTCTCTCTCCACGTGGTGAGAAAGGTGGCGCGCTCCATCATCCGCACCGTGGTGCGGATCCCGATGGCCTGGAGATAGCCGCCGACCGCCTCCGCCAACGACGCGTACGGCGGCAGCGGCGTGAGGGCGCCTGCGTCGAAGCCATTCGGATAGCCGGCGTCCACCATGAGCTGCTTGGCGCGCTTGGGGTCGTACGGGGTCGGCTCGAGCTTGAGCGCGAAATCGAATGTCGGGGGCACGAACGCGCCCGTCAGGCGTCCCATACCGAGCATCTCGGCCTGGTTGAGGGCCTTGCGATCGATCGAGAGGCCCGCCGCCATGCGCACGCGCTGGTCATGCCAGGGAGACTTCGGGTTCCACTGGTCGAGAAAGTCCAGCCAGTAGACGCCGTACACCAGGGGCGCGACGACCTTGATCCCGGGCGTGCCGCGCAGATCCCCCGCGATCGCCCCGCCGAAGAGGTACGCGATGTCCACCTCGCCGGTCTTGACGGCGGCGGCCCGCGTGCTCTCGTCCGGAATGCTGCGCATGACGATGCGCTTCACGCTCGGCGCCTTCCGCCAGTAGTCCGGGAAGGCCTCCACCACCAGCTCGACACCGGGCGTGAAGGAGACGAGCTTGTACGGCCCGGCGCCGACCGGCGCCTTTTTGAAGCCATCCTCGCCGACCTTTTCGACGTATTTCTTCGGCACGATCCAGCCGGCCCCCGTGGCCGAGGTGCCGTAGAACGCCATGAAGTCCGGCCAGGGCTCCTTCAGCACGAAGCGGACGCGGTTCGGAGCGACCACCTGGACGTCCTTCACCTTGTCCTTGAGGAGCCCGGCGCCGCTGCCCTTGTATCGCTCGAAGGAGAACTTCACGTCGTCCGCGGTCACGGCGTCGCCGTTGTGGAACTTGACGCCTTTTCTCAGGAGGAATTCGTAGCTCGTGCCGTCCTTGGACACCGTCCACGACTCCGCCAGGCTCGGCGTCATGATCCCGGCCGGCATGGGCTTGACCAGCGCGTCATGCAGCGCGTACAGGACCATGAACGGGGTGATGAGCGCCTCCGTCTCCGCAGGATCCAGCCAGCGAGAGACGAGCGTGACGTGGAGACCGATCGTCATGGTCCCGTCGTCCGCGGCGAGCGCCGGCCCGGCGCCGGAGAGAAGCACGAGGACAATCGCGACGATCAGCAGCGATCGCGAAGCACGCATCTGGATACCTCCTGGGCCTGCAGTGTGAGGCGCGGTCGGGCCTGTGCCCGAAAAGCTACCACGTCCCGGTCGGGCCAACCAGACCCGGGCGGAAGGTGTATGATCCGGTGCCATGCGCTTCGGAACGTTCTTCTTCTTTCAGGCCGCTCCCGGCCTGTCCCACGAGGACATCATCCATCGAGAGCTCGAGCAGATGGAGTGGACCGAGGAGCTTGGCTTCGACCAGATCTGGCTGACCGAGCACCACTTCATCGACTACGGCCTGTCCGTGGACCCGGCCTCCCTGGCGTCCGCGGCGGCCTCCCGCACGCGACGCGTCCGGATCGGTCTGGCCGCGGCCATCCTGCCCTTCCATCACCCGCTCCGGCTCGCCGAGCAGCTGGCGCTCGTCGACGTCATCTCCAAGGGCCGCCTCGACATCGGGGTCGGCCGCGGCAACCGTCCCGCCGAATTCAAGGGCTACCACGTCCCGCAGCAGGAAAACCGCGAGCGCTTCGACGAGGCGGTCGACATCATGCTGCGCGCCTGGACCGAGGACCGCTTCTCGTACCAGGGACGCTTCTTCACCATCGAGGACGCGCGCGTCATTCCCAAGCCCGTGCAGCGGCCGCATCCGATGATCTACCAGGTCTGCGGCAGCGACGACGGGATCGAGAGCACGGCCTCCCGCGGCTGGCCCATGCTCAACTCGGTCCTCACCGGCCCGGTCAGTCAAATCCTCAAGCGTCGCGACAGCTACGTGCTGGCCCTGCGGAAGCACGGGCGCACGGAGACGGAGATCTCCTCGCTTCTGAAGCACTGGGGCGTGTCCCGCCAGATCTACGTGGCGCCGACCGACGCGCAGGCGCTGGCCGAATCGAAGGACGCCGAGATGTGGTACCAGGACTCGCTGCGCCGCTTTCAGGTGCCCGAGCGCATCGAAGACACGCACCCGAGCCTGCACGCGGGCTTTCGCGCCGCGGCGGAGCGGTTCGCCAAGGTCACGTGGGAGGGGCTCGTCGCGGAGACGCTGGCCTTCGGCTCGCCCGACACGGTGGCCCGGCACATCGAGACGATGCGCGAGATGGGCGTGGGCCAGGTGCTCTGCTGGATGAACTTCGGCGGCCTGCCGCAGGACAAGATCCGTCGGTCCATGGAGCTGTTCGCCCGCGAGGTCATGCCTCGCTTCAGGGACTAGCATGGAGATCGGGCTCTTCACCGAGTTCCAGTGTCCGCCCGGGATGGACGAGGCGCAGGCTTTCGACGAGTCGCTGGCCCAGATGACGGCGGCGGAGGACCTCGGCTTCGACGCCGTGTGGCTGGCCGAGATCCACTTCCAGAAGGGCCGCTCCGTGCTCGCCTCCCCGCTCGTCATCGCCGCGGCCATCGCCAAGCTGACCCACCGCGTGAAGATCGGCATCGCCGTCCAGATCCTGCCGCTCGCCCACCCGCTCCACCTCGCCGAGGACGTCGCCACCCTCGATCACCTGAGCAAGGGGCGGCTGGACTTCGGCGTGGGACGGAGCGGTCTGCCCGAGCACTACGAGCGCTTCAACATCCCGTACAGCGAGAGCCGGGAGCGCTTCCAGGAGACGCTCGACATCCTCCTCAAGGCGTGGACGGAGGACCGCTTCACGTACGAAGGCAAGTACTACCAGTTCCGTGACGTGTGCGCGATGCCCAAGCCGTACCAGAAGCCCCACCCGCCGCTCCGCGTGGCCGCCACCACCCGGGAGACCTATCCGCTGGTGGGGCGCATGGGCCTGCCGATCTTCATCGCGGTCCGCACGACGTCCATCAGCGACCTCAAGCGCTTCATCGGCGGCTACCACGAAGGCTGGCGGGAGGCCGGTCACCCCGGGCGCGGCGAGGTCGCGCTCATCGTGCCCGTCTACGTCGCCGACAGCGGGCGCCGGGCGCGCGAGGAGCCCGAGGCCAGCACGATGCACTTTTTCCGCACCATCGCGGAGCAGCTCGGCAAGGGAGGCACGAGACGCGAGGAAGCGGCCCGGCTCGGCCGCATGAGCTACGACGAGATTCTCGAAGAGCTGGTCGTCTATGGCACGCCCGATGCGGTCGCCGAGCGCCTGCAGGGGCTGCGCGAGGCGTTCGGCCACACCACGCTGTCCGTCTGGATGAATGTCGGCGGGCACATCCCGCACGAGCGCATGCTCGCCTCCATGCGGCTCTTCGCCGAGCGCGTCATCCCGCGCCTGAGTTGACGCGCCCGAGCATGCGACTTGAGATCATCTGCACGGGCGACGAGGTCCTGACGGGAAAGATCGTCAACACCAACTTCAGCTACATGAGCCAGAGGCTCGAGGACGTGGGCCTGTCCGTCCGGTGGGAAACGACGGTCGGCGACGACCGGGAGAGTCTGCTGCGCGCGTTCCAGCTGGCGGCCGAGCGCGCCGACGCGGTCATCGTCAACGGTGGCCTTGGCCCCACGGTGGACGATCTCTCCCAGGAGGTCGCGGCGCAGGCCGCCGGCGTCGAGCTCGGGCTGAACGAGGAGTGGCTGGCCCGGATGGAGGAGTTCTTTCGCCGGCGCAGCCGCGTGATGCCGCCGAACAACAGGAAGCAGGCCATGCTACCCGTCACCGCCGAGGTGATCGACAACCCGATCGGCACCGCCTGCGGCTTCGCGCTCGACATCGGCAAGGCCCGCTTCTTCTTCACGCCAGGCGTGCCGCGCGAGCTCAAGCGCATGCTCGAGGAGCAGGTCATCCCCCGCCTTCTCGCGCGTAGCGGCCTGCAGGCCGTCATTCATCTGAAACGCTTTCACTCGTATGGGCTGGGCGAGTCGCACGTGGACGCGCTGCTGGCGGGCGTGGAGGCGCTCGTGCCCGACGGCAGCGTGAAGCTTGGCTTCCGGGCCCACTATCCGCAGCTCGAGACCAAGCTGACCGTGCGCGGCACTGACCGGGACGACATCCGCAGGAAGCTCGAGCCGGTGGAGCGCGAGGTGCGGAAGAGGCTCGGCAACTTCATCCTGGCGGAAGACGATCAGACGCTCGAGGGAGTCATCCTGGAGGGCCTGAGCGGCCGCGGGGGCTCGCTGTCGATCGTGGAGACCTTCACGGGCGGGCAGATTGCCGCCCGCCTGGCCCATCTGCCCGGCGCCGAGAAGGTCTTCCGGCGCGGCATCGTGGCCCGCGGCATTGAAGAGGTATGCGGGGCCGTGGGCCTCGGGCGCACGTCGCCGGCGGGCGAGATCACGACGGAAACCGCGGAGGCGGTCGCGCAGGCGCTCCGGCGTCAGACCTCCTCGACCCATGCGCTGGCCGTCCTGATCGACCTCGACGAGGGCGCCGACCGCATCGAGTTCGGCGGCACCGTCTGTCTGGCGATCTCCACCGAACAGGACGTCGCGTCCCGCCGCAGCCGCATCGTCGGCGGGCGCGAGTGGGTGCGACTGGGGGCGGTCGAGATGGGGCTGGACTGCTTCCGCCGCTACCTGCAGGGCCTCCCCGTCTACGAGCGGATCGACTTCGAAAAGACCTGAGCGCGGCCTCAGCGCTGCCCAGGTCACCTTTACCGGGGCGCTCCTACCGCGTTCCCTGCGGTGCCGTCCGCCGGCGGCCATCACTTCCTCTCGCGAATCCTGAAGAATCGGCAGATTGAGCAGGTCGGTCTCCCTCTCCGTCACTTGGCACACCGAATGCCTGAAAGCCTTCCGCAGACGTTTCGAGCCGATCGCTGGAGGGGAAGCCGTCATGTCCGACCAGGTCAAGACCATCGTCGCCTACATCCTCGGAGTGAGCGTCCTCCTGCTTGCGTGGTCGTTCCTCAAGACCTGGGAGCCGCCCCTGCCCGTCGGCGGCGGCCCGGTAGTTTCGACTCCCCACCGCTAGGCAGTGGGAGTAGGCGTTCCGACGGCACCGGAGCGGGCCCGAGCCCGTTGCGCGTGCCGCGGGGCGCGATGTCTGTCACGTCTCAAAGCGGCACGCCTGCTTCGCTTCTCTTCCGACGAGGACTCCCGGGAGTGGTGGTGCGGGCTCGCTCGATGCGCTGCCGGGCGCGCCGGAGGAGGCTCTCACCGCCTCCGGCACGCCCGGTCCTGGATGCCGGGACTCGACCCCGGCCGGGTCATCACTCCGGCCGCTACTTACTGACCGAGCTCGACCCCAGGCTGCTGCGCGCAAACGTCAGGTCGTTCTTCACATAGCGAACGCCGGGAACGCTGCGGGCGATCTCCGAGGCTCTGGCACTGGTATCGATGCTCTTGACCTCGCCGGTCAGGATCACGACACCCGCATCGACCTTGGCATCGATCTTGGCGTTCTTGAGCTGCGGATCCTGCTTGAACCGCTGCTCGACGCTCTTGTAGATCTGCTTGTCATCCGCGGTGACGGCCGCGCGCGCGGCCGGGGCTACCACCTGCAGCTCGTTTTTGACGTCCTTGACCCCTTCCATGCCTTTGGCGATGTCCGTCGCGGCGGCCTTGGCCTCACTCGAATCGACCTTGCCGCGAAGGTAGACCACCCCGTCCTTGGTCTCCACGTGGACCTGACGGCCCTTCACGCGGTCATCCGAGAACAGGGCGATCTTGGCCTTGGAAGTCAGCCAGGAATCGCTCATACCTGTCTTCGCTTCCTGGGTCACGCTCTTGGCTTTGTCGGTCATCGTGCTCTGCGCGAATGCCGGCCCGGCGACGACCAGCGCGGCAACGGTGAATCCCGCTACGACGATCTTGTGACGCATCATGTCCCTCCTGTTTGGAATGAACCTTCTACAGTCGTCCAGTGAGAGCGAGAATCAGCACGATCAGGAGCACCAGCCCCAGCCCGCCGCTGGGGTAGTAGCCCCAGCCGCCGCTGTAGGGCCAAGACGGAAGCGCTCCCACCAGCAAAAGCACCAGCAAGATGATCACCAACGTGCTCATCCGATCCTCCGGTCCGATTCTGAGCCGCTCGCTATCCGTTTTCCCCTGCCCCTAGAGAAGGCAACCCCTGTGCCAGATAGGTGGCGGGGCTGATCAGGGGATGCAACTCCTCAAGAAATATTGGAGTTCTTTCGGGACCGTCGAGTGATGGGGGCAGAGCCTGTTCAAGTACGGCGAGAGAAAAACTTTCCCGCTCGGAAAGCCCAACCGACTTGAAGAGACCGGCCTCCGCCACGTACGACGTGCCCGTACGACATGCCCGTACGACATGGTTGACGGGCATATCGGTTGCATCTCTTCCACCGCAGACGGTCCCGGCGCAGACGGTTCCGGCAGAACCGTTATCTCTCAACACGAAGAAAGGGGAATCAGATGAATCGCGACATCGTAGGCGGCAAGTGGCAGCAGCTCCGCGGCAAGGTGAAGGAAGAGTGGGGGAAGCTCACCGATGACGATCTGAAGGTGGCTGAAGGGAAGTTCGACAAGCTCGCGGGTCTCATCCGGGAGCGGTACGGCTATACGAGGGAGAAGGCGGAGGACGAGCTGGAGCGCTTCTACAAGAAGCACGTCTACGTGGACGAGGAGGTCAGGCGGTAGAGGCATCGTCTTCGGCGGGCGGGGGGCCGCGATCGGCTCCCCGCCCCGTACCGGGTGAGTGCCGGGAACACCCGTCATTCCTTCCTGGTGGGTACGTGATACTCGATTCCAAGAACAGGGGGAGATTGACATGACTCAGGCGAAAGTTGTTATTGTTCCTCTTCAAGGACCGGTGCGCAGGCGGAGACTCGACCTGGCGCTGGCATTGGCCATGCTGAACAAGGCAGTGAGCGTCCACGAAAGAACAGAGCGGGCGAGCCGTGCCTTGGCGGCTCTGGATTCCCGACCGCATGCTCTCGCTGGGTACCATGCGGAACCCATGGGCGCGTGAGTACGCCCTGACCCCTGGCCGTTACATCTGGGGCAAGGCGCCCTCCGGGTTCGCCAGGGAGCTCAGTGCTCTCGTGCCGCGCGGGGGACGAGTCCTCGATCTGGGATGTGGCGAGGGTCGGGATAGCGTCTACTTCGCCTCCCGTGGTTTTGCGGTTACAGGGGTCGACGCCTCTGCGGCCGGGTTGGAGAAGGCGGATCAGCTTGCCGCCGAGCAGAGAGTCAGTGTCCGGTGGATGTGCCGCTCAATGCTCGACCTGCCGGTGATCGGAAAGTTCGACCTCGTGTATTCCTGCGGCTCTATCCATCATGTGCCCAAGAAAGACCGGTGCCGTCTTTTCCGGCGCCTCAGGACGCTCACGCGACCGGGCGGCGTGCACGCGCACATCGTGTTCACGGACGTGACGGTGTACGCCGAGAAGGGCGAGGAGATCGACTACTTCGTGCCGGGTGAGCTCGGCAAATTCTATTCGGACTGGCTCGCGCTCCGGTACGAGGAGGGAGCCATTCCATGCTCCCAGGACGGGTCCTCCCACTCCCACAGCATCGAGCGTATCGTCACCAAGCGCGCCCGGCCGGGCGCCACCAGGACTGATTTTCCTCCCCGAATTTTCGCCTTATCGCTGGATCAGCTCCAGAAGCCTGCCCTAGCGGCGGGCTCCGGCCACGAGGAGGACAAGGCCGCCCACGAGAGCGACGCCCCCCAGGACCGGCGGCAGCGGAATGGTCTTCTTCGTTTCCTTGGTGGCGGTGATCGGCCCGACCTCGAGCACCTTCTCGGACTTCGTGTAGGTGATGCCCTGATATGCGAGCGAGAGAATGCCCAGCACCAGCAGCGCGATACCGACGATTCTCAATGCCGCCATCTTCTCGTCTCCTTTGCGGCGTTGCGAAATGAGAAGCTGGAGGCCGGGACGACCTGCGCCTGCGGCCTCCAGTTCTCTTCATGCACCCCGACCCGCGGGATCGGGGCGCTTGTTTCTGGCTCGTGCCCCGATGTTTAGCGCCGGGGCTCGTCCTGACCCCGATGATCACCCTGTCCAGCCTTGACGGGGCGCTTCAACTCCTCGTCCTGCTCATCGCCCATCCCGCCCTGGCGCTGCCGGCCCTGATCATTCTGCTGATCGTCGTGCTTCTGCTCGCCGTGGCCCATGTGGCGCTGTCTGCCCTGCTGGTCCTTATGCTCGTCCTTCTGATCGCCCTTCGCCTTCTGCTCGCCCTGATCCTTGTTCATGAAGATCTCCCGTCTATGGTGAGCTTCTCGAATGTCACGTGCTTCGCACATAGCTATCTACGCAAAGGCCATGCCGACATCTGTGTCGGTCGGCGACGATGAAATGGAAGCCGCCACAGGGAGTTCGAAGACACATCGAAACCCGGGAACTTTTTCTTTGTTCGCGAGCAGGAAAATCTTACCGGGAAGGTTCGGGGCATCGGGGCGGGGCGTCCCGGATCCGAGATTCCCAAATCCATGGAAAAGATGAGCACGGGCGACCGCGCGGGGCGCGGGCATGTCTCTTGCTGCCTGAAATCAGTTGGGCATCCGTAGAGGCTCATCGCGATCGGGCGTGGCGCGCCAGGACGCCTGGCACCCCTCGTGCTGCGTTGAGCTTCACAAGCAGTCAACTCACGAACACAGGAGGACGGCGATGATCAATTTCATCATGGGCGCGATCG
>Ga0137395_10001491_pt1 | contig 10873 bp, 8 predicted proteins | sample czobulk216metaG_FD_108283 | JGI IMG/M metagenome (GOLD analysis project Ga0137395, IMG submission 108283) | Vadose zone soil microbial communities from Angelo Coast Range Reserve, California, USA - czobulk2.16 metaG | ecosystem: Environmental > Terrestrial > Soil > Vadose zone | place: USA...
CCGCAGGAGATGGTCGGACAACGCCAGCGCCTGCCGGACCTCCTGCCCTGGCCGTATCAGGAAGGCCTGCGGATGGACGAAGCGATGCACCCGCTGACGATTCTCGCGGCCGGCGTGTACGGCGAGACGCTGCAGAATCCGAACGGCGCGCCGCTGCGGCTCGTCGTGCCGTGGAAGTACGGCTTCAAGGGCATCAAGTCGATCGTGAAGATCAGGTTCGTCGAGAAGCAGCCCGTCAGCACGTGGAACGAAGCCAACGCGGACTACTACGGCTTCTGGGCGAACGTGAATCCGAGCGTGCCGACGCCCTCCTACAGCCAGGCCACGGAGCGGCGCCTCGGCGAGATCTTCAAGCGCCGGACACTGGCCTTCAACGGTTACGGGGACCAGGTCGCGTCGATGTATTCGGGGATGGACCTGAAGAAGAACTTCTAGGTCCTTTCAGAACGCCGCAGCTAGCCCCAAAGCCTGTACATCACGAAGACACGAAGGGCACGAAGAGAATTTCGTACAAAAGATCCTTCGTGAATCTTCGTGCCTTCGTGATGCGCAGGTGTTTCACGTCGTCTCGTTGCTACTGAGAGCGAACTGTACTCATCGTCGTCTTGAGGGACGCCGCGCTGCCATACGCCGTCACCGACAACTTCGTCCCGCGGCGGAGCGACACCGGCTCAGCGAAGATATAGGGCGTCGGCCAGTCGGCCGGGATATCTTTCGCGAACAGAAGCACCTCCGTCCCGCCGTCAGGTTTTCTCGCCGACACTTCAACCGATACGACGCCGGGCGGCACGTCGGGCCGTAGCGCGAGCAGGGTCGTGTCCGCCGTCAATGTTCGGTCCGCGTGCAAACGTCGTCGTCCAGATTTCGCATCGGGACCGGGCGTCGCTTCGACAACGAGATCAGACACGACCTTCGCCGGCGCGGAGCTCTGAAACAACAAGCCCACTCTGCCGCGGTCCACAACCCGCCCGCTCGTGTGGCGATAATGGACTTCAGCCACGAGATGAGTGCGCGCGGGCAGTTGATACGCGGTCGACTGCGGCAGCTCCACGAACCCGTACCAAGGCGTCCAGCTTCCGATCCACTGACCGGTCTCCTGAACGCTGACAAACGCCGCGCGCACGACGCGGCGATCGCCGGGCAGGTATTCGAACGCGCGCACCCATCGCGTAGCCGTCAGGCCGAGATCAATGACAGTACGCCGAACATCGTCCGCGCGCGCGGGCTCGACCGTCACAGCCTCGAGATCGCGAACAAGATCCGGCGGGCCCAGCGGCCACGCGTCGAGGTCGGCGTGCGCTCGCACCGCTTGCTGCACGGGCGCAGTGGGGTTTGACGTGTTCGTAAATACTCTGCCGGCGTTTCGCGGGCCGAGTCCTTCCATCCACGAGACGATGAACTGCGATTCGCGAAGCGTGACGGCGTTCTCGTTGGCAAATCGTCCGTAGCCGGCGAACGCCGCCCACGGCGGCATGTGACGGGCGATGACGGCCGCACTCACCTTCCGCTTCTGCAGCCACACCTGCTCGTACGTTTCGAGCGGAAACGACGGCCCCTTCTCCGCATGGCACATGACGCAGTGTCTGTTCAGGATGCTCACGATCTCGCGATCGAACAGCACCGTTGTCGTCACGGTTTCATGTGGCGATGCGGTGCGCGACCAGCAGACGGCGGCGGCCAGCACAACCACGCCAAAGAAAACGGACCGCGACTTCGTGCCGCTACTCTGTTGCGACGACATTGAAGGTGAAGGCGAAGGTATGAATGCGATCGCGCCGGCGAAACTGCGTCCACGCCCGGTACCGTCCCGGCTTCGGCATCAGGCCCTCGAACGTCACATCGGGCCCGCCGCGCAGTGTTTCGAGGTCCGCGCCTGGAGCAATCGCAAACACCGGCGGACCTCCGTCGTCGTCTGGCCGCGCGATGATGTCGAGCGGGTGCGAATGCACGTACTCCGCCATGTCCTCGCTCATGATCAGCGTGTGACCGAACGCGCCGAGATATGTCTGAAGATCCGTGATCGGCTTGCCCGTCGCCGTGTCGCTGAGGTGATACGTCATGTGGCCATACAGGCCGACGGCAAATGGCTCCGGATCGAAGCTGACCGAGGCCGTGATGTCGCCATCGGTTTTCGTCAGCACGCGGTCGGGTACAAGGCTCGCGCTGTCGCCGATGAGGTCGCCCGTGTATCCCGCCGTCACGAGCGGCCGCGCGATGAACTGCGACGCTCCACCACCCGGAAGAAAATCGGAGAGCACCTTGTAATAGCCCGCCTTCGGCAGCGTGACGTCGATGGTCCATGTGCCGTCGGCCAGCTCGCGCGGATGAATGTGCGCGAAGTACTCCATGTCCTGGCTGATCAGAAACAGGTGGTACTGCCGCTCGTGCACGGCTTCGAACTTCCTGACGATGTCGGTGGTGCCTGGCCGGAGGATTCTGAACCGGAGCGACGCCTTCTGGCCTGGACGGACGACGGCGGGAACGGTGCGGAAATCGAGGCGGTAGTCGCGAACGTCAAACGGCGCCGCGTGAACGAGCGCCATGCCGCAGCGCGGGCAGGCGCCCTGCGCGTCGGCGGTGTAGTCCGAATGCATCGGGCACACCCACGCGGTCGTGTCCTCGTTCACGGTGCCGAGGGGCACCGTCGTGACCAGGATCGCGAGCGCCAGCGCCGCCACCCGTCTTACCATCCTGCCTATCCTGCCCGTCCTGCCCACCCGCCTGTCCTGCCTATCCTGCCCATCCCGCCCGTCCCGCCCTCAACGGTGCGGACTGGTCGCGTTGCCTTCGTAGACTCCCGAGCCTGCGCCAGGCAATTCGTCGGCGCGCGGTCCGGTGTAGCGGCCGACGTGCAGGCCAGTGCGATTGTCGACCCAGTAGATCAGGCCGTCGCGGAACACGGGATACGTTCGCGCGATGCCATGCGGGAGCGTGATCGCGTAACCCACCTCGCGCGGCGTATGCGGGTTGGAGATGTCGATGACGCGGATACCGTGGCCGTACCAGCCGTTGAAGACCAGGTTCTTGAAAACGGTCGGATTGTGATTCTGCTGAGCGACGGCGCGACGCCGCGCGCCGTTCGGCTCGGTGTTCGCCTGTTCGAGGCAGTCGTCGAGACGATTGTCGGGAATCGCAAACGCGCCGACCATGATCGGCACGATCTCGGACTCGATCGAGAGTATCCGCGCGTAGTTGAGCGGGCATCCGCCGTTCTCGTCGGTCACCCAGACGTACGCCGGACGATTCCTCGTGTTGCCCCGCACCTGCGCCGGCCGGTTGGGGACGATGACGGCGCTGTGGGTGGCAGTGGGCGTGCCGTTGATGGGCGGATACACGTCGAAACGCGAACGCGTCATCAGGACGAGATACCGCTCCGCTTTCGCCTGAGCCGAGACTGCCGAGGCGAGGTACGCCTTGAGGCCGGGATCGTCGTTGATCACCATATGAACGCAGTCGTTGGCGACTGAACCGAGCTTCGCAGCAACCAGGCTCCCCGGAGCGCCGTCGTCGGGCGCCACGATCGTCGATCGCTGGTTGCAGCCGGCCATTCCGCCCGCCAGCTCGGCGTCGGTGTGATGCGCGACGGCTTCTGAATTAAGAATGTAGAAGCCCGCCGTCGTCCCCGCCACATACACTCGCTCCCCGTCGTCGCTGACGGACAACGAGTGAAGGCGATTCTGCTCCTGGTTCTGGAAGTTTCCGCCGCGGCCGGAGCGATTCCGGAGCTGGCTGAAGTCGAGAAAACGCCCGTCCGAAAAAAGTCCCGTCGCGTCCGGCTTCTCGTTGATCGGCGGGCCGCCGACTTCCGCGAGGCTGAAGCCGGCGAGAAACTTCGCCTTCTGCAGCATCTCGCCGGTTTTCTCGTCGGTGATCGCCATGACGATCGCGTCGGGCATCTTCAGGCCCGGATGCTCGGCATCCGGCAGGCCGCCCGACCAGTTCGTCACGTACGCAAGGAGACGATTCGTGTTCGCCGGATCGTGCCAGAGAAAGAACTCGTGCGTCTGGATGCTGAAGTCGGTCGGCTCGCTGTGCGCCGACGGCAGGCAGGTGTTCATGTCGATGCGATACGCCTCGAGCCGGCCGGTGCTGTTGCCGCCCCCGTTGCGCACGAGGACGTAGCGGTCCTGTCCGCCGGATGTCTTGTAAACGAGCGACCGCAGCTCGCGATCGTCGTTGCCCTCGTTGCCAACGACGTTGGCGGGGATCTCGCCGACTTGAACGGGCGGCTGCCGCAGCGGATCGGATTGAATCCTGAAGATGTTGATCGCGTGCCGCTTGCCCGCGCCGTTCTGATGGCCGACGAAGATGCAATTGCCCGCGACGCCCAGACCGCGGCCATCGCCGGCTGCGTCCAGGTCGCCGTCCTTCCAGTTCCCGGTTGCCTCGTCTTTGATTGAGGGAACGGTGGTCACCCAGTGCAGCTGCTCCATGTTCCGGAACAGGTGCAGGCTCTTTTCGAGCAGCGCGACGCCGGCTCTCGCGTCTTCTTCCGACGACTTGGGATCGATGCCGCCCGAGCGGCCGACGCGAACCGACGGCATGTCGCCGATCGGCGTGTCGAAGGTGCTCGGCTGGCAGCCGGCTGGATCTTTCGAGACGTCGACGCATTGCCCGGCCGAGATCGATCGGTCCGCAGCGCCAAGGGCGAAGGCGGTCCCGAACGCCGCCGCAAGAGTCAGAAGGTATGATGAGCGCATGCGGCTATTCTGCATGATGGCAGTCGTTCTTGCGCTGGCCGCGTCAACGTCGGCGAAGCCGGAGTACACGCGGAAGACGACGAAGAACTGCGCGTTCTGCCATCAGCCGCCCGGTTACAACCTCAACGACGCCGGGAAATACTACGCCGACCATAATCATTCGCTGAAAGGCTTTACAGCGCCGAAACCCCAAGGGTCACACTAGGGGCGAGTACCTACGGATCCGTATAGTCCTTCTTCACCGTCCCCATCTTCTTCGCGACGTCGAAGAGCTGCGGATAAAACTGGACGAACGTGCGTTCGACGGCGGTGTGGGCGCTGTGGCAGTCGATGCATCGCTTCACGGTGTCGCCGGAGAGCGGGGCCCCGCTCTTCTCGCCGTCGCGGAACACGAAGTATCCCCAGCCATCGGGGAAACGCGAGTCCTTGACGTTCGCTTCGAATCCGACGAGATTCGTCTGAAACTGACCCCGCCGGTTCGCGACCGCTTCTTTGCCGACGCCTCGGAACTCGAGCACCCAGATCGTCTTGTCGGGCCACTTCCCGGTCTGCATGAAGGCGCGATACGACGAGGGATTCACGAACACGTTGTTGAACTGATCCGCGCCAGGAGCGGCTCCCGGCTGCGGATAATTCAAACCGAGACTCGAACCGAGAAAGATCCACTCGCGATAGTTGTCGGGGCGCACCAGGTTGTTGCCGCTCGCGTACTGCGGGCCGTCGCCGGCGGGCGCCTGCGCGGAGAGGGCGAACGTCCATGCTCCTGCGAGGACGAGGACAGCCAGAAGAAGAGACTCTCCACCACGGAGGAAAAGAGGAAAGGAGTATGAGTCTCTCCGTGTCCTCCGTTCCTCCGTGGTGGCGCTCTCTCCGTATCCTCTAGTTTTTCGTGTCACGCGCCAGCTCCCAATGGTCGGCCGCCCGCTTCGCGACCGCGGGCACGTCGTCGGCCAGCAGGTAACCGTCCTTCACCAACCCGGCGGCGGCCTTGTTGATCCTCTCCAGGTACTGCTCGCGCGACGCGTAGCGCTCGTCGAGCGACGGGCGCGGATCGTGCCTGGCGTCGCGTTCGGCCTTCGTCTGCGCGAACGGGATATACGAACCGAGCAGCGAGACGAGCTGGTCGGTGCCGCCGATACGGATGTTGCGGAAGTTCCAGCCGGTGTACGTGGCCAGCGGCACCGACACTTCAGGCAGCCGAATGCCAGCGCGCTCGTTGCCGTCGGCGTCGACCTGCGGCACCAGGAACGGCAGCGGCGCGCCGGCGCCCGCCGATCCAGGAGCGAGCTCGCTCGACATCCGGAAGCCCGCCGTCAGCGTCTTCGGCGATTGCACGCCGGGAATACCCGGAAACGAAACGGCCGTCGCCTTCACGAGCGTGCCGTCCGATATCCTCGGATACTGGCTCGCCGGCGGCTGGGAGCCGTCCGTCACCCATTTCTGCATCGCGACGACCAGCGCGCGCATGTTCCACCAGTAGTCGGTCGGGTTCGCTTTCTGCTGGCCCAGCCCCTCCGGCGGCGGAAACGCCGACGGTCCATGCTGATTGCCCGCAAAGAAGTACGCCCGCACGTTGTCGGGCAGCTTGATGTCCTTCACGCCGTCGGCCGTCGTGTGAATCAGCGCCGCCGACCGTCCGCCGCCCCAGTACTCGACGCCCGTATTCGTGTAGAAAATCTTCGGCTGATTCATCCGCGCGCGCGGGTTGTCGAGCAGGCCGTCCGTCACTCCGCTCACCGGATCTTTCTGCGCAGTGTCGGCAAACGGAAACGCGGTTGCGGCGTACGTGCCCAGGCCCGTCGGCGTGGCCCAGCGGCGGTTCACGTCGAGGCGCTCGCCGCCGGCGATGTGGGCCATCTCGCCGTCGAACACCTGACGGCCCTTCTCGTCGGTGTTCATGCCGTCGTAGAGAAACGTCCTCAGAAAGCGCCCGCTCTGCGAGACGCCGAAGCCGATCGCGTACTTGACCTGCTGCTGCGCGGTGTACTTCGTGTACGACGTGATATCGCGCACGGCGGCGAACCCCAGACCGCTCACCGGCGGGCTTGCCGCCCTGTACGAGATCTCGTAGTTGCGGCCCGGCTCGAACTCCTTCTGCATCGTGATGATGTTGCCGCTGATCTTCCACTCGCGGCGCGGAATGGTCTGGGCTTTCGCGGACCGGCCGTCGCGTACGGTGAGCGTGGCGTTCGGGTCGTTCACGTCGATTGGCGGGTAGGCGGCCACGTCCGTGGCGGTGTAATTGATGTCGCGCCGATCCGGCGTAAATGGCGCGCGGATGATGCCGGTGATGGGTGCGCCATTGTCTGTCGCAACCGGCACGTCGATGCGGATGACGCCGTCACGCGCCCGCACGTCGAACTCCCAGCCAATGCAGATAATCGTGAAGCCCTGCTTCAACAGGAAGCCGTCGCCGACGAGATTGGTGCCGGCCGTGCGATTCAGCCGAAGAAACGTGGTCGCGCCGCGATTGACGACGTCCACCAGGGCGACGCCGTTGCCTCCGGTCTTCGGCCGCAGCGCGAGCAGGTCGGCCGAGAACTCGACCTTGCCCTCGGCGTTTCGCGGCGCCTTGTCGATGTCCACGATGACGGCGTTGCGCGGGTCTTTCGGGTCCACAGCGAAGTGGACCCTGGCCGTGACCTGCTCGTAGCCGTATGCCACGTCACCGCGGTTGATGACTTCGACCTTGATGACCTCCGCAGAGGAGGACACGGACAGCAGGCACGCCGCCAGCGCGAACGTCGTCAATGTCTTGATTTTCATGGCGCGATTGTAAGACGAAACGGCCCCATCCGCCGTGCGGCCCACACCATCGTCGTCACCACGACCACGGAGGCCCACAAGTAGACGCCGGCGGCCTTTGCCCACTGGATACCCTGGCGTCCGAACACGCGGCCGGCATCCGACGTGAAGAGCGTCGCGACGGTAAACACAATCAGCGCTCCCACGAGCAGTCGGCGGCGCCGCTCCGGCACCGAGGCGTCGCTCAGCACCATGCCCGCGGCCGAGAGCGTCAGGACGAAGCTCACGTAGTGATGCACCCACGTTCGCTCCGAAAACCAGAGCATGAACGCGGCGACGGCGCCAATCTCGAGGACGTAGCGGGGGCTGCGCAGCGTGTCGAGGGGCCGTCGCATCCACAGGAGGCCCGCGCCGGCGACGGCGATCATCGCGATGCGGACGAACAGGCGCACCGTGCCGTCGGTGAGCGAGGCGACGTTCATATATCCGTATTCGAACGTGTCGTGGTGAATCTCGAACGCGGGAGTCGCGGTGAGCAGGCGCAGCGCAAAACTGCCGACCGATTGCGATGACCCGTAGGCAATGGCGCCCTGCGTGACGTAGGGAACGATCATCACGCGCGCCCAGTCACCGAGCCAGCGAAGATTCCGATCCCACCCGAACACCAGCGCGGGCGCGACGAACAATCCGGCCACGATGCCGCCTGCACCGCCGATCGTTACCCACCAGCGGCGTTTCCAGAGGAAGTACGGGAGAAAGACCACCGGTGTCACCTTGACGGCGGCGCTGAGCCCGATGAGGAGACCGGCGGCGATCTCGGCCGCCGGCGTCTCTTCCTGCGCGAGATACAGACCGGCGACGAGCGGCAGCAGTGCCAGGAAATTCACCTGGCCTTGCTGCAGGTCTTCGACGAAAGCCAGAGCCCAGCACGCGACGATGAGCAGCAGCGCTGTCGGCGACAGGCTGCCGCGCGCGCGCCTCACGATGCCGATCGACATGAGAAAGACCGCGCAGGCGAACGGGAGTTTCAGCAGCGCCCAGACGAAATGCGATGCCGGGCGCGAGAGCGCCGACAACGGGCCGAGGACGAGCAGGCTGATCGGCGGCGTCGGCAGCGTGTCGTCCACGTACGTGGCGGTGCCATGCACCCACGCGGGCACCATGGTCATCCAGCGGTCGAAGTCGTTGTACTGCACCTCGGTGCGGACGCGGTAGAGCTGCTGGAACGAAATGACGAGCGTCAACACGACCACCGCGCCCAGAGCTCCCAGAAGAACTGATCGCGTCGTGATTTTCAAGGCGCGATTGTAGGACGAAAAGGCCAGCACGCAGCGATCGCGACTAACACTCTCCACCGCAGAGGAAAGGAGGACGCGGAGGACAATGCGTGCGGCGTTGACCTTTGACAAGCGCTGAAGGCCCGCACGGACATCGATGCGAAAAACGAGCCGCTGCCTGTTCTTCGAACGGTGTCGAGTCCTTCATACGTTACCGTTCGGACCTTGGCAGACGCGACACTGTCAAAGATTGGGTAGCTCGTCGGCTGACGTCGTCTCGGTAGGCCGGACCCTTCCAGAACTCCGTGTCCTCCGTTCCTCCGTGGTGGAGAGCTCTACCTCTGCGTCCTCTGCGTCCTCAGCGGTGGAGAGCTTAATGAACCACGGATGGCGGGGCAGTGTTCGACGCGGCCAGCACGCGCGTGATCATTTCCTCGAGGCGCGCTTTGTCGATCCCGAATGGGCCGGCGACGGCAGCGCCGAGGGTCATCTCGATCGCAATGAGGACCCCGCCTTCGAACGGGTTGACGATCCAGCTGAAACCCCGCAGCGCCGCGACACGGTTCGCCAGCCCTGGATTCTTGGCTTCGTCCATCGCGTGCAGCATCCCCTCGAGAATCGCGCGCACATCGTCTTCGATCCACGCGTCGGGCTCCCGGACGACGCTCTCGATGTGTTTCGTCGTCGCAAAGTCGGTCCCGCGAATCCAGACGTCCACCTGAATCTGCATATTCTCCAATGACATATTTACTCGAGTTCCCGCCGCAGATCCGCGGCTGTCGTCACCGGGGCCCGGCACGTGAAGTCGCGGCAGACATACGCCGCCGGCAGGCCGTTTACCGGCCGCATCGCCGCGACGAACGGCAGGGCCTCGGCCAGCGCGGCCTGGCGATCCGCCGGCACATGCAGCGTCACCGCAAACGGCAGATACAACTGCGCCACGACCGTGGTGAGCTCATTGCTGTCGCTATCGCCGGACGCGACGACGACCTGCCGGACGCCGGCGATCTGCGTGGCCAGCGCCGCGGCCATCATCGGGACCGCGCGGCCCATCTGCTCGATGCGCGATGCGAAATACCGGAACGTCTTCTCGATGCGCTCCGCCCACTGCGGCTCCCTGGACGCGCTGTCCAGATGCGACAGCGTAAGCAGGTTGAACACCGACACGGCGCTCGCGGTCGGCTCGGCGCCGTCGTAGTCCTCTTTCATCCGCAGCAGCACGGTCGCATCGCGGCCGGTCGTGCTGAACCAGCCCCCATCCACGTCGTCCCAGAACAACTCGTCCTGCCGCCGCTGCAGCGCCTGCGCCCACTCGAGCCAGCGCACGTCGGGATCGGCTTCGAAGAGCTCGAGGACGCCGTGAATCAGATAGGCATAATCCTCGGCGTACGCCTCGATGCTGGCCTGACCCCTGCGATAGCGGCGCAGCAATGTCAGCGTGCCGGCGTTCCACATCCGGTCGTGCACGAACGCGGCGGCGCGCTTTGCCGCATTGAGATATTGGGCGCCGCCGGGCACCACTCGCGCCGCGCGCGCGAACGCGGCGATCATCAGACCGTTCCACGCCGTCAGCACTTTGTCGTCCAGATGCGGTCGTGGCCGTTTCATGCGCGCCTCGAACATGCGCACACGGGCGCGCGCGATCGTGCTTTCGACCTCCTCTTCGGTCTTGCCGGTCTCGCGCGCGATGTCCTCGATCGATCGCGCCACATAGAGGAGGTTCTTGCCCACGAATTCCTGCTGCGGATCGACGGGCGCGTTGCCGTTCGGCTCGATGCCGAACCGCCGTTTGACCATCGCCGCGTCGGCGCCCAGGAGCTTGCTGACGTCGGCGGCCGTCCACAAATAGCACGCGCATTCGGCCGCATGCGCCACGGCATCGCCGGCATGCTCGGGCGGCACGCTGTCGGCGTCCTCGGCCGAAAAGAAGCCGCCCGCCTCGTCCGTCATCTGCCGCATCACGTATTGCAGCGTGTCCTCTGCGACGTCGGCAAAGAAGCGATCGCCAGAGGCTTGCGAGGCCTCGAGCAGCGCAACGACGAGCTGGGCCTGGTCGTAAAGCATCTTCTCGAAGTGCGGCACGCGCCAGGCCTCGTCGACCGAATACCGATGAAACCCGCCGCCGACGTGATCGCGCATGCCACCGCTCGC
>Ga0137395_10001493_pt1 | contig 10870 bp, 6 predicted proteins | sample czobulk216metaG_FD_108283 | JGI IMG/M metagenome (GOLD analysis project Ga0137395, IMG submission 108283) | Vadose zone soil microbial communities from Angelo Coast Range Reserve, California, USA - czobulk2.16 metaG | ecosystem: Environmental > Terrestrial > Soil > Vadose zone | place: USA...
CAGACCCAGCGCGCCTACGAGCTCAATTCCAAGGCGATCTCGACCTCGGATCAAATGCTCGATCGCCTGTCGCAGCTGTGATGCGGCGGGCCGGCCGATCCGCACGACGAAAGCCGAAGATGTCGCTTTGCCTGCGATCCGCCGCCACGCTGTCAGCGGCCGCCCTGCTCGTGCTGGGCGCCTGCGCTTCGCCGCGCGACTCGATCCGGGTCAGCACGGCGACCACGGCGCGGCCGCAGCCGATAGAGTCCCAGGCCGACCACCCGACCGGCGCCATCTTCCGCCCGCGGGGCAGTCTGCTGCTGTTCGAGGACCGCAAGCCGCGCGCGACCGGCGACGTGCTGACCATCCAGATCAACGAAACGGTCAACGCCAGCCAGAGCGCAAGCTCGAACACCGAGAAAAAGACCAATGCCGCCGCCGTGCTGCCGGGGATCAAGGGCGTGGTCGGCCTGGCCCTGAAGGGGCTGAACACGAGCGCCAGTGCCGACAACGCGTTCAACGGAACCGGCGCGACCTCCTCCTCGGGCGTGTTCACCGGAACCATCACGGTGACGGTGATCGAGGTACTGGCCAACGGCAACCTGATGGTGGCGGGCGAAAAGCAGATCGGAATTCGCGAGAACTCCGAGATCCTGCGTTTTTCGGGCGTGGTCGACCCTGCGCTGATCCAGCCGGGCAACCTGGTGAGCTCGACCCAGGTGGCCGATGCGCGGCTCGACTATCGCGGTGGTGGCAACATCGAGGAGGCTCAGATCCAGGGCTGGCTCGGACGCTTCTTCAATTCGTGGTCGCCATTTTGATGGAAGGCGCTTGCCTCTCCGACCGGCTGGTGGCCAAGGCGGGTCGGACCAATCCGGTCTGGGCGCTGACGATCGCGTTGAGCCTGCTCGCGCCGGCGTACGCCGAACGCATTCGCGACCTGGCCACGGTTCAAGGCGTGCGGGGCAACCAGCTGATCGGCTATGGCCTGGTGGTCGGACTGGACGGCAGCGGCGATCAGACCACGCAGACGCCGTTCACGGTGCAGAGCCTGGAGACCATGCTGACCCAGCTCGGGATCACGCTGCCGCCAGGGACCAATCCTCAGCTGAAGAACGTGGCCGCGGTCATGGTGACGGCTCAGCTGCAGCCCTTCGCCCGTCCCGGCCAGCAGCTGGACGTGACCGTTTCCTCGCTCGGCAATGCCCGCAGTCTGAAGGGCGGAACCTTGTTGATGACGCCCCTGAAGGGAGCCGACCGGCAGATCTACGCGGTCGCCCAGGGCAACGTGCTGGTCGGCGGGGCCGGGGCTTCGCAGGGTGGATCGAAGGTACAGATCAATCACCTGGCCGCCGGCCGGGTTCCGGACGGTGCCACGGTGGAGCTCGCGGTCGCTTCGCCGTTTCTGCAGGGCGAGAGCGTTGCGCTCGAGTTGAATGCGACCGATTTTTCCACGGCACAGGCCGTAACCGATTCCATCAACGCGGAGGTGGGTGAGGGCACGGCCCACGCGCTGGACGGCCGCGTGATCGACGTCAAGGCTCCGTCGGATCCGGACCGGCGGGTGCGTTTCATGGCGCAGCTGGAAAACTTGCAGGTGGCGCTGCTCGAACCTTCGGCCCGCGTGATCGTGAATGCGCGTACCGGCTCGATCGTGATGAACCGCACGGTCAGGCTGGAGTCGGCTGCGGTGGCGCACGGCAACCTGTCGGTGACGATCACGTCCACCCCGGTGGTATCGCAACCGGGTCCGCTGTCGAGCGGCCAGACCACGGTCACCGAGAAGACCGACATCCAGCTCAAGCAGGACGGCGGCGCGCTGATGAAACTGCCGTCGGCACCCAGTCTGGCCGATCTGGTCAAGGCCCTGAATTCCCTGGGAGCCAATCCGGCCGACCTGGTCGCCATCCTGCAGGCCCTGAAAGCGGCAGGCGCGTTGCGTGCCGACCTGGAAGTGATCTGAGGCGGGCGCCATGGACCCGATCAACGCCCGCATCGGCAGCGTGTCCAGCGGCTTGGCGGCCGACAGCCGTTCGCTCGAACAGCTCAAGCGCGCTGCGCGTGAAGATCCGCGCCAGGCTGTGAAGAAGGTCGCCACGCAGTTCGAGGCGATGTTCATGCAGAGGGTGCTCAAGAGCATGCGCGAGGCAACGGTGCGCTCCGGTCTGCTCGATTCGCAGGAGCAGGATCTGTATCGCGAAATGCTCGACCAGCAAGTGGCTCAGAAGATTGCGGCCAGCGGCACCGGCCTGTCGGATCTGATCGCACGCCAGCTTTCGCGCGCCCTTCCCGCGGTCGCCGCCACCGGCACCGGGCCCGCGCACGGCCCCTCCGCGGCGGCTTCGACGGCCTCCGTGGCGCCGGCCACGATCGCTGCGCCGAGCGCGCCGGCGACGCCGGCCACCGACGCGCGACAGCGCGATTTCATGCAGCAGCACTGGGCCGACGCGGTGCGCGCTCAGCAGCTCACCGGCGTGCCGGCCAGTTTCATTCTCGGCCAGGCCGCGCTCGAATCCGGCTGGGGCAGCCGCGAGATCCGCGGCAGCGATGGCCGGCCCAGCTACAACCTGTTCGGGATCAAGGCCGGGGCCGGCTGGAACGGCCGCACGGTCCAGGTCATGACCACGGAATACGAAGCCGGGGTCCCCCAACGTGGGGTCCAGAGCTTTCGTGCCTACGACAGCTACACCTCGGCCTTCCAGGACTGGGCGCTGACCATAGGACGGAGCCATCGCTACTCGGCGGCGGTGATACCCGGTGCCGGCGCCAGCGGCTTCGCCTTCGGGATGCAGCAGGCGGGCTATTCGACCGATCCGACCTACGGCGAGAAGCTGGCACGCATCATCCGAACGGCCTCGTCGATTGGAGGGATAGGGTGATCACCCGATTCAAGCTTGCCGGCCCGGTGCCGATCATTGAAGCAAGGGCAGGGTGAGCTCAAATGTCCAGCGGTCTGTTTTCAATCGGTACCAGTGCGCTGACGGCTGCCTACACGGCGCTGCAGACCACTGGTAACAACATCGCCAATGCCAATACGCCCGGGTATTCGCGCCAGATTGTCAATTTCACCGCGCAGGTCGAGACCGGGCTGAGCGGAAATTACATCGGGCAGGGCGTCGAGGTCGACAGCATCAAGCGCGCCTACAGCGACCTGCTGACCCGGCAGGTCGACCTGGCCCAGGCGGCGTCGAGCCAGAGCAGCACGCGCGCCACGTTGCTCAATCAGGTCAGCAATCTTTTTTCCAGCACCACCGGTGGTCTGGGCGCGGCCGTCGACCAGTTCTTCGCGCAGGTGCAGACGCTGACCCAGCAGCCCGGCAACCTGGCGGTGCGGCAGACCGTTTTGTCGTCCGCTCAGCAGATGGCGGCCAGTTTTAACGACGCCTATGGTCAGCTGCAACTGATGCAGCAAGGCGCCGACCAGCAAATTGGCCAGGAAATCTCGACGGTCAATACCACCACGGCACAGATTGCCAAGCTCAACGACCAGATCGCACTGGCCACCGCCACCGGAGGCTCACCGAACGAGTTGCTCGATCAGCGCGATCAGGCCATCAACACGCTGAACCAGTCGATCGGCGTGACGACCCTGAAGCAAAGCGACGGGTCGATCAATGTATTTCTGGCCAATGGGGAGCCGCTGGTGGTCGGCGACCAGGTCACCCAGATGAAGATGGGTCCCGATCCGTCCAACGCGCAGAACATCGTGGTCGGAACCAAGTCCGCCGGTACCATCATTCCGCTGAGCGCCAGCAACCCGGGCGGCAATATCGGGGCGCTGATGCAGTTCCGCATGCAGGACATCCCGACCATCGAAAACCAGATCGGGCGGCTGGCGGTGGTGGTTTCGTCGCAGTTTAACCAGCAAAACAAACTGGGGCAGGATCTGAACGGCACAGCGGGCGTGAACTTCTTTTCCACGCCGTCGCCGTCGGTGATTGCCGCCACGACCAACGCGACCACCGGCGGTGTTGCGGCCGAGACGGTCAGCGCAATCTTCAGCGACACCACGAAGGCGCAGGCGTCCGACTATCGCTTGCAGGTGGTGAGCGGCCAGTACCTGCTCACCCGTCTGTCGGACGGCCAGCAGACCACGCTGTCCTCCCTGCCGGGTACGCCCGCCACCGTCGACGGCATCACGATCAGCACGAGCGGGACGCCGACCAACGGTGACAGCTTCACGATCGAACCGGTCCGTACCGGCGCCACCAACCTGGCCGTGTCGATCGCGCAGCCCCAGCAGATCGCGGCGGCCAGCCCCGTGAAGACCTCCATCCCAGCCACCAATACCGGCTCGCTCACCGTGTCTTCGCTGTCGGTGGTCGGGCCCAATCGGGACCCGAACCTGACCAATCCGGTGACCTTGAGCTTCACCGGTCCGACCAGTTATTCGATCAACGGCGTCGCGCAGACCACGCCGTACCAGTCCGGCCAGCCGATCCAGTTCAACGGCTGGAGCCTGACGCTGCTCGGCACACCGAAGGCCGGCGATCAGGTCAACGTCGCCGCCAACGTCGGCGGCACCGGGGACAACACCAACGCGCTGGCGCTCGCGCAGTTGCAGAACGCCAACCTGGTCAATGGCACACAGCTCGGCGCGGGTTATGCCGCGGTGGTGTCGCAGGTCGGCACGATGGCCGCCAACGCGCAAGCCGATCAGCAGAACCAGCAGGCGATCTTGCAGGATGCGGTCAGCGCCCAGAGCTCGCTTGCTGGCGTCAACCTGGACGAGGAGGCCTCGAAGCTGTTGCAGTATCAGCAGCAGTACCAGGCGGCGGCGAAGGTCATCTCGATCGCCTCGACACTGTTTAACCAGATCCTGTCGATTGGCGCCTGATGCACGAGCCGGTCGCGCCCGCATCGCCCTCGTTACCGGCCGGGCTGCCTTCGAAGCTGCGGCATCAATCAATTCTCGAAGCTAAAATATGAGAGTCTCTACTTACAACATGTTCCTGACCGGCGAGCAGGCCATCAGCGCCAGCCAGAGACACCTGCTGGCGACCGAATTGCAACTGTCGACCGGCAAGCAGATCAATTCGCCCTCGGATAACCCGGTCGGCGCCGCCAACGTGGCCTCCCTGAACAGCACGCTTTCGCAACTGACTCAGTTCAAGAGCAACCAGGGGGCGGCCCAGCTGCAGTTGAATCTGGCCGATTCGGCCATGTCAAGCCTGAACAGCCTGGTGCAGGACGTGCAGCAGGGGCTGGTCCAGGCAGGCGACGCCGCCTACTCCGATTCCCAGCGCGCGGCACTGGCGCAGGGGCTGCAGGGCGATCTGAACCAGATCATTGGCCTGGCCAACAGCGGCGACGGCCAGGGCGGCTATCTGTTCGCCGGCTCCCAGCAGTCGGCGCCGCCGTTCTCGCAGGTCGGCAACAACGTGACCTATGGTGGCGACGGCGTGCTGCAATCGGTCCAGGTGTCGCAGAACCGGCAGCTCCAGATCAAGTTCTCGGGCGACGACCTGTTCCAGAAGATCCGGCCCGGCAACGGCTCCTTCGTCACGGCGGCCAACGCGGGCAACAGCGGATCGGGCTTCATCGACGCGGGCTCGGTCACCAATCCGTCGGCTCTTACCGGAAACAACTACACGATCAGCCTCTCGGTCAGCGGTTCCAGCACGACCTACCAGGTGCAGAACACGACCACGAATCAGACCGTCACCAGCGGGATCTACACGGCACCCACCACCTTGTCGTTTGACGGCCTGCAGGTCAAGCTCACCGGCGCGCCGGGCAACAACGACAGCTTCACGGTCGCCCCATCCGGTTACCAGTCGATCTTCACCACGGTGGCCAACGCGATCGTGGCATTGCAGCAGCCGGCCGGGACGCCGGCGGCGAACGCGCAGCTTCAGACCGCGCTCGGCTCGGCGCTCGCCTCGGCCGGACAGGCGCTGGATCATCTGACACTGAAGCAGGCCGAGATCGGCAACCAGCTGCAACAGCTGAACTCGTTTTCCTTGCTGAACGACGACCGCTGGCTGCAGACTGCCTCCGAGCTGTCCTCGCTGCAGGACGTGGACTACGCGAAGGCTGCCTCCACGATGGCGCAGCAGCAGACCATTTATCAAGCGGCGCTGCAGAGTTATTCGTCCGTTTCCAAGCTTTCGCTGTTCAACTATCTGTAGCCGCTTCGTTCCGGTATTCTTCGCGCGTGGCGGCCGCTGCATCGCTTGTGAGGGCTGCTGCGTGATGAATCCCGGAGCCGGACGTGGCGGATTCGACCATTTTTGATCGCAGCCGATTGCGAGCACGTGCGACCTCCGGCCGCCCCGATGTCGCCTCCAGCATGCGTACACTGGCCATCGAGTCCCCGCCGCCGCGCACCGAGCCGACCTCGGCGACGGCCTGGCTTCAGAGCGCGGCACTCGAGGCGATTGAACCGCCGCCTTCCACCCTGTTCGATGATCTACCCGACGCGGTGCTGCGTTTCGACCAGCGGCTGGTCGTGGTCTACTCGAACGCCGCGGTCGAGCGGGCCACTGCGATCCCCAGAAAGGCATTCCTGGGTCTGCCGCTGAACCAGGTCGAGCATTTCAGCCAGTACGCGCCGCTGTGGGAGGCGAAGCTGGCGGTGACCTTCGACTCGCTGGAAGCGCGCAGCTTCAAGTTCACCTATGCCCACCCGGCCGGGGGCAAGAACTTCGAGGTGCGCCTGGTTCTGGAGCTCGACGCGCAGCGCCAGGCGTCTCACGTGACGGCGTTCCTGCGCGATGTCACGGTGCCGCGCACCGCGCTGCGCGCCACGCGGGCAGCCGACGCGATGCTTTCGACGCTGATGTCCAGCGCGCGCATCGGAATGGCGGTGCTCGACGGCGAGCTGCGCTACGTGCGCTGCAACGCCTACCTGGCCCAGTTGCTGGGCGTGGAGGTCAGCCTGTTGCTGGGGCGGCGGCTGGACCAGTCGTTCGATCACTCGTCCCAGCCCGCCGTGATGCGATCGCTGGAGCGGATGCGCGACGGCGAGCTGCGCGTGCCCCAGCAGGTCGAGTACGAATTCGCCGGAGGCGATCGACCCTGGGTGCGGGAACGCCGCGCTCCGCTGTTCGACCCGCAGGGAAAGTTCAGCGGGGTCTTCCTGACCGTCGAACGCCTGGACCGTGAGCGCTTCGCCGAGACTTCACTGGCCGCACTGCGGCAGGCGCTCGATTCGGCCGGCGAGATGGTGCTGGAGATCGGACGGGATGGAGCCATCCTGGATGCGAACGAGACGGCGCTGGCCTGGCTGGGGTACGGCCGGGAACAGCTCACCGGACTGCGACTGAGTGCCATCGACACCAGCCTGACGGAGGAGCGACTCGCCGAGATCATCGAGGCCCTGCTCGGTCGCGGCGCTTTTCACGGGGAGGCGCGCTACCGGACCCGCCTGGGCTCCGAATTCGACGTCGACGTGGTTTTGCAGCGCGTCGAACACGGCGAGCGCGAGTTCATTTTCCTGCTGGTACGCGACATCTCGGACCGCAAGCGGATCGAAGTAGAACTGGCCGAAAACGCGGAGCGGCTGGCGACGATCTTCAACGAGAGTCCGGTGGGCATCGTGCAGCTGGACGCGAGCTTCCGCATCCGGCGCGCCAATCGAGCCGCGTGCGCGCTGCTCGGATACCGGGAGCACGATCTGCTCGGCCGGGATCCGGTGCGCCTCATGCACCCGGACGACGTGGTCGCCAGCCTGAAACAGCGGGAACGTTTCATGGAGCACCTGCCGGTCGGAGCTGCCCTGGTGTCGGAACCCGACCGCCGTCTGCTCGATCGCGAGGGCCGAACGGTCTGGGTCAAGCTCGGCTGGCGCGCGCTCGGCGGCGCGGATGTGGGGCGCAGTTATTTGCTGGTGCTGGAGAACTTCACCGACCAGAAACTGTTCGAGGGGCAACTTCGCGCTGCGCTGCGCGAGCAGCAGTCGCTTCTGGAAACGATGAGCACCGGCGTGGTCAAGACCCGCGACGGGCGAATCGTGCACGCCAACCGGGAATTCGTTCGCATGTTCGGTTTCTCGGACGACGAGGCGATCGGCATGGCGCTGTGGGAGCTGTGCCTGGGTCGCGATGGACGCCCGCTGGACGAAGCCCCGGGCCTGCCGGCGGTCCGCCCGCGGCTGACGACCAGCGCCGAGGTGGTGCTTTATGGACGCGATGGCCGTCCGCGCTGGTGCCTGGTTCAGGCGCGCCCGGTCGACGATTTGGACGCCGAGAGCCCTCCGTCCGAGGCCATTTTCACGTTCCAGGATGTCACCGAGCTGCGACAGCAGCGCGAGGCCGCCGCGCGGGCGGCCTCCGAATTGCAGACCCTGCTCGCCGAAAGTCGCCTCATATTCGACACCGCGCTGGTCGGACTGCTGTTCGTGCGGGACGGGCGGCTGCTGCGCGCCAATGCGGCGATGGAGGATCTGCTCGGCTGCGAACCCGGAACCCTGGTCGACCAGATACAGCTGTTTGCGCATCCCTCGGACCGCATGCTGCTCGCCAGCCTGGAGGAGCGGTTCGACACCATCCGCAATACGGGCGCCTGCGAATTCGAGCTGCTCTTGTACCGGCGCCGCAGCGACCCGATCTGGGTGGCGGTGCAGGGACGCGCGGTCAACCCCGAGCACCCCGAACTCGGATACATCTTCGCCTTTGTCAACATCGATGAGCGCAAGCGCTCGGAACGCGAGTTGCGCTCCGCGCTCAACGAGCTGCAACTGATCTTCGACAACGCGCTGGTCGCCATCCTGTACGTGGCCAACGACCTGGTCGTGAAGGCGAATGCAGCGGCCGAGCGCCTGCTGGGGTACTCGTCGTCCGACTTGCAGGAAGTGCAGTTCGGCACCCTGTTTACCGATCCCGAAGCCTGGCGCAAGGCCCAGTTCGAATGGCCGAACGGCCCGGGCGGCGGCTCGGCCACCTTCGAGCACCAGGTCAGACGCGCCGATGGAGCCGTGTTCTGGTGCGCCGGCAACGTACGCCCGTTCGACGATGGCGTGCCGGAGCGCGGGGTGATCGTGGCCCTGATGGATGTCGACGCACGGCGTCGATCCGAGGACGAGCTGCGCGCCATGCGCAACTATCTGGACCTGGTGATCGAGAATCTTCCGGTCCTGGTGTCGGTGCGGGACGTGAAGAGCGGGCGCTTCGTCAGCCTGAACCGGGCCGGCGAGGCCATGACCGGCCTTTCCAGGTCGCAAGTGATCGGACGGACCTGGCACGAAGTCTACGGCCGGCAGTTTGCCGACCTGTATCGCGAGATGGACCGCAGGGCGATCGCTGACGGCCAGCAGATCGAGCGGCCGCGCGACGTGATGCTCAGAGCCGACGGACGGACGTTGATCGTCAATCAGCGCGTGGTTCCTATCTTTGACCAGACCCAGGGCGGTCAGGCGACCGCGGGCTACGTGATGTCGATCGTCGACGATCTGACCGACGAAGTGCGCGCCGAAACCGCACTGCGCGAGACCGAAACCCGCTTCCGGCAGTTCGCCGAGAACATCGACCAGCTGGTGTTCATCGCCAACGCCGATCTGACCAATGTGTTGTATGTTAACTCCCGATACACCCAGCTGGTCGGCGCGCCGCCGTCCGAGCTGATGGACAACCCACGCAACGCCCTGCGCCATGTTCATTTCGACGACGCGGCGCCGCTGGCCCACAAGCTGCCGCGCGTGATCGCGGGGATCCGACGCCTGCGGCGCGGCGAGTTCGCGGTCCGGGTCGATCACCCGATCCGCGGCGTGCGGACCATCAGCGTGCGCTTGAACCCGGCGCGCATGCACGACGGCGCGCTGCGGGTGTTCGGTGTCGCCGAGGACGTGACCGAGCGGATGGCGGCCGAGCAGCAGCGACTGCTGGACGCGGTCCGCCAGCGCGACATCCTGGTGCGCGAGGTCCACCACCGGATCAAGAACAATCTGCAGGGCGTGGCAGGGCTGCTTCAGCACATGGCGAGCGGCAAGCCCGAGGTTGCGCCGCAGCTGAACGAAATTGCCGGGCAGATCCAGGCCATCGCCCAGGTGCACGGCCTGCAGATCGGTGCCGGCGGCACGCTGCCGGTGCTGGGAGTCGTGCAGGGGATCTTCAACAACCTGGGCGCCATGTTCGGGGTCGAGATCCGGTTGGCTCCGTCCGCCTCGGCCCTGTGGCGCTGGGGACTGCCCGAAGGGGAAGCGGTTCCGCTGGCCCTGGTCATCAACGAGCTGGGCACCAATGCGATCAAGTACCGCGAAAGCCGCGACCTCACGCTGGAGGTCCGGATCGAGGCGCGGGCCGATGGTCTGGCCGTGCAGATCCAGAACGCGGGCCGTTTGCCGGCGGGGTTTGACCTGGCGCGGATCAGCTCGGGCGTTTCCGGGCTTGGACTGGTCAAGGCCCTGCTGCCGCGGCGCGGCGCGCAGCTGACGCTCGATCAGGACGATAACCGGGTCAAGGCAACGCTGGACCTTTCTGCGCCGGCGGTGCGCGAAGAAACGATATAGAGGAGACGATGGTGCACGGCGCGCCCAATGACAGGGCGATCGGGGCGCGACCGACCCGGATCCTGGTGGTCGACGATGACCGGCTGGTCCTGGCCACCGTGGTGGCCGGTCTTCGACAGGCGGGCTTCGAGGTCCTGGAAGCCGACAACGGCGACGATGCGATTTTGCTGGCGCGCAATCACCGGCCCAAGCTGGCCATCCTGGACATGCGCATGCAAGGCAAGTCCGGCATGGACGTGGCGCGATACCTGGCATCGAACACGTCGACCGGATTCATTTTTCTGTCGGCTTTCGGCGACCAGTCGATCGTCGACGAGTCGGTGCGCCTCGGGGCACTCGGTTACCTGGTCAAACCGATCGACATCCGGCAGATCGTACCGGCCGTCAACGCTGCGCTGGCCCGGCTCGATGCCGACCCGGCCGCCGTGGACAAGCCGCAGG
>Ga0137395_10001497_pt1 | contig 10861 bp, 6 predicted proteins | sample czobulk216metaG_FD_108283 | JGI IMG/M metagenome (GOLD analysis project Ga0137395, IMG submission 108283) | Vadose zone soil microbial communities from Angelo Coast Range Reserve, California, USA - czobulk2.16 metaG | ecosystem: Environmental > Terrestrial > Soil > Vadose zone | place: USA...
AATGCCCGCCAAGCCCCTTCTCTATCTGATCGACGACAGCTCGCAGATGTATCGCGCGTTTCACGCGCCGGTCCGGACGGCCGACGGCGGGATACTGCGCAACGCCGCCGGCAAGCCCACAAACGCGGTCTACATCTTCATCACGATGCTTCGCAAGCTGATCAACGAGCATCATCCGGAGTACATCGTCGCGTCATTCGATCTGCCGGGACGCACGTTTCGAGATGATCTGGTCTCCGACTACAAGGCCAACCGGACGCCGATGCCGGATGACCTCGCGGTGCAGATTCCGCTGGTGCATGCCGCATGCGAAGCGCTCGGCGTGCCGATCATCACGTCGGAGCGTTACGAGGCCGACGACGTGATCGGGACGCTGGTGACGAAGGCCGTCGCGGCCGGATTCGATGCGGCTATCGTCACCGGCGACAAAGACTTCTTTCAGCTCGTGCACGAAGGCGTCCGTGTGTTCAACCCGCGGGACGAGGGGATGTGGTTCGACGCGCCCGGCGTCAAAGAGAAGTTCGGCGTCGCGCCTGAGCAGGTGGTCGACGTGCTGGCGCTGATGGGCGACTCGATCGACAACATCAAAGGCGTGCCCGGGATTGGCGAGAAGGGGGCGAAGGAGCTGATCGGCAAGTACGGGTCGGTCGAAAATCTGATTGCTCACGCCGCCGAACTGACGCCGAAGCGGCGCGAGGTGCTGCTCGCGAATGTGGAGGCGGCGCGTCAAAGCCGCGAGCTCGCGACGATCCACACCGCCGTGCCCGTGGACTTCGACGCTCAATCCCTGAAGTACCGAGGCGGCGAGCGCGAGCGGTGTTTCCAGATCTTCAGCGAGCTTGGCTTTACCACGCTCGTCAAGGAGTTCGCGCCGACCGCGGCCTCGGTCACCAAGGCGTATCGCGTCGTGAACACGGCAGAGGGCGTACGTGCGCTTGCCGATCGGCTGAAGTCGTCCGGCCAATTCGCGTTTCGTCTGCTGGTCGATCGCCCCTCGGCGATGCGGGCCTCCATCGTCGGCCTGGCGTTTTCAACGGCGCCGCGCGATGCCGACTATGTGCCGGTCGGCCACCATGCGCTTGGCGGCGTGGCGTCGATGCCCTTCGATGATGCGATAGCGAGCCTTGGACCGCTGCTTGCCGACGCCAACATCATCAAGTCCGGCCACGACCTGAAGTTCGACGCGATCGTACTCGGCAGGCATAGTGTGACCTTGAACGGCCTGGGCGCCGACACGATGCTCCTGAGTTATCTCCTCGATGCCACGAGGTCGGCGCATCGCCTCGAGGATCTGTCGCTCGAGCACACGGCTTACAAAGCTATCGCCGAGGAGGACATCTGCGGGAAGGGCGTCAAGGCGCTGTCGCTCGCCGAGGTTCCAGTGGAGGCCGCGGTCGATTACGCGGGCGAGCGTGCCGACCTCGTCGGGCAGCTCGCACCCCTTCTTCGCGAACAGCTCGACACGGAGCAGTTGGCCGGCGTCTATGAGACGCTCGAACTGCCGCTCGTGCCCGTGCTTGTCGACATCGAACGCGCCGGCGTCCGGATCGATTCCACCGCGCTGCTGGCCCAGTCGCACCGTGTCGAGCAGGAACTGACGCGCCTGATGAAGCAGGTGTTCGAAATGGCAGGCGGCGAGTTCAACATCGGCTCGCCGAAGCAACTCGCCGAGATCCTGTTCGAGAAGCTCGGTCTTCCCATCCTGAAGCGGACCGGCACCTCGAGAGCGCCGTCAACGGCCGTTGAAGTGCTCGAGGAACTCGCCCTCACCCACGATTTGCCGCGGCTGATCCTCGACTGGCGCGCGATGTCGAAGCTGAAAGGCACCTACATCGACGCGCTGCCCCAGCTGGTCAACCCCGCGACCGGACGGGTTCACACGAGCTTCAACCAGGCTGTCGCCGCCACCGGCCGGTTGAGCAGCAGTGATCCGAACCTGCAGAACATTCCGATCCGGACCGAACTTGGCCGCGAGATCCGCCGCGCATTCATCGCGGAGCCCGGCCACGTGCTCATCTCGGCCGACTATTCACAGATCGAGCTTCGCGTCCTTGCGCATCTCTCCGGCGACGAAACGCTGATCGAGGCCTTTCGCCGCGGCGACGACATCCACGATCAGACGGCGGACCGCGTGTTTGGCGCTGCCAGCGGCATGGACGCCCACAAGAAGCGCAGCGTCGCCAAGATGATCAATTACGCGCTCCTGTACGGAAAGACGGCGTTCACACTGTCAAAAGACATCGGGGTGACGCCACAGGCCGCGCAGGAATTCATCGATGCGTATTTCGCCGGCTTCCCTCGGGTGCGCCAGTTCATCGATCTCACGCTTGAAGAAGCGCGTGTTTCCGGTGTCGTGAAGACGATGTACGGACGCCGACGGCTGGTGCACGAATTGCGAAGCAAGAACTTTCAGGATCGGGCGCAGGCCGAGCGCATCGCCGTCAATCTGCCGATTCAGGGCACGGCCGCCGACATCCTCAAGCGCGCGATGATCGACGTCCACGCCGCGCTCGCGCCGACGCCGCAGGCCCGCATGATCCTCACGGTGCACGACGAGCTGCTGTTCGAGGTGCCGCAAAACCAGGCCGACGAGTTCGCCGCCATCGTTCGCGACCGGATGCAGTCGGCCGCGGTGCTGAACGTGCCGCTCACGGTCGACGTCGGCATCGGCGCGAACTGGAAGGAGGCAAAAGGATAGCTGCGGACAAGCTTGGTACAATGCCCGCCGATGGCCAGGACATGAACGACACAACGAGCGCGAACGGATGAGCCCAGGGGGCGTCATTCCGAGGATCGTGCCGAGGGCCGAGCATCCGATCTCGCGCCGCGACATCGATCCCGACGCGCTCAAGGTGCTCTACCGGCTGCGCGATGGCAACCACGTCGCTTATCTCGTCGGCGGCAGCGTCCGCGATCTGCTGCTGGGACGCCGGCCCAAAGACTTCGACATCGGCACGTCAGCTCACCCCGCGCAGGTCAAGAAGCTGTTCAGGAACTGCTGGATCATCGGCCGGCGCTTCCGCCTCGCTCACGTCAAGTTCGGTCTCAAAGTCATCGAGGTCGCGACGTTCCGCCGCCAGCTCGCCCCGGGCGAAGAAGTCGTCGCCGACGGCGTGCCGGCTCCGGACCCGACGACCACCCAGGGCCGGCATCTCATTCACCACGACAACACGTTCGGGACGCCCGAGGAAGACGCGTTCCGCCGCGACTTCACGATCAACGCGCTCTCGTACGACATCGCGACGTTTTCGATCATCGATTACGTCGGGGGCCTCGAGGATCTTCAGGCGCGCGTCGTCCGATCGATCGGCGAGCCCGACACGCGCATCCACGAGGATCCGGTCAGGATGCTGCGCGCGGTCGCCCTGGCCTCGCGGATCGACTTCACGATCGATCCGCCGCTCGACAGCGCCATCAGGCGGCACGCCCGCGAGATCGCCAAGAGCTCTCCACCGCGCCTCGTCGAGGAGTACTACAAGATCCTCAGGGCCGGGTCGTCGGAGCGGACGTTTCGGAGCCTCCATGACATCGGCCTGCTCGAGCCGATATCGATCGAGCTGCACCGGCGCGCCGGCGAACAACTCTGGCGCTCGCTCGCCGACCTCGATGCGTATCGGCGTCAGTTCCAGGCGACACCCGACACGCTCACCAATCCGATTCTGCTCGGATCGCTCATCGTACCGCTCGGCATTCCTCTCCATGCCGATCACCCTTCGACCCATTCGGCAGGTTCAGGGGCGGCGGATGGGGACGCGGAGAAGCGGCGCCGCCCGCCGGCATTGAAGCTGGGCGAGCTGCCGCTCGCGCGCGGCGATGTCGATCGCCTCCGGCAGATCCTCAGCTTGCAACGCCGTCTGCGCGAGGTGGACGCTCATCCCCGAGCGAAGCGATCGCTGGCGCAGCGCGGGATCTTTCGAGAGTCGCTCGTCTGGCTGGAAGTGCACGGCGGCTCGTCCGAGCTCGTCGAGCACTGGCGTGCGTTTGCCGCGGAGATGCGAAACGAGCCGGCGGTTCCCGGCGGCCCTTCAGAGCCTGCCGGACAACCTTCCGTGGCTGGCGACGGCTCTGCGTTCCGCAGGCGCAGGCGGCGGCGCGGCCGCAGACGCGGCCCTCGCAGTCACACGTAGCGCGAGCCGTGCTGCTTACGCAGCGATTTCTTCGATTGTCTTGTACGGCTTGGCGAGATGCAGGGCGATGAGAAGCCGGATGATCGGCCACGCGGGATCGATCTCGCCTCTTCCGCTCTCACGCCAGCTGAACTTCGGACTGCGCGGGTATCCGTGATGGTTGTTGTGCAGGCCCTCACCACCCGTCAGCAGGGCGATGATGCGGATGTTCGTGGCGGTGTTGTCGAAGTTCTTGTATCCAACGCGATGGCAGAGTCCGTTGATCGAGGATGACAGGACGAAGACATACATCACGGCGTGAGTGCCAGCGGCGAGGAGCGCCCACCACACGCCGACAACGCCCAAGAATGCCGCGAATACGGCGCACAGCGCCATCGTGCCAAGGCCCAAGCCGTATAGCCCCTTCTTGAACACGTTCCGATCCCACCATCCCTCTTCGATGTCCCGCGCGTAGCGCTCCAGCGTTTCCGCGTTCTTGGCCTCGCGCACGTAGTAGTACACGTTGCCAAGCTGGACCTTCCAGAAGCCTTCGAGCAGCGGGCTGTGCGGATCGCCTTCCTCGTCGGTGAACGCGTGATGCTTCCGGTGAACGGCGACCCACTCCTTGGTGGAAAGCCCCGTCGTCAACCACAGAGCAAACTTGAAGCAGAAGACAATGGCCGGATGAAGTTCGAGCGCTTTATGCGTGGCGGTGCGATGAAGGTAAATCGTCGTGCTGAAAACGGCGACTTGAATGAGGATGGCTGCGGCAACGAGAGCCGTGACAAGAGAAAGGAGCACTACGCCCTCCTGCGATTAAATCCTGCTCGTGAGTAAACATTAGATTCTAGCACGCCGCGCGCTCCTGCTGCCACGTTAAAACCAAGGGTGCCAAGGATTTGCCGCAACTTACTGCCGCTCATCCGTGACTTCGCTCGAAGTCGCGCATGAATGACACGAGGGCGTCCACGCCGGCCTCCGGGAACGCATTGTAGATCGAGGCGCGCATGCCGCCGACGGCGCGATGCCCTTTGAGGCCGTCGAACCCCGCGGCAGCCGATTCGGCGATGAACGCCGTCTCGAGATCTTCCGTGGGCAGCCTGAATGTCACGTTCATCAGCGAGCGGCTGTCCTTTTCCGCCGTCCCACGATAGAAACCCGTCCGATCGATCTCCGTGTACAGCTTCGCGGCCTTGCGCTCGTTGACGGCGGCTATCGCGGTCAGCCCTCCCTGCGCCAGCAGCCACTTCATCACGAGGCCGAGCGCATACACCGCGAATACGGGCGGCGTGTTGTAGAGCGACTTGTTCTCCGCATGCACCGCATAGCTGAGCATCGTCGGCAACACCTTCGTTAGAGTAGCGGCACGCGCGACCATGTCGTCGCGGATGATGACGATGGTCAGGCCGGCCGGTCCCAGATTCTTCTGCGCACCGGCGTAGATGAGCGCGTGACGTGCGAGGTCGATGGGCCGGCTGAACATGTCGGAGGACGTATCGCTCACGAGCGGAAGGTCGCCGATGATGTTTGCCGGCGGCAGTTCCTTCCATTCCGTTCCCTCGATCGTGTTGTTCGACGTCAAGTGCACGTACGCCGCGTTTCGAGTCGGCGTCAGGTCGGATGCCTTCGGAATGCGTCTGTAATGATCGGCCTTCGTCGACCCGATGACGTTCACGTTGCCGACTTTCCTCGCCTCCTGGATGGCCTTGTCGGCCCACGATCCGGTGTCGATGTAGTCGGCCGTCGCGCCGGCAGGGAGCAGGTTCATCGGTGCCATCGAAAACTGAAGGCTTGCGCCGCCCTGAAGAAACAGGACGCGGTAGTTCGACGGAACACCGCCGAGCGTTCTGATGTCGGCCTCGGCCTGCGCCAGCATCTCTTCGAACTGTTTCGACCGATGACTGATTTCCAGAATCGACATGCCGACACCGGGCAACGCCACCAGATCGTGCTGAATCTGTTCAAGCACCGGCAACGGCAGCACCGCCGGACCCGCAGCAAAATTGAACACTCGATGAATCGTCGTCATATGAGATGACTCAACAGGCCATCGCGGAGTTTTGGCTCGAACCAGGTGCTCTTCGGCGGCATGATCTCGCCGGCATCGGAGACGGCCATCAGATCTCCAACGCTCACCGGAAACATCGAGAACGCGATCGCCGCCTTGCCCGAGCGAACCTGCGCTTCGAGCTCCGCCGTGCCGCGCGCTCCCCCGACGAAATCGATGCGCTTATCGGTCGTCACATCGGCAATGCCAAACACCGGTGCCAGCAGTTGTTCCTGGAGCGCGCTGACGTCGAGCGATCGGATCGGATCGGCGGCCATAACGGACCGTGGCCGCAGCGTGTGCCACGTGCCACCGAAGAACGCCGAGATCTCACCGCGTCTGGCCGGCGTCGCAGGTCCGTCCTGAACCTCGAACCGGCTTTGCACCGACTCGAAGATCGCTGCCGGAGACTGCCCTCCCAGATCCCTTACCACGCGGTTGTACGGCAGGACTTGAACCTGGTCGTGCGGAAAGGCGACACCGAGGAACGTCGTGTAGTCGGCGTCGTCCCCAGGAGATGGTCGAGGCACACGCTCGACGCGGAAGTGGTCGCGCGTCCGGGCGGCGCTCGCGGCACGGTGATGGCCGTCGGCGATGTACAGCGACTCGACCCTCGAAAAGGCCTTCACCAATTCTTCCCGGTCTGCTCCGCCCACGGCCCACACTGTATGCCGCACATCGTCCGGCGCCGGGAAATCGAATAGGGGCGGCTCGGACGCGAGGCGTCTGACGGCGGCATCGATCGGCGTCGAGGCGCGATACGTGAGAAAGACCGGTCCGGTTTGCGCGCCGATCGCGATCATGTGCCGCGTTCGATCGTCTTCCTTGTCACGCCGAGTGCGTTCGTGCTTCTTGATGACGTTGCGATCGTACTCGTCAAGCGACCAGCAGCCGGCGATGCCGGTCTGCTCGTGGCTGCCCATTCGCAGCCGATAGAGGTAGACGCTCGGCTCATCCTCGACGACTAGTGAGGAGCCGCGCAGCGCCGCAAAGTTCCGGACGGCACGGTCGTACACCTCGTCGGCGTGCGGATCGGTTCCTGGTGGCAATTCGATCTCCGCTCTCGACACGCGCAGAAAACTGAGCGGATTGCCGTTCGCAAGGGCACGCGCTTCGTCGGTGCTGACGACGTCGTATGGCACGGCGGCGATGCGGGGAGCGTCGGCGCGATTCGGACGAAGCGCGCGAAAAGGTCTGAGCGTCGACATCTGATCAAAATTATATGCGGCCATACTTGACCGACCACGCCCACATCGCCGACTGGCGCTCGACCGCCTCGGGCACATCGGTGAGGCGATCGATCGGCCACGGCAGCCGGAATGTCCAGTTGCGCTCGTTGATTGTTGCCGGTTCATTGATGCGATCACGCCAGCCGAACACGTCCTGGGCTGGAAACAGCACGAGGTCCGATCCGGATGCGACCAGCGCCTCGAGCAATGCGTCGCGGACGGACGGGTTGAACGCCGCGCTCGTCAGATCGACACGGCCGCCCGTCAACCGCTGGACGGTCGGGAGGCGGGCCACCTCCCTCCGGTCGTGCGAGCCTGTCGAATCCCACCAGACGGCAAGCGGTTCCGTGTCGTGCGTGCCTGAAGTGGCGACAGACGTTGCGGGGTATGTCGACGGATCGGTAAATGGCTGGCCTTCGACCTGCCATTGCCGCTCCCACCTGAAGACGCGGAACCCGGGCACGCCGAGCCGCGCGAGCGATGCTCGGACGAAATTCGGCACCACACCCAGATCCTCGGCAATGACGTCCACGCCGGAGTCCCGGAAGATCGACACGACGCGCTCGCCGAGCGCGAGCTGATCGGCCTCGTTGTCCGGTGTGAAGAATGCCTTGCCTTCGCCCTGCGGCCATCCATAGGTCCGATAAAAGCCCACGAGATGATCGAGGCGATAGCCGTCGTACAGGTCACGATGACGCCTCGCGCGGTCGCGCAGCCATCCGAAGTCGTCCCGTGCGACGGCGTCCCACCGGTACACCGGCATCCCCCAGTTCTGTCCCGTCGCGCTGAATGCATCAGGCGGAGCGCCCAGCGAGAGGTCGAGACGAAACTGATCCTGGCGGGCCCAGACGTCGGCACTGTCGCCGTCGACCATGAACGGCAGATCGCCGAAGAGCGCCACGCCGTGCGTGCGCTCACGCACTTCGCGCCACTGCGTGTGGGCGATCCACTGGACGTACTGGTGAAAGAACACTTCGTCGAAGAGTTCTCGACGCGCGTCTGCCACGGCCGCCTCGGTATGCGCGCGAAGAGCCTGCGGCCATTCGGTCCAGGGTCGATCGCCGTGCGCCGCATGGATGGCTCGAAACACCGCGTACTCGTCAATCCACCACGCCTGCGTTGCCAGGAAAGACGCAAATCCCGATGCGCGGGGCGTCGCGCGCGGCAACTCGGCCGCGACGAAACGGTCGGAAGCCGTGCGGAGCGCGATTCGTTTCAGTTGACGGATCGGGCCGTAATCGACCTCCGGCGACCGCCGCACATTTTCGAGCCGCGATCGCTCGTCGTCGGTCAGCGACGCCTCGCCGCCGACGGCCTTGAATTCCGGCACAGCCGACACGTCGATGTAGAGAGGGTCGATGGCCATGGCGCTGATAGCCGAATACGGCGAGTTCTGCCCCGGCGCCATTTCGTTGATCGGCAGCAGCTGCACGACGCGTTGTCCGGCCGCCGCCAGCCAGCCTGTCATGGCATCGAGATCCCCGATGTCGCCGATGCCCCAGCTCGTCGTCCGTGGGCAGGAGAACAGCGGCATCACGACGCCGGACCGGCGGCCTCGCTGAGCGTCAGACATGGCCGTCGCCGAGTGCCTCGAGGTGTCGCAGGACGCGGTCGATGCCTTCGGCGAAGGCAGCTGGGAGCGGCAGCAGGCTGACGATGAGATACGACTCTCGAGGAAAGTCGAAAAAGAACCCCGGATGCGCCAGCACACTCTTCTTCGTCACGAGATCGACGACGAGATCCTCCTCGCTGCTAAAGGAAGGCACCTGAAGGATTCCGTACCACCCGCCGTCCGCCTGCAATGCGGTGCAGGAGGGCATCGCCGCGACCCGCTCGGTCAGCTGCTGATAATTGGCCGCGATCCGCGCCTGGATTTGCCGGCGGATGATCTCTGCCCGTTCGAGCAACTCCGGCGTCGCGAGCTGAATGGGCGTCGAGACCGATAGATACGCGTCGCAGACGATTTCCAGACGCTCGAGCGCCTCCGATACCGCCGCCTGGGGACCGGCCGCCGCAATCCACGCCAGCTTCACCTGCGGCAAACCAGCCGACTTCGACAGGCCTCCAAGGCTGAACGCCAGCGCATCGCGGCAATCGAGAACGCGGCCCCCGCCGGATCGGGCGCCGACTCGAAGCTCGTAGTCGGCAAAGACCTCGTCGGCGATGATGGCGACGTCCCTGCCCGCGCAGAGCGCTTCCAGCTTCTTCAGCTCCGGTCGGGCCACGAACGAGCCCGTCGGATTGTTTGGTGTCACGAGCAGCACCGCGCGCGTGCGGGAGGTCAATGCCCGCTCGACGCTGCCGAAATCGACCGACCAGGCGCCGTGGTATTCGAGGTCGTACGGTTTCGCCGTCACGAGATCCAGTCGTGTGAGATGGTCGAACAGCGGATAGCTGGGACGCGGCACCAGCACCTCATCGCCGGGGTCAGCCAGCACCTTGAAGAGCACTGAGTACGCCTCGCTGGTGCTGGCCGTCAACACGATGCGATCGGCAGCGACCGACGTCCCTCGTCGCGCGTAGTCGCGCGAGACCGCGCGCCGCGCGTCGAGCAGCCCAAACGGGCACGGCTCGTAAACCAGGCCGCGTGCGTCGCCAAGCGGCGCCAGGAGACTTTCCGGGTACTCGAAGCCGGCACGCGTCGGATTCGATTCGGTGAGGTCGATGAGGGGCAGCCCGCACGCGCGGGCCTGCTGAACGGCGCGGGTCAGATTATTTGCGGTGCGTTCTGCCGGCAGGCGCGCTGAGAAGGTCACGGCTTCAGGATGTCGACTCGCTCGATGATATCGCCTTCAAGAAGCGCATCAACGACATCCATGCCGTTCAGGAGCTGTGCGAACACTGTGAACTGATGATCGAACTGCGGGTTGTCCTCGAGATCGACGAAGAAGCCGGACTCCTCGTTCATCCCGACCGCGCCGCGGACGTGCGGCCACGGCCCGGCTTCGTCGCGTGTAAGCACGTCCAGGCCGTCGGGATCTTCCGGCGGCGTGCCGACTTCCGTGGCGACATTCGGGAGCACGCGCCGCACGGTCACGCCGTTGTAGCGGCCTGCTTCGGCCAGCGATACGACGCGGCTGACCGTCAGCGGCGCCTCGATGGGCAGCAGCGCCATCTCAAACGTCCCAAGGTCGCGGACCGTGACACGGGCCCGCAGCAGTGACAAATCCCGTAGTTCCGATGCGCTCAACGTCGACCGCGTGGGAGCTCTGGAATCGGCGGCCGGCTGCGGCTCGCTGCGAACGCCGAGCGCGACGAGACCAGTGTCTGCCGCGTCCCGCACGCGCTCGTCGTCGTCGCGCGACAGCAACTCGAGCGCCGGCTGTTCCTTGAGCACCGTCGCGGCCCTGGCCGCATACATCCGGAGCGGCCAGCTTTTCGACGAGACGAACTGCGGCAGCAACGCCCGGCTGCGCTCGGGCCGGGCCGCGGCCAGCGCGACCAGCGCGTGGGCCGTCTTATGCCAGCCGCGCGGCGCG
>Ga0137395_10001498_pt1 | contig 10859 bp, 7 predicted proteins | sample czobulk216metaG_FD_108283 | JGI IMG/M metagenome (GOLD analysis project Ga0137395, IMG submission 108283) | Vadose zone soil microbial communities from Angelo Coast Range Reserve, California, USA - czobulk2.16 metaG | ecosystem: Environmental > Terrestrial > Soil > Vadose zone | place: USA...
GCTGGCAGCCGTCGACGCGTTCGTCGTGCTCACCGAGCAAGCCGCGGGAATGCTGCTGGCGAACGGCGGTCCGCCCGCGAAGATCGTCGTCAATCGACTCGGGATTCACGATCAGGCCGGCTCGCCGACATCGACGTTTCCGGCCGAGTCGCGACGCGGTCCCGTTCGCGTCGGATACATCGGCCGGTTCGAGGACGTGAAGGGCGTGGCGGATCTCGCCGAAGCGATACGGCGCCTGCCGGCGAACGTGCCGATAGAAGTCGAGTTTCGCGGCCCGGCTCAGACATTTGCGGAGCGCCAGATCCGCGCTGACATCGAACGCATGTTCGAGTCGGATCGCCGCGTGACCGTCGGCGACCCGATTGCGCCGTCCGACGTTCAGGGCGTGCTGCGAAGCTACGACGTGCTCTGCTGTCCGTCGCGATGCCTCGAAGGAGGACCGACGGTCGGGCTCGAGGCGCTCGCGGCGGGCATTCCGCTGATCGCGGCGTCGGCCGGCGGCGTGGCTGAAGTGCTGCAGGACGGTGTGAACGCACGGCTCGTCCCGCCAGGCGATGTCGATCGCCTGGCCGCCGCGCTCGCGGAAGTCGCCGGAAATCCGGACGGCACGATCGCTCGATGGAAGCAGCGCCTTCCCGTTCCGCGGACGATGCGTGAAGTGGCCCACGACTACCTCCCTCTCTACACGGGGCAGCGCCACTAGCGATGGCGAAGATGAGCGCGCCTCTGGCTGCAGCCGTCAAGCAAAGCCTGCTCACGCTGGGGCGGTACAGTCGCGTTCTGGAACGCACGACGTTTCCCGGCGTCGCCGTCCTCTGCTATCACGGCGTGCGCGACAGCAACATGGCGAAGCGCGCGTTCCCGCTCCAGGAGCTGCACATCAGGACGTCGACGTTCCTGTCACACTGCCGCCTGATTCGGGATACCTGCCATCCGATTTCACTCGACGACCTGCGGGAGGCGATTGCGGGACGCGCCGCCCTGCCCGCGCGGCCCGTGCTCATCACCTTCGACGACGGGTACCGCAGCGTGTTTCGGTACGCGGCGCCGCTTCTCGCTGCCCACGGGCTGCCGGCGGCGGTGTTCGTGTGCAGCGGTCCGCTCGCGGATCGCCGCCTGCTGTGGTTCGACGAAGTGGCCGCGCGCGAGAGCGAAATGGCGGTCGAGCGGTGGAAGTCGCAGGAGTATTACAGCTGGCGCGCGTCATGCGTCCAGACCTCGCCGGTGCCCGACGACGATCCGCGTGCGCTGATGACGGTCGATGAGCTGCATGCGCTCGGCGGGATCACCGGCATCGAGGTTGGCGGCCACACGGTATGGCATCCGATCCTGTCTCATGCGTCGCGCGACATCCAGCGCGACGAAATCGCGCACAACCTCCTGGCCCTCGCCGAGTGGACCGATCGTCCGATCCGGGCGTTCGCGTATCCGAACGGGCGGCCCGGCAAGGACTACAACGCGGACACGATGGAGATCCTGCGTGAGTGCGGCGTCGACGCGGCGTTCACGACAGGGGAGCAGTTCGCGACCGTTGGCGCGCCCGCACTCGAGCTGCCCCGGTTTCTCATCCGTGACAACGTGAGCGACGGCGAACTGGCGCATCGTCTCGCGTACAGCTGGAAGCGGTGAGCCGCTGACAAAGAAGGTGAATGCCCGCGTGTGCGTCGTGACCGCCGGTCACCTGTCGACGTGCCCGCGCATGCTCAAGGCGGCCGACGCGCTGGCCGGCGCCGGGTACGAGGTCCGAGTCGTCAGCACCAGGAACACGCCCTGGGCAACCGCGGCGGACGCAACGCTGACACGGACGCGCCATTGGTCGTGGTCGATCGTGGATTACGACCGGGTGACCGGCCGCGAACTCCAGATCAAGACGGGCCTGAGATTTCGCTCGATGCAGGCGATCGCCAGGACCGCCGGGCCCTTGCGCGTGCCGCTCGGCATGGCGATTCGCGCGTACAGCCGCGCACATGACGAGCTCGTGAAGGAGATCGCCTCTCAACCGGTGGATCTGATCTACGGCGGAACGACGGGCGCGCTCGCCGCGGTGGCGGAGGCTGCCGGGCGGATCCGCGTGCCGTACGGCATCGACTTCGAGGATTTCCATTCGGGTGAGCACGGCGGCGCCGGCAGCGAGTTGACCAACGCCCTTGCAGGCCGCGTCGAGCGGCACGTGATTCATCGGGCGGCGTTCACCACGGCCGGAAGTCCGATGATCGCCGACGTGTACGGGGAGACATACGGTGTCCGGCCGCTTCCCATTCACAACACGTTCAGCATCGAGCCGGCGTCCGGGCGCGATCGTCTGGATGGGCCGCTGCGGCTGTACTGGTTCAGCCAGACACTCGGTCCCGGCCGCGGACTCGAGGAAGTGATTCGGGCGACGGGCGAGGCCGACATCCCCATCGAGCTGCATCTGCGCGCGCGGCCGATTCAGGAATACATGGCGTCGCTGCGCAGTCTTCGCGTGCGCGTTGCGCCTCAGCTCGAGCTCGCGATTCACGATCCGCTGATGCCGGACGACATGGTGAGGCTCGCCCAGCCCTATGACGCGGGCCTGGCCGTGGAAGAGCCGTACGTCCTGAACAAGCGGCTGAGCCTGGCCAACAAGATCTTCACGTACCTCGCAGCGGGAGTTCCGGTGATCCTCAGCCGCACGCCGGCGCAGGCGCAGCTCGAGCCGGCGCTCGGAGAGGCCGCGTTCGGCTACGAGTGCGGCGACGTCTCCGGCCTGGCGCGCATCCTCAGAACGATCGGCGGCGACACCGCGTTGAGGGACCGAGCGAGAGCCGCGGCACGCGCCGTCGCCGAGCGGCGCTGGCACTGGGAACATCCCGACGACCGCGGGGCGCTGCTCGCGGCCGTGGCAGGAGCCCTGAACTGATGCGCGTGCTGCTCGTCATGGATCCGTTCATCGCGGTGCCGCCGAGACACTACGGCGGCATCGAGCGCGTCATCGCCGATCTCGCCGACGGCCTGATCAAGCGTGGGCACGAGGTCGCCCTGTGGGCCGCGCCGGGCTCCGGCACCACCGCCCGCCTCGAGACCTTCGGCCGCGAGAGCGAATGGACGCGGTGGAGCAATCTTCGCAACACCCTCACGCTGTCGGCGCGTTTCCTTCGGGACCGCGGCTGCTACGACATCGTCCACAACTTCGGCCGGCTCGCGTACCTCACGCCGATCTTCAGGTCGAACCTGCCGAAGGTGCAGACCTACATGCGCACGATCAATCCGGACAACATGCGCAAGACAGCCCGGCTCGGCGCGAGGCGCCTCCATTTCACGGCGGTCAGCGCGGCCATCCGCGACACGGGCGCGCCGGGCGGCGGCGACTGGAGCGTGATTTACAACTGCGCCGATCCGTCGCGGTACACGTTCCGCGCCGACGTCGATCCGCAAGCCGCGCCGCTCGTCTTTCTCGGCCGCCTCGACCGCTGCAAGGGACCGCACACCGCCATCGACGTCGCCCAGCGCCTCAATCGGCGGCTGATCATCGCCGGCAACATCTCTCCGGTGCCGGTCGAGCGCGAGTTCTTCGAACGCGAGGTGGCGCCGCGCATCGACGGCTCGCTCGTCACGTACATCGGTCCGGTGGACGACACGCAGAAGAACGCGCTGCTCGGAGGAGCCGCCGCCATGCTGATGCCGATCGAGTGGGAGGAGCCGTTCCCGGTCGTCCTGCCCGAATCGATGCTCTGCGGCACGCCGGTGATTGCCTTCCGGCGCGGCGGAGTGCCCGAAGGCATAGACGACGGCCGGACCGGATTCAACTGCGACACTCTCGACCAGATGTGCGCCGCCGTGGGCCGTCTCGGGGAGATCGATCGCCGCATCTGCCGCTCGGAAGCCGAGCGACGGTTCAGCGACCACGCGATCACGGACGACTACGAGCGTCTCTATCGCCGGCTGATCGATCGGGACGCGATCAAATGACGCGGCGCGTCCTGTGCGTCAGTCCGCATTTTCCGCCAGACAGCACGGCGGCGACGCATCGTCTGCGCCTGCTCGCGCCGCATCTCGCGTCGCACGGATGGGAGCCGACGATCCTCACCGTCGACCCGCGCGACTACGATGGACGGCTCGATCCCGCGCTGGCCCGGAGCGTCCCGCCGGGCGTCCGCGTGGTGCGCGCACGCGCGTGGCCGGCGGCGCTGAGCCGCCGTTTCGGATTTGGCGACCTGGGCATGCGGGCGTTTCGCGGTTTGTGGCGCAGCGCATCGGAGCTGCTGTCGGCCGAGCGGTTCGACGCGGTGTTCATCACGATCTACCCGACGTATCCGGCGCTCCTCGGCCCGATGCTGAAGCGCCGGTTCAACGTGGCGTTCGTACTGGACTATCAGGATCCGTGGGTGGGTGAGTGGGGCCGATCGGTCGGGCCCGGCACGAATGCGCATCCCGACCTCAGGAGCCGCGCGAGCCGGCTTGTCGCCACGACCCTCGAGCCGATGGCGCTCAAAGCCGCGGACGGCGTCACCGCGGTTTCGAAAGCGACGTACGAGCAGGCGCTGGAGCGGACGCCCGCCGCGATGCCGCGGGCGCTGGCGGAACTGCCGATCGGTTGGGATCGGCGTGATCTGGAATTCCTGAACTCCCGCTCCACGTCGACGTTTTCCGGTGATGACGGCCTCATCCATGTGTCGTACGTCGGCACACTGCTCCCCGCGGGTTTCGGGACGTTGCGCGCCGTGTTTGCGGCGGTGGCGAAGCTTCGAGCGATCGATCCGGACACGTTCCGCCTGCGTCTGCATTTCTTCGGCACCAGTAACCAGCGCACGGCGGAGGCGCCCGCGCGCGCTCTGCCGGTTGCTGCCGAATTCGGATTGCTCGACGTCGTCACCGAACATGCACCCCGGCTCGACTACTTCGATGCCCTCGGCGTGCTGCGCGATTCGACGGCGGTCCTGTTGATCGGCAGCAGCGAGCGCCACTACACGCCAAGCAAGGTGTTCCCCGCGCTGGTTGCCGAGAAGCCCGTGCTCGCGGTCATGCACGAGGCCAGCAACGCATCCGATCTGCTGAAGCGGCTCGGACGTGCGCCAAGCATCCGCCTCGTGACGTACGACGATGCGAATGCTGGTGCGCGCGTGGATGCGATCGCCGCTGAGCTTGCCGCCCTTGTCGAGATGCCGCGGTACTCGGCCGATGCCGTCAACGGCAGCATGCTGGAGCCGACCTCGGCCTGTGTGCTGGCGCGGCGCCTGGCCGGCGTGTTCACGGAATGCCTGTCGTGACGCCGATTCGCCTGACGATCGTCCAGACGCATCCGGTGCAGTATGAGGTGCCGTGGTTCCGGCACATCACCGCGAGTTGTCCGGCAATCGATCTGACGGTCATCTACGCGGCGCGGCCCACACCAGCGCAGCAGGGCGCCGGCTTCGACCGCGCCTTCGAATGGGAGACCAACCTGGTCGACGGCTATCGTTGGCAGGTTGTCCGCGGAAGTCGTGAAGACGATCAGTTTGCCACTGGCCGGTTCCGCGGCCTGGACGTGAAGGAAATCGGCGCGGCGGTGATTGCGTCGACGCCCGACGTCGTGCTCGTTCCGGGCTGGCATTCGATCACGATGGTGCGCGCCATCGCCGCGGCCCGGCGCTCCGGCATTCCCGTGTTGTATCGCGGCGACAGCAACAACCTGACCGGGCCTCGTGGCTGGCGGCGTCTCGCGTGGCACGCGAAGACGCGGGCGCTTCTCGGACGGTACTCGATGTACCTCGCCGTCGGACGCCGATCGCGGGAGTATCTCCTCTCGCATGGCGTCTCGCCGACGCGGATCTTCGCGTCGCCGCACGCGGTCGACAACGACTGCTTTGCCGCCAGTGCCGCGCCGCACCTCGCCGGCGACGGACGCGACGCGGCGCGCCAGCAGTGCGCCGCGCGACCGGACGATTTTCTGGTCCTGTTTGCCGGCAAGCTCGAGGACAAGAAGCGTCCGCTCGACGCGGTTCGGGCCGTCGCCCGGATGGGCCCGAAAACCGTGCTGGCGATCGCAGGATCGGGCGGTCTCGAGGGCGAGGTGTGTGCTGAAGCGACGCGGCTCGGTGTCCGCACGGCGCCGCTCGGCTTCGTCAATCAGCATCAACTCGGCGCGGTGTACGCGGCGGCCGACTGTCTGGTGCTGCCCAGCGCGCACGACGAGACGTGGGGTCTCGTCGTCAACGAGGCCATGGCGACCGGCCTGCCGGCCGTCGTCACCGATCAGGTGGGATGCTCGACGGACCTGGTGATTCCCGGGGAGACGGGCGAGATCTGCCGGGCCGGGGATCCCGAGGATCTGGCGCGGGCACTGGAGCGCGTGCGTGCGAGCGGCGGCCGCGGCAACATGGCCCGCGCGTGCCGCGCGCGCGTCGAGAGGCACACCTTTGCCTCCGCCACAGCGGGGCTGCTGGCCGCCTGTCAGTCGGTGCGGCCTGTGGCGGAGCAGCCGTCGCGGGTGATCGCCTGCTGCGGCGGCATGGTCGTGGTCTCCGGCCTCGAGCGCATGACGTTCGAAGTGCTCGACGTCGTCCGCAAACGCGGCGGTGTGGTGCACTGCATCGTCAACGGCTGGGAGAACCATCGCATCGTGGAACTCGCCGAGCATATCGGCGCGAGCTGGTCCACCGGGTTCTACTGGTATCCGTTCACCACGCGTCCGCGAACCATCCTCCAGACCCTTCAACTCTTCTGGGACTCGGTGCGGACGAGCGCGGGCCTTGCGCGGGCGTCCATCCAGTTCGGCCCGACGCACGTGCTGACGCCGGAGTATTCGGCCGTCCTGCGGAATGCGCCGACGCTCGCACTGCTCAAGCTGTTGGGCGTCGAGGTGGTATTCCGGATCGCGAACGCGCCCGAGCGCGGCCGCATTCACGAGGTGCTGTGGCGGCGCGTGCTTCCGCCGTTTGTGACCAGGTTCGTCCCGAATTCGCGTTACAGCTACGGCCGCCTGCAGGAAACGGGCGTGCCTGAACGCAAGATCACGCTCATCCGCAATGCCTTGAGCCGGCGCCCGCTCATCGAAGACACCGACGAAGACATCGTCCGGCTGGCGGCGTCGCGTGCGACGATTCTCGCGGTCGGCCAGATCGCCCCGTTCAAGGGCACGCATCTGCTGATCGAGGCCATGGTGCAGCTGCTCGCGGAAGGCTTCGACGTCCAGGCCATCATCGTCGGCGCGTTGCCGGCGTGGCCGCCCGAGTTCGTGGATTACACGACGGGTCTGCGCGAGCGGCTGGCGGCTGCCGGCGCGACGGATTGCGTGCACTTCGTTGGCGCTCGCGAAAACGTGCTCGAGATCATGAAAGCGAGCTACGTGCTGGCCGCGCCGATTCTTCAGGAAGAGACATTCGGCAACGTCGTGCTCGAGGCGCGAAGCGTCGGGTTGCCGGTCGTGACCTTCGCGCGCGGCGGCCTCACCGAGCTCGTGGCCCACCGGCGAACGGGCTTTGTCTGTCTGTCCGCCGACCTGCCCGGACTGCTGGAGGGACTGCGTTTTTTCCTCGCGCGGCCAGAGGAGCGAGCGGCCGCGAGCATCAACAGCCTTGACGCCTCGTCCGAGCCGGACAACGACTGCACCACCGGCGAGTTCGAGCGGCGCTGGTGGGCGATGTTCGCGGTGAGTGGCCGGTGATCGCGACTGACGATTGACGACTGGTGACTGACGACTGGTGACTGGTGACTGATGACTCCGCTGTCCCATTCCAGGTGATGAAATGACAAAGTTCGTAATCCTCGCGGGTGTCGCCGGGTGGCTGGTTTCAGGGGACTGGCTGATTGGCGCGTGCCTGCTCGTACTGGGGCTGGGCTGGATGTTGCTCCAGCCCGAAGAAGGCCCGCCCGTGATCGCGCTCGCGTTCAGCATGCAGTGGGTGTCGGTCTGCGTGGGCCTCTTCTACTTCACCGTCACGGAACGTCCGCTCGACGCCACGATCCACAGCGACTATCGGACCATGGTCATGCTCGGTCTCGGCTGCCTGCTGACGATGATTGCCGGCCTCCGTCTCGGACGCAGGATTGTCGGATTGGCTGGTCCGGCCACCGGCCTGCGGCCCGCCTACGCGCTGACGTTCAAGACGCTGCTGGTTGCGTATGCCGTCGGTACCATGTTCGTTGGCGCCATCCAGAACGCAGCGTGGGACTACCCGGGACTCGCGCAGGCGATTCTCGCCTTGACGTACTTGCGCCTCGGCCTGCTCTACCTCGTATTCCGCCGCCTGGTCGTCGACAACGAATGGCACTACCTCGCCGGGCTGATGGCTGTCGAAATCGTGCTCGGCATCACCGGCTACTACGCGGGGTTCCGAGAGCCGCTCATCATGGCGGCCCTGGCGTTTCTCGAGTTCTTCGACCGGCGCAACGTCAGGCACTGGATCACGATCGGGAGCCTCGTTGTCCTGATGGCTACGCTCGGCGTGGCGTGGATCGGTGTTCGCGTCGAATACCGCAAGCGCTTCGAGACCGACGAGAAGTTCATCAGCAACCGATCGGCGCGCATCGACCTGCTGAAGGCGTCGATCAGTGACTGGGCTGGACAGAGCCGCCATGAGATGCTCTACGACATCGACAGATTCGTGGACCGGATGTGGACCATCTACTATCCGGCCCTCGCAGTGAGCCGCGTGCCCTCGGTCCTGCCGCATACCGCCGGGAAACTCATGGCCGAGACGCTGGAGTACGTGTTCGAGCCTCGCCTGTTCTTTCCAGACAAGCCCGACATCAAGTCGGACAGCGAGATGGTCCGCAAGTACTCGGGCGTCTGGGTGGCCGGAGAAGATCAGTCGACGGACATCGCGTTCGGCTACGCCGCCGAGTCGTACATCGACTTCGGCGTGCCGATGATGTTCGTGCCCATGCTCATCTGGTGGACGTTTGTCGGCGCGGCCGTCGCCGGGATCCTGCGCGTCTTCAGGCACCGCGATATCGCGATCTCGGTGGCCACGGTCATCGCGTGGCTCTCGCTCTACCTGTTTGAACGCTCGTGGGCCAAGACCATCGGGCTCAGCGGGACGCTGCTCATCTACGCCGGCGGATTGAGCTACCTTCTCGACCTTCTCTGGTTCGAGAAATTCCGCAACGTGTACGTCAAGGATCTCTCGGAGGCGACCGAGTCGCTGGCCGAGGCGCCGATGCGGTTGCAGACGGGGTCCAAATAGACAGCCCATGCGAGTCCTGCACGTCACCCCGTACTTCGCGCCGGCCTTCCGGTACGGCGGACCGCCGCGCAGCATTCTGGGCTTGTGTCGTGCCCTTGGCGCCGCCGGCGTCGACGTCGAAGTCTTCACGACGACGGCCAACGGCGCCGAGCCGTTGCCGGCCGCACCAGAAGGCACGGCGTATGACGGTGTGCGCGTCCGTTATTTTCCTCTCGCGTGGCCGAGGAAGTACTGGCGTGGCGCCGGGCTCCGCGCGGCGCTGGAGAAATCAATCGCTCAGGCCGATCTCGTGCACATTCACGGCGTGTGGAACATGACCGGATGGTCGGGCGCCTCATGCGCACGCGCGGCCGGCGTTCCCTATGTGATCTCGCCGCGCGGCATGCTGCAGCCGATGGCCATGCAGCGCCACCGCGCGATGAAGTCGCTCGCGTACTGGAGCATCGAGCGCGCCAATCTCCGGTCGGCCGCATTCCTCCACGCGACCTCGCCGATCGAGGCCCGCGAGTTGACGATGTACGGGCCGCCGGTGGTCTCGGTTGCCAATGGCGTGGTCCCGTGCGAGGTTTCGTCCGGCGCGGTCGCAAGGCTGCGCGAGCGGGCACGATTGCTGCCGAGCGATGAAGTCGTCACGTTTCTCGGCCGCCTGCATCCGATCAAGCGCCTCGATCTGCTTGCCGATGCATTCGCGCTCGTGCGTCACACGCGTCCGGACGCTCGACTCGTCATTGCCGGACCAGACGAGGGCGGGCATCGCGCGCAGATCGAAGCGTTGTTCGCGCCGGTTGCCGCGGACACACGATGGCTAGGCGCCGTGGACGCGGAGACGACATGGGCGCTGCTGTCCGCCAGTCGCGCGCTCGTGCAGTGCTCCGACTCGGAGAGCTTCGGCATGAGCGTCGCCGAGGCGCTGACGGCGGGTGTGCCCGTCGTGGTGACTAAACGCAGCGGATGGACGGAGGTCGAGGCGAACGGCGGCGGATTCTCCGTTGCGCACGAACCCGTGGCGATTGCGGACGGCCTGCTGCGAATCCTGGAACGCTCCGGCGACGCGTCGGCAATGGGCGCGCGCGGGCAGGCGTGGGCGCGGCGGATGTTTGCCTGGGACTCGATCGGCTGTGCGATGCGCGACGCTTACGAGGCCGCGCTCGTCCGATCACGACGGCAGGTCGCCTGATGCCGGCCACGCTGCGCTCGATCCTGGTGACGCCAAACCTTCTGGGCAAGGACGGCGTCTCGACGCTGTCCCGTGAAGTGATGCGCGCTCTGCCTGCACCGTGTCTTGTGCTCAGCCTGCATGATGCGACTACGGCTGCGGCCGGCCTGCTGTCCGGCGTCGAGCTGCGCGGCGCGCAGGGCAGCCGTGCGGCGTTTCTCGTCGACGTCGCTCGCGCGATGCCGCGCGTGACGCCGGAAACCGTCATCGTCTGCAGCCACCTGCACGTGGCGCCGGCCGCGAAACTACTCGCGTGGCGCGGCCAGCGCGCGACCACCATCCTGTGCGGAATCGAAGCGTGGGTCAGCCTGCGCGCCGCCGAGCGATGGGCGATCGCGGGCGGAGAGACTGTCGCGATCTCCCAGCACACCGTCGATCGCTTCAGGGCCGCCAATCCGGCTCTCTCGTCAACGGATGTGATCGTCTGCCATCCTGGCTTGCCTGCGCGGACCGGTCTCGAGCCCCTAGCCCCGAGTGACGGCCCGATAGCGCTCATCGTGGCTCGCATGTCGGCGGCC
>Ga0137395_10001502_pt1 | contig 10854 bp, 7 predicted proteins | sample czobulk216metaG_FD_108283 | JGI IMG/M metagenome (GOLD analysis project Ga0137395, IMG submission 108283) | Vadose zone soil microbial communities from Angelo Coast Range Reserve, California, USA - czobulk2.16 metaG | ecosystem: Environmental > Terrestrial > Soil > Vadose zone | place: USA...
TTGCACGGCGGAAACACCGGCAGCGGCAGCATCAGCATCTATGCCGGGCGGAGACGCCCGGCGCTCCACTGGCTCATGACTTTTTGATTTTTCGTAGATCGCTAGGCGCACTCCAACCAGCACCGGCCAGGTTTTGTCTCCAATTGCAATCTGCTCCGTCTCTAGGTCAATCGACTCGCGGATTGAGCCCGGGTACGACTCCTGCTCATATCCTTCTTTAATAACGTGCGCCGTGAGGATTACGGGTTGACCATCAGCGAATGAACTAATTGGAGGAACGTCCGGTTTATTTTCTTCGCGCGGCTGGGCCCGAATTTGGATCAAAAAAGCGCCGAGCAGGGCCCACATACCCAGGGAGAGGGCTTTCGCGAGCCATCCTCGCTTCGCGAGAAACTTCGCGCCCGCTAGAGCGAAGGCTAGCAGCGCGATCACCCACCATAACGGCGGCCGCCAGGCTCGAAGGCCCACCGAAAGGCCGAACGAAAAAGCGACCGCCGCCCAAAACATTGGCTGCCGCGGAGGCTTTCGATCGTGAATCATAATTTGTTTGGAGGTGGGACTTTGTGCCGCCTGGACTGGTCCTCCCCACATTTGTTTGAGATTGGAGCATGGATTTGTGGCGCTGCCCACACGCGGACAGGAGTGTCCGCGCCACACAAACATTGCCACACAGACGAGCGGCCCTTCCCGTTTTTTGCCGCGAAAGGGCCCTTGACTACACCCGTCTTCCAGGAGGAACTGGTGCGAAGTGAAAGCGATCAGCGCGCCAGCAGCATCACCGATTCGATGTGAAACGTTTCAGGAAACAGATCGAATAAGTGCGCTTCGTCAATGCGGTATCCAGCGGCCAGCATTGGCGCCAGATCCCTGGCGAGTGTCGCCGGATCGCATGAAACATATCGAACCAGCGGCGCCCCCAGTCCAACCAGCGAGCTCATCACTTTCTTGCCGGCACCCATGCGCGGAGGGTCCAACACAATCAAGTCCGGCCTTTTTCGCCCCTTCCGGTTGCGGAAGTAATCGCTCGTCAGGTAATCCTCCGTCCGCGCGCCAACCGCTTTCACGTTCGCAGGCACATTCTGCACAAAATCACCATGCGATGTCTGTGACGCCTCTACACCAAATATGTGATGAAAGTTTCCCGCCAAAACCGCCGAAAAGAGGCCCACCCCTGCATAAAGATCGAGAGCCACCTCGCCGCTGGCATCGCCGGTCACGATTGAAACCAGCTCGTCGATCAAATAACGATTGGTCTGAAAGAAAGCTCCCGCGCTGACCTGATATTCATGCTCTTTTGTTCGATAGCGAATTGCCTTCGCGCCTGACTGCGCGATAGATTTGAGGCTCGTCGGCGCCTCGTTTTCCGACTGTCGTTCCTCCGATGGTCCCTGCAATCGGCGCGAGGCGAAAAGAGTCACACCTACGATTTCCGGTAATTCCTGCTGGAGCAACTCCGCCCACCGCAATAACTCTTTGCCGTCAGCCTCACGCGCGCAAAACGCCCACGCCAGCACATGCTCATCATCAGCGTCAGCGAATAATTCAATCTCTTCCACCGCCGCTGGGCAATCCAATCCGCACAGTTCAAGAAGCCGCGCCATCATCCGATTAATCAGCGGCGAGCTGATTGGACACTCGCGGACCGAAAGAAATTCATGCGAACCACAGCAGAAGTACCCAAGCGCAAACTCGGGAGCAGTCCGCACCTGCAGCCGGGTCCGGTTGCGATAGTTCCACGGCGGAGAACCATGCAGGCGAATCTCCGAACTCAACTCGATCTTGGCAATCCGCAGCAGCGTCTCGCGCAGAATCGCAGCCTTGAATTCCAACTGCCGCTCGTAGGGAATGTGCTGATAGTGACATCCACCGCATCGTTGAAAGTAAGGACACCGCGGCTCAACGCGATCGCGTGACGCTTCAACTAGCTGCGATACTGAGGCCCGAGCAAAACCAGCCTTGCCTTGCCGGGTCTCCGCCTCAACTTTCTCACCCGGCAGCACAAAGGGCACAAACACCGCCATGTTGCGACCGTCCGCCGCAAGAGGCGTGCGCGCCAGCCCGTCACCTCCGTAAATAAGTTTTTCGATGGAAAGTAGCATCGTATTCTGAATGTGGAATGGACCAAACTTCGCTCAGAGCAGGACGGGCGAGACGCCCGTCGCTCCATTGTCGGGGGAACATTAATGCATTTAAAACTTAATGCATGTAAAACAAACTAAGCCGGGGCACGCCGCACCGCTCCAGCAGCCGCTTATGCACATACTGCTTGTGCAACTGCTCAACCTGCGCCGCCGTCATGTTACGCCGGTAGGGAGCAATATCGCGATCCGCTTCCGCGCGGACTTTAACTAAATCTTCATCGGGTGTCGCTGCCATCAGCAGCGCAAAAAGTTTTTCTTCCAGCACCGTCAGCCGCCGTTCCAGGTCTTCCAGCCGCGGAAGCTTGCCACTACTCTCGATAGCAGCAGCCAGTTCCCGCAGCGTCGCCGATTCTTCCCGCGCCAATGTCCCAGTTGAAAATCCTGTGCGCTCCGGCAACTTTGCGCCCTCAAGCTTTTCCGCATTGCTCCGCAAGAAAGCAGCAATCTGCGACGCTTCAAATCCCGGCTCGCGCTCAGTTTTCTCTTCGCCGGACGCACCGACCGCCGCCTCCTTCATATCCTCGGCGGCCGCCAGCACCGCCTGGGAGCAGTACGCCAAGCTATTCACTTTCTTCGATTTCGAAGGCCGTTGATCATATTTGACAAAGGAGTCATCGACGCCGCGGAGAACGGCCTCGAGCGGCACGCCCGCGCTCTTCCAAGTTTCAATCAGAGCCCAGTCGAGCGTCGATAGCAGCAAAATTCCGCCACGCCGCCGCTGGAAATGCTCTTCGATTTCCGTGAAGTAATTGAAGTAATTTTCCACGATGGTGAATGCGTTAGGTCACCGAAGCTTAGGAGATTTCGGCGATGGCCATGGTTTCGCGGCAGCTTCCAAGGGCTTAACCTGCGCCGCCAACTTCGCCGCTTTCGGCGCGGCTTCGCGACGAAACGTCTGGTTCCGATCCCATATAATTCGCAGACCCTCGAGCGTAAGAAACTCGTCAACCTCTTTTATAAAGCGCGAAGCCGTGCCAATCAGCGAGCCCAGTCCCCCAGTCGCGATCACGCGCGTCTCTTCGCCCATCTCATCGACCAGTCGCTCCAGGATGCCGTCCACTAATCCCAGATAGCCGTAGTAAAGTCCGGATTGCAGACTGCCCACTGTATTCGATCCAATCACTCGCGCCGGTTTGCGAATCTCAACCCTCGGGAGGCGCGCGGTCCGTTGAAATAGCGCGTCCGCCGAAATCCCAATCCCCGGGCAAATCACCCCGCCCATATACTCGCCCTTTTTTGAAATGCAATCGAAGGTCGTTGCCGTGCCAAAATCCACAACTACGCATGGCCCGCCATATTTTTCGAACGCGGCCACTGCGTTCACAATGCGGTCCGCCCCTACTTCCGCGGGATTGTCATACAAGACCTGCATGCCCGTCTTCACGCCCGGTTCAACGAACAGCGGCTTGATATTGAAGTAGCGTTCGCACACTTGCCGCAGTACCGAATCGAGCGGCGGCACTACAGAGGAAATCACAATCCCATGCACGTCCGAAACTTCGATGTTCTCCATCGAGAAAAGATTGCGGAAGATGACTCCATACTCGTCGACCGTTCGGTTCATGTGCGAGCCGACGCGCCAGTTCGCGGCCAGGCGCTCGTAGCGCTCCGTTTCTGTAGTCACATCCTCGCCCGGACAGTGCTCCACCCGCGCATACACGCCTAGCACCGTATTCGTGTTCCCCACATCAATGACTAACAGCATAGAGAAATTTGTAATTTGCAATTGCTAATTTGTAATTGAAAAGAGACGCTCTTCGATTACAAATCACCAATTACAAGTTTTCCAACCCTCACAGTTCCACTTAGCACCGTCTTCAACCCTTCCGGCGTCCTGACCTGTAAGAATCCGCGCTCATCCAGTCCTTCGGTGACGCCCGCCAGGCCGTCGTTCTCCTCGACGCTAATTTGTTTTCCTCGCACCGAAGACGAATTCTCCTCGAAACGCCGCAGTATCGCGTCTCGCGCATTCGCATCCTGCGTCAGGCTTCGATATTCCCGGTCGAGCGATTTTAGCAAAGCTGCGCACAGTTCGACCCGCGACCACTCAGTGCCAGTCTCGATTTTTAACGACGTTGCAATCTCCCGCAGATCGGACGCGAACTTCATCTGGTTCACATTGATTCCTATTCCGGTGACCAGGTAGCGCACTCGCGTCGCTTCAGCATTCATCTCCGTCAGCACACCGCAAAATTTCTTTCCCCCGAGCAGCAAATCGTTGGGCCACTTCAAGTCAGCACGCAACTGCGGCGCGATTTCCTCTACCGCGGCGCGCACTGCCAACCCCGCAGCCAATGAAAATACCAGTGCATCCGATGGTGGCATAACCGGACGTAGAATTACCGAGCAATAAATTCCCACTGATCGCGCAGAATGCCAAACGTGCGCCCCACGCCCGCGCCCGGCCAATTGTTCCTCGGCTAGAAACACGCTGCCTTCAGGTGCTCCCTCAGCCGCGGCCCGCATTGCCTCAGAGTTCGTCGAGCCAATTTTGTAGTAATGATGAAACTGCTTCGCGAAATTAGAGCTTCCACCGAAGATCGTGCCCTTCACCAGTGGCCCGATCATCTCTGGCAACACCAGATCAGGAACAGCGCGCAGTTGGTATCCCGTAGCCGGACGTCCCGCAACATCGACTCCCAAAGCGCGCAATTGCTGAATCAAACGCCAGACTTCCGACCGGCTAGTGCCAATCTCGTCGGCAATTTTAGTCCCGCTTACGACAACGGTGGCATGGTCCATCAACAGGCGCACAACGCGGCCCAAGCGAACATCAGTCGCTTTGTGCATAGACGGTAAGCTGCGGGTTTTCGGGGATAGTGTAATGGAGGGAATTATAGCGATTTCGCGAGCCATCACGGCTGCAACTCTAGGCCGCACTGACCCGCATACTCATATCCACTGCCGTAGCCGATTGTGTCAGCGCCCCCACCGAGATGAAATCTACCCCGGTCTCCGCATAGGCGCGCACATTTTCCAAATTAATTCCTCCCGCACATTCCAGAGGAATCCGCCGCGTATGGCGCGAACAAATCTCTACGGCCTTGCGCACGTTCTCAACGCTGACATGGTCCAGCAAGATCGCCTCCGCTCCATGATCCAGCGCCTGCTGCAATTCTTCCAGCGATCGCACTTCAATCTCAATCGGCTGCCGTCCGCGCCGGTTTCGCACCGCATGCTCGAGCGCTGGAATCGCGCCTCCCGCCAACGCGATGTGATTGCTCTTGATCAGCACGCCGTCCGAAAGATCGAGCCGGTGATTCTGCCCGCCGCCGCATCGCACCGCATATTTATCAATCACGCGCAGCCCCGGCGCCGTCTTGCGAGTATCGAGAATTCGCACTCGCGTGCCCTCTACCGCATCCACAAACATGCGAGTTGTGGTTGCGATGCCCGCCATCCGCTGCAGAAAATTCAGGATCACCCGCTCACACGACAGAACCACCCGCGCATTATGCCGAATCACCGCAATCTGCTGCCCCGAATGCACGCGCACGCCATCAAAAATCGAGGTATGACTCGTCACCTCGTAATGCGAAGTGACCGCCCCGTCGAGCGCCGCATACACATCAAGAATCCGCGAAACGCAACCCAGGCCCGCAATAACACAATCCTGCTTGGCAATTATCGTCGCCGAAGCCCGCTGGTTCGGGTCGATACAAGCGTAGCTGGTGGCATCGCTGGTAGCGCGATCCTCAGTCAGCGCATTCTCCAGAATCGCCGTAATCCGTCGTGAATTCCAATCCATAATTTGCGTTGGGACGGACGCATTCGTCCGTCCGAGCGGCTCGCAGAGCCGCCAGTTCGATGCTACGCCAAACGATGCTACGCCAAACGACGCTGCGTCAAACGACGCTGCGTCAAACATGCTGCGTCAAACATGCTGCGTCAAACATGTTGCGTCAGATAAAGATCGCCTTCCCGGACGAATGCGTCCGGGGCTACGTGGTTCATGCCTTTCCCAGCTCTTTCAGCTTAGCGACGATCTTATCTTTCAGCACTGTCTGCTCCTCGACCTGCTTGCGCAATCCGTCAATCACGTGCGCCGGAGCCTTACTCGCAAACTGCGGATCCACAAGCCGCGCTTGCGAGGCCGCCAGTTGCTTCTCAATTTTCCCCAACTCTTTCTGAAGCCGCTCCCGCTCCGCCGCCACGTCAATCTTTTTTTCGTAAATCGCATGCACGTCAAACCGCGAAGTGCTGCGCGCCCCCGGCAAGTTCACCAGCGATTTTTCCACAAATGTAATCTTCTCCACATTCGCCGGACGGTCGAGCAGCACGGCGCTGGAATTTTTCCGCAGCATGGCGCGGATATCCGGCTCATGCGCAAATACCACGATCGGCACCTTCACCTTAGGCTCAACTTTCAACTCCGCCCGCAGATTGCGCACACTGACAATCAGATCCTGCAGAATCGCCATCTCTGTCTCCGCGTCCAAATCAATCTGCGCGTCATCCGCCGCCGGATACGCCGCCAGCGCAATCGACTTCAGCGAAGGCTTGCCGTCATACATCGCATGCCAGATTTCTTCCGTAATAAACGGCATCACCGGATGCAGCAGCCGCAACGAAGCCTCAAACAGATTAACCAGATTCGTGCAAGCAAGGCGTGCCGCCACGCCTTCATCATTCAGCCTTGGCTTGATCAGCTCAAGGTACCAATCACACAGGTCGCCCCAGAAAAAATCATAGATGCGATTGGCCGCCTCATCAAAACGATAATTCTGCAGAGACTCATTCACATCGCGGGCTGCGCGATTGAACCGCGAAAGTATCCAGCGGTCTTCAAGCGTCTGTGTCTGGAAGGCGGCGACTCCCGAGTTACCAGAACTCATGTGGTGATGGGGCTCTGCCCCGTCCGAGTCGGCTTGAAGCAGGGCGGGTCGAAGACCCGCCACCACACGAGCATTGTCGGGGCGCAGGCTCGCATCAATCCGATCCACCTTCATGAACATGAAGCGCGCCGCATTCCAGATCTTATTGGCAAAATTGCGATACCCCGCCGTCCTGCTCTCGCTAAACGCAATGTCCGTCCCCGGAGCCGCCATCGCCGCTAAAGTGAAGCGCGTGGCGTCCGTCCCATACTGCGCAATCACTTCGATCGGATCGAGCACGTTCCCCTTGGTCTTCGACATCTTCTGGCGATCCGCATCCCTCACCAGCGCATGAATATAAACTTCGCGAAACGGAACGCTGGCTTGCAGCGCATCCTCATTAGCAGGGCCCTCATGACCCGGCTTATGCGGCGGCATCATGAACCAGCAGCCCAGCATGATCATCCGCGCCACCCAGAAAAATAAAATGTCGAAGCCGGTAATCATCAGCGCATTCGGATAAAAAACATCCAGGTCGCGCGTAGCCGCAGGCCAGCCGAGCGATGTAAAGGGTAGCAAGCCGGAAGAGAACCAGGTATCAAGCACGTCGGTGTCTTGTTCGAACTTCGTGCCGCCGCATTTGCACGTCTCCGGAGCCTCGCGCGAAACGATCACTTCTTTGCAGTCGTTGTTCTTGCAATACCACGCCGGAATTTGATGCCCCCACCACAACTGCCGCGAGATGCACCAGTCGTGGATGTTGTTCATCCAGTTCAAATAAATCTGGCCGTAATTCTCGGGGGTGAAGCGAATGTATCCTTTCTCTACTACCTCAATCGCGCGCTTGGCTAGCGGAGCAATCTTCACGAACCACTGCGTCGACAATCGAGGCTCCACGATCGTTCCCGAGCGGTCGCACTTGCCGAGAGCGATGGTGTAATCCTTGGTGCCAACTAAAAATCCCTGCGCCGCAAGATCTTCGACAATGCGCGCCCGAGCCGCAAACCGATCGAGTCCTGCGTATGCCCCGGCGTTCGCATTCATGTTCGAATGCTCGTCGATCACTTCGATCTGCGGCAAATTGTGCCGCAGCCCCGCCTCAAAATCATTCGGATCATGCGCCGGCGTCACCTTAACCGCGCCCGTTCCAAACTCCGGCTGCGCCAGTTCGTCGGCGATAATCGGAATCTCGCGATTCATCAGCGGCAGCATCGCGCGCTTGCCGTGCAGATGCAGATAGCGAGGATCGGTAGGATTCACTGCGACCGCCGTGTCGCCCAGCATTGTCTCGGGACGCGTAGTCGCCACCGTAATGAACTCGGCCTCGCCGACTACCGGATAGCGAATCTCATACAACTTCCCCGGCACATCCTCGTGCTTCACCTCGAGATCGGAGATCGCCGTGCCGCAGTCGGAGCACCAGTTCACGATGTACTTGCCGCGATAAATCAGGCCGTCTTCATACAGACGCACAAAAACTTCCTTCACCGCCTGCGACAGGTTGTCGTCCATGGTGAAGTACTCGCGGCCCCAATCGACCGAGGCCCCGAGGCGCTTCATCTGATCGAGAATCGCGCCGCCATACTCCCGCTTCCATTCCCAGACGCGCTCAATAAACTTCTCGCGCCCCATCTCACGCCGATTCTTCCCCTCGCTCGCCAGGCGCCGCTCCACCATCATCTGCGTGGCGATGCCGGCATGATCCGTCCCCGGCAGCCAAAGCGAAACCTCGCCGCGCATGCGATGCCAGCGCACCATGATGTCCATCTGCGTCTGGTTCAGCATGTGCCCCATATGCAGCCGCCCCGTCACATTCGGAGGCGGCAAGAGCAAAGTAAACACCGGACGAGCATCCGCAGCCCCAGGCGTCTCCACATGAAACAGTTTTTCCCGGACCCAATACTCGGCCCATCGCGCTTCAATCGCGCCCGGTTCGTAAGCTTTAGGCAATTCGTGCGGCATTCTTAGAGGCTCGTGTTCAGATAAATCGCGTAGCGATGGACGCTCTCGCGAGCCTGCCCTGAGCGAAGCCGAAGGGTCCGCCAAGCAAAGCTCGCTAGATTTCCCGAAATTAGAAGGGAACCATCGATCTTACAGGCGCAAGAAAAGAAGGGTCAAACGAATGGCGGGGTGAGAACACAACGGGACGGAATATGAACCCCCCTGAACTGAACCGTGATAGGAATGGAACAATCGCCGAAAAAAGTAGAAGACGTCGTCGCGTGGTTGTCATTTGGCAACTCCTGCAATGATTACCATTAGGGCAGTCCAACGCGCTTCTGGAGATCGTCAAATCGCGGATCGGAGCGGATTCGGTCCCAGCGTGGATCACGGTCGAGCCAGACCAGCCAATGACTGCGCCCGGCCACGGCCTTGTTGAGCCAGGCAAATGCCTGATCCTTGTCCCCGAGTCCGGCGTAAACGAGAGCGACCCCGTAAGGAGTAACGTATTTCTCGCGTGCCATTTCATTAAGCCGGACCAGCACCTGCTTTGCTTCTGCTTGATGTCCCCATTCGCCGTAGGCGTGTCCCATTCCCGCGATCGTTACTACCCATCCCGGCAAAGCAGCGTCTGTCTTGTTGAATTCATCGATCGCCTCCGAGTACATCTTCTTCTGCTGATATGCGCGGCCAAGCCAGAGATGCGCCAATGGGAATTTAGGACTGACGGATAGAGTGGCGCGCAACTGGTTAATCGCTTCATCGTAGCTGCGCCGGTAATAATAATTGAAGCCTATGTCGGTGGAGATAGTAACCGATAACGGATCCAATTCGTGCGCCCGATTCACCTCTTTCCAAGCGTCGTCGAATCGTCCCATGGCCATCAGGTAATAGCTGTACCAGTCGTGAGCAGTTGCGTAATTCGGATTGAGTTCAATCGCCTTCTTGAATTCATTCTCAGCTTCCGCCCAGTTCCAAGCGTGATAGAGGTTGAAATAAGCGAGTGAGGTATGCGCCTCAGCCAGGCTGGGATCGAGTTCAAGTGCCTTCGTGGCAGCATCGCGGGCGCGAGGGAAAGCATCGAGCGGATCGAGGTAGCTCAAGTAGCCGAGCGTGGTATAGCAGTCGGCCAGGCCCGAGTAGGCGGGTGCGTACCCAGGATCCGCTTCAATTGCTTTATTGAATTGGTCGATTGCCTTGAGCAAGCTGGCTTCGCTGCGCTGGTTCCAGAACGAGCGTCCCCGAAGGTAGCTCTCATAAGCCACGGGATCCACTGCACCAGCTGTAGCCAAGCGCTTTTGTTCGTTAGGAGTGAGAGTGACTCGAACCTGCTCAGCAATGTCGCGCGCAACTTCACGTTGCAGATAAAGCACGTCGCGAACATAGCGTTGATACTCTTCTGCCCAAAGGTGCTGATCACGTGGCGCGTAAATCAATTGCGCGGTGATGCGGACTTGGTCGCCGGAGCGCAACACCGAGCCTTCGATTATTCCATCGACTTGCAATTCCTGCGCAACCTGCGGCAAAGGCTTAGAAGTCGTCTTGTATTTTGACACTGACGTATAGGAAGTAACCCGCAATGCCGAAATCTTAGCAAGATTTGTGATCAACTCATCTGTCATTCCATCCGCGAAGTACTCATCGGCAGGATTGCCTGAGAGATTCTTAAGCGGCAACACCGCAATGGAATGCACCGGCCGACGCGGAAACCAGCGAATCCAGTCAAAGTACCTGAATGCAACGACCGCCGCGCTAGCCAACATGAAGACAGCAGCAAAGGCGACCAGTTTCCACCGAAGCGCGATCTTCGGCCGACTAGGTTGGGTTTCCTCATGGGTCGCGGGAACCGGGGCAGGAGCCGGTGCGGTAGCAGGAATGACAGTAATTGGCCCTACGAAGCGGTAGCCCTTACCGACAATGGTCTGCAGAAACCGCGGATCATTTGGGTCGTCGCCCAA
>Ga0137395_10001505_pt1 | contig 10845 bp, 10 predicted proteins | sample czobulk216metaG_FD_108283 | JGI IMG/M metagenome (GOLD analysis project Ga0137395, IMG submission 108283) | Vadose zone soil microbial communities from Angelo Coast Range Reserve, California, USA - czobulk2.16 metaG | ecosystem: Environmental > Terrestrial > Soil > Vadose zone | place: USA...
TACTCTTGCCCCAGCAAACGCCCTTCTCTTCGAGAGGACGACGGACCGCAGGACTCAAACGGGTAAGACTGACAACACCCCTGTTTTGAAACTAGCGTTTCAGTTTTAGTGTGTCAAGGAACCAAGCAGCAAAGATTCGCCCTTGTTTTATTCGCTCCGGAATGTCACTTGAAATTAGAGCTTCTTCATCCCGTTACCGGAGAGTTCTAGTCTGCCCTTGACGCCACCCTCCCCGGGCGAGACGATGGTTTAGGGCATCTTCGACGCAACCTGCCCGCTCTTCCATCCGTCTAATGTTATGGGTCGCGCCCCGTGAGGGGGTACATATGACTTCCCGCAAACCGGTTTCTTTCTTATTCGTCATTCTCTTGAGTTCGCTTTCGTTCGGTGCACATCCCGCCAAGGCCGACTCTAGCCATGCCCGCATCATCCGACTGAGCCTCGTTCAGGGTGACGTCCGTTTCGCCCGCGAGACGCACGGCGACCCGCTCGCTGATTCCAAAGCAACATGGGAAACCGCTGGCCTGAATCTCCCCATCCGCCAGGGGTACGTTCTCGCCACGGACAACGGCCGCGCCGAAGTGGAATTCGAAAATGGCGCCATGGCTTTCCTGAAGGAAAACACCGTCCTGGAGTTCTATGACCTTTCCCTCAATGATTCCGCCCGGACCACGCGCCTGGTTCTTCGCCAAGGCAGCGCCTCTTTCTACGTGAACCCCGCGAGCGGCGACTACTTCAGCGTTACCGGCGGCGACTTCACCGTGGAAGCCGACCACCGCAGCACTTTCCGGTTGGACAATTACGACGACGGCAGCACCGCGGAAACCTATCAGGGTCGTGTCACGGTCTTGCACAATAAAAACGCCACCCGCCTCGAAAAGGGCCAATCCCTTTCCATCAAAGCCGGCGACGATTCTTCGCTGAACGTTGGCCGCCTTCCCGATCAAGACGACTTCGATCGCTGGGTTTCCGGGCGCATTGAAAGCGTCTCGAGCGCCACGTCCGCCGCAATGCAATACACCGGCTCCCCTTATTACGCTCCGGGTTTCGCCGACCTCTACACCTATGGCGCTTTTTCCAATTGCGGCTCGTACGGATACGGTTGGAGACCGTTCGGCGTGGGGCTTGGCTGGTCTCCATTCACCAATGGGCAGTGGATCATGGATCCCTCTTTTGGGTGGACCTTTGCCAGCTATCAGCCGTGGGGTTGGGCCCCCTATCATTACGGAGGCTGGCTCTTCGACGCTTCCTGCGGCGGCTGGATTTATTCTCCTCCGGTCCTTTACGGATATCCGGGCTACGGAGTTGTTCCGCGAAGGCATTTCCCGCGCGGCGTGAATCCCCCGCGTCCTATCTTTCGCCCGGTGACCGCGGTCTTCGTTCGCAATGGCGGCAAAACCGGTATTGTGCCCATGCATCCGCTCGATGCAAAGGGAAAGACGCCTCTGAACCTGGAGCGCGGCGTTTTCTCGAACGTGGGAACGAAAGGCGCGACCTCGCAGATACTTCCCGTCGAGCCGGGACAAAAATGGGAAACCTTGAAGTCGCCGCCGCGCGAAGGGTTAAACAGCAGCCTGGTGGCTACCACGGCCCCACCTCGCGTTTCGAGGTCCGTCGGTGAAGGCAAGTCCGGAATGCGTGCCGTCGCCTTCGATAGCAATTCTACGATCGCTTACGATCCGCGCGAACACCGCTTCGTGAACACAAATTCTTCCGCGCCTTCCGGTTCCGGAAACGGAAGCGAAATCCGCATCCAGAATGGCCGTACTTCGGCCCCCAGTTCGGCAGCAACCGGGGCAACACCGCCGCGCGTTCCCGCGGCTCCTCCCTCCACGCGCAGCGCGGGTTCAACTCCGCCTCCGCGCAATATCGCCCCGCCGCCCGCGCCGCGTTACTCCGGCGGCGAACGCAGCAGTTCGGCTGGCGCTGGCCGCAGCAGCGGCTGGGGTGGTTCTGGCTCTTCCAGTTCTTCCAGCGGAAGCGCGGGACGAGCGTCGTCGCCGTCTTCAACATCTTCGACGTCAACATCGCACCCGTCCTCTGGCCGCCCGCACTAATCGGGTCGGTAGACATCAAAGAAACGGCTCCTTTTTTTTGGGAGCCGTTTCCGTTTTGAACTATCCGAAGGTAACCGGTCTAGCGTGCTCAGAAAAAAATCATACCTGCATAACCGACAACTGCGCTGCGCTCGCCGGATACATCCGCGGAAGTCGCGTATTTCACCAATTCCGATTTTTTCACACCCAGTGCGTTCATCGCCGTAAGCAGGGCCGTCGCCGGTCCGAGGCCGCACATGGAAATCGTTTCATTGCGGCACGTGTCGTAGAGTCCGCGCGGCTCGAAGGCCAGCAGCTGTTCGATGGCTTTGCGGTCTTTGATGCGCGTAGTCGCGTCATCTTCGTAATGATTCAAGTCCGAGGTCGTCAGCAGCAGCACATCATCCCCGGAGTCTTCCAAGACCCGCGCAAGCCCTTCGCCCACTTCTGTCAATTGTTCGAATCGCACCGTTCCGAGCGCCACCGGAACAAACGTGAAGTCCGGCGCCAGCACTTGCAGAAAAGGCAACTGGACCTCCAGCGAATGTTCCGCGCTGTGGGCCACGCTGTCCTCGCGCAGCAGCGGGCAAGCCTTTTTCAGTTTTTCTGCGAGCTCTTCGTCAATCCACGCGTCTCCGAGCGGTGTGCGCCACGCCCCGGTCGAGAGTATCGCCGCCGCCTCGCCACGCGGATAATGCCGCACTCCGAGAATGATTATTTTCCGCGGGAGCGCCATCCGCGCGAGCACCGCCCCTGCCACGTGCCCCGAATAGACGTAACCCGCATGCGGCAGAAGGCAAGCCCTCACCTGAATCGCGGGCGTGCTTGGATCGCTCACAACGTATTTGTGAATCAGTGCTGTTAGTTCCGCAGGACTAGAAGGATAGAAGCGTCCGGCAACCGCAGGCAGGCGAAGCATGTTGCCGCTCCGCAAATCAAATGGGCTTCGAAGGTTTCCCTTTGAACTTCATCGCTTTCGAGGTCGAGGGCTCGTAATAAACCGTCACCTTGTCACCGTACTGGTAGCCGCCCTTGTCGATGATCTTCTGCATCTTCGCCGAAGCCGTTTCCGAAAGCGGGAACGTCCGGATACCCATGTCGTTCCCCTTCGAGCGCAAGGTGATCTGCGCATTATTCGAGTTCATTATGAAGCCTTCAAATTTGTCCAGTCCGGTGTGCTTGGGTTTTGGCTTTACCGCATTGACGATGATAGGCACCGCCGTATCCACAATGACGGGCACCGTCGTCACCGGATTCTGCGCGGCAGCAGGCGAAGAAAAAACGCCCGTCGCCGCAAGCATCAGCGGCAATCCGAACCCGGCAATTTTGGCGGTTCTCTTCATTCCGTCTCGTCCGTCGCGATCCGCAGCGACTTCAAAAATCGCACATCCTGGGGCGTCATGGCCAGCTTCGGGGCCGGCTTTTTGTCATTTTCTTCCAAAAAAGATTCCTGATCCACCTGAATTCGCAACGACTCCAGGAAGCGGCGGTCCTGCGTCGTCAGCTTTGCCGCTTCGGCCGCAGCCGCGTCGCGCTTCGCCAGTCCGATGGTCGCGTCCAGTTTCAGAACGATGTCGTATCCGTGTGCGCGCACTCCGGCAATCGCCCCAGTGATTCGGTCGGAATCGGACACCGTATCATTGATCGCATGTCCCAGTTCGCGCAGCAGGTTTTTCAGGTGATCATCGAGTTGCAAGGCGGTTTCTCCCTAACCTCTTCGGCCATTCTAGGCCCACGTTTTGTTGGATACAAGAGAGCTTCGCTCTGTTGTCTCTAATCCGTCCACAGTACCTTCGTTCAGGTTACCCCGCCGCGAATTCGAACGAAACGCGGCCTCGATTCCTGTTGTCCACCCGTTTTGCGCTAAGATGCTCTTATGTCCACGGCCACAAACGCAGCCGCCGCGCCGCCTCAGGGCGGCTTCGCGCGCTTTTGGCGAGCCCTCCGCGAGTTGTTTCACGAAGTCGTCGCCGCGGTATTTGCCGTCCTCGCGCTGGCTTGGCTCAACGCCGCCTTCCGCGCCTGGACCCGCGACGTCGCACCCTGGCTTATTGGCATTGCCGTAGCCGTAGCTCTCTTATTTGCATTTTTCGCGGTTACGTCGTTTCGCCGCGCCCGAAAGCTGTAGGGGCCGGGCCTTGAGCCCAGCCTTGTTAAGAAGCAGGCAGCTAAGCAATTGGAAGCGAGTTTCGATTCTTCGGCTCCCATGTCTGACGCAAAAACCAAAGCCACCTCCGAACGTAAAGAGAAATTCACCACGCTCTCCGGTCTTCCCATTGATCGCCTCTACACCGAAGAAAATCCCTCCAACCGGGACCCCGAGGCCGCCCTCGGCTACCCCGGCGAATCCCCCTTCACTCGCGGAATCTATCCGACGATGTACCGCGGCCGTTTCTGGACCATGCGCCAGTACGCCGGCTTCGGTTCCGCCGTCGAATCCAACCAGCGCTACCGCTATCTCTTGAGCAAAGGCCAGGCCGGCCTCTCCGTTGCCTTCGATCTGCCAACGCAAATCGGCATGGACTCCGACCATCCTCTCGCTCTCGGCGAAGTCGGCAAGGTCGGCGTCGCTATTGACTCCCTTGAAGACATGGAAACGCTTTTCGACGGCATCCCCCTTGAAAAAGTTTCCACCTCCATGACCATCAACTCCACCGCCGCTATTCTTCTCTGCCTCTATGTCGCCGTCGCCAAGCGCCAAGGCGCGAGCTTGAAAAAGCTTTCCGGCACCGTGCAGAACGACATCTTGAAGGAATACATCGCCCGTGGCACCTACATCTATCCAGTGCGCCCCGCCATGCGCATCGTCACCGATATTTTCGCCTGGTGTCGCGACAACCTTCCCAAGTGGAACACCATCTCTATCTCCGGCTATCACATTCGCGAAGCCGGCTCCACCGCCGTCCAGGAAGTCGCCTTCACGCTCGCCGACGGCATCGCCTACGTCCAGGCCGCGCTCGACGCCGGTCTCCGAGTTGACGAATTTGCTCCGCAACTTTCTTTCTTCTTCAACGCTCACAACGATCTTCTCGAAGAAATCGCCAAGTACCGCGCCGCCCGCCGCCTCTGGGCCAAAATCATGACGGAACGTTTCGGCGCAAAAGATCCGCGCTCCCTGATGCTCCGCTTCCACGCGCAAACCGCCGGCTCCTCCCTCACCGCCCAGCAACCGGAAAACAATATCGTCCGCGTCGCCATTCAAGCCCTCGCCGCTGTTCTCGGCGGCTGCCAATCCCTCCACACCAATTCCATGGACGAAGCGCTCGCGTTGCCCACCGAAGACGCCGCCCTCATCGCCCTGCGCACCCAGCAGGTCCTCGCCAACGAAACCGGCGTCGCCAACACGGTTGACCCCGTCGCCGGCTCCTACGCTATCGAATCCCTCACGAGTGAAATTGAATTGCTCGCCTCAAACTATCTTTCCAAAATCGACAGCATGGGCGGCCCTTTTGGAGGAATGCTGCGTGCCATTGAAGTCGGTTTCATCCAGGGAGAAATCCAGAAAGCTGCTTACGAATTCCAGCAAGCCGTCGAGAAAAAAGATCAAATTGTAGTCGGCGTAAACGACTTCGTCGCAGGCGAACCTCGCACCATTCCCACCCTCCGCATTGATCCCGAAATCGAACGCACCCAAATCGCCCGCCTCAACGCCCTCCGCGCCAAACGCGACTCCGCTTGTGCCAAATCCGCCCTCGCCGAACTCCAGCGCCGCGCCGCCACCACCGAAAATCTCCTCCCCGCCATCCTCACCGCCGTCGAATCCTACGCCACCATTGGCGAAATCTCCGACGCCCTCCGCCGCGTCTTCGGCGAATACCAGGAGTCCGTGGTCATCTAGAAACGGAGGCCCGCATGTTTGAGATCGTCTTGCTAATCGCTCGAACCAGCGGAATCGCGGCACTTGCTCGCGGGCGCGGTGGGAAACCATGGCTTTGGGGAACACTCACCGTTGCGGGCTATTTCCTCGTACCCTTTCTCGTTACTTTTTTTGCCGTCCTGTTTGGCGCTGATCGAAAGGGCGTCAAAGAAAACGCCCAACTTTGGTTTCTCGTTTCGGCCGTTCTGTGGGTCGCCGTCCTCGCTTTTTGCGCTCGCTTTCTGCTTGGCGGTGGCTATGCCAAGCCGGGAGGCCTGTGGTCCTGTTCGAATTGCAAGTACCTGAATCAGCGGTACTCTGTCATTTGTGAAGCCTGCAGGCAGCCGTACGCTTCGGAGGGCTTTGCCTTTCTCATGACACGCGGCCCGAGCCACGAACTTCCATGGCCTCACTCCATCCGGACTTCTTCGCACGCAATCCGTTTCATCGGTCACGTTGGATTTTGCATGCTCTTTCCCGTCGAGAACGTTCCACTTTCGTCCCTCTATTACGCCGTCGCGAAACGCCAGCCCGATGGCTGGGACAAATACGCCCAACTCATCTGGAAATGGAAAGATGACCTGCCGAAGAAACGCCGCGCCTTCTACGCGAAGTACTTCAAAGGCCGCGGATCCTTTCTCTCCCTCAAATTCCTCCCGCACTTCCTCGCGTTGCATGGAACAGCCGTGGATCCCGGCGACGCAGTGGCTTTTTACAATGCAGGGCGCATCTCTCACGATGCGTTGGAACTGTGGCAGGCGCTAGGCAAACTCGGCGCGCTCGCAACACTCGAACTACGCCACGCCTCCAAAATGGAAACGCAAGCCGGCAACAAACGCTTCAAAAAAGCCATGCTTGAACTCCAAGGCCTCCTGATCGTCACTCATTCCGGCGCCGAGCAGGAAACCAAAGCCTGGGCTTCGAACCGTTTCGAATTGGTCTCGCGCGCTTTTCCGAAGCAAATTGCGGAAGCAAGAAACATTTCCCCCGAACAATCCCGCGCCACGCTCGTGAAAAAGTACCGCAGCCTCTATCCCGGCGCGACACCTCGACAAGTCGCCCGCCTTTTCGGCTGGACCAAAGCACAAGCTGTCACCGCCCTGTCGCTGTAGTATTCTTCCTCTCCAAGATTCACTATGAAGCTCATTCTCGCTTCCGCATCCGTCCGCCGCGCCGAAATCCTTCACGACGCCGGCTTCTCCTTCACCGTGCTCTCTTCCGCCATCGACGAAACCCCCTACCCCGGTGAATCCGCTCACGACCTCGTTCAGCGCCTGGCCTTCGCCAAAGCCGAACTCGTGGCCACGCGCGCCGTTGGCCCCGCCATCGTCATGGGCGCCGACACCGAAGTCACTCTCGAAGGCCACATCTTCGGCAAGCCCCGCTCCTCCGACGACGCCCGCCACATGCTCGAAAAACTTTCCGGCCGCACCCACGCCGTAGTCACTGGCGTCTCTCTCATCCGCCTCCCCGACGCCGAGCGCATCACCTTCGTCGAATCCACCCTCGTCCACTTCAACATGCTTTCCACGGAAGAAATCTCCCGCTACCTCTCGACCGGCGAACCCCACGACAAAGCGGGCGCCTACGCCATCCAGGGCCGCGCCGGCCGTTACATCCCCCGCATCGAAGGTTGCTATTTCAACGTCGTCGGCCTGCCCCTCGCCCGTCTCCAGCAAGCCCTCGCCAGCCTCGGCTGGTCCGAAGATTAATGCGCATTCCCCCAGCGATAACTCGCTGTCTCCTGTAGGGTCCGCCTTCCTTGTGCGACGCACCCCAACACCCGGCATTCCGCCTTATAATCTCGTCCATGGGCAACTCTCCTCGTGAGTGGAACGACGGTTCCGCGGTTCGCCTGGACCGCCAGGACCCCTACCTGCGCCTCCAGTCGGTCATGATTTACGTCCGCGACCTCGAGCAAAGTCTCAGCTTCTACCTCGATCAACTCGGGTTCCAGTTGATCTTCGATGCCCGCGTTCAACCCGGCCGCCGTTTCGTAACCGTCGCGCCTCCGGACGGCACCGCGAACCTCACGCTCGTCGCGCCCGAACCCGGCTCGGAACAGTACAAGCTGATTGGCCAGCCTCTGCCGATCACCTTTGTCACCGAAGATGTAATTGCGAAGTACCGCGAATGGAGCAAGCGTGGAGTTCGTTTCCAGTTCGCGCCTCGATTGAAGCGCCTCAAGTATGAGGTGCGCGTTCGTGCTGCGAATTCCGCGGATTTCTCCGCTCCCAGCGCGGAGCACGCCCCAATCTGGGGCGGCGTCTTTACCCGTTTCAAGGATCTCGACGGCAATTCCTTTTCGCTGGTGAGCTTCGACGAGGTCACCCACGCTGTCGAAGCCCAGCGCCGCTCCCTGGCCGAGCGGCTGGATGCTGAACGCCGCGCTGCGCAAGAAATCGAAATCGCCAAGCAGGTCCAGGCACGCCTCTTCCCTCAATCGCAGCCGCCTTTAAAGACTCTCGAGTACGCCGGCCTTTGCATCCAGGCCCGGAAAGTCGGCGGTGATTATTACGACTTCCTCAGTCTCGGCGGCGACCGCCTAGGCTTCGTCATCGGCGACATCTCCGGAAAAGGAATCGCCGCCGCGCTCCTGATGGCCAACCTGCAAGCCAACCTGCGCAGCCAGTGCGCCATTGCCCTCGACCAGCCCCAGCGCCTCCTGTGTAGCGTGAACCAGCTCTTCTGCGACAACACTCCCGACGGCGCTTTCGCCACTCTCTTTTTCGCCGAATACGATGACACCGCCAGCCGCTTGCGTTACGCCAATTGCGGCCATCTTCCCGCTCTTGTCCTTCACGGCGATGACACAGTAGAGCGCCTCGAGGCCACCGCCACGGTGCTGGGTATCTTTAAGGATTGGGACTGCGAAATCGGGGAATGCCAGCTTCGCCCGGGAGACACTCTCGCCCTTTACACCGACGGCATCACTGAATCCTATAACTCCGACGACGAACAATTCGGCGAACAGCGCCTCATCGAAGCCCTCCAGCGCCACCGCAATTCGTCTTCAGAATGTGCTCTCGCTTCCATCGTTGAGGAAGTCCAGCGCTTCAGCCCCCACGAACAGCACGACGACATCACTCTCATCATCGCCAAACATTGCGGCGACGACCAGGGCTCCCACACACAACTCTCGATCTTTGAAAGCCCGCGTCCAGCGCAATGACCGCTGATAACCGGCAACAAAAAGGGCCCCGACGAGGTCGAGGCCCGATTCCAATATGCCCTGAATTCTTGCGTTACTTCTTCTCTTCGGCCGGTTTCTCTGTCGTCGCGGCAGGAGTCTGAGCGGGAGGCGTGGTCGTGTTTTGCGCGTGCGAACCGGACATCCCTTCCTTGAATCCGCGGACGCCTTCACCCAGGCCGCGCATCAACTCCGGAATCTTCCGGCCGCCAAAAAGGATCAGCACCACGACCAGGATAATCAGCCAGTGCATTGGAAATTCCATATTGCCTCCTGCAACTACCGAAAAAAGCGTAACACTATTCCGTGCGCCGGCCGCAAGGAGCCGCCGGCGCGAATTCAAAGTATAACACGCTCATCCCCTGCCCGGCGCGTCACCCGCTCCCGGTCCAGGTACTCAAGGAGCGGGATGGCATACTTCCGCGTGATTCCCGTCAACTCCTTGAAGGCAGGCACGTTAATCCGGTCACCCTTGGTTTTTTTGTAGACGGAAAGCTGCTCTTTCAGTTGCGCCAGGGCTTGACGGTGAAAAACGAGTTCCGGAGAAACGCGCACCAGGTTTTTCTCGCGCAAAAGAATCTGCAAAAGTTTTTCGGCGCGCTTGGATTCCACCGTAAGTTTCGCCAAAACTTCCTTCACCGAGGGAACCGCCAGACCGGCGGAAGCAAACGCGGCTTCAATCTGTTCCTTGGCGTTCGCCTCTTCGGGAAGCAGTGCAATTTCTGAGCCTGCTTTTTTCACCAGTTCGCCTTGCGCGTCGAGTTTCTTCTCTGCACTCAATTCTTCCAGCGCGGCCCGAAATGTTTCGCTACGCACGCGCTTGCCCAGGCTCGCGCGCAAATCTTCGCGCAGGATTCCCGGCAGCAGAGGGTTTTCTTTCTGAAACCGCTCGACCTTTTCGACAATTCTTTTGCGCAGGTCTTCAAACAGCTTTCCGGAAACCAGCACCAGCGGCTCGCTCGCAACGATTCTTACGCGACCCGTTCCGCGAAGTTTTTCAAGAGCGCCCTGAATTTCTTTTTCCGTCCAGCCCGTCCGCGCCACGATCTCCTCGTATCCGAGCCCGAGCAGTGCGCGCTCCGTCATCGCCGCGAGAATTTCCGGATTCCTCTGCTGCTCTAGCGTTTCAAGAAACGCCCCGCGTCCCGTGTCGCGCAGCATCGGCCGCCGCGCCAGCGGATCAAGCACCGCGCCTCCCCCGATCGTCACCATCGGCGAAAATTGCCGCACGATAAATCGATCCGCCGGCAGCACCAGCACTTCGTCCTGCAGTTTCAGATTCGCCAGCGCGCTTCCGCCGGGCGGCAATTCTTTCTCTCGGTGAAAAAAAACTTCCGCGATTGTTTCTGCCGTCCCCGCGTGAAAGTGCACGCGCGATCCTTGTTTCATTTTTCTAGCCGAAGGCAGCAGTTCCAGACGAACATCGATCCGGCGCGTCTTGCGGAATTTTCCAGGCGTCGCCAGCACCATGCCGCGCTTCAGCGCCGTGTGCTCGATTCCCGCAAGATTCACCGCCGTGCGCTGTCCGGGCGCCGCGCGCTCCACGGATTTTCCGCCGGACTGCACGCCGCGCACGCGCAGCCGCTCGCCGCGCGGAAATAATTCCACTTCGTCGCCCGCGCCAACGCTTCCGGAAATCAGCGTCCCCGTCACCACCGAACCGAATCCTTTCATCGCAAATGCACGGTCAATCGGCAGCCGGAAATATCGCGCCGCATCTTTCGAACTCGAATCCGCCGCAGCGTCGCTCAATGCTTTTTTCA
>Ga0137395_10001507_pt1 | contig 10837 bp, 11 predicted proteins | sample czobulk216metaG_FD_108283 | JGI IMG/M metagenome (GOLD analysis project Ga0137395, IMG submission 108283) | Vadose zone soil microbial communities from Angelo Coast Range Reserve, California, USA - czobulk2.16 metaG | ecosystem: Environmental > Terrestrial > Soil > Vadose zone | place: USA...
AGCGGTATCATCGCTGCGGCCGGTGTAACCCTCATTGCGGCGCCCCGACGACAGCCGCACCGCGATAGGTTCCGGTCAGCGTCCCGAGGAAGGCGACGATGCAATCGACCTGTTGATCCGACAGCGTCCGATCAAGCTGCGCCGCGGCCATCCTGTGCACCGCCTCCTTGAGGGTTGGTGCGCTGCCGTCATGAAAATAGGGCGGCGTCGTCGCCACGTTCCGTAGGCTGGGCACGCGCACGATCTCGGGTTTCCCCGGGACCAGCGGACGGAAGATCCCCTGCCGTTCGAACAGATTGCCTCCGATATTCATCCCCTGATGGCAGGAGCTGCAGCCGAGCGACTTGAACAATTGATAGCCGTCCAGTTCCTCGGTCGAGAGCGCCGACGCATCACCGCCGAGCCAGCGGTCGAACCGGCTTCCCGGCGTGAGCAGGGATCGTTCGAAGGTAACCAGGGCGTCCAGGAAGCTCGCCCGATCCGGCGCCCGACCGTAGGCCGCGCGAAACTGCTGCACCATCAGCGGATCGGCGTTCAACTTGCCGAGAACTTCGTCAACGCTGGTCCGCATGTTGGCCGGGTTTTCCAACGACGACTCAGCCTGCGCCCCGAGCGCCCGAAAGTTGCCCTCCCAGTTCAAGCGAAAGCTGAGCGCCGCGTTGAAGACCGTCAGGGTGTTGAATGGAAGCTTCGATCCGTCATGCGCCGTGATTGTTCGGCCATCGCTGGCACCATTGGTTTTCAGGTCGTGACAGGACGTGCATGCAAGCTTCCCGTCGCCGGACAATCGCGGATCGCCGAACAGACGCTCGCCAAGCGCCAACTTCTGCGGATCGGCCGCGGGCGGCGGCGGAACGGGCGTTATCGGCTCCTGATCGGCCAACGGCCTTGCGTCGGAGGCTTGATGATCCGGAGCTTGCCCAACCGCTCCGCCCGCCAAGGGCAGTAGCGCCAAAACGATCCACAGCAGCGACCGCCGGCGCGCGCGCAGGATGGCCGGCACCACAGACCCGCGCGCGACGGAAATTTCCGAAGGGTATCGCCGACGCAAAGTCGGCGACCACGATCGTATCATTCGCAAACGTCTCCGCGCCGCGCAAAGTCTTCGATGTCGCGGCGAGTAATTCCAAGGTCTCGCAGCATCCGATGGCTCCGAAGCTGATCGCGACCTTCACGCTCCGGTTGCGGGCCCGCCGGATGGCGGCCATCGATGGGATCGCTCAGGTCCACGGAATACATCGCTTCGGCATAGGCAATGCAGCCCGCCAGAGCCTGCGCCATCGTCCAGGACATGACCGCGAACAGAAGGCGCGGAAATGCAGTCTCGCCCCACGCGGCAAGGCCTCCGACGACCCTCGCCATCAACCCAGCCGCCGCTACGGAAATCGCGCGGCGCGACCTGGCGTCATCTGACGACGTCCGGAGCGCTCTGCCGTCGCCGCTGGGCCAATCTTGAGTCGGGGGTCGGTTAATTTCGCGGGATGACCAAACCCGCGGCGCCGAGGCTGCGGATGGTCCTTCGAGCCTTGTGCCAGTTTCCACCGCCGAATATCGCAAAAATATTGCCGTCTGGCCTGTCTGATTGATAAGCCTGCGCGACGATCGGTCGCCAGGTAACCGGTTTTCATATCGCATCGACCTCTCCCAACAACTACTAACGCGGGAGATTCTGCCTTGCGCACATTGCTGCAATATTCCAGCACCGGAGATTGAGGCTACGGTTGTAACGCGGCGCGCCACCTTTCCGGCTCCGAAAACCGGCAGCCCGTGCCGTTCTGTTCGGGGCGGCATCGTCAGAGCGGTTCGACGGGCAGTGCAAACACGTAGCCGACGCCGCGCTCGGTCAAGATGACACGAGGCGCGTTTGGATCGGTCTCAAGCTTGCGTCGCAGGCGCAGCACCTGAACGTCGATACTGCGGTCGAACACGTCTTCGTGGATGCGTGTTGCCTGCAAGAGGTGTTCGCGGGACAGCGGTCGTTGCGGCGCATCGAGAAACGCAATCAGCAGCGCATATTCGCCCTTGGTCAGCGCGACCGGGATTCCGCTGGCATCACTGAGGCGCCGGTTGCGCCGATCAAGCTGCCAGCCGCCAAATCTGCAGCGGCCTCTTTCCGAGTCGCGCTGGACGGCGGCCTGCCCGGCTTCCCGCCGGCGCAGCACCGCCCGGATGCGCGCCAGCAATTCCCTCAGACCGAATGGCTTGGTGATGTAGTCATCCGCACCCAGCTCCAGTCCAACCACCCGGTCGATTTCGTCGCGACGATGACCCGTGGTGATGATCACGGGAATATCCGAATGGGACCGGATCTCGCGGAGCAGATCGAGACCGTCCTCCTGGCCGAGCCGCAAGTCGAGGATCACGAGGCTCGGCTCCTCGCGAGCTAACAAGCCGGCCACCTCCTCTCGTCCGGAAGCCGAGATGGTCCGGATGCCATGCTCTTCAAGATAGTTCATCACCAGATGCCGCATGGTGCGGTCGTCCTCCACCACAAGGCATGTCGGCTGGCTACGTTCGGTACTAACTTTTTGGTAGGACTGACGAAACGCTTCGAATCCGTTCTTGTCCGACCCGCTTTCTTCGTCGCCCATACGGTGTTTCATCGCACCAATTGCGGTCCTGAGGGTCATCTGCAATTTCTCTAAGAGCTAATCGAGTGTATGCATTATACATTCCGCACTGCAGCATAATACCAGCGACGATCTCCATCATCGGTAACATTGACGCGATGTTCAGCGCGTCAGCCGTTCAGTGAACGCGGCTATTTCGCGACCAAAAAGTGGACGACATTGCTGCCTGCGACCGTCTGTTTCCGGGCACAGAGGATTGGCTGCGCTGTCTGACGGAGACCGTGATTTACCGACCCGGTCATCGAAGCGACGATCGGATGCATTGAGGAGGGCGGCACGATTTCCGAACGGTTATGGGGCAACACCTGTAACACCAACAGCGCGCGGAAAACGTCGGGCGTGCGGCGATGTCGCATCACCGCCCGAACGCTGCCCGGCCAGGACCGGCGGGTTCGACGCACCGGCCGAATTCTTAACCTTTCTCTGGTGGAAAAGCAGCTCGGGGATTCGCCGACCGTGACCCGAAGCATCGCTCCGACCGGCTCGGTCGAACGATCTTCAACTTTCCCGAGTAGCCGCGTGTTGCGATGTATTCAAAAGGATTTTGGTCGTGGGCAATGGCAACATCGATGTTGGCAAGAAAACCCCGACCCGCAAAGGCGGCCAGCGGATCGTTGAATGTTTGACAGGGCGCGACGGCTCTCTCGCGCCGCGGATCGACGATCCAGATCCCCGGCAGAAAGAGCCGGTCAAGGTTTGTGGCGCAATGTCGCAGCAGTGCGGCGATGGCGGTCGCGGCAACGAATCAGCTCCGCAAAAGTTCGTGCATCTGGTTGGCTACCGCGATTCGAAACCGCGAGCTGAACCATGGGTCCGGCCGAGCGGGAGCCCGGTAACGCGATAATTTACGGATCCTTCGGTCAGATTCCCGTCACTGGACGAATTCGCCGCATTTCTGCACCGCGGCATCGGCGGCTCCCCAGGGCATGATGGGCACCGAGGAAGTTGAATTCTTCGGCGATCCCTCGATCAGTTTGTCCGAATAGACCATATAGACCAGCACGTTCCGCTTGGCGTCGCAGCCACGGACGATTTGCATCTTCTTGAAGAACAGCGAGCGTCGCAGCCGAAACATATCGTCGCCCTGCTCCATCTTGCCCTTGAAGTGAATTGGACCGATCTGGCGGCAGGCCAGTGAAATGTCGGACACTTCCTCTGCTAACCCCAGCCAGCCTTTGAAGCCGCCCTTCTCCGGCACCGTAAAATGACAGGCCACGCCCTCGACCTCGGGGTCATCGACGCCATAGGTCGCAAGCTTGTCGTTCGGGCTGATCCATTTGAACACGGTCGAGCGCCGGAAAATCAAGTCCGGCTCGTCGGCGGCGAACGCCGAACCCGGCCACAGCACCCAAGCAAGCAGGAACAAAACCAGAGGTAAATACTTCGTGTCATACGGGCTTGCGGCTTGGGATGTCATGAAGTTCTCCGTCGGCGGGCTTCGACCTATGTAGTGGCGCGGACGTTCGGCAGGAAGGCTGCCCGATGACCGCCACTGTTCGCCGTTAACTGATTGTGTGAGGCTTTTTTGGTACGCTTTGGGCGAAAATCGCGGGGGGTCGAGGCCTTGTGCTGGTGAACCCGTTTCTCGTCTGCGACAACAAACATGAGACTGTGATTCGAGGATGGTACGCGTGCGTGAGTATGTTGCGACCCGCCGGCTCTGGCGAATTGCGGTTTTAACGGCAGCCGCAGCGGTCGGCGCCGCCTCGCATGCGGAAACCGCGCTTTATTACTGGTCGGATTCCGATCCAGGATTTTCGCAGCCCGGTCCGCCTGTGCCTCCGCGGCGGCAGCACGCTCGGCGTCGTCAGGCAAAAAAGGTCGAGGCGTCGCTGAAGCAAACAGCCAAGCCGCAGGGACCGCTGATCATCGCGATCTCGATCCAAAAGCAAAGGCTGAAGATTTACGACGCCGCCGGTGTTTTCGCGGAAAGTCCGATTTCCAGCGGCATGCCCGGTCATCCGACGCCGATGGGCGTTTTCAGCGTCATCCAAAAGCAGAAGCTGCACCACTCCAACATCTATAGCGGCGCGCCGATGCCTTACATGCAGCGGATCACGTGGTCGGGCATCGCCATCCACGCGGGCGTGCTCCCCGGTTATCCGGCGTCGCATGGTTGCATCCGCATGCCGATGGCATTTGCCATGAAGATGTGGAACTGGACCAAGATGGGCGCGCGGGTTGTGGTCACGCCCGGCGAGATGACGCCCGCTGATTTTTCGCATCCGCTGCTGGTCGCGCAGAAGGTTGTGCCGCAGCCGGGTGTCGCCGACGAGCCGAAACCGGATGCGCCTGCGGCCACGAAAACCAACAAGGCGTCGGACGCGAACGGGGCGGTGAAGTCCACGATTTCGGAAGCGCGCCCGGAACTGAGACCGACGGTCGGACACGACGAGAACCTTAAGCCGGTCATGGGCGAATCGTCGGCGGCTACACCGTTGCACGACCGGACCCGCACCGCGGATGCCAGCAACGGCTTGCCGGCCACCAACGCCCCGGTCACGATGACCGATGCGACATCCTCCGCTGGCAATGCGTCGCCCCGCGACGAGGCCGCCCGAACTGACAACGCGCCGCCGAACGCCGCCGCCGTCAAGGCTGACGATTCAGCCGAACCGTCCATCGCAAAGAGCAGCGGTTCAGCATCCTCCGACGACAAGCCGGTCAAGACCAAACCGCCTGCAGCCGCGGCTGTAACGGAAGCCACGAAGACCCAAGACGGCAAGACCGAAGTGAAGGCGGATGACGCCAGGACGGTAGCCTCGAAAGCAAAAGATCAGACTCGCCTCGACGCCCCAAAACTCGCCCCGGCAATGGCAGCGGCGCCAAAGCGCAGCGGCCAGATCTCGGTGTTCGTCAGCCGCAAGGATTCAAAACTCTATGCGCGGCAGAATTTCGCGCCGCTGTTCGACGTGCCGGTAACGATCGCGTCGAGCGACCGGCCGCTTGGAACCCACGTGTTCACCGCCCAGGTCGACAAGGACGACGCCAATGTCCTGCATTGGTCGGTGGTCTCGCTGCCGGTGCGGGCGCGGTACGCTGAACAGCGCGACGAAGACGAACACGGGTCGCGGCGGCGCAGGGTAGCGGGTGCGGCCGAGATCAAGCCGATGCCGGCGGCGGACAGCCCGGCCGAAGCGCTGGATCGCCTCACCATCCCGGCGGAAGCGATGGCGCGAATTGCCGAGGCGCTTTCGACCGGCGGCTCGATCATCGTCTCCGATCAAGGCATCGCGGCCGGCGAAACCGGCGAAGGAACTGATTTCATCGTTTCGCTGCGCTAAAACATGATCCGGAAAAGTGGATACCGGTTTTCCGAAAGATCATGCTCAAACAAAACGATAGAGCAGGATGACGATTCGAAGACAACTCATCCTGCGCTAGACGGCCCTGGCCTTTCAGCCGCCGTCGCTTTGAACCGGCGGGTGAGCTAAAAGACCCGCCGGCATGAACCAGTCTTCCACTCCGGCCTCCACAACCGCACCGCAGATCGACGCAGCGAAGGATGCCTTCGACCGGCTGACGTTGCTTGGCTGGCGATGGGGGTTGGCAGCCATCGTTGGCGGCCTCGCGGCATCGTTTTTTCTGTTCGGCTACGCCTTGATCTATTGGCGCAACGCCGACATGGATTTCATGGTGATCTACAACGCGCTTGTCCTCAACGACGGCAAGCCGCAGCTGTTCTTCGATCATACCGGCTATCTGACCATCCTGTCGGTCAAGTTCTGGTTCCAGCTGCTGCACGCGCTCGGCCTGCTTGACGCCTATTCGCTGGCAACCATGCCGTCGGCGGCCAACACCGCGGCATTCGATGCCGCCATGACCGGCGCTGTTCGCGCCGGGCGCGTTCTGGCCTGGCTGATCGCGACCGGTTGCGTGCTGATTTTTGCAGACCTTGTTCGCCGCGTGGTGCGGGACTGGCGCGTCGCCATGCTCGCAACGCTTGCGATTGCCTTCTCCGGCGGCGTCGCCGTGCACTCGCGCATTTTGCGCAGCGAGCTGGTCGCGGCCTGTCCGGTCATCTTTGCGCTGTTGCTGCTGATCGTAGTCGGACGCCGCGCCGGCGTTGCCCGTCCGCTGGCGATGGCGGCTGCGGCGGCCTTGTGCGTGCTGGGGCTTGAGAACAAGGTGCAGGCGATCTTGCTGATCGGCGCGCTGCCGCTGCTTATCCTGCCGTTCGGAGCTGCGACAAGCGCCAGCGTCGCGTTCTGGAACGATGCGCGATCAAGCTGGCTGGCGACTGTTATCGCGGCCATCGCGGCAATTGCGGCGGCATGGGCCGTGTGGCCGCTGATCGGAACCGGTTTTGACCGCGCCCTGCTCGACACCGCGCATTTCCATCCCTTGTTGCTGGGTCGCTTCGGCATCTATCAGGCCGCATTGCTGGTCCTGATCGGCGGATGCATGACCGCCTATGCTGCGATCTGGCGTGTCAGCGCCGCCGAGACGCTGGCGTCGATATTTGCGATGGCGGCCGGCGCGTCGATTGCGCTGCTGGCGCTCGATCTCGAATACAGCACCAGCAATGTGATTGCCGTATTCAATCCGCTGGAGAAAATGCTGACTTTTGCCGATGCCAGCACCACGGATGTCGCCAACGGATCCAATCTGTTCGGAATGATGTTGCTTCTGCTCGACGGGGTGGCTTCGGTTCTGGCGCGCTACAGCTTCGTGCTGCACTCCTCACCGCGTCCGACGGTGTTTCTGACCTGGCTGATCGTTCCCGGCATAATCCTGGCGTGGCGGCGCGGCGAAGGGCATGCCGCGATCCAGACGCTTGCGCTTCTGCTGGCCGCGATCGGAATCGACGCGTTGGGCGTGCGGCGCGGATTGAAATCCGAATATTTCATCTTCACCGATCCCCTGATCATCCTCGCAGGCGCAATCCTGCTCGATTCGCTTGGGGATCTGCGCTTTCACAAATGGGCCTATCCCCTCGCCGTGGCCCTGTTCGGGCTGCATATCGCCGTCGGCCAGGCCGAGCCAATAAAATACGCCTTCATGCGCAGGGGGCCGGAATCGATATGCGAATGGAACCGGGTTTATATGCCGCTGTTGCCGCTGCCGTGGTGCCCCCTTCCTCCGGTCCGGCCATAACGGCTTGTTGAGCAGCGGTCACGCGCCCGTTGGACTATTCTTTCGCAGCTGAATTGCGCCCGAGGTGGCTATGATGGATCGCAGGACAATGATCACGGCGGCGCTGGCCGCTATCGCAGGTTCGGGCTCGACACGGACCGTTCTGGCAGAGCCTGCCATGAGCCGAATCACCGCCTATGCCTTTTCGTTTCCGGCGCTGGCCGGCGGCGATATCAGGCTGGCCGAATATGCCGGCCGTCCGCTGCTCGTCGTCAACACGGCGTCATTGTGCGGTTACACGCCGCAATATGGCGGACTGCAGGAATTGTGGAGCCGGTTTCACGACCGGGGCCTGATGATGATCGGCGTGCCCTCCAACGATTTCGGCGGCCAGGAGCCTGGCGGGGCAACCGAAATCGCCGAGACCGCACAGCACCAATATGGCGTTACCTTTCCGATCGCGGCCAAAGTTGTCGTCAAAGGTCCGAACGCGCATCCGTTCTACCGATGGGCTGCGGAGGCACGGCCGAACGATGTTCCACGCTGGAACTTTCACAAATATCTGGTCGGGCGCGACGGCTACATCGCCGAGGCGTTCCCTGCGACCATCGAGCCATCGGATACGCGAGTCGTGACCGCCATCGGGCGGGCGCTTGCGGAGACCTGACGCGGGGTCTCCCCGGAATTAACACGTTCGACGGAAAAAATGACAGCTGGCAACAAAAGCCTTTGCCGTGGCGGCGCAGGTCCTACTAGGCTATTGTCGGCAGGGGCAGGAAACCGTTCCGGCGAAGGCGAAAGCCGAGGCCCGGACGCGTCAGCATAAGGGGAAATACGATGCGCATTGCGGCAGGTTTGATCTTTGCAGGTGTGGTTTCGCTGTGTGCGTCAGGCGCGGCATGGTCACAGACCCCGGCCACCAAGGGCGCGGCAGCCCCGCAAGCCGCTCCAGCGCCCTTCCCCGCAGCAGCCCCGGCTCCGGCAAAAATGCCTTGCGCAAACCCCAATGCGCTCGGGATCGCGCGCGTCGTCGAAATCGACACCACGGGCGGACCGGGGTTCGGTTTCGAGCACTTCAAGCAACTCGATTTCCTGCGCGACAAGGAAGTGGTGCTGACGTTTGACGACGGCCCGTGGCCGCTCAATACACCCTCGGTGCTGAAGACCCTGGCGGACGAATGCACGACCGGCATTTTCTTTTCGATCGGCAAGCACGCGACCTACTATCCGGAAATCCTGAAACAGGTGCTCGCGGCCGGCCACACGGTCGGATCTCACACCTGGTCGCACGCGACCCTGACCAACAAGAAACTGACCGAACAGCAGCGCATCGAGGAGATCGAAAAAGGTTTCAGCGCGGTGAAATGGGCGCTGGGCGGCGCTTCGCCGTCGCCATTCTTCCGCTTCCCTGCACTGCAGCATCCGCCTGAAATGGTGACCTATCTCGGCACCAGAAACATCGCGATGTTCTCCTGCGACCTCGACTCGTTCGATTTCAAGGCAAGCTCGCCGAAGCAGGTAATCGACGTCACGATGAAGAAGCTCGACAAGCTCGGCAAAGGCATCATCCTGATGCATGATTTCCACAAGCACACCGCGGAAGCCCTCCCCGAACTGCTGCGCAAACTGAAGGACGGCGGCTACAAGGTCGTGCAGATGAAGGCCAAGGCCCCGGTGCAGACCCTGGCGCAGTACGACGACGAAATCCTCAAAGACGCCAAATTGCCGACCGTCAGTTCCAGGCCCGTCTCCAGCGTGGTGCAGACGATTTCGGAATAGACCAGGCCCGCGCGCGGTGCCAGCTCTGCGCATTGACGGCTATGTCATCGTGTCGGCTGACGGCATGCTGGCGGATGCCGCGCATGTGATGCCCGACGAACTGAAATTCGCGGGCGACAAGCGGTTCTTCGCGGCCGCGCTCGATCGCGCCGACCTCATCGTTCACGGAAGGCGGTCCTATGAGGACCAGCCGAACTCGCCGCTGCGAAAGCGGATCATCCTGACCCGCAGCATCGGCGGGGTCGCGACCGACCCTTCCAACCCCAGGGCCACCCTGTGGAATCCAGCCGCAGCTTCGTTCGAAGCGGCCTGCGATGCCGCCGGCGTGCGTTCCGGCACCGTCGCGATCATTGGCGGACCGGACGTGTTCGGAATGTTCATGGATCGCTACGACTCGTTCTGGCTCTCGCAGGCGCCCCGGGTGCGGTTGCCGGGCGGCGAGCCATGCTTTCCCGGAGTCCCTGCGCGCTCGCCAGAAGCCATCCTGGCGGCGCACGGTCTGAAACCCGGCGACGCCGAGATCCTCGACCGCGCCAATGACGTCACCGTCACCCCGTGGCGGCGGATGGCTTAGACGTCCGGCTCAGACATCGTCATAGGCGGGCTCCGCCTTCCGCGACAACCGGCCAATTCCGACGATCATGAACAGCGCGCCGATGATCGACAGATTCTTCAGCGCCTCGATGAGGGTCGCGGCATTGTCCGGCGGAGCCTGATTCCAGAAATCGTGGAAATAGAAAATTGTCGCAGCCACAAAGAAGATCAACAAAATAGCAAAGAACCGCGCACCGATATTGAGCGCGATCATCAACCCGCTGATGACCTCGAAGGCTCCGACCACGATGGCGAGTGTTTGCGGCGTCGACATTCCCGTCATCGTCTCCAACTGCGACGTGTGGGGAACAAGCATGGCCGGAATTGCAACCTTGGATGCGATAAACTCCGTGGTGGCCTGAATGCCGATTAACTTGGCTGCTCCCGAGTAGATAAAGAGCACGGCGAACAGAACGCGTCCTAAAACAATAAACGCTGGCATGGTCGGCCTCATTGAATGCTGCTGATGCGGGGTTGCTGCAGGGGAGCGGTTATGGGCATTCCGGTCAGGTTGCAAACTATCAAATCGTTTCGAATGCGCGGTCGCCGCGGCGGGAACTCGATCGGATTTTCACTAACGTGCAGAATTCGAAGTCCGCATCACTGCAGCATCCTTGTGTTGCGAATTTCGGCTTCGACAGAACACTGGAAATTATGATGGTAGTGTGGCTTTGGCCCGGAAGTCCTCCCAAGCGCACGCGCTGCAACAATGATGCGGACGCGCTGCAACAAGGAAGAGAACTTCCAAAACCGTCGCA
>Ga0137395_10001510_pt1 | contig 10833 bp, 7 predicted proteins | sample czobulk216metaG_FD_108283 | JGI IMG/M metagenome (GOLD analysis project Ga0137395, IMG submission 108283) | Vadose zone soil microbial communities from Angelo Coast Range Reserve, California, USA - czobulk2.16 metaG | ecosystem: Environmental > Terrestrial > Soil > Vadose zone | place: USA...
ATGTACGTGGTTCTGTGTTGCGGGACCCTGGCGGAATGTGTCCGGCTGGTTCCACAGCCCGGCAATCGGCACAGAACCAGGATCAGCCTTATCACTGAACAACATGGGATTATTGCGAATTCGGCGCTGCTTCTCTACATATGCCTTGATAATCTGCGAAGTCAGGCGCGCCGCCAGCAAACCGTGCTCGCCGCCTTCAAACAGCACGGCGACAACGATCTCAGGGTTCCGCCGGGGTGTAACACCGACAAACCAGCTGTTGTCGTTGAATTGTTTGGCGCTCCCGCCTCTGCTCTTGCGAAACGTATTGCTCACTACTTGTGCGCTGCCGGTCTTCCCGGCAAAATCCACACCCTGAATGTGGGCGCTGGGCGCCGTCCCTCCCGGGTCCAATACCCCGGCCATCGCGTTCGTGATGGTGATCCAGTTCTGAGGATCAATGGGTACGTGGACCACATCCGGCTCGGATGAAGCACCAATGTTCTTGAATTGTGACGGCAGCTGGTCCGTATTGACCACATGCGGGCGATAGAAGGTCCCGCCCATGGTAATTCCGCCGATGGTGCGCGCCAGCTGGATCGGACTCACCGTTACTGCGCCCTGCCCAATACCGACCGAAATGACCTCGCCCGCGTACCATTTCTGGCGGAAGGTTTTCATCTTCCATTCTTCTGACGGCATGAGCCCGCTGACTTCGTTGGGCAGATCAATGCCCGTCTTCTTGCCGAGCCCCATAGCGGTTGCCCACTTGGCGATCTTTTCAATTCCTAGCCGCTCAGCCAGGGTATAAAAGAAAACGTCACACGACTGGGTGATGCCCTTGGAGATGTCCGTACTGCCATGCACAGGTTTGTGCGCCGATTTTACCCAGCAATTGAAGTAGCGGCCGTAAAACACTCCGCCTCCGGCACAGTTGACGCGCAGGTTCTGGGCCACGCCTTCCTGCATCCCGGCAACGGACATTACGATTTTGAAAACTGAACCAGGCGCCAGCTGCGCCTGAATCGCTTTGTTCAGGAGCGGATGGTCAGGATCGTTGGCCAACTGGCTCCACTCTTTGGCGGAGATATGCACGGCGAAATCATTGGGATCGAAGGTTGGCCGGCTCACCATGGCCAGGATCTCGCCGGTGCGCGGATCCATCGCCACCACAGCGCCGTTCTTGCCTTCCAGCGCCTGCTCCGCCGCTTTCTGAACATCAAGATCGATCGTAAGCTTCAGGTTCTCTCCGCGGACCGCGGGTATGTTCGCGTTGGGAGGCCGCCCCACTTCCTTGCCTTTGCTGTTGACCAGCACGCGCCGCGAACCGTCCTGACCTTTCAGCAGATCGTTGTACTGAAATTCCACTCCGGCTTTGCCAACGATGTCTCCGCGCTGATAAGTCTCAAATTTGGGCGAGTTGAGATCTTCTTCGCTCACTTCGCCCACGTAGCCGATCAGATGGGCCATGAAACCGTCTTTGGGATAGAGCCGCCGGTGGATCATCAGGGTTTCCAGCTCGGGAAACTCGTCGCGGTGCGACTCGATAAAGGCGCGCTCGTCAGGCGTGATGTCGTCCTTGATGAAAATCGGTTCGAAGGCCGGTTTGTGCGAGAGCTGATTGCGCCGGATCTTTTCGAGCACGTCTTCCACCGGAAGGTGCAAACCGTCGGCGATCTTCTGCGCGTCGGCATTGAGATCGCGCATCTGGTCGCGCAGCAGCAGCGCGGAAAACGACGGATAATTATCGACAATCAACTGGCCGTTGCGGTCATAGAGTTTGCCGCGCGGCGCCAGGATTGGGACCTGGCGTATGCGGTTCTGCTCAGAGCGCGTTACATACTCGTCACTCTTGCGGATCTGCAGACTCCACAGTCCGTAAGCGAGCACCACGAATACTGCCAGGATGAAGTACTGGACAGCTGAGAACTTGGGTTGCGGGATTTTTTCGTCGCGACCGATCATACCTGTTACGGTCTGTCGCCTGTACAACAGAGCACGGGGTAAAAATTTCCTTTGTCGGGGTCCCTATTTAGAGTACCGCATTTTCGTCCACAGCGGTGTAGGACAAAGCCCTGAGCGCAGTTACCGAAGGATTAAGGATTAATGTACGTCTAATCGGCCGAGGCCGACTTGCGCGCCGAGGCCGCTGCCACGGGGCCTGGAGATCGATCGGGACGAGTTGGCAAGTAAGCGGTTTGGAGCGAAGCGACAGAACAACTAGTTCCTCTGCTTGAGCCTATCCAGCACGGCAAACAGCACCACCGCCGCCAGCCCATTGGCCAGGGCTGAGAACAGGGTATGGCCCCAGTTCCAGGCCTCGCTTCCGCCCACCAGCTGAAGATCGATCACCATATAGATGAACTTGTGGATCAGGACGAAGGCGAAGGTCATCAGGAAGCGCGAGCCGGGATTATCCACATCCAGCTTGACCCCAATTGACGAGCCCAGATAGCCGACGATGGTCTTGGCGATTCCAAACAGCCCGATGGGATGCCCGGTCCACGCATCTTGCAGCGTACCGATTAGCGCGCCGGTAATCATGCCGGGAACGGGACGGCGGCGGGCCACGGCAAAGAAGATTGTCACCAGCAAGGGCAAGTCCAGGAAATTCAGGAGCCCGATCCGCAGAAACACTTGCAAAAAGACGGCCAGCAGCGGAATCCCGATGGACGCGGGCCAACTAAATCGGTGGACCTCAATCTCTTCGCGTGATGTAAGGGAAACGCCGGCGTTCATCGCGGGGGCTTCTCCTGGTTTGCGGAGGGTGTAGCTGCGGGCGTTGCCCCCGGGGCCGGTACAGTCTCCTGCTGCCCCGCGTTGGTATTATCGGTGCTGCCTGGGGAAGCGTCAGGAGTCTTGGCCGGAGCTTTCGGCTTCTTGGGTGGAGTCGCTTTCGGTTTGGGGGTCGGCGTGGGAGTTGGCGATTCGTCGGCGCCTGCCGCGGCCGGCTGTGCCGTGCCAGCGCTCGCCGGCTTCTTGGTATCCGCGCCGGTCTTCGGCGAGGCCGAGTTCACGCTTCCCCCAGCCGCTGTCTTTCCCGCTGGCGCTTTCACGCCTCCAGCTTCTGCCGATGGTGTCTTGACTGCCGCGGTGGTCCCGGCGCCTTCTTTTTTTTGTCCGGCATCTGAGACGGCCTTCTTTTGTCCGGCATCGGGAACAGCAGGTTTCTTTGTCTTATCGGAACCCGCTGCCGGTCCAGCAGGCGTGGGTGTTGCGGTAGCACCCGGTATCTTCGGGGCATTCGCATCCTGCTTGGGTATGCTGGGCAGGCGCTGAGAAAGAATGTCCGCGGCGCGCACCGGGGACGCACTGGAAGCCGCACGCTGCGCCTCCGCCGTTTCAGTAATGACCAGGACTTCTTCCAGCCGGTTGAGATCAGCGGCCGGTTTTATTTTGATGACCAGAAATGGATCGTTGTCGCGGTCGGCTACGGCGTTGCTTACCGTGCCGACGGAGAGTCCTTTGGGAAAGATACGGTCGCCGCCGCTGGTAATCACGTGCTCGCCAGCTTCAACTTTTTCGTCGGACATCACGTCACTGATCTGCAGCTCGCCCAGGCTGGTGCCCTTCAGAATGCCTTGCAGGCGCGAGCTCTCCAGGATCACACCGGCGCCGCTTTCGTGATCGTTCACGAGCAGGACCTGGGAGCTCAAAGGATAAACCTCTTTGATCTTGCCAACGATTCCGTTGGGCGTGATTACTGCCATGTCCGGTTTAAGACCGTCACGCTTGCCTTTATCGATCGTAATCACTTTTGACTGCTCGGTCCCACTGGTGCCAATCACTTGCGCCGCCACCGTCTTAGAGACAAATTTTTCCTTGAAGTCCATCAGGGCCTGCAGGCGCCGTGCCTGGTCCGCGTCCTGCTTCAGGCGCACCTGCTCCATCTGCAAACGCGCGACTTCATCCTGCAATTGGCGGTTCTGCTGGCGCACACCGCGAAGATCGGCGTAGTTGTGCCAGCTGTTGCTGAAGAAATGGCCGGTAGAGACAAACATCTTCTCAATGGGAGTGAATGCGGTCACCGTCCAGACGCGAATCAATCGCGTACCCCCGCTGCTGGCCGCTTTGGAATTTTCCGAACGCTTGACCTGCGTAGCCAGGGCGACTACCTGAATAAAAAGCACCGCCATCAGCACGAGCGGGTTCTTGTACCGGGCAAAGAAATTTTCCATGTTGCTGCGCTAGGAGGGCCAGAAGGGGACGGGCTTACCAGGTCCGTCCCCGTTTGTTACTCGATCGAAATCTTTCTCAAGAGTTTAAAGTCGCTGAGCATTTTTCCCGTGCCCAGCACCACGCTGGCCAGCGGATCGTCGGCGATGGAAACCGGCAGTCCGGTTTCTTCCCGTATGCGCTTGTCCAGGTTTTTCAACAGCGCGCCGCCGCCCGTCAGTACAATGCCGCGATCGCTGATGTCCGCGCTCAACTCCGGCGGCGTCCGCTCCAGGGCAACGCGAATGGCATTCATGATGGTGCTGATGCACTCGCTCAAAGCTTCACGAATTTCGCTGTCATCAATCGTAATGGTCTTGGGCACGCCCTCAATCAGGTTGCGGCCTTTGATTTCCATGGTCAGCGGCTTATCCAGCGGGTACGCTGAGCCAATTTCAATCTTGATGGTTTCCGCGGTGCGCTCGCCGATCAGAAAATTATATTTGCGCTTGAGGTAATTCATGATGGCTTCATCCATCTGGTTACCCGCCATGCGCACGGAGCGTGAATAAACGATGCCGCTCAAAGAAATTACGGCGATGTCCGTGGTGCCGCCGCCTATGTCCACCACCATGTTGCCGCTGGGTTCGGTGATGGGAAGTCCGGCCCCGATGGCCGCCACCATGGCCTGCTCCACCAGGTGCACTTCGCTGGCCTTGGCGCGATACGCCGAATCCATGACCGCGCGCTTTTCCACCTGCGTGATCTCTGAAGGCACGCCGATCACGATCCGCGGATGCACCAGCATCTTGCGGTTATGCGCCTTCTGGATGAAGTAGTTCAGCATCTTCTCCGTGACCTTGAAGTCGGCGATCACGCCGTCTTTCATAGGCTTGATGGCTACGATGTTCCCCGGAGTGCGGCCCAGCATCTCTTTCGCTTCTTTGCCTACGGCCTCCACTTCACCGGTGTTTTTGTTGATGGCCACGATGGATGGCTCGTTGACCACAATGCCCTTGCCTTTGGCATACACCAGGGTATTGGCCGTTCCCAGATCGATGGCGAGATCGCTGGAGAACATGCTGAAGAGCGAGCGCAAATTGTGGATGCGCGAATTTTCTGATTTGAAACCGTTTTTCGACATACCAGATTCTTTCCGTCTTTATGTTTACATCGGCAAAAAGCGTGGCCGGTTTAAACTGCGCCCAGTCCCGATCGGCACTAAGCTTTCTTGCCCAAACTGTTCTGGGAACCCCATACTCTTACTCAAAAATCAAAACAGAGCAATAAGCGATTCTACTGTATAACCACCGACTTCGTTGCGGTATTCACGCCGCCTTTTGCGTTCTGTGCCGTAACAGTAATGATGTTTTCCCCCGTGGGCAGCGGATTGGTGAAGTGATGGAACGAGCCATCGCCGCCGACCACCGCTTCCTGCCCGTTCACCATTACACGGGCATTGGGTTCGGTCCTTCCTTTGACTTCGATCACATGGCCCAGTTGGACGTAATCCAGGTCAAGCGCAATCGTCCCGTTCCCCCTGGGCGCCACGGTAAACCTTGAGGTTTCGCTCTCACTTGATTCCTTGCCATTCATGCCAATGGACAGCACCTGCCAGTAATAGACCCCCTCCGGCAGGTTGGTAACCAGCACCTGTGTGGTCGGCTTCTTGTCGTCTACTATCAGCTCCGTGAAAGACGCGTTTTTGCTGATTTTCAGGTGGTATTCCCGCACATTGTCCACTGGTGTCCAGGTAAAATTCACGCCTTTGGTCGCTGGATCCAGAAAGACGCTCTGCATCGGCGGAGGGGACATCAAAATTGGCGGCCTGAGTTCCCTGGTTTTGACCATGTCCGGCGATTTTTGGCTGAATGAAACCTTGGTGTAGTCCTCCAGAGGCACGGTTCTGCCGTCACGGCTGACCTCGCCCGAGCCCTTCTTTACCAGGATTTCATGCTGATCAGCCCGCGGATCATTCACGATCTGGGCCGCGCTGTCAGAGGCGATGGTGGCTACCGCGCCGGCAACGCTCACCTGCGACTTGGAGCCGCTGCCCAGGGTGGGCGTGGCCAGGTCAACCGTGCCGGTGGTTACCTGGACTGAAACCTTGGTCTGCTGCGCGGCATTGACTGAGTTTTCCTGGATCGCAATCAACGAATCCGGCTTGACCGTGTAATTGGTGCCATCGGTAAAGACTACCTTGGCGATCCCTTCCGCCGAGGTCTGCACGTAGTCGCCCTTATCCAGTACCAGGCTGTAGTCAGCCACTACCCAGGTGTTGGTGCTGGCTTTGCGCACGCGCACGTTGCCATCAATGTTGGTGAAATGGGCTTGTTGCGGTCCCGGCTCAGGCGCGCTTCCGTTGCCGCCTGCACCGTTGGAAACCCCCATCTTGGCCAGCACCTTTTCCAGTCCGATCTGGCTTGATGCAATCAGCTTGTTCGCTGTCTCAGGAAAAGCGAAATACATCACTACGCCGGCAAGCAAGAGCACGGCAAACATCCCCATGAGCACACTGCGATAGGTGATGGTGACGTAAGAAATCTGAAATGCGGATTTTCGCTTTTGCGCCACTGCCTTTGAACTGTGGGGGAGTCTCAGTGGCTACAGAGTACCACAAATACTGTTGCCTAAAGAGATGTCCCGATTCGCCCCTGACTAAGGTGTTCTGAGTAGACTCTCGCGTCAAAACTCCTTGTTTAATCAGCCATTAAAGCAGAAACCGGGCCCGGTGGCAGTAGCCATATTGGTTCCCGGAGTCGCCACAAGTGCATGCACCAGTAACCACGCGCAACGTACAATGTCACGTAGGCCAAAAAATAAACATGTCATCGCCGGCACAACCTCGCTCACAAACTCTTGAGCAGTTGCGCGGCCGCATTCAGGCACGCACTGCAAAAATCGGAATCATCGGGCTCGGCTATGTGGGATTGCCGCTGGCCCTGCTCTTCAATGAAACGGGCTTCCCTGTCACCGGCTTCGATATCGACCCGGAAAAGGTCAAGGCCCTGAACAACGGCCGGTCTTATATCTATCGCATCCCGCAAACGGAGATCGCGGCCGCCGCCGCCAAAGGCTTCTGGGCCACCGACGAGTACGCTCACGCCAAAGAGATCGACGCGCTCATCATCTGCGTGCCCACGCCTCTGAACGAATATCACGAGCCCGATCTGAGCTACATCCGCGACACAGCCAAAGCTATTGCGCCGCACCTGCGCGCCGGACAGTTGATTGTGCTGGAGAGCACCACCTATCCCGGAACAACCGAAGAAGTGCTGGTGCCGCTGCTTGAAGCCGGCAACAAGGCAGGACTCAAAGCCGCGCGCGGCGAGCAGGACGATCCGGCGAACACGTTCCTGGTGGCCTTTTCGCCCGAACGCGAGGACCCCGGTAACGATACCGTCGCGCGCAAGGACATTCCCAAGGTGATCGGTGGAATGAGCCCGGCTTCGTCGGAGATTGCCGGCGCCGTTTACAACGCCATCTTCAATCGCGTAGTGCCTGTCTCCAGCCCGGCCGTAGCCGAAATGACCAAGCTGCTGGAGAACATCTATCGCTGCGTGAATATCGCGCTGGTCAATGAATTGAAAATGCTCTCCTTGCGCATGGGGATCGACATCTGGGAGGTCATCCGCGCGGCGTCCACCAAGCCGTTCGGCTTCCAGCCGTTCTATCCCGGACCCGGGCTCGGCGGACACTGTATCCCGGTGGATCCGTTCTATCTTTCCTGGAAGGCAAAAGAATGGGACTTTCATACCCGCTTTATCGAATTGGCCGGAGAGATCAACTCCGCCATGCCGTATAACGTCGTCGACGCTGTTACTGCCGCGCTCAACCGCCACAAGAAAGCCCTGAACGGCGCGAAAGTTTTGGTGCTGGGCGTGGCGTACAAGCGGGACATCGACGACCTGCGCGAATCGCCCGCCCTGACCATTATTGAAGAATTGCAAAGGCGTGGCGCCGAGGTCGCTTACAACGATCCTTATTTCCCCAAAGTTGGCCGCGGCCGCAAGTACAACCTGCAGATGACTTGCGCGCCGCTGGAAAAACTTGGCCAGTACGATTGCGTGCTGATTGTCACCGACCACTCCGACTACGATTACAAGAAAATCGTGGATGAGGCAAAGCTGGTGGTGGATACGCGCAACGCCACGAACGGCATCAAGTCAGAGAAGATCGTGCATTGCTAAAGAGAGCAGTCAGCACTCAGCAATCAGCCAAAACAATATGGCCGCAGAGTTGCGCACTTGAAACGTAGATTGGGGATAAAAAAATAGCCGCGAATTTCACGAATGAACACGAAGCAAATTAAGAATTGATTCGCGTATTTCGCGTTGACTCGCGGCTGATTTGCTTGATCTGCGTTTATCAGCGCAAATCTGCGGCCATATTGTTTTGGCTGATTGCTGAGTGCTGACTGCTAAATTGAACTCATGTTCGACAAGAACTGGCCGTTCGAGGGCGTCTTGCCCAGCTTGTCGATCAACAACTCCATAGCTTCCACCGGTGACAGCGGGTTCAACACCTTGCGCAGCACCCAGATGCGCGCCAGGTCTTCCTTGGGAATCAGCAACTCTTCCTTACGCGTGCCGGAGCGCTGAATGTCGATCGCTGGGAAGACGCGCTTGTCCACCAGCTTGCGATCGAGGATGATTTCGCAGTTGCCCGTGCCTTTGAACTCTTCAAAGATCACGTCGTCCATGCGGGAGCCGGTGTCAATCAGGGCAGTGGCAACAATGGTGAGCGATCCGCCTTCTTCAATGTTGCGGGCCGCGCCGAAGAAACGCTTCGGGCGCTGCAGTGCGTTCGAATCCACGCCGCCGGAGAGCACTTTGCCCGAAGGCGGAACAATGGTGTTGTACGCGCGCGCCAGGCGGGTGATGGAGTCCAGCAGAATGACCACGTCGCGCTTGTGTTCGACCAGACGCTTGGCTTTTTCGATCACCATCTCGGCCACTTGAACGTGGCGGGCGGCAGGTTCGTCGAAGGTCGAAGAAATAACTTCGCCTTTAACCGAACGCTGCATGTCCGTGACTTCTTCCGGACGCTCATCAATCAGCAGAACGATCAGCACCACTTCCGGATGGTTGGTGGTGATGGAGTTGGCGATGTTCTGCAGCAGCATGGTTTTGCCGGTGCGGGGCGGAGCGACGATCAGTCCGCGCTGGCCTTTCCCGAGGGGAGTGAGCAGGTCCATCACGCGCGCGCTCACGTTTTCCTTCACCGTTTCCAGCTTCAGGCGCTCTTGCGGATACAGCGGCGTAAGGTTGTCAAACAGGATCTTGTTGCGCGCTTCTTCCGGCGATTCAAAGTTGACCGCTTCAATCTTTACCAGCGCAAAATATTTCTCGCCTTCGTGCGGAGGGCGTACCTGGCCGCTGATGGTGTCGCCGGTTTTCAGGTCGAACTTGCGGATCTGCGAGGGAGAAACGTAAATGTCGTCAGGGCCGGGCAGGTAGTTGTAATCGGGGGAGCGGAGAAAGCCATAGCCGTCAGGCAGGATTTCCAGCACGCCTTCGGCAAAGATATGCCCTTCTTTTTCACTCTGGGCTTGCAGGATTTTGAAGATGAGGTCCTGCTTGCGCAGACCGCTGGCGCCAGGAAGGTCGAGTGTGCGCGCGATCTTGGTAAGCTCGGTGATATTTTTTTCTTTGAGTTCAGCGATTGTCATTTGTCACCTACGGGAGTTTTCTGCTTGAGGAAGGATTGCCGGTGAAATCAGAGGCGAGAACCACGCCCTCAGAAAACCTGAGGGCCCGCCAAGCGGCCTGGCCTGGCGGGATTTTTCAGGAAAGCCTATTATGCAGCGCGGCGCTGTGGTTGTGCAAGCGGTACGTTTACCAGTTCAATCACGGCATCCGGTTTATTGGCCTTACCAACGCGCACGAGCACGTCATTCATGGTCTCCTGGACGCGGGTGTTCGGCTTGTGAAACTTCCGCGTCGCCTTGGAGAGCAACTGGCACAAAAGATAGCGGTTCCGCACGGTATCAAGTGCGTCATAAATCAAGTCAGAGCGCATGACTATTTTTTCTCCTTATACAAGTTCGTTATATGAATTGGATTTCTTTCAAATGCGAATAAATTCAAAACTTTACAAGCTGATCGATCTGGGCACAGAAAAACGCCAAACTTTTATTGCCTCGCTTTGAAGGCAAGAAACATCTGATGTCGTGGAGAGGAACCAGAGACCCTTGTGCCATTATTAGACGCAAATGTTGGTATCTGAGTTGCCAAATTTTTCGACTTGAGTGGCGATACTCGGAACCAGCCTTGTCCGAGCCCAGTCGATCCGTCAAGACGTTATACGGTAAACGGCAATGAGACAAACGTCAAGAGTTTTTTACAGGTGCGATATGCCCGTAAGTCTTTTTTTTCTTATAGTTTACTTAACGAAGGCGCTTTAATTCCGTTATTTGTTGAAAATTATAAACCCACCTTAAGAGGTTCTTATGACCGATCCGCGCTACCCCATTGGACGCTTTGCGGCAGACGCAAATCCCACCCCGGAAACCCGGGCCCGGCACATTGAAGCCATTGCCGGCCTGCCACCCCGGATGCGCCAAGCCGTTGCCAGCCTGAAGGCTAACCAGTTGGATACTCCCTATCGAGACGGCGGCTGGAGCGTCCGAAAGGTGGTGCATCACGTTCCTGACAGCCACCTGAATGCCTATATCCGCTTTAAATGGGCGATGACGGA
>Ga0137395_10001512_pt1 | contig 10830 bp, 6 predicted proteins | sample czobulk216metaG_FD_108283 | JGI IMG/M metagenome (GOLD analysis project Ga0137395, IMG submission 108283) | Vadose zone soil microbial communities from Angelo Coast Range Reserve, California, USA - czobulk2.16 metaG | ecosystem: Environmental > Terrestrial > Soil > Vadose zone | place: USA...
AGATGGATCACTTCGCGTTTCCGTCCGTCGCGGTCTTCGTGGAAAAGCACAATCGCTATTCGAACTGGGAAGCGCGCGTGGCGCTCGATCGGCACCTGCGGGCAAGCGATCGGCATTTGCAAAGCTCGGAAGTCGGACTGCGCCGGCGGCTCAAGCAGCTCTCGCAGGCGCTGCCGTGCCGCGCGCTGCTACGTTTCCTTTATGTTTACGTTTTTCAGCGCGGCTTTCTCGATGGGCGTGAAGGCTATTACTTCGCGCGGCTGCACGGCTTCTATGAATTTCTCAGCGTGGCCAAGACTTACGAGCTCAAGCGCGCCGTGGCGCGAAATTCAGCGACTACGGTTCCCAGATGAAGGCATGCCTGTTGATCGTCCAGCAGGCGAGTCGCTTGCCGCTGGGACTGAAGGCCAATTCTCTGATTTCCGCGTCAGCACCGCTCAATTCCCGCAATCGTTGCCCAGTCGCCACGTTCCACATCTTGATCGTCAGGTCTTCCGAGCCTGTGGCGAGAATGGGTTGCGTGGGATGAAAAGCCAGCGCAGAGATCGCACCGTCGTGGGCGCGGAATTCCTGCTTCACGGCCAAAGTGTCGGCGTCTCGCAGGCGCAGCATTTTGTCGGCACCCGCCTCGGCGATGAGCTTGCCATCGGGAGAGACCGCGAGGCAGTCCGTCGCCGTTGCGTTGGTCACGGTTTGCAGCCTCTGACCGGTGGCGGCGTCCCATAAGACGATCTGCTCTTCCGCTCCGCGGATTCCACGTGATTGCCTGGCTGTAATCAGGCCCACCAGGCGCTTGCCACCACCGATCCACCTGACATCGTTGACTTGTCGTTGCCCCTGTAGGTCGAGGCGCGCGAGCTCGAGACCAGTGGCCGGTTCCACCACGACGCCCAGCGGCAGCGCAGCGAGACGGTCGCCGGCTCCATTCAAGCGAATGATTTTCACCTGGCCGTTGAGTTGGAAAGTATTGACGATCGTCGCGGCGTGTCCCTCGTTGCGGATAAACTGAAATTCGGAAACGCCGGTGGATTTGAGTTTCCCGAGCGCGGCAAATCGGCCATCGCCGCTGGCCGTCGCGTCGAAATATTGGATGCTGTCAGGTTGCCAAAGGACCCGCGGGGCCGTGGAGTTGCCTGCTGCCAGATCGAGGAGGCCGGTGTACCCATCCGGGACTGGCCCCAGAATCAGATCGTCAGATCCCCAAAACGCGATGTCGTTGGCCTTGCCGCGGGTCAGTTTCCACTTCGCCGGTGTATAAGGAAGGCTCCAAACCTTGGTCGTGCGGCCCGGGACGACAAGTTCACCGGAAATGGGATGGACACTGAGGCCGAAGGCATCGCCGCTTCCACCCAACAGCGTTTGCAAATGATCTCCGATCTCGGCATCCCAAACTTGAATGGACTGCTTGCCATTGGGAAAGTTGGCGAGCGTCACGAAACGAGTGCCGTCCCGAGAGAAGGCAACGGCCCGGACCTCGCGGTCATTGGCGCGGATTTCGAAAAGGGTTCGGTCGTCCTGCAGGTCCCATCCGCGGACGTAGCCGTGCACATCGCTCGTCACCATGCGTTTGCCATCAGGATGAATTGCGATGGAGGTGATATGGTTGCGCGGATTGGGGAGCTGCCGGATCAGGGAGCCATCCTTCGCGCTCAGGAGCCGAAACCTTTGCTTATCCGAATAAACCGCGATCGCCTGACCGCCAGGATCGAAGACCGCTTTCAGATAGCCACCGGCTTGATTCGTCCAAAGTAACTGGCCGGTCGCGGCATCCCATAGATTGATTTGGAGCGTCTCATTGCAAACTTGCAGCAGGCCGCGGCCATCGGGGCTGAACTGCAATTGAGTCGTCCCCGGCGCCTCCCAATCCAGGAGCTTGCTGCCATCGCGCGAGCTGTGAATGACCACTCCTGAATCGGATTGTCCAAGGGCGATGCGCTCGCCATCCGGTGAAAGGGCAATCGCATTGGGGACTTTGTTTTTCTTTGCGAAAGCCCCTTGAAACTCGAGCAGCCTGGCACCGGTCGCAGCCTCCACCAGCGCGACGTTGGAGTTATAATCCACAACGGCGAAAATACCCGCCTTCTTCGGATGGGCTGCCGCGGCCCAAATCTCACTACTCTTACTCATGCGCAAACCGGCGATCGAAGTGTCTGCCTTCTCGATCAGGTAGTTCCAGTTCGAATCGTGCAGGTCCTCCGGCACGCTATTGAGTGCGTCCTGCATCGCCGGCCCGTCCTTGTCGTGGAATGCGGCCTCGGCGAGAGCGATTTGAGATTTGGCGAGCGCGCGGCGGGTGTTTTCTTTTTGCTCCACGGCCTTCTGTTCATTGGCCGCAGCGATCTCTGCATTGCGCGTGGCCCTGCGCTCGCTGGCGCGAACGCCGATGACGAACCACGCGACGAGCGCTGTGATGATGAACCACGCGGCCAAGGCGGTGCTGAAGGCCGCCTTGTGCCGGTAGATCAGCAGGAGGAAATGCTTCGCAAAGCCAGCGCGCTCGGCCTGCGTGGCGAAGCCGTTTTGATACGCGGTGATTTCGGCCTGCAATTCCTCGACACTTGCGTACCGGTCTGCGAGTTGAAACGCCATTGCCTGGCGCACGACGGCGGCCAGCGAGTCGGGGATGCGTCCACCGGTGAGGTGGCGGAGTCTCACCGATTTCGAAAGCGGCAACGGATCGAACTCGCCGCATGCGACCCGGCGCACGACCTGGCTGCCATCGTCATCTTCCACTGGCGGGCGCAAGGCGAGGAGGTAATAAAGGATCGCGCCCAGTGAGTAGATGTCCGTCCGGGCATCGAGGGTCTCGACTTCACCGCGCGCCTGCTCGGGACTCATGTATCTCGGCGTGCCGAGAATAGTTCCCGCCATCGTGACGCCCGCGAATTCGGGCACCGAGCGGACAAAGGAGCGGGTCATCTCAGCGGTCACTGCGCTCGCCGGGTCCGGCTGGCCGTGTACCTTCGCGAGCCCCCAATCCATCACGAGCACTTCGCCGAAATCCCCGACCATAATGTTCTCGGGCTTGAGATCCCGATGGATCACCCCCTTGCTGTGCGCGAACGCAACGGCATCGCAGACCTTTTGGAAAACAGTGAGCAACAGGCCCAATGAGTATTTCTTGATCGTGGCATCGGTCCCCTCGGCCATCAGATCCAGCACCTTTTGCAAGGTGATCCCGCGCACGAACTTCATCGTGTAAAAGACCTTGCCGTTTGCATCGACGCTAAGCTCGTGGACCGGGACGATGTTAGGGTGCTCGAGCTGGCCGGTCACTTTCGCCTCGGCGACGAAACGCACGAGATCATTGGGGCTGCTCTTTTCGCGCATCACTTTCATCGCCACCTTCCGCTCGATGTTTGCCTCGCGAGCCTCGAGAATCGTGCCCATGCCGCCAAGCGCGATCATTCCACCGACGTTGTATTTCTCTTTCTGGAGAAAGTCTTCGGGCCGGATGTAGCAAGGCACGGCCGGGCCCGGCTCGGCCGGGGCAATCGACATTGGCGCCGTCGTGACGCGACGCACTTCGACTGTGGCGTTGCCAATCTGAATTTTCTGGTTCGGCCAAAACCGGACGAGGCCGGTCACAGGCCAGCCTTCGACAAAGGTGCCGTTCGCACTGCCGAGATCTTCGATGTGCGCTTCATCGTCCTTGATCGTCAGCCGTGCGTGCCGGCGCGAGACTAGATCGACTTCGACGCAAATGTCGGCATTTGGGTCGCGGCCGAGAATATACTCCCCGGGCGCGATGGCCTTTCTTATGACTTCCATCCCGTCCTTCGAGACGACGATCTCTGCCTGGGGCAGGCCCATGACGTTCGCGCCCCCCGCCGCCGCGGACGAGGCGACCGCGCTCGCCGGACGATTCTCGAAAGCTCGCTCTGATGAATTCATCACCGGAGCAGAATCGTGAGCAGAAGGCAGGTCCGAAGTCAACCTTCAAGTTGCTCTACGAGCAGTCTCCGCAACCAATTACCGAAAGCTTCCGAATCTTTTTTTTCGCACCGAACCGGGCGAGAAACATTCCGCGCGCGCCGGAGAAAGATCGCGTTGCCCGATTTACCCGGCCCCTTTTCTGCGGAAAAACGTCAGAAACATGACTTGGAAGTCGAGGAAGAAGTTCCAGTTCTCCAGATAGTAGAGATCGCAGCGGATTCGTTCGGAAAGATCGGTATCTCCCCGCAATCCATTCACCGCCGCCCACCCAGTCAATCCTGGACGCGCAATGTGCCGGGCGTGGTAGTGCGGGATTTCGTGTTTGAAACTTCTTATCAAGGCAACCGACTCCGGACGCGGGCCAACGAGGCTCATGTCTCCCACTAGAACGTTCCAGAACTGAGGCAACTCATCGATATTCCATTTCCGGATGAATCCACCGATCCTGAGCCGGCGCGGATCGTCTTTGAGCGTCCAATGGCCGTCCTGATCGGCATTCAGGCGCATGCTGCGAATCTTGATCATGTCAAATTCCACGCCGCGCCGTCCAAGCCTGCGAGGCCGGTAGAAGACAGGCCCGGGTGATTCCAAATAGACCAGCCCGGCGAATATGAGGATGATCGGCAACGATAAGATCAGGCCCACGATAGCCCCAATGATGTCAACCGTCCGCTTGAGGAGACAGTTGATCGGCCGGTCGAGCGGTAGCTGGGAGATGCCGAGAATCGGGATTCCGCTGATGGTTTGCAGACTCAAGCCGGTCACCAGGATTTGAAAATACGATGGAATGACCTTGAACTGCACAAGCTCCTTTTCGCAGATGGTGGCCAGGTCGTCGATTTCCTGCATCGACGCGGTGCGATCGGCAAGGATGACTATGTCGATACTGTGAGCCTGCAGCATGCTGACCAGGTCCCGATAGGCGGCAACGTGAGGGATTTCCTGCGGCGGTTCCTTCTCATAGTTGCCATTGAGCGGCGGAATGCAACCTACGAGGGTGTACGCTTGATTCGGGTCACTGAAAACGAACTTCGTCAGTCGTTCGGAAAGTTCGTTCCAGCCTACAAAAAGAATCCGGTCTCGCAGATGGCGGGAATAGGTCTCAAGGGAGAGCACGCGATAAAGCAGCAGGCGCCACAATAAAAGCGCGATCGCCAGATTGAACGCATTGATCACCGCGTACGCGCGGGAGAGAGGGATCTGGAAGTCGAACAGTCGCGTGATGCACAGAATCCCGACAAGCCAAATCGCGCACGCCTTGATAATGAGAATCGAAGCCTGCCGGTAGCGCAGGACTTGGGACGATTCGTAAAACCGATAGTGCGACAAAAGCAGCATCAGCAAGAGGCCGCCAACCAGAATATACGCGGCGTAGTCGTTCAGACTGACTGCTCTCTCCACCGTGCCGGGTATCTTAAAGCCAGTCCGAAAACGCAACCAGAAGCTCAAGAGCGAGACCCCAAAAACAACGATTGCATCTCCGATCACACTAAGGATGCGAACTCGCCAGGCTACTTTTTGGTTAACCCCGGCCAGTTCGGTCGTTTGGGGTGCGTTGCGTGATAAACGGACTAAATCTTCGGCGAGGCGGCTCATGCAAAGGGGGGACGTGAATAATCGATGGTTGTAGGAGCAGAAAGGCTGATTTTCACACGAATGGCGTCAAGAAAAAAGTCTTCGTGGCGCAACCCGCTCGCTTCCGATCCCCGTCGCAAAGACGAACCAGAACCGCGAAAAGGAACAGTCGCGGCCATTCCACCAGGCAATGCTCGAGGCGGGGTCGTGCGCCTTCCGAGGCGATGTCGCGGGCTCGATTGTGCGCGAGCGTCGATCGGCCCCCTGGAGAGGCGCCTCTCAATCCCGCAGGTGCTTATCGATGAATGCGCTGATCTCTTCGGCGCTGGTTGGCTTGGCGAGAAATGGAAAACCTCCCAACATTCCGCCGTGCGCCTCGACTTCAGATTTTCTCACGGAAGCGGACAAGAAAACGATTGGGACGTCCTTCAATTCATGATTCATCCGCAAGGCGCCGGCAACGTCACCGCCGTCCTGCTCCGGCATGATGAGATCCAGAACGATCAAATGCGGCTTGAATTCAGCCGCCGCGGCAACCGCACAAGTCGAGTTGTTTTCTGTCCGGACTTCATACTTGCCGGTTTTCTCGAGAGCGATGCGCATGAGGCGGGTCAATACGACCTCGTCATCGACGATCAAAATGCGTTTTTTCATCTCAGGGGTGCGCGCAGGATACGTGGATTCTTTCGCGAGCACATCAAAATAATTCAACCGACGGAGGCTCCGCAGTGAAATGATCGCATGGGCGGGGCGACATCGAGATTTTAGCCGGAGCGATTGACGCTCGTGCGGCGTGGCCATTGCGGCCGCGTTCTGTTCCGATTTCGGATTGACGCGGGCTTGGAAAACCGGTCATTAAGCGCGCATGCCTTCCGGCAAAAAGCGGATTCCCACCGCGAATCACGAATTCGCGATCGATGGCTTTTTTCACGCGGTTCCCGAACACGTCTGCGCGCGCCGATTCCATTTCACAGACAAGTGCACGGAACGGAATTTCGCCCGGCCACGATCAAGTCGCGCCGTGCGCTCACAGGCAACCCGCCTGCCGTTTTGCTGAAACGCAATATGGACCCTTCGTTTCAGCCCCCGCCTTCGAGGCCATCACGGCAGATGCGTGCGCTCGTGGTCGAAGATGACGCGAGCTGTGCCAAGTCACTCGAAGCAATCATCAATCGTACACATGAGTTTGAGGTAAGGACCGCGGCGACTGTGAGGGCGGCAGTGGAGAGCTTGAGCGACGGGAAAGTGGATGTGGTGCTCCTGGATCTAACGTTGCCGGACAGCTCCGGATTGGAAACCTTTCGCCGCATCGAGAAGGCCGCGCCTCGTGTCCCGATCATCGTCCTGACCGGGGTGGACGACGAATCGCTGGCGATCGCCACCATGAAGGAAGGCGCCCAGGATTACATGGTCAAAGCGGACTTTGAGCCTCGCATTTTGATGAGGGCGATTCGCTATGCGGTTGAACGCGCCCGCATCCTGAACGCTCTTGACGAGCAGCGAGAATTCGCGCGCGCGGTGCTCGATACCATCCCGGACCGCATGTACGTGAAGGACAAAGAAAGTCGTTTCTTGCAGATCAATCGCATGCTCGCCAGCGTCCTCGAACTTAGTGAGCCTGCAGAAGCACTCGGAAAAACCGATTTCGACTACTTCCAAAAAGAACACGCCCAGGAGGCGTTTGACGAGGAAGCGGAAATCGTGCGGACAGGGCAGCCGCTAGTCAGCAAGCTGGAAAAAGAGGTGCAGTTGAACGGCAGGAGCACGTGGCTGCTCACGACTAAAATGCCCGTACGGAACGCCGCGGGAGAAGTCGTGGGAAGCTTCGGCATCTCGAAGGATATTAGCGAGATCAAGCGGAACGAAGAGGCCCTGCGCGACAGCGAGGCGCGTTTCCGAAGCTTGCTCGCGTCGGTCATGGATTACCACTACACGGTCAACATCGTGAACGGAATATCAGTGACGACATTGTACGGGGATGGCTGTGTGACGGTGACCGGCTACACGCGCCAGGAGTACGAAGCGGATCCGGGGCTTTGGCTCCGGATGGTCCATGCCGAAGATGCTTCGAGAGTAATCGAGAATCTGGACGCGATCTTCGCAGGCGGAAGCCCGGATGCGCTCGAGCACCGCATTATCCACAAGGACGGCTCCATCCGCTGGATTCGCAACACGCTGACTCCACACTTCGACGAGCAAGGCCGGCTGACTTCCTACGACGGCATCGTCGCGGACATCACCGAAAGAAAGGAGGTCGAATTGCAACTCAGGTCTGCCAACGCCAGGCTTCGCGAATTAGTCGCGGAATTGACCGACTCTCATCGCGAATTGCAAAATGCGCAGCTCGGCCTGATGGAAGCAGTGAAAATGCGATCGGTCGGCGAGCTCGCCGCCGGCATAGCACACGAAGTGAGGAATCCGCTGGCGATGATGTTACTGGGATTGGACTGTCTCGCCGAAACGTGCGGGAAAGATCCGGACCTCAAAGGCATTCACCAGGACATGGTAAAAGCCCTCGAACGGGCCAACACGATCATTGAAGGATTGATGGATTTTTCTTCATCCAAGAAGCTCGAACTCTCCGAGTGCAACTTGAATGAAATCGTGGAGCGCTCCCTCGAGTATGTCCGGCATCTGCTGGTTCAGGGAAAGGTCCGGGTCACGCGGAACCTGGACCAGGGTCTGCCAAGCGTCCTGGCGGACTCAGGAAAGCTGGCACAGGTCTTCATCAATCTATTCACCAATGCCTGTCATGCCATGCCGCGGGGCGGAACGCTCAGCGTGCGGACGGCGGTTCGCACCCTCCGTCCCGAGGAAATTTGCCGCGAAAGCAGCGTCCGGGGATTGCGTTTCGACTCAGGCGAGGAAGTGCTCGCGGTAGAGATCGAGGATAGCGGCACTGGTATCCCCGAGGACATCCTCGCACGCGTTTTCGATCCGTTTGTGACGACCAAGCCTGTCGGCCAGGGGACGGGACTCGGCCTTGCCGTGACCCGAAACATCATCGAACTGCACGGCGGCAGGATCGACATTCGCAACCGCGAGGAAGGCGGCGTGTCGGTGGCGTTGACTCTGCGGCGTGGCGCCGCCCAGGATGAATCGACCTGACATCGCCGGCGTTTCAGTTGCGCGGCCGCCTGGACGGCCAGCCTGTATGGCTCAAATGCCCGGAAGAAACGTGACCAGGCCGTGCAGCCCCGGCGGTATTTTGTGATCAAGATTCTTTACCAGCACCTTGACGCGAAACGAGCCGCTGCTCGCATCCACGCCTGGATCTACAAAGGCGACTTCGCCACTGATCGTTCCCTTGCCGTAAAGCGGAACCTGCACTTCAGCCTTTTGCCCTACTTTGATCCGACCAGCGAATTTCGCCTCGGGATAAGCTACAAAGTAGAGAGAGTCGATGTGGACCACACGCAAGATGTTCTCGACGCCGGCGCTGACGACCAGCGTCTCACCGATCTTCTTTAGCTGTCTGACAACGACACAGTCCGTTGGCGCAGAAACCGTGCGTAGCGCGACGTCTTCGAGAGCTAGTTTGTGACTGGCCACAGCTTGAGCGAGCTGACTATCGGCCAGAAGATAGTTGTATTCGCGGGAGCGCATCGCTTCGTCGTCAATGATCTTTTTCTCGTGCAAGGCGATGCCGGCATCATAGTCGCGTTTGTATCGGTCGAGCGCGTGGCGGGCGGCATCGACCTGGGCCGCGCGCAAGTCCACGGTGATTCGTTCGATCGAGTCGCGCAATTTGACGAGCGGCTCGCCCTTGCGAACGGCAGCGCCTTCATCCGCCAGCCAGACGATGGATCCACGCAATTCGCTGCCGACTTCGATTTCTTGCATCGGCGTCAAAACCCCGCTGGCGCTAATCGTCTCCGCGGCGACGGCCCGGCAGATGAAGCCTGCCGCAAGAAACGCGAAAAGAAGTCGAAGAGAAGGCATGGTTAAGTCAAATCCTCAAGACGCTGCGAAGTCAATCGCTCAAGCGTTTCAACGGGGATCGCGAAGTTTCACGTTGGAATTTCCCTGTTGCACCGCGGAGAAGACAATGATCCTCTTGGCGATCTAAATCGCTGTCGCGAAGCAGAGCAACCATGTTAAGACCTTCCTGCCTTTTAATGAAACGATGTATCGTGCCGGCTGGACGCGTTGGGCCGCGCCGAATGCGCACCGATCGCAGTCGGCGTTGGGTGGGGATTTTCGTTGACGTTTTTGGCAAACCCCGTTCATGGCAAAACGATCCGAACGAACCGGCGCGCCCGGTGTCGGCTTTCACCGACGGCTTGCCTGCGGCAGCGGTGAACGATGCCTTATGAGCGCCAGGACTACGCACGAGGATATGGCTTCTCAAGGTGCAATGCGCCGGCAAATTGCAAATGAGGAGGTCCGGATCCAGGACCTGATTCGCACGTTGTGGCGGTGGAAATCGTGGATCGTGCTCACCACCCTGGCGGTGATGGCGATCACGGCGGGCGTCTCCCTGGCAATGCCGAAAACTTATCGAGCTACGGCCGTGTTGCTGCCGCCAGAGGTAGATCAGGCATGGCCGACGATCGATGGGCTGAAGACGCGTTTTGGCGCTGCCGCGATCGGCGGCTCGTTGAAACCCAATACCACGGCGACGGATGTGATCATGGGCATTCTTAAAAGCCGGCGGATCGCGGTGGCGGTAATCGACAAGTTCGATTTGTCCAAGGTTTACGCGGAGGAACCCGCGTTAATCAAGCTCCCTCGAATCCCGCTGGGGGGGAGCGGCGGAAGCGGCGGTCCCACACTTTCCGATACCGTCAAAACGTTCGAGAGCCGGACCGAGGTCCGTGCGACCAAGGAGGGATTGCTCTCCATCAGTATCGAGGATCAAGCCCCAGGCCGCGCGGCCGAAATGGTTCAGTTTTGCCTGGATGAGTTAGGGCGCATCAATGTGGAATTACAGACTACCTACAACCAATACCTGTCACGAATCCTCGATCCACCCATCACGCCCGATAAGAAGTACAAGCCGCGGGTTATGATCAATACTCTGATCAGCGGAGTCTGCATGAGCTTTCTCTGGCTGCTGATCATCTGTGGCAGGCTTAGCCTCGCCGGCACCGCTGCGCCGCAGCCGAACATCGAGCTCAAGCGGGAACAGCTTGCGGATCCGATGGCCGTGCCCACATCGCCTTGAGCCGAAGGCGTCGGCATTCCAGCGCAACAGCGTCGCCGACGGCCGGCCTTTCGTGAAAATGGACCTCAAGACCCTGCGCCGCGGGTTCGGTAAAAGCCTCATCGCGAAGAACACGACCTGGATGTTGGCAGGCCATTGTGTGCGCATCGTCC
>Ga0137395_10001517_pt1 | contig 10809 bp, 14 predicted proteins | sample czobulk216metaG_FD_108283 | JGI IMG/M metagenome (GOLD analysis project Ga0137395, IMG submission 108283) | Vadose zone soil microbial communities from Angelo Coast Range Reserve, California, USA - czobulk2.16 metaG | ecosystem: Environmental > Terrestrial > Soil > Vadose zone | place: USA...
CGCGCATGCTCATGCGGAAGCGGTGAAGAAATTTGCAGCGACCCAGAAGACCGGCGTGAAGGTGAGCGTTGCAGAAGAACCGGAACTGCTTGGCAGCGCTGGAACGCTGGCGGAGAATCGTGCCTTTGTGGCGGGCGGAGAAGCGTTTTTTGTTCTTTATGCCGATGTGCTGACGAATGTCAATCTGCGACGAATGTTTGATTTCCATCAGCAGAAAAATCTTTCAGCAACGCTGGGCATCTACCAGGCGCCCGATCCCACCCGATGCGGTATTGTCACAGCGGATGAAGATGATGTCATTCAGGAATTTGTGGAGAAACCGGAGCGGCCTGTGAGCAACTGGGCGTTCTCAGGTGTGATGATCGCTGGGCAGGAGATTTTTGATTTGCTGCCGGATCGCCGGCCGGCGGACATCGGCTTTGACGTGCTTCCGAAGATGGCGGGAAAAATGGCTGGGTATCGAATCTCTGAATATCTCATTGACATTGGTACACTCGACAATTACCAAACCGCTCAGCAGTCTTGGCCGGGACTGGCCCGCTCACAGCAAACTGGCCGGGGCGAATAAAGATCAGGACATGCTTGCCGGCATTATTTTCGATTTTGACGGAGTCATCGTAGACAGTCATCCTGTCCATATGCAGGCGTGGAAGACGCTTTTTAGGGCGATGGGCAAGGCGGTTGGCGATGACGACCTTTCTTTTGTGATAGAAGGCGCAAGGCGCGAAGAGATATTGCGGCATTTTCTTGGTGAGCTTACTCCAGAGCAAATCAAACTTTATGGCGCCGAAAAAGAGAGACTGTACCAGGCGCAGGCGAGCGAGCTGAAGCTGGTCTGCGGTGTTACTGAGTTTCTGGGGCAAGTGGAAGAAGCGGGAGTGCCGATTGCGGTCGCGACCTCGGGCAGCCGGAATCGAGTGGAGCGAACGCTGGAGACGTTTGGTCTGCTGAGCCGCTTTCCTGCGATTGTGACGGCGGAAGATGTAGCGAGAGGTAAGCCCGATCCTGCTCTCTTCCATATGGCGGCGAGCCGGTTGCAGGTTGATGCAGATCAAATTGTGGTGTGTGAAGATGCCGTAGCTGGGGTGACGGCGGCCAGGGCCGCAGGAATGAAGTGTCTGGCCATTGCCGCCAATGGCAGAAGAAAGTTGCTGCAGGAAGCCGGCGCTGATCTGGTAGTCGAAGACTTTAGCAAGACAGCGCTGGACGACGCGAGGCGGCTTTTTTGCGCAGTCGACCGTACGCCGATAATGTGCGACACGAAGAGTGCGTTCCGCCAGTCATAACTTCAGAGTCGAATGCAATTTGCACTTTACAGTGCAAGAAAAATTGCAAACAGACGAGCTCCCGGGAAGGAGCATGGAGCTCGTCTGTTGCCTGAAGAAACCAGCCGCTCAAGTAGGTCCGTGGCCGGCTGGTCTCCTCAGTTTCGCGGGACGCGAAAATCGCTAAATCGCACGGGCCAGCGTGCGGGGCTCAACCGCCCGGACTGGGGTGCGAACTTCGGCCCGGATCACCTGCCGGGAAAACCGCTCCATCTCTTCAAGCTGCGGGCTGAATTGCAGTAGCAGCAAGTTAGCGCCGGCATCTTCAAATTCGGCGATGCGCTCAGCCACCTGCTCCGGCGTGCCAACCAGGCCGGAACGCAGGCCACGATTAGAGACTGAATAATCTTCCAGCGATACGCGCTGCTCAAGCTGCGTGTTGGCCAGCCACTGCTGGTAGTTCTGGTATCCAGCGGCGTTTTGCTGGACGTCGGTGATGCGGCGCAGTTCTTCCTGGGCTTCGCGCTCGGTGTCGCGGACAATGGCGTATGCAGCGACGCCGAACTGCATCGGCGGCAGGCCCCAGCGTTCGCGACGCGCCGAAAGATCGCGGACTTTCTCGCGGATCTTCTCTGGCGGATCGCCGTGCATCACGTAGGCATCGCACTTCTGCGAAATCAGATTCTTGGCCGCCTCCGATTCGCCGCCCGCATAGATTACCGGACGCGGACGCGACACCGGCTTAGGCTGCAACACCAGATCTTCAACCTTGTAATACTTGCCTGCGTAATTTACGTGATCGTGTTTCCATGCCTGGTCCACCACGTCGAGCCACTCCGATCTACGCGCATAACGGTCGTCATGCTGGTCAAACTGCACGCCGTATTTGCGCGCTTCATCGGCCCACCATGAAGAGACGACGTTCAACGAGACGCGGCCATTGCTAATGTGATCGATATTTGCCGCCTGCTTGGCCAGCAGCGCGGGATTGTGGAACGTTGGGCGAACCGCGACCATTAGTTCAAGTCGATGCGTAACGGCCGCTAATGCCGCTGCGGTCGACCAAGCATCGAGCGACGGCTCTTCCGGGCCTTTGATGTCGTTCAGGTTCAGTTCGGCAATCAGCGTGAGATCGTAGCCAATTTCTTCACTGCGTCGCGCCAGGCGGCTGACGTAAGCCCAGCTGGTTTCCATCTGCTCATCTTGCACGTTGCGCAGCCAGCCGCCGAAAACGGGGAGCCAGTATCCGTATCGCATCACGCAGCCTCCTGTTCCAGAAAGTCGACAAGCCGAACAAACGGATCAAAGCCGATGACCTTGAGGCCGTCGGCCACAAAGTTGGAAAGCGCGTTGATGTCGTAAAAATACAGTTTGCCGTCGCGATCATCGATGATGTACTCAATGCCGCCAACTTCGATGCGCGCCTCCTGCATGATGCGCTCCACCTGCTGCACAATATCGTCCGGCGGAGTGTAGCCTTCCACCTTCAGGCCGGTTTTCGGTGCGTCGACGGGGCATGCGGCGCGGGCCAGGTCCTGTCCGCCGGTGGTCTTGCAGATATCGGCGGGGCAGAGATCAAAGGTTTCGCCGGTGAGGTGGACTTTAATTCCATACAGGAATTTGCCGCCGACCACCTCAACGCGAACAATATATCCACCGCGCGCCGGAATAAATTCCTGCACCAGCGCGGTTGAGTCCAGACCAAGATCGAGCGTGCCGGCCTGGGCCGCGCTCTCAAGTTCCGCGCGCGTATTGAACTTGGTAACGCCTGCGCCGCTGCCGCCGATGTTCGGCTTCACCACGATCGGGAAACGCAGACCTTTGGAAGCTTCCACCGCGTCGGCCGGGTGGTTGATCACGCGGCTCTTGGGGTAGGGAAGTCCCAGCGTCTCCAGCAGCGAAAGCTGCAACGCCTTCGACGTCTCATAGCGAAACGCCTTCTGGCCGTTCACAATGCGCTTGCCGCGCTGCTCCAGATGATCGAGGTAATAGAGCGTGTAAAAGATCGCCTGGCCGTGGCCGCGTCGATAGGCCGAAGGGCTCATTCGATTGAAGACCAGCGAGTATCCGCCTTCACCGTTCAGTTGCGCGGGGTCAAAATGGTGCTGGGCCGCGTCAATGCGGACATAAGGCACCTTGCGGCGATCCAGCTCTTTGAATAGCGGTACGAACCAGTGCGGATGCTCGTAATAGATTGCGATTGGCTGCTTCAGCTTTGACATACCTTCCTCTTTTCCTGAAGGGAGTCGCCCAAGTCCCGTGAGCAGCCTGAAAAACCAAAAGGCCGCTCGTTTGAGCGGCCCCGGTGTTGAATCTGAGTGTAAATCTAAGAAAAATTGCTCAGCACCGGCCGCTCGCCTGTACACATACACATACAGCAACACATAGCCATGTTGCGGGCGGAAGCCGGATTGATGAATAGCTGGTGCATTTACGGCTTTTAGCTTACACGGGGATTAGGTAGGAGTCAAGACTTTCGCAAACAGACGCCGGTCAGGCTATCTTGCTTTTCGCGGCAGGTGGAACTTCACCGTTGCCGCTGCAAGGTGAGCAGCGCATTCCGTATAAGATGCCTGAGCCATGGCAGGTTGGACATAGCCGCGTTTGAGCTTTAGTTGAGGTTGTCATTGGCTCCGATCATACGCTTTATTTGTTCAAAGCGTGTGAATCCTGCAAATATCCGGGTTGTTTTGCGACTTTTACCGCGGAGGCGCGGAGTCGCGGAGGAGAAAAGGGATCGCCGCAGACCGTTACTGCATCCGATGTCGACAGCTATGCCTTCTAACCGGCTGAGTGCAGCTCAAGTGCGTTTTATCAGCCCTGGTAAAAATCGCCGCGATCTTGGACATGTACCGCAACCTTTTTCGCCATGCTCGTGCGGCGCACAGGCACTCCCGCCTGAACAAATGAGTCCGAAACGGTGGGCCAGCGCCAGAGTATTCTACGTGAGAGGAAACGAGGATAGTCGATATGGAGAGCATCGTTTATCAGGTGTTGCACCCTTGGCATTGGCTCACATACGGGCAGAATGCAGCCGCTGTTGCGGCATTGGCGGCGGTTGTCGGATTCATCGTCCTGTTTTTTTACACGCTATATACACGCCGAATGATGAAGACACAATCAAGAACAATGGAGATACAGGCCCACACAATGGACGTACAAGTGCAAACGATGGAAATGCAGCGGCGAATACTGCAAATGCAGGAGTTCGCCGCAAGCGCCGCCATAACTCCAAAACTCGTTGCAAAGGGAGATGTCGAATTCATCCCGATGGAACTGGAGCACACCGACGCGACTGACATTGGACTCCAACAACCAAATATCACCCTGTACAGAGCCGTCCTCAATATCAGGAATGTGGGAGCTGGAGCAGCGCTATTTCTGAAGGGGTGGAATCAGCCCGTGACTGACCAATTCTTTGCCGATAACTCCAACATTCTAGTTAATACCAATCAGGTAGATGAAGTTTGGGCGCAATTGACAGAATTGATGACCGGAGAATCCACGTCTATAACCTTTCGAGGTTTCAAACCACAGGATATACGGAGACGTTGGATCTTTGTCGTAGACACAATCGATCAAACCAACCGGAAACACCAGCTCCAGTTGTTACGGACGCCACGCGACCACGGGAGGATAGACGTATCGGTCAGTATGCACCACCAAAAATGAGGGGCAGAGTGCAAATATTTTGAATGATTCTCTCTACGCTTTCCGCTCCCATTCGACCGACACACCGCGCGCTTCCAGATACGGCACCAGACTAGCCTTCATAACATTTTCGTCGGCAGACGTGACATGAACTGCGCCATAAATTTCATTACCACGTCCAACGTTTTCCAGAGCGAGAATCTCAGTGCGGGTTTTGAGATCAAGCTCGTCTTTGCTACTCACGTCGAAGTGCCAATCGGGCATAGCGTCCTCCGTTCATCCCATAGTCACAACATCAGGACCATACTTCGCCACAACGTCTTGAATGGTTTTCAGTTGCCCAATCCCCATCTGTAGTGCCCACTCTGCTCCACTCAGCCATTGGGCTTCGGCCTCGGCGGTACGCGATTCTTTCGTAAGGCTGGACAGGAAAAAATTCTCCACGTCATCAAACCAGTGCCGTACCTGCTTAAGCCTTCCCAGCATGTAGGAGTCCTTGAGCTGCCTCTCCAACTCTTCAACTAGCTTCAGCTTGGCGGCCGCGATGCGTCTAATGGCATCAACTCGTTCGGGTGCATGAATCATTCACCAAGTATATGCCTGAACGTCCGGGTTTCGCGCTTTTTGCGCAAGGGTTGAGATTCAAAACCTTCAAACCCACGGGGTGGAGCAGGCCTTTAGGCCTGCGGTAAAGCTGATAGAGAAACCGGCTTTAGCCGCTGAGGTACCGGATCCAGGCTGCCTCGAAATGAAGGATGCGCCGAACTGTATGGATACTCCTCCGGCGTCGGTACCAGGCCTCGCTTTACCGGATTCTGCCAGATATAGTCTTTGAACTTTGCATACTCAAGTGAGTCTCTGACTCGACGATCAACAAAACTGGGCTGCCAGACATCACTCTTGGCTTTCAGGTTCTTGTTCAACTGAAAAGAGAAGCCGCCTTTCACACATTGCATTGCTCTCTCCAGAGTGATTCCAGTGGGCGTCAGGATCAGATGAAAATGGTCCGGCATCACAACAAACTCATGCAGAAGATACTTCTTCTGCTCGCGGTAATCGAGCATGACTTCGATGAACAGTCGCGCAATTTTCTCAACCTGGAACAGGTCTCTCCTCGGCTCCACATTTGCGGTGAGAAAGTATGTGGACTCGCTTGTTTTCCCTCGATGAGGAATTGTCAAAAGTCACCTCAGCGGCTGAAGCCGTCTAAGTACCTGATCTTACCGCAGGCCTGAAGGCCTGCTCCACCCCGTGGAACCCTGAATTGCATCGTGCGGAGAGGATTCAAAGAATGGCGCCACGATTTTTTGCACCTGGGAACTCGCGACCGGTCTCCAATGTGCATGCAGCCCAATGAAAACCAAGACAAGCCGTCCCTGATCATTCTGTTTCGTTCCAAGCTCACAAGCCAGGCCGGCGAAGACTATCAGTCGATGAATGCCGAAATGGAAACCCTGGTGCGCCAGAACCCGGGCTTTGTGGACGTGAAGAATTACACCGCGGCCGACGGAGAGCGCCTGACAGTGGTGTGGTGGCGGGATGAGGGGTCGCTGGCGGAGTGGAGAAATCAGATGCGCCATCGCGAGGCGCAAAACACTGGCCAGCAAAAATGGTATGAGTACTATGACATGGACGTGGCGACGATTGTCCGGTCGCTCAGCTTTGCAAGGAAAGTTCTTACCACTGATCAACACTGATTAACACTGATCAAAAAAGGCAAAACTTACCGCGGATCAACGCGGATGAACGCGGATCAGGAAAGGCGAATTTACCGCGGATCACGCGGATGAACGCGGATCAGGAACGGACGATTGTCAGTAAGTAAGCGCAGAAATGCTGATCATCGACCTCATCTATTTGCCGACTCTCATCCCAAACTCTACTTCCTTGTTGCTTTTTCTGATCCGGCGGTCATCCGCGTTGATCCGCGGTAGATTCGCCTTTCGCCGATTTACCTGGCTTATCTGGCGTGAAGCCTAGCTGACCTGCTCCAGCGTTTTCTGGTCAACGTCAAAATTGGAATAGACGTTCTGCACGTCGTCGGTGTCTTCCAGCGTTTCCAGCAGGCGGATCATGGAGTTGGCGGCTGCGCCTTCCAGCTTCATATAGGTCTGGGGAATCATGCCAATTTCGGAATGCACCACCTCGGCGCCGGATTTCTTCACCGCTTCCAGCACGGTTTCAAACGCGCTGGGAGGAGTGGTGATTTCCCAGTTTTCGCCGTCGTCGCCCAGATCGTCGCCGCCCTGTTCAAGCACGATGTTCATCAAATCGTCTTCCTTGGACTTGGCTTTGGAAACCACGATGGAGCCTTTTTTATGGAACATCCAAGAAACCGAGCCGGCTTCACCCATGTTTCCGCCGCCCTTGGTAAAGGCGTGGCGGATTTCGCTGACGGTGCGGTTGCGATTGTCGGTGGTGACTTCCACCAGCAGGGCAACGCCGCCGGGGCCATAGCCTTCAAAGGTGATTTCTTCATAGCTCACGCCTTCAAGTTCGCCGGTGCCGCGCTGGATGGCGCGCTTGATGTTGTCAGCAGGCATGTTCTCCGCCTTGGCGGCGGCCACGGCCCCGCGCAGACGCGGATTACCCTCGACGTCGCCACCGCCGGCTTTGGCTGCCATGGTGATTTCCTTGATGAGGCGGGTGAAGATCTTGCCGCGCTTGGCGTCCAGCGCGCCCTTTTTGTGTTTGATTGTGGCCCATTTTGAGTGGCCGGACATGTGGATAACCTCAGAGAATCAAAGATTTACGCAGCCAACAAGGTGAGGCGGCACGCGCCATAAGCGCAGAAAAACAAGGTAAATTATAGCACGAGCTGTTGTATCATTTCGCGCCATGGGCCTCAAGGAATGGGAGCGCGACGTAGTCAATCGCCAGCGCAATATCGTGTTTCCTGATACGAATTTGAATGAAGGGCGCTTCTACCGGAATATTGCGTCAGGCAAGGCGGTTTTCAGCGTGGGACAGAAAGTTTGTCTCCTGGTCATCGTGCTTTTTGTGACGATCATGACGTCTTTTGGTTTAGCGCAAGCAATCGCTTCAGTCATCGCCCAGCGCGACCTTGACGGCATAGCGCTTGGGCTTTGGGGTTGCATTTATCTGCTGGCGATCCTTCTGTTCTGGATATTTCTGGGAGTCAAGGGCCTTCTGCCTGCAACCCCTGCGCGCAAGCGGCGTACAGGGTATCGGCGATCAGGCAAAGCCTGAATGAGAAGAAGCGGGTTTAGAGCTGCTAGCTTTCGGGCGGCAGGATTTCCACGACTGGCTCGCGTCGAAACGCATAGACCACTGCCAGCAGCGGCGGCGCCAGCAGCACTCCCCAAAAGGGAATGATGATGCCCAGGACAATCGGCGCAAACAACGCCGCCCAGAATGGAACTTTGGCTGTGCGCTTCATCAGGTATGGCTGGAGGAAAAGGCCGTCGCTGATCATGATGACGGCGAACAGGATCAGCACATAGAAAAACCGCATGTGGTCATGGCTGAAAGCGCCCAGCAGCGCAGGTCCGATCAGCGAAATCATGATGCCGAAGTTGGGAATGAACTGCAGCACGCCGCCGAGAATCGCCCACAGCGGCGCCCAGGGAATGCCGATGATCAGCAATCCCATCAGCCACAAAACTGCTACGGCCAGAGAGTCATAGCACTGGGCAATAAACCAGTTCTTGAGCGCCGTGCCGGTGATGCGTGCGTGGGAACGCCAGTCCATAAAGTTAGTTAACCACAAAAACTTCAGTTGACCACAAAGGACACGAAGGAACACAAAGGTGGATCGATTAAAAGTTGATCTTTCATTCCTTTACGTTTGGATGCACTGTAGGCAGAATCACGGTCCTGTGACAAGAAAACCTTGGATTTTATTCTTCGTGTTCCTTCGTGTCCTTTGTGGTTAAAATAAAATTATGAAATTTGGCGTCATCATCTTTCCCGGCTCCAATTGCGATCAGGATAGTTATAACGCGGCCATCGCTGCCACCGGCCAGCAGGCAACCATGCTCTGGCATGAGTCGCACGACCTGGAAAATTGTGATGCCATCATTGTCCCCGGCGGCTTTGCCTATGGCGATTACCTGCGCACCGGCGCCATCGCTAAGTTCGCGCCCATCATGGACCAGGTGCGGAAGTTCGCGTCCTCTGGCGGCTTGGTCATCGGCATTTGCAATGGATTCCAGATCCTGTGTGAAGCCGGTCTTCTTCCCGGCGCTCTCATGCGCAATGCCGGGCTGAAATACATCTGCAAGTTTGTTGACCTGCGTGTGGAGAACGCCGAAACGCCTTTCACCAACGCGTGCAAGAAGGGTGAGGTGCTCAGGATTCCCATCGGCCACATGGAAGGAAACTATTATTGTGACGCGCAGACGCTGGAAACTCTGAAGCGTCAGAACCGCATCGTCTTCCGCTACTCAACGCCTGAAGGCGAGATCACGCCGGAAGCCAATCCCAATGGATCACTCGATAATATTGCCGGCATTTGCAATGAAGGTAACAACGTGCTGGGCATGATGCCGCATCCCGACCGTTGCAGCGAATCTCTGCTGGGCTCCTCTGATGGCGCAAAAATATTTCGCTCGATGATTACTGCGCCTGTCAGCGCCCGGTAACGGCAGCCCTCCCCCAAACTGCCCCTCGCATCCAAGCCATAAGAACTCCCCCTGGGTTCTTACCGACGACCCAACCGACTAGGAGACTCTTTTTATGCGCGTGAAAAACATGATGGCAACTCTGGCCGCTCTGCTGCTTTGTGTGGCGATTGGCTGCACATCCAATAAAGCCAACACACCGGAGGTGAAAGACCAGGTCTCAAAAGCCCTGGCGAACGCCGGCTACAAAGACGTGAAAGTGGATACCAACAATGACAAACAGCTGGTCACGCTCACCGGCGACGTGAAGACCCAGGAAGACAAGGATAAGGCCGAAGACGTGGCCAAGAGCGCCGCCGCCGGCTTTGTGGTTTCAAATGAAATCGGCGTTCGGCCTGAAGGCGTGGAAAGCGAAGCCAAAAAAATCGACTCCAACGTGGATGACGCCATTGAGAAAGACTTCAAGGCAGTGATCATCGCCCATCGGCTGGAAAAGCAACACATCCGCTTTGACGCCAAGAATGGCGTGCTCACGCTCAAGGGCGACGTTGATACTCCCAGCCAGCGCGCGCAGGTGGAAAAACTTGCGGCCAGCGTACCGAACGTTCAACAGGTCGTGAATGAGCTGGATGTAAAGGGCGGAAAGCGCAAATCGTCATAACAACGTCCGGATACTTGAAAAGGACGGCAGAGATGCCGTCCTTCATCCTTCCGTGAAAGGTTATTAGTCTTTCTGGATTTTCCATCCATCGTAAGTTCCCTTGTTGGCGTTGGCGATGGCTTCAAAATCCCGCCGAATTTTGCGCAGGATCTTCAATTCAGGCACCATCGTCTTTGTGGCTGTACAAGTCCACTTTTCATCGGCCTTTTCAGGCCTTTCCGACACAACATCAAACTTCTTTTCGTAAATGCTTACGCAAGCTTTGGCTTCGTTGTGCGCGTCGGCGAAGTGGAGCGTAAAAGCAATTTCTTGCGGCTTGGACATATCAATACCAGCTTTGGCCAGCTGTTCAATCTGCAACTGGTCGGGATCCGCAGACTGGTAAAGTCCGAAGGAAAAAGAATAAGAGAGGCCTAGGAAAACGCACAAAACAGCCACTTTTCGAACCTTCATGGTGGTTCCTCCTCGTTGATTTATATCCCTTCCCCGTAAAGCCCCTGGCTCGTCCATGCTTCTTTGTTTACCACATAGGGCATCCGCGTTACGTCGCCATCGTAGTTTCCCTCCAAAACATCCAGCAATCCTTGAATGCACCGTCCGGCCATGCCTTTGTCGGGATCAATTGAGAGTCGAGTGATGCGCCCTGCGC
>Ga0137395_10001518_pt1 | contig 10797 bp, 11 predicted proteins | sample czobulk216metaG_FD_108283 | JGI IMG/M metagenome (GOLD analysis project Ga0137395, IMG submission 108283) | Vadose zone soil microbial communities from Angelo Coast Range Reserve, California, USA - czobulk2.16 metaG | ecosystem: Environmental > Terrestrial > Soil > Vadose zone | place: USA...
AAGATACGATTCAGCAGTACATGAAGCAGGCAGTCGAGTACTCGCAGGATCGTCCGGTGCTGATTGATAAATTTCTGGAAGATGCCATTGAAGTTGACGTTGACGCTTTATCAGATGGTGAGGACGTCGTGATCGGCGGCATCATGCAGCATATCGAAGAGGCGGGCATCCACTCCGGCGACTCTTCGTGCGTTCTGCCGGCGGTCGACATTCCCGAGGCATTACTTAAGCGCATGCGCGAATACACGTTCAAGCTGGCGCGAGCCCTCAAAGTTATCGGCCTGATGAACGTGCAGTTCGCCATCCCGCGGAGATCGTGTGGTGACGGGGCTCAGCCCCGTCCGGGCGGGTCAGAGACCCGCCACCACACAGCTAGCGAAGACGACAAAGTCTACGTGCTGGAAGTGAATCCGCGCGCTTCGCGCACAGTTCCTTTCGTTTCAAAAGCCACGGGCGTGCCCATGGCGAAGATTGCCGCCCGCCTGATGACTGGCCGAAAACTGCGCGAGTTTCTGCCGGAAAATATCGAGCGTGCCTCAGACCTCGATACCGGCCGTTGCTTCTTCGTGAAATCTCCTGTCTTTCCATGGTCGAAATTTCCCGGCGTTGACACCGTGCTCGGCCCCGAGATGCGATCCACCGGAGAGGTCATGGGGATCGCCGACAATTTCGGCGAGGCGTTTGCCAAAGCGCAAATTGCTGCCGGTCAGCAGTTGCCGATAAAAGGAACTGTCTTCGTCAGCGTCACCGATCATGACAAGCCTGCCGTAGTAGAGGTCGCGCAACGTTTCGTCGACATGGGATTCAAACTCGTCGCCACCCACGGTACGGCAGACTACCTTGAAGAAGCGGGCTTGGTAGTTGATCGTGTCTACAAAGTAAAAGAAGGCCGTCCCAATGCGGTGGACATGATTAAGGCCGAGCGCATACAGCTCATCGTGAATACTCCGCACGGACCCGACCCGTATTTCGACGAGAAGGCCATCCGTCGCGCGGCCGTTACCGCGCGCATTCCGACGATCACAACGCTCTCCGCCGCGCGGGCCGCCGCCGAAGGCATTGCCGCTTTACAGCGCGGAGAAGTGCGCGTGCAAGCTTTGCAGGCGTTGCATGCCGAGCGACTGGCCGCAAAGTAAATTAATCAAAATATCAATAGTCAATAATTATGCGCAGAGCTCTTGTCATCGGCACCGTCCTTGGCCTTCCCCTCATCATTGCGGCTTTCGTTTTGGGGCCGGCGGCGTTCGATCTCATATTCCGTCGCCAATCCCCTGAGCGTTTTTTAATTCCTTCTGGATACAAAGGCTGGGCACGCATAGATTTTCGCCAGAAAGGAGCGCTGCCCCTTCCAGTCGAAGACGGCCGCACCCTGCTTAAGCTCGACGATCACGCCAGCCTGCGAACGTCTTCCGATCCGCCATCACTACACGGCAAAGATGAATTTTTCTATTATTCAGGAGAACATCGCACGCCTCTTTCCAACGCAGGCGTATGCAAAGGCGGCATGGTCTGGCAGATTGAGACCATGGTCGACGAAAGAAACTCCACGAACTCTACCCCGTTCGTGCGCTTCTTCGTTGGAACCGAAGCTGAGTATCGTCACGCCGTAGATCCCAACAACAACATGCCCGCCTGCGAATAAGAGGAACTGCCGTCGCTCGAGTGCGCCGAAACCGCGGCTCCGCGATCACTCAGGGTTAAGCAAGCGATGACAAGATGGCTCGCAGAGTTGATAATTTAAGCTGCGAGGTATTTCCGAACGACGAGCGACTAGCGACGAACGACCCGAAACTCCTAAATATCCAATGAGGTTCTACGATGCTTTTATCCGGAATTTTCCCGCCGATTACGACTCCGTTTTATCCAGACGGAGAGGTCTATTACAAGAAGATCGAATCAAATGTAGAACGCTACTCGCGCACGCCGGTCGCCGGCATCGTTGTGCAGGGCTCGACCGGCGAAGCCATTCTCCTCTCCGATCAGGAGCGCCGCGATGTACTGAAAGCCGCGCTAGCAGCCGCCGCTCCCAACAAAGTGATGATCGCTGGCACCGGGAGCGAGTCGGCCCATGAAACGCTGCGGCTAACCGAGTACGCAGCCGAGCTTGGATATGACACTGCCATGATTCGCACCCCACATTACTACAAAAAGCAAATGTTGCCGGCAAACTTGCTCGCGTTCTATCGAACCGTTGCCGATCGCTCTGCGCTCCCGATCATCATTTATAACTTTCCGCAGGCTACGGGATATGACATTCCAGCCGAAGTTGTGATTGAACTTGCCGGTCATCCCAACGTCATTGGAATTAAAGAATCAAGCGGGGACCTGCGTAAAGTGAAACAGATGGTGGAAGGCACGCGCCAGGTCAAGAGGCAGGCCACGGTAACGGAATCCTTTGATGCCGTGACTCCGCGCATGCTAAAAGCCGCAGTCGCCGAAAGCGAAAAACAGAGCAGGGAATTGGTCAGCATTGCATCGCTGGCAGGCAGCGAATCGCTGGAGCAAGTGGAGCGACGCGCGTCCTCGCCCGTCCAAGATGGCGCTGCAATAAAACCGTCATCCTCTGCGGTAACCATAGTCGGAAAATTAAAAACGCGTCAGAAAGAAGTTGGCTTCCAGGTGATGGTCGGCGCCGCTCACCAACTCGAACCATCGATCGGAATGGGAGCAGTCGGCGCCATTCTAGCCTTCGCCTGTCCCGCGCCCATGGCGTGCTACGAAATTCACGCAGCATTCAAAGACGGAAACAGCGCTCTCGCCCGCGAAAAACAAGACCGCGTGAGACTGGCTGCCCAGCGCGTAGTCGGCGAGTTCGGCGTGCCCGGCGTGAAGCACGCTATGGATATAAATGGCTATTTCGGAGGCTCATCGCGCCTGCCGTTCCTGCCGCTTTCCGGCGAGCAGAAGGCGGAGATTGAGAAGTTGATGGCGGGGATACGCAGTTAGTAACTCGGCTTTGCATTGCCCGGCGCACATAAGTGTGCTAAAACTCACACTCAAATGAAGAGAAGTGTGAGTATCTTTGCCCCTATTCTTTTTGTGTGTGTCGCGACGTTTGCTGCCGCCGGTAAGGATGTCCCGACCCAGATTATCAACTGGCCACAGACCGGGTCTACCGTCGTCCGCGTTACGCTCGGGAAGTTTAAGGAAATCAGTTCTGTTGCCGGCCAGCACAACTATCTGATCGATACCACCGCTGAAAACCTGTGGAACAAGAGGATCTCACGTCTCGGATTTAATCTCTATCTCTACGACAAGAATAAAATCCGTATCGGCGACGGTTGGATCACGATTGAGAACGTCGCCCCGGGTCAGTCCGTAAAGTTCCAGACCACGGTTCATGCCCTCGGAACGCCCGCTTCAGTCGAACTAGCGGTAAATTCTGTTCCGCCTGAACTTCAACCTCTTGCCCCGCCAAAAAGGGTATCCATTACTGTAAATTCAGTTCCTCAAGGCGCGGTGTTTTCTGTGGATGGCACCGAGGCCGGCATTACACCAAAGCTCGTGCAATTGGCCGTCGGCAAACATAGCCTCGCGTTCTCCAAGGAAGGCTTCAGCACCGGCACGTTTCCAATTGAGATCGGGCCCGATGAAGTTTCAGGCGGCAGCATGAGTTATGAACTCGGTACTTCCGCCCATGACACGTTGAACTCCGCGATGGATCAGTTCTGAGCTGCGATTTGGTCTCCGTCAGCGGAATGGAAATCCGCATCAAATTGGCGGGGACAGTACAAACCTTCGACCGCAACAAAGTGAAACGCATCATTCTGACCGAACGCGATCCGGGTGACTGACGCCTGACTCAGCCACACTCCTTGTGCTCTTCAGCTTACCGCCCTATAATTAGAACGAACGTTCGAATGTATGGCTACAGTGGCTACAACCCGCCCCTCTCTTCATCGGAAATCAGCGTCATCCAAGATACAGGCCACCCGAATTCCAGCGACCCGCTTCGACCGTCGCCTCAGTCTGATTCTGGATCACGCTACCGACGTGTTTTGTAAAAAAGGATACGAAGGGGCTTCCATGCGCGATCTTTCCCGCGCGACGGGCATGTCGCTGGCTGGGCTCTATTACTACTTCGAGTCCAAAGATCGCTTGCTGTTCCTGATTCAGAAACATGCTTTCACCATCATTCTCGAAATGCTAGAAGCGCGGCTGGAGGATGTCGCGGACCCCGAAGAGCGCATCCGTGTATTTATCCTGAATCATCTGGAATATTTCGTCGACAATCAGCAAGCGCTGAAGGTGCTGTCGCATGAGGACGAGTCTTTAAAAAATGGGATGGGTTCGGAGATCGCCGCGATCAAACGCGAGTACTATCGCATCTGCCTGGGACTGATGCAGGACCTTCGCCGTAAACGCGACTTAGAATTCAATCCACGCACGGCGGTGATGAGTCTGTTTGGCATGATCAACTGGATCTACACTTGGTACAACCCGCGAGTCGATGGCAATGCTGAGGCACTCTCGAAGCAGATGGCTGATCTGATTCTCAACGGAATTATGCAAGGCAGCAAGCTGCGCAAGAAGAATTAGCACGAGTTAAAAGGAGCACTCTATGGCAACAATAACTACGTCTCAACCGGCCGCTGGCGAAACCACCAGGCAACTCATCAACTATCGTACGGACGCCGGGGTGGCCGTGATCGAGATGAACGACCCTCCTGCCAATACTTACACTTACGAGATGAACCGTCAGCTTGACGAGTGCATTCTCAAGGCACGAATGGATAACGACGTACACGTAATCGTGCTCACCGGTGTCGGCGACAAGTTTTTCTCCGCCGGGGCGAACATCAAGATGCTGGCGTCGGTCGATCCGACATTCAAGTATTACTTCTGCCTGCACGCCAACGAAACGCTGCTGCGGCTGGAGCACACGCCAAAACTTGTGATCGCAGCGATCAACGGCCATTGCGTTGGTGGAGGCCTCGAGATTGCGATGGCCGCTGATCTACGTATCGCCCGCAAGGATGCCGGCAAAATCGGACTGCCGGAAGTCAACCTCGGTGTTCTCCCCGGCACCGGGGGAACGCAGCGCCTGTCTCGTCTCGTGGGGAAGAGCAAAGCCATCGAACTGATGATCACCGGCAATACGTTCTCCTTCGAAGAAGCGCAGGAGTTCGGAATAGTGAACGACATCTTTGAGCGTGACGGCTTCATGGAAAACATCATGGAGTATGCGCGTCAGTTCACGCCTCCTAACAAGGCTGCGAAGGCTGTGGGGCGCATCAAACGCGCGGTGCAGACTGGATGGGAAATCCCAATGGAGTCGGCCCTGGCAGTGGAGCGCGAGAATCAGCAGATTCTCTTCCAGAGCGACGACGCAAAAGAGGGGCTGGCTGCTTATGTAGAGAAGCGTCCAGCTGTGTTCACGGCGAAATGAAAGCAAGAGCTTGAACCACAGGGGAAACAGAGGTTCACAGAGAATAACCCTGTGGCCTTGCTCTGTGTCCCTCCGTGCCCCCTGTGGTAAAGATTTGAGGTCCCATGCCAGGCAAAGTAGCAAAAATCGGAAGCTTCAGCGAGTGGGTCGGGATATTCAACGAGTGGCGCAAGGAAGTCGGCGTCAACAAGGATGACGTCGAGGCTTTCCACTTCGATACTCTCTATGGTGCAATTGAAACCGAGGAAATCCAGTTTGGTTCCTACAAAGGCCGAAACAAGTGGGAGAACCTGCGTCAGGTTCCGACGCAGCAGATGCGGGACGCCCTGATGAACATGATCGTCTACCAGGGCGACACCGAATTCGCGAGCGTGGAACAGCAGCGCAACCTGTTTGAAACCGCGCCCACCGAATGGGATCGTCGTGCCATTACTCGCGTCATGATCGAAGAGATGCGCCACGGTTGGCAGATGTGCGCCTTACTCATTGATTTCTTCGGGTCGTCAGGGAAGGTGGAGGCACAAAAAATGCTGGAGCGGCGAGCCTTTGAGAACAAACGCCTTCTCGGAACCTTCAACGTTGATGTCGACAACTGGCTCGACTTTTTCACTTACACAGATTTCGTGGATCGCGATGGAAAGTTTCAACTGCAGATGCTGAAATATTCTTCGTTCGCCCCACTCGGCCGGTCGACATCTTACATGCTGCGCGAAGAGGCGTTCCACATGGGAACCGGCCACGACGGCCTGCGCCGCGTAGTCGAAGCCGGAGTGATTCCCCGGTGGCTGCTGCAGAAATATTTGAATAAGTGGATCTCAAGTTCATTCGATCTATTCGGAACTGATCATTCTTCGTCAGCGCATTGGGCTTATGTTTGGGGAATCAAAGGCCGCTACGATGAACTGCAGAACGACAAGGCGGCTGATCTCGACGACCTTAACGATTACAGCCGCCATCTTTATCGGCAGGAAGTTGCGGGGCTGGTCGAGCGCTTAAACACGTTCCTGAAGCCGGGCGAGAAGAAGTTTTACACTCCTGACATTCGTTTCAATCGGAGTATCGGACGATGGGCAGGGCAGAAATACAATTGCGAAACCGGCGAACTGCTGGACGACCGCGCCTACGAACAGCATTGCGAAGAAAATTTGCCGAGCGCCAAAGATAAAGCATTGCTGCTTGACATCATTCGCAACGAAAAGAAGTGGATCAAAGAGAAAACCGGCGCGCGCGATCCGCTCACCACCATGGGCGAGCCACGCAAGTCGGCCATCAATATTTAACTAGTGATCTTGATGGAGGGCCGGGCGTCCCGCCCGGCGGGACGGGCGAGGACGCCCGTCGCTCCATTGTTTTAAGAGTGAGCGGCGAAAAATGACTACGACGGCAACAAGTCGAGTTGAAATGCATGTCTCGGCCCCCATCGCCCGCGTAACTATACATAACCGTCCTCTAAATGTAATCGACCTCGCGATGACGCAAGAGTTACAGCGGATTCTCGGCGAAGTCGAATTGCGCCCCGACGTTTCCGTTGTCGTCCTGGAAGGGGCCGGCTCTGTTTTCTCCGCGGGTGTGGATATCAAAGCCCACCTGCCCGAGCAAATCCGGGAAATGCTTAGCAGTTTTCATGCGGTAATCCGCGCGATCATTGCGTCACGTAAAATCACAATCGCAGCCGTCCGCGGCACTTGCCTTGGCGGAGGGGCGGAACTCGCCATGGTATGCGACATGGTTTACACGACGCGCGATGCCACGTGGGGATTTCCGGAAATCAAACTGGCATGTTATCCCCCGGTCGCCGCAGTCGCGCTTGCTGCTCTCGTTGGCCAGAAGCGCGCCTCTGAACTTATCTTCAACGGGCGCCAAATCTCAGGCGATGAAGCCGTGGCAATTGGCCTCGCCAATCGATCTGCGAGGGATGAAGAGCTTGAATCTGTGATTGAGAACGTGCTGGCTCAGTTAGGGCTACTTAGCCCAACCGCTCTACTCCATGCCAAAAAGGCTATGTATGCTTGGGACGCGATTCACTTTGACAAAGGACTAGCTCGGGCGGAGAAGATATATCTCGATGAACTTGTGTCGACCGCAGACGCGCGCGAAGGTATTATTGCTTTTCTCGACAAACGGCCACCGAAATGGACCCACAAGTAGAAGACGCGAAGGTTACGGCTGGAGCAGGGCAGGCGTCTCCCTATGCTTCCGGTCACCTCATGTGCCGCGCTGCATTGTGGGGACTGGCGGGATTCATGGGGTGCGCCTACTTCGCCTGGATTTCGTTCGGACACGTCGTACGAAATGAATATGACTGGCCGCATGATATTTGGACGGCCATCACTTATATTGTGTGGATCATTCTGCTCCTCGCACTCGCCATCGACACTCGCTGTCTGCGCGAACGCCTGTTTTTCAGCGTGCTAGTCGCAAATTTCCTGATCGGCTGTGGCATGACGCTGTGGAACAACATTTCGCTTTCCCAGGTCCGCGCCGCCCGCATCGGCACCGGCGCTCTCTGGGCGCTGGCCGCGCTATTAAGTTTGACGACGCTGCGTGGCGTTTCTGAGATTCGCGATACGCACGCGACCAGCGGGCGCTTCTGAACCGATTGTTGGACTACATTATGGACTTTGAAATTTCTCCGAGCCAGGTCAAAGCCCTGCGGCAGAGCGGGCAATCCTTCACGCTGCTCGATGTGCGCGAGCCTTGGGAATACGAGGCATCACAAATTGAAGGTTCGAAGCACATCCCGATGGGCGACATCCCTACTCGGGCTCATCAGGAACTCGATCCCGACGATCACATCGTCGTTCTCTGCCATCATGGAGTGCGCTCATTGACAGTTACCAACTGGCTGCGACAGCAAGGCTACGAAAATGTTCAGTCCATGCGTGGCGGAATTGACGGCTGGGCGCGAACGGTGGATCCAAAGGTGCCTTTGTACTGAAAGACGGCGTTAGCCGCTAGGCCAGACCTCTAGTGAACGGGTTTTTGCTGCCAGCAGCTGAGGAGCTAGAAGCCATGAGCCGCTCATGATCACCGATTGCCATATCCACATCGAGCCGATCGAACTGGTCAAACCGCGCGCTCTCGAACTGATTAAGGGCAAGCGCTCGAATTTTGCCGAGATTGAAGAATATTGTCGCTCGCCCAAAGCCTTCCTGAAATATCTTGATCGTTGCGGCGTCGACCGTGCCGTGCTGATTAATTATGTTGCGCCAGAGGTGATGGGATTCACCTCGGCAGTTAACCAGTTCGTTGCCGATTACACGAAGCACGATCCCAAGCGCCTGATCTCCTGCGGCAGCCTGCATCCTCGGCACACCACCAACATTATGGCGGATGTTGAGCACCTCCTGAAGCTCGGCATTCGCATGATCAAAATTCACCCGCCCCATCAATTACTGTTCCCCAACGATTATTTGAACGGAGTCAATGAGCTGGAAATTATCTACCGCGCCGCCGAGGCCAATGGCATCCCGGTTATGTTCCACACCGGCACGTCGATTTTCCCCGGCGCACGCAATAAGTATGGGAACCCAATCTACATTGACGACGTCGCGGTGGATTTTCCTAAGCTTAAAATTCTGCTGGCGCACGGCGGCCGGCCTCTCTGGATGGACACCGCATTTTTTCTCATCCGGCGGCATGCCAACGTTTATCTCGACATCAGCGGCATTCCACCAAAATCGTTGCTCACATATTTTCCACGGCTTGACGAGATCGCCCACAAAACGCTTTTTGGCACCGACTGGCCGGGCCCCGGTGTCCCGGACGTTAAAACCAATCTTGATCAATTCAACTCGCTGGCCCTCAGTGACGAAATGCGCCAGCAGATTTTGAGCAAAACCGCAGCCTCGCTCTGGCCGGAATAAAGTCGAACTGACTTCGGTTTTGTCCCTCGATGGCCCCTTCGCAAACTTCCCACTAGGCCCTGTCCTAAGGTCATTTGATTGGCCTTTAGTTATGTCCTATTGTAGTAACCAGGTAGCAGTTACGTGGGGTCCGCGTCATCGAAAGTCATGAAAGCCGATAGGCAATCCCCCTTGCCACGGCCGTTCTTCCCACCCTGGCTGCCCCGTCTCGGTCCGTTCAGACGACGCCCTTTCAAGGTGGTGTACATGAAGTTTCTATTTTGTTTCCTGGCAGTGCTCGTCATCGTTCTCGTCCCCGTTCTCTCCGCTGGCCAAGACGGTTACCAGGTCATCTCCGTCCAGGACGGAGGCACCATTCGGGGAACGGTAAAGTGGCAGGGCGCTGTGCCTCACTTGGTCGCCTCCGAGATCAACAAAGATCCCGAAGTGTGCGACCCGTTGGGGCAGAAGCACCGTGATCTAGAGCGCTTGTTGGTCGCACCCAGCGGTGGCGTGGCGAATACCGTCGTATTCCTTAGGAACATCAGCCGCGGAAAGGAGATGGATCTGCCCGTCGCGCGGCGATCTCTCAATCAGAAAAGCTGCCGCTATGAACCCCACATCCTGCTCGTCCCAGTGCAAGCCACTTTGACGGTAAAGAGCAGCGACCCCCTGCTGCACACCGTGCATATGTCCGGCAGCGCCGATTACAACCTGCCCTTCACCGCGAAGGGCCAGGAAATCACCCGTACCATGACGCGCGAAGGTGCCGTTAGCCTGCGCTGCAATGCCGGACATGTCTGGATGAATGGCGAAATGATCGTGGCGAAGAATCCTTACTACGCAGTGACCGATGAAGATGGGAACTTCGAACTCACACAGGTCCCACCTGGTCAATATGAAATTGTGGCCTGGCACGAGGGATGGAGAGTAGTCGGCGAAAGTCCAGTTTATGATCTGGCGACCCAGGTTCGTGTGAAGCGCCCTGTCTTCTCCGATCCCATAATGTGGAGCAAGCCGGTTACAGTCTCTACGCGCGACTCCGTGGAAGTGAACTTTACCCTCGGCGAGCGCACGCCGCAGATGGCTCAAGGCCACTGACCTTGAGGAGTTGCACAACTTTCCTGTAGAGACGCGGCGAGTCGCGTCTCCGCCGACTGCTAAGCGTCATCGTCCGCCCTCCCCCCTCCCCCAGCCCATCAATCCACCCGGTACAATAGAAGCAGGATGATGCGACGCGTCTATCTCGACAACAACGCCACGACTCCGGTGCTCCCACAGGTATTGGAGGCGATGCTGCCTTACTACGGTGAGCACTTTGGAAACGCGTCTTCCATTCATCATCATGGGCAGGAAACGCGGGGCGCCGTTGAGCGCGCACGCGAATCCGTAGCCGCGCTACTCGGCTGTCGCGCCTCGGAGATCGTTTTCACCAGCGGCGGCACAGAGGCTGACAACCTTGCGATATTTGGCGTGACCGAGGCTGGCGACCACGTAATTACTTCAACGATCGAACATCGAGCCGTTCTTAACGCCTGCAAGTATGTCGCGACCAAGGGTTGC
>Ga0137395_10001520_pt1 | contig 10797 bp, 6 predicted proteins | sample czobulk216metaG_FD_108283 | JGI IMG/M metagenome (GOLD analysis project Ga0137395, IMG submission 108283) | Vadose zone soil microbial communities from Angelo Coast Range Reserve, California, USA - czobulk2.16 metaG | ecosystem: Environmental > Terrestrial > Soil > Vadose zone | place: USA...
ACAGTTCAAGTTCAAAAGCGGTTTTAGCTCACGGAGAAGGGCCGGCATCCCTCCCGCCGCATGAAAATCCTCCATGTAATACTGGCCGACCGGCTTTAAGTTAACCAGCACAGGAGTGGATGCACTGAGGGCGTTCAAATCACGCAGGCTTATATCGATGCCCACCCGCCCGGCAATGGCCGCGAGGTGAATGACGCCATTGGTCGAACCTCCAATGGCGATGAGAGCGCGGATGGCATTTTCAATCGATTCCCGGGTGACGATTTGCGTGGGAAGTGTTCCAGATTCGGCTAGACGCACAGCTTGCATACCCGTGGCCTCGCCATGCCTAAGGCGATCCGCATGAACCGCCGGAGCCGCTGCGCTCCCCGGCAGACTCAACCCGAGCGTCTCGGCAAGGCATGCCATCGTGCTCGCCGTCCCCATAACTGCGCAGGTGCCGGCGGTGACTGCCAAGTTGTCTTCAACCTCCGCGATTTCTGCGTCGCTTGTTTCAGCTGCACGATAGCGCGCCCAATATTTCCGGCAATCGGTGCAGGCACCCAGGCGCTCGGCATGATAACGCCCTGTCATCATGGGCCCGGCGACGAGCTGAATGGCTGGGAGTCCCGCTGAGAGGGCGCCCATGATCTGGGCGGGTACAGTCTTATCGCAGCCCCCGATCAGTACGACAGCGCTCATGGGTTGCGCCCGAATCATCTCCTCGACATCCATCGACATTAAGTTTCGGAACATCATGCTGGTCGGATGGAGGAAAACTTCGCCCAGGGAAATGGTTGGAAATTCCATGGGCAATCCGCCGCCCGCGATGATGCCGCGTTTTACGGCTTCCACAAGTTGCGGAGTCAAGCGGTGGCAATTATTGAATCCGCTGGCGGAGGTAGCTATCCCGATGATGGGTCGGCGAAGCATCGCGGCGGAGTAACCCATCGACTTGGCAAAAGATCGGCGCAGGTAACTGGCAAAATCCGGATCCCCGTAGCCAGTGAGTCCTTTATCCAGATCATATTTCGTCTTCATGGGATGTCCTAACCTCACGTGCCAGACGACCGGATTCCCTCATTGCTGCACACCAAAGCACTGCGCGAAGGTTGGCAGAGGGTGCTGACCGGAGATGCTCCCAGTTCTACGGAGCGCTCCCACTACTGGCGAATCCTTGATAGCGATGCCAAGGCGAGACTGTCAAGGCTTCTGATCTGAAGATTTTGTAAGAAAATGTTCAGCCGGTCAGCCTGGTTGTTAGATTAACATTACGCTGCCCGTTCGAATTCATTGGGAAATACAAATCCAACCGAGCCGCCAAAGAAAACGGAACGTTCTGCGCCCATGAGCCGCACAGTTCTCGCCACAGCCACCTTTTTTGATAAGGGAGCTATTGCCTTTTTGAAAGCCCACAACTGCAATGTTGTTCTCTCCGGACTTTCTCCGGGCACCCCAGACACCTCACTGAGTAAGGAGCGCGTATTTGAACTGCTTCGCGATGTCGATGCCTGGATCGTGGCGACAGCTCCGGTCACGCGTGAGATGCTTGCGAGCTTTCCGAAGCTTAGGGTCATCGCTAAACGCGGGGTTGGCTACGACCAGATCGATGTAGCGGCAGCCAAGGAGCTCGGCCGCGTTGTGACCTTCGCCCCAGGAGGCAACGGGCCCTCGGTGGGTGATCACACCATCGCATTAATGCTGGCGGTGGCAAAACGTCTGTGTGAATTTAGGGAGCTCATGCGAGCGGGCAACTGGTCGGTCGAACCCGTCACCGAGTTGTACCGGAAAACAGTAGGGCTGGTCGGCCTGGGGCGCATCGGACGCGGTGTCGCCCAAAGATTGAAAGGGTTTGAAACCACAATCTTGGCCTTCGACGAGAAGCCTGATCAAGACTACGCCAACGCTAACGGCGTTCGTTTCGTCGATCTTCCGTATTTACTGCAGGAAAGTGATTACGTCAGTCTCCATCTCCCTCTGACACCATCTTCGCGGAATTTGATAGACGAGGCGGCGCTCGCTTCGATGAAGGAGACGGCAATTTTGGTGAATACGGCTCGCGGGGGCCTGGTGGATGAGGCCGCCTTGCTGCGGGCTTTGCGTAAAGGAAAAATTGCCGGCGCTGGTCTCGACGTGCTCCTCGCTGAACAAGAACCTGCCTGGCGTTCTGTCGCCGAGGAACTGATGTCCCTGCCGAACGTGGTTGTAACGCCGCATGTAGCCGGCGCTAGCTGGGAAGGATTGGCGCGCGGCAACCTGCTTGCCGCTCAAGGCATCGTCGCGGTCTTCGATGGTGGAATGCCCGCCGCCGAGTGCCTTGTGGTGGACGGCAGGCCGGGCATCGAATAAACGGTTTCGAAGCGCCCCTCACCAGATTAGTTTTAATGCCAACTGGATTTGTCTTGAAGTAGTCACCGTCGAAGTTATCGCGCCGGCGCCGGAAATCGCCGCTCCTGTGCTGTCGAAAACAGCATTGTTATCGACGGGCGGCGAGAAATTCGGGTGGTTAAAGATATTAAAAACCTCAACCCGGAATTGTGCGTGGAAGGTTTCCGATACTTTCTTGAAGCTCATATTCTTGAACAGAGACAGATCGAAATTGATCAGTCCCGGTCCGGTCAACTGATTGCGGCCAGAGTTTCCCAGGAGATTCGCGCAGGAGGATTGCGTTTGATCGGCGGGGTAAGGCTGGCACACACCTGCTGGCAGGCCTGGTGGCTGTGGCGGCAGTCCGAAACACTCAAGCTTTACGTAATTGACCGGATTCCCTGGATTGACGGGATTTCCGCAACCGGGGCCGTTGATACGGCTTGGGCGAGCAAACGGATCGGTGTTAGCCAACTGCAACGGATCTCCGCTGATGATCACGCTGAAGGGAACTCCGCTGCTGGCTTCGAATATGCCACCCAATTGCCATCCGTTTAACGCCCACTGCGCGGCTGCAAAGTGTGATTTGGGGCCCGGAATTTCCCATTCAAGATTGGTAACCAGGTTCTTGCCCACGTTGAAGTCCGAGGGGCCGCGGTTCAACTTCGTACTGAAGAAGGGCAAGCTTGACACCGAATTGTGAAAGTTATCACCGATGGAGCCAGCCGAGCTGGTGTCAATGCTTCTGCTCCAAGTGAAAGAGGCTTGCGCCTGAAGACCATGACTCATACTCTTTTTTACTTGAGCTTCTAGCGCGTGAAAACTTGAACTCGCTACCCACAGCAAACCCTCGATTTGGCCAAACGTGCTGTTGACGGGGTTCCCAAAGGTGGCGGGGGACCAGATATATCCTTGCGGAATTGTGAAGTCCGGAAGTGGAATGTTCATGTCCTCGATACGAAATGGCTGGTGTACGCCGCGCGAGCCGCTGTAGCCTACCATCACCGCGACACTTTCAGAGATTTGCCGCTGCACATTCAAATTCCATTCCATCACGTAATTCCGCGAGGGGTTTTGTTGAATATAATTGACGCGCAGCGACTTGGGGTCGCTGGCGCTGATTTTGGTTTTGAAAGCATTGGGGAAGTCTCCCTGAGCTAGACCGCCAGCCGTACCCAACAGGTAGAACGGAGCGGCAAACAGTGTCAAATTTTGCGTCTCATAGGGAAGTGGAAGGACGTCAAACATGCCGAAGCCACCGCGCAACGCGGTGGTCCCGGTCTTGAACGGGTCCCAGGAAAATCCGATTCGGGGTTCGAAGTTATGTAGGGTGGGATTTGAGAAATACGGATCCCCGGTATGCAATGTTGAGTCGGTTAAAGTGCGCAGCGACGCGATCCTCCCTTGTATCTCTGTCGGCACCGTTGCCATTTCGTAGCGCAATCCCAAATTCACTGTGAGGTTGGGAAATAACCGCAGGTCGTCCGCCAGATATGTTCCGAAAATTGTCTGGCGCATATTTCGCGGAACGCCAGTCTCGCCAAGATTGGCGGCGAAGGTCGTGGGGATGTTCTGTAAGAAACTCGGTAGGGAGTCGAAAGTGTAAACTCCATTCGGCGAATCGGCGGCGTGCATGTTTTCCTGAATTCGTTCCACCGCAACGCCAAACTTAATGGAATGCTTCCCCCTGGTGACGAACGCGTCGTCGTAACCCTGAAACGAGTTCCAATAAAAATTGTAATTGGAAATCGCTCCCAGACCGCCACTGAAGTTCGTCAGACCTCCGACATCAATTTCTCCAACCGGACGGCCCGGCGCAGCGAACCCGAGGGAAGGCTCAGTAGCCAGAGGGCTAAGAGCTTTGAGAGTCTGTCCGACCAAACCTACGACACGGCTGTAGCCTATGCGCGCTGAATTGACCACTTGTGGGGTGAAAATGTGGCTTTCTTCGAGCGTCATCAACTGACGCCGCGTGGTGTAACCTGTCGCCTTTATGCCTAGCTCGTCGGGCTGAGAGATGGTTGCCGTGTCGCGCATATAGGTGCCATCCAGGGCGTCGCTTGAAGAAAACTTATGGTCCACGCGAGCTGTGAAGTAGTTTTCAGGCGTGACCTGTTGACCGGGAAACTTGAAGATCCCCAGATCACATATTCCGTTGGCACAGGAATCAGGTACTACGCCGCTATTCGGAGGAGCCCAAATCGGGAGATACGGCACGATTGCCGGATCTACGGGGACGTCGCCAGCCGCAAGGTGTCCAATTCGCGCAGTCGCTGTAGGCACAAAGTTCACTTGCGTGATGCCCAGCGACTGACGCAAGCCCTCGTAGTTGCCAAAAATGAAGGTGCGGTCCTTTACAATCGGCCCTCCAGCGGTTACGCCGAATTGATTGCGCTTGAAGGGGGGCCTTTTTGTATCAAAGAAGTTACTAGCATCCAAGGCGCTGTTCCGCAGGAATTCATAGACGCTTCCGTGGAATTCATTGGTGCCCGAGCGGGTAATGGCGTTGATCACGCCGCCTGAAGATCGTCCGTACTCCGCAGGATAAGTACTGCTTAGAACGGAAAACTCTGAGACGGCATCGGATCCTAAATCGGCGCCGAGGACGCTGCCGGGGGCGGAATTTGAGTAATCATTGATGCTGGTGCCGTCGAGGCGGTAATTATTTTGCGCCGGACGGCCTCCATTGACTGTCATTTGTGTGCCGAAACCCCTTTGTCCCCGGTCGCCCGCGCCCACAGCAGGCTGGGTTCGAATACTGGTGATGCCCGGCTCCAGCGTCGCCAACTGAGTCCAGTCGCGGCCATTCAAAGGAAGCTCGCGGATCGTTGTGCCGTTCACCACTCCGCTTATCTCTGAACTTGCCAGTTCCACTTCCGGCACTTCGGTCTGCACCTTCACCACTTCGTTGACTCTGCCAATACGCATGGCAACGTTCACGACGCGTTGCGCGCCGACCGTGAGAATCAATTCCGTTTCGGCAGTTGCAAATCCCGCACGCGTTGCCGTGACACGATAGTTCCCGGGCAACAGGTTCAGGGCCGTATAGAATCCATCAGCATTCGAGATCAAACTCGTCACGATCTGCGTCGACAGGTTTACGATTTCCAGCTTGACGTTAGGAACAACTGCACCTTTCGGGTCGGTGATGGTTCCCTCGATTGTGCCGCCCACAACCTGCGCATATGCGCTGAGGGATAGATCCAGTGCGAGGAATAAAAGGAGAACGGTTTGAACTGCCGCGAGATGGCACGTGGATGTCCTGGAACTGTACATTGCCCCCCCTCATTCCATTGAGATTTGCGCTCGAATATGCAGTCTCGGCGGAAACCGCGTTATGCCGCTGAGAAGTAACGCTGGTTTTATGCGCCTTGCACCGCACACTCGTCAAGGCGTTTTCACCTGAATATTTATTAAGAAAAAATTAAGTCCATCCCTGGCATGGTTGCGATATGATTTCGAACTTACTGGCACTGACTCCTTTTTGGGATAACCGGCCTGGTCATCCAAATCTTCTGTCATTACATTTTGGCTGCGGACAGAGTGGTGGAAGGCGAGTCCTGAATCCGTCAAGCGCCAAATCAGAGTGTGGCCATAAATTCAGTAATGGAGGGGTAAGGTGAATAGAGTTAAAAGTTTGTTCCTCGCCGGGTTGCTCGTAGGATTGCCGATGGCTGCCCAGACTCAGCCAAAGGAGTCCATGAAGGCGTCCTCGAAGGCGCCTGTGAAGCTTTTGCAGACCATTCCGTTGCCCGATCTGAAGGACGGCGATTTCGACCACTTTGCTGTCGATCTCGAAGGCAACAGGCTTTTCGCGACCGCAGAAGAGAACTTTAAAGTGGAGGTCTTCGATACCAAAACCAACAAATTGATTCACACCATTGATGGCCTCAAAGCTCCCCATTCAATGCTCTTTCGAGGCGATTTGAAGAAGCTTTTCGTGGTCGACAGCGATTTGGGTGAGGTCAGGATGTATGACACCACTTCGTACGAGCCTGCGGGAACGATCAAAGTGCGCGACGGTGCGGACTCCAGTGGTTACGATGCTTCAACCAAGTACCTGTATGTCGTTACTGGCGGAAAGGACGCAAAACTCCCCAACGCTTACCTGGAGATCATCGACACCACAGAAGCAAAAAAGGTTGGCGAGATCAAAATGGATTCCGACGATGTCGAAGCGATGGCCTTCGACCCCTCAAGCCCTCGGTTGTTCATCGACATTCGCGGCAACAGCACCGTAGAAGTTATCGACCGGGAAAAGCGAGAGGTTACTGCGACCTGGCCGGTTCCGGGAGCAAAAGGCCTCACCACGATCTCGTTCGATTCGGCGAATCATCGCTTGTACATTGGGGCTCGTCAACCGGCGAAACTGCATGTCATGGATTCGGATTCGGGAAAACTGGTAACCAGCGTAACTGCTCCCGCTATGGTGGATGATGCGTGTTTCAGCGCCGCTCAAAAGCGCATTTATTTTGCCGGCTCTGAATTCACCGATGTGTTCGAAATAAAGGATGCCGACCAAGTGGAGCGCATCGGACACATCCCCACGGCATTTCGCGCGAAAACCGCCATCCTGGTACCGGAGCTTAACCGTTTCTATGTGGCAGTTCCGCATCATGGAGCCAAGACTGCTGCGATCCGCGTTTATGAAACCGTCCTGTAATTTTCCATTGCAACCGGAAGAAGGCGGCACATTTGTGCCGCCTTCTTCCATTCAGCGCTAGTCTTCGAGCGCCTGCGCGTAGTGCGGGCTCGGGAGGTCTGAAGTGGCCCATATCGCTTCCGTGTCGGTGTGTAACGCATGCGTGCCCCTCGACCGGATAACTTCATTCGCGACCCGCACGGTGAAGGTTCGCTACTACTGCCTGGTTAAGATTCGCTCCTCTGACGGCGTCGAAGGTCTGGGCTACTGCTATGCCGGCAATTCCGCGGGAAACATTGTCCGCACCGCTGTGCAAGAGCTTTTGGCGCCCATGCTGATTGGCGAAGATTCTACCCGCGTAGAAGGGTTGTGGGAAGAGATGTATCGCGAGGCCTTGCTGCAGGGCCGAACGGGCAGTGTTATGCGCGCTTTAAGCGCGTTGGACATCGCATTGTGGGACCTGAACGCCCGCGCGGCCGGGATGCCTTTATTCGCTTATCTGGGATGCTGGACTCGAGAGCGCGTCCCGGCCTACGCCAGCGGCGGCTACTATCTCGACGGAAAGACTCCGCAGCATCTTGCGGAGGAACTTGCCTCGTATGTGCAACAGGGGTTTCGCGCGGTCAAGATGAAGGTCGGTCGATTGACGCCGGATGAAGAGGAAGTTCGAATTCGTGCCGCACGCGATGCTATCGGACCAAGCGTACACCTAATGCTCGATGCCAATAATGCCTGGTCCGATCTCGCCACCGCGCTGCTCTACTGCGAACGTTATCAAAAATATTCTCCGTATTGGATCGAGGAGCCCTTTAGTCCGGACGATCTGGACAATCACGCCAGACTCTCGGCGAGATGTACGATCAACGTGGCTACCGGCGAAATCGAGGCGGGACGCTGGCGCTTTAAAGAAATTCTCGATAAAGGCGCCGCCGTGATTTTGCAGGCTGACGCTGCCGTCTGCGGAGGCATTTCTGAATGGCGCCGCATTGCCCAGACCGCAGCAAGTTACGGTGTGACCATGTGTCCTCACTGGCTGCACGAATTGCACGCGCATCTGGTGGCATCCGTCCCCAATGCCCGCTACGTTGAATATTTCCCTGATGACAAAGTGCTCAATTTTCGTAAGCTGCTGAATCGCCAACTCGAAGCCAAAGAAGGTCAACTGCTGCTTCCGCAAACGCCCGGCCTCGGTTTCGAATTTGACGAGAGCGCGATCTCAAAGTTTGGCGTGGACAGCCCGCAGCCGTGGGCCATTGTGCAGTGACCTTGCGCGCTGGAGGAGAAGCGATGTCTCGTAACCCTGAGGGCAAAGGTGTTTATGTCATTGCCCCCACTCCATTCCACGAGGACGGGCGAGTGGACGAGGCCTCCACGGATCGGATGACTGATTTCTTCGTCCAGTGTGGCGTGACCGGAATCACCGTTCTGGGACAAATGGGCGAAGCGCCAAAGTTGGAGCATCAGGAGGCGCTGGCCCTCGCTTGCCGCGTGATTCGTCGTGCGCCTGTGCCGGTGATTATCGGCGTCTCCTCGGCCGGCTTCGCCGCGATGCGCACCTTGTCGCGAGCGGTCATTGATGCCGGCGCTGCTGCGGTTATGATTGCGCCTCCTTCCTCTCTTAAGACAGATGACCAAATCGCTACTTATTACCGGCAGGCAGCAGAAGCGATTGGCGAAGACGTGCCCTTCGTCGTACAGGATTTTCCTCTAACGTTTAACGTAGTAATGGCTCCGTCAGTCATTCGCCGCATTGTTTCAGAGAATGCCTCGTGCACCATGCTCAAGCATGAAGATTGGCCCGGCCTGGAAAAAATATCGACCCTGCGTTCCTACCAGCGCGAGGGTTCCATGCGACGCATCTCCATTTTCTGTGGCAATGGCGGTATATTTCTGGACTTCGAAGTGGAACGCGGAGCCGACGGCGCAATGACCGGTTACTGCTTCCCTGACATGTTGGTGGACCTTGTCCGACATGCCGCGGCTGGACGGCGCGACGCTGCTCACGACCTTTTTGATGCGCACCTTCCTCTGATCCGCTACGAGCAGCAACCGAGTATCGGCCTCGCGGTCCGCAAATATGTGCTGATGAACCGCGGCATTCTTGCTTCGGACGCGCAACGGCGCCCGGCGGCGACCCTGTCGAAGACCGCCCGAGAAGAGATTGACTACCTTGTGCGCCGGCTCGCGCAACACGACGAGCGCGCTCGGGTGAAAACCCTTCAAGATGTGAAATAAAGTTCTCGATGTTTTGTCAAACGGGTTGCTCATTCTTGATTAGGTGCGACGGGCGCGCGATGGCTCGATCGCGCAATCAAACCGTGCAGAGATGGAAAGGAGTCACACATGGAATTGGGAATTCGGGGGCGCACCGCACTGGTTCTGGGTGCTGGAGGAGGACTGGGCGGCGCAATCGCAAACACTCTGGCCGGCGAGGGCGCAAAGATAGCAGTGGCCGACATTGACGGCACGGCAGTCAAACGCTCGGTGGACAAGATTGAGGGCAATGGCGGCGAAGCTCTTGGCTTGGTGTGGGACCTTTCCGATCTCACCGTCATTGACAAAAACGTCAGCGCAATTGAGGGCGGCTTCGGTCCGGTCGATGTGCTGGTCAATATCACCGGTGGGCCACCGCCGACACCCGCCGCCGGCCAGGATCCGAAACTTTGGAGCAAACACTTCGCGGCGATGGTGCTTTCCGTCATCGCGATAACCGATCGCGTGTTGCCCAACATGAAAGCCCGCGCGTGGGGGAGAATTATTACCAGCACCTCTTCGGGCGTGGTCGCACCGATAGCCAATCTCGGCCTTTCCAACTCTCTCCGCCTTTCGCTCGTCGGCTGGTCCAAGACGCTGGCGCGCGAAGTGGCAGGGGACGGGATCACGGCGAACATCATCCTGCCCGGACGCATCGCAACCGAGCGCATCCGTTTTCTGGACGAGGCCAAGGCCAAACGCGAGGAACGTCCGGTGGATGCCGTCACGGCTGAAAGCACGGGTTCGATTCCTGTGGGCCGCTATGGTAAGCCTGAAGAGTACGCCGATGCGGTGGCATTTCTCGCCAGCGATCGTGCCTCGTATATCACCGGATCGGTCATTCGTGTTGATGGTGGGTTGATCGCGAGCATTTGAAGGAGGTCTATGGCATCCGATCAGGATTTTGTGCGTGCCCTTTCTGCTGTGTCCACTGCAACCATTACTACTATCCTGCTCAAAAAAGGTCTGCGCAACGTTTGGTTGCGTGGTTGCCGCCCCTTGCGTTCTGGCCTGCCCCGGGTGGTGGGAGCTGCCTTCACCCTGCGCTTCATTCCCATGCGTGAGGACCTCGCAACCCCAGAATCCTGGTCATCACCGCGATCCACCAGGGCTGCGATCGAAGCGATGCCGGAAGGTTGTGTTGCCGTGGTCGATGCGATGGGAATTACCGATGCGGGCATTTACGGCGACATTCTGTGCGCCCGCATGAAAAAGCGAGGTGTTGCGGCACTGGTTACAGATGGATCTGTGCGCGACGTTGCCGGGGTGCTGTCCACTGGCTTGCCGGTGTGGTGTCGAGGCGCCGCCGCGCCACCTTCTGTGGCGAGCCTCACGTTCGCTAACTGGCAGGAGCCGATCGGTTGCGGAGGCGTGGCAGTGTTTCACCAGGACATCATGGTGCTCGATGACGATGGTGCCACACTGATTCCTGCGGCGATGCTAGATGAAGTTCTGGCGGCTGCGCCCGAACAGGAACGTTTTGAAGCCTGGATCATGCAGGAGGTGGAAAATGGTGTCGCCCTGCCAGGTCTTTATCCCGCCAACGCCGAAACCAA
>Ga0137395_10001524_pt1 | contig 10794 bp, 7 predicted proteins | sample czobulk216metaG_FD_108283 | JGI IMG/M metagenome (GOLD analysis project Ga0137395, IMG submission 108283) | Vadose zone soil microbial communities from Angelo Coast Range Reserve, California, USA - czobulk2.16 metaG | ecosystem: Environmental > Terrestrial > Soil > Vadose zone | place: USA...
GACCTGAATCAGACGCTTGCGACGTTGCAGTTCTACCGGGGAATTTCCATGGCCGCCGGCAATCCCAATTTGACCCTTGGTGGCACCCAGGACAACGGGGACGAGCTATATACCGGCACCACGACCTGGACAGGGGCAGTCACCGGCGATGGTTTCGCCACTGCCATAAATCCTTTTGACTCATCGATTATGTACTGCACCACGCAGGGTTCGAGCATCTTCAAATCCACGAATGGCGGCGCGACCTTCAGCTTCATTAGTCCCTTCAACGGTGGACGCTTCGATTCTCTGCTGGCTATGGATCCCTCCGCACCCCAGCACCTCTACACTGACCCGGGCACTAGTGTTGTCTTTCAGAGCAACGATGCGGGCTCCACTTGGACGCAGATTTCTCCCGGGCAGAGCCATATTTCCAATATCACTGTAGCGCCTTCCGACTCCAACACTGTCTACGTAGCCACTCAAAACGGAGTTGTCGTGTCGCGAAACGCGCTGGCCGGCACGGGGTCAACGTGGACCCGATTCAATGCTCCGGACAATAACGGCGCGTCTGAGGCGATAGCAGATCCCCACGACCCCACCATCGCTTATGCCGTGCGCACCTTGCTCATCGGACCTCGCGTGTTCAAGATCACCGGCGCCGGCGCAACCTGGACCGATATCAGCGGCAATCTTCCCCTGATCGGCGTTAGTGACATAGCGGTAGATCCTGATCAGGCCAACACTCTTTTCATCGCCACAGATATCGGAGTTTTTTCTACCACTGACGGAGGCACAACCTGGAATACTTTGGTTCAAGGCCTGCCTCGGTCAGCTGTAACCTCGCTGGTACTGGACGCATCGACTCGTGTACTGCGCGCCGCAACCCACGGCCGCAGCATGTGGGACCTGCAACTGCCTCCCGGTCCCGGCACGGGCACGGGTACGCTTAGCGGCACAGTGGTTAACATCTCCGACAATGCGCCGATTTCCGGCGCTACTGTTAGTTTCAGCGGCGGGTCGACCACGACCAACGCGAGCGGTTTTTATCAGTTCACCGGTGTTGCCTCCGGCACATACAACGTTACAGCGGTTGCCACCGGTTTCTTTGCCGTAACCGAATCTGCTGCCGTCAGTTCAGGCCAGACAACCGCCTTGAACTTCAGGCTCTCCACCGGCGGAAAAATCGCCGGCACCGTCACGAGCTCCACCGGCGCCGCGATCGCCGGTGCGACGATGCACATCTTTGGCGGCTCTGTGACCCAGAACATTACTCTCACCACTGATTCCAGCGGTGGGTATGCCACCGGCTTTATTTCTACCGGCAATTACACAATCATCGCATCAGCTTCCGGTTTCGCCAGCCAGACCCAGACTGCAACCATCAATCCGGGGCAGACGTTTACGGTTAACTTCAGCCTGAGTTCCAGCGCAGGCCCCGGCACGCTGAGCGGCACTGTTGCCGACATCTCCACCAATGCGCCGCTTTCCGGAGCCAGCGTCAGTTTCAGTGGGGGCACGACCACGACTAATAGCAGCGGCTTTTATCAGTTCACCAATGTAGCTACGGGCACCTATAGCGTCACGGCTGCGCATAGCGGCTATTTTTCTTCCACGCAGTCGGCCACGGTCAGCTCCGGGACAACCACTACATTGAATTTCAAACTGGCAACCGGGGGAAAACTCGCCGGCACCGTGACTAAGTCCGGCGGCGGCGCGGTTGCTGGCGCTACGGTCGCAATCAGCGGGGGCTCTGTCGCCACGAGCGTTACTGTGACCACGAACTCCAGCGGCGCTTATGCTACAAACTTCATTCCTGTTGGGACGTACACGGTTACAGTATCTGCCGCTGGGTTCACGACTCAGAGCAAGACCGCAACCGTAAACACGGGGCAAACCACTACCGTGAACTTTACTCTGAGTTCCAGCGGAGGCACAGGCACGCTGAGCGGCACAGTGGTCAATATTTCCAGCAATGCGCCGATTTCCGGCGCTACCGTCAGTTTCAGCGGCGGTTCGACCACGACCAACAGCAGTGGCTTTTATCAGTTCACCAATGTTGCTCCGGGTACTTATAACGTCACGGCGGCGCACTCCGGGTATTTTTCTGCAACGCAGTCAGCCACGGTTAGCTCCGGTACAACCACGACTTTAAATTTCAAGCTGGCAACCGGAGGAAAACTTGCCGGGACGGTGACTAGGTCCACTGGCGGCGCGATTGCCGGCGCCACGGTCAAGATCAGCGGCGGCTCCGTCCCCACAAGCGTTAGCGCGACCACGAACTCCAGCGGCGCCTATGCTACAAACTTCATTCCTGTTGGCACGTACACGGTTACAGTATCTGCCACGGGGTTCACGACTCAGAGCAAGACCGCGACTGTAAACACGGGTCAAACGACCACGGTGAACTTTGCGCTTCAATGAACTACAAAACCGTGGCCCGAAATGCTCAAGACAAGTCCTCTTGTCAGTCGTTAAAGGGGAATGAAAACGGGAGTTGTGGAAACAGAGCCGTGTTTTACAGCGGTTTGCGGTCGCTGTGAAGCAGGCCATAGGCCTCAGCCTGCGTACGCACGACAAAGAGATTGCGCCGCGACGATTTCGCAAGCTCTTTGAACCGGCTCGTCATCTGAAACAGCGCTTCCGAAGGCGCAACCACAATGTGCATTACCGACTCGCTAAAGAGGCTTGCTTTTGACGCCAGCGCGGCGAGGGTGCTCTCCGAGATGGCCGCTTCGGTTACATCCGTGAAATCCACGATCTCACTGAAATGTGGCCTGAAATCCGGATCGGAAGCAATAGCGTGGCCATGGCCCGCAACTTCGGCATCGGTGAGCTTCCCATAAAACGCGGAGTATACAACTTGGCGGCGCGGGTCGATCTTGAGAACGACAGGCATAAGGGGGTGGTAGATTTTCAGACGGTAGCTTTACTTTATCACTCCATATCGCCAAAAAATGTCTTTTGTGCGATTTTCGAAGTGAGTAACGTGTGCCATTTTGGGAGTGCGTGGCGCTACCAGGCCCGCTTGCAACGAGCATCGGGCTGATACCCGATGCTCCAGAGGTAAACTGCACGGGCTAGCACTCGCCGCAGGCTTTGCCAAACTTTTTACTCGCCTTTGTCGGTGCCTGCGCCCCACATCACTGAACTGCCCCACGGCCCGCTTGCGCCCCACATTACGCTGCTACCCCAGACAGCAGAGAAGCCGGAAGAATTGCTTGCGCCCCACATCACAGAACTGCCCCACAAGGAATCTGCGCCCCACATTACGGAAGAACCACCCGTCGTGCCTGCGCCCCACATCACGGAAGAACCGCCTGTGGTGGAAGCACCCCACATTACGGAACTGCCATTGGTAAACTGCGAACTGCCCCAAACTGCGGGTCCTGACCAGGCTGCGGACGTGCCCCATACTGAAGATTTGTCGCTGGTCAAATAAACGTAGCCGGTATTGGAATCGTAAACCGCTGTCGGGGACATTGCCGTGCCGGTAGCCAGTTCAGTGCTGGCCAGTGCTGCGGCCAGATCGACATAGCCGGCGCCGACGGTGAAAACGTCATACTGAGAGGTATAAGTTGTTCCCGTAGTCGGGTCATAGACGCTGCTGGTTGTCGGGAAGGTCTTGTAAGCTGTCTTCATCAACCTGGCTTTGACCTGATCAGGGGTCATCGTCGGCCGGGCCTGCAGGAGGTCGGCAACAACGCCGCTCACCACGCCGGTAGCCATGCTGGTGCCGCTCAGGGTGAAGTAAGAACTTGAGGGCGATGACGATCCGCCATAAACATAGTAGTTGTACGGAACCTGGTTCCCAGGTTCAGCCTTGTAGAGCGTGGTGTTGGTGGTCTCGGTAGAGATCAGCAGATTGCCGGGCGCGACCACGTCCGGCTTAACCACGTGATCGGCAACCGTCGGTCCTTTGGAGCTATAGCTGGCGATCAGATCGTCAGTTCGGTCCGGCGTTCCCATCGGCTTCATGGAGCCCACGGTGAGCACGTACGGATCATTTCCAGGAGAAGACACGGTTGCGTATCCGCTGGTGGGCAGAAAGCGGCCGCTGTTGCCGGCGGCAACCACCACCACAATGCCGCTCTTCCATGCTTTTTCAACCGCCTGGCAAAGCGGGTCCTGCTTGTAGCTTTCAAACACCCCACGTCCCAGAGACAGATTGATGACCCTGATGTTGTATTGGGACTTCAGGCTGACTGCCTTGTTGATGGCCGCAATCACGGTGCTGTCGGTGGCAGTCCCGTTGGCATCCAGCACGCGCAAGTTCACGATGTTGGCGTTGGGAGCAATGCCTTTGAACGAATGAGAGAAGATGAATCCAGTGGAATTAAAGCCGTTGCCGGCAATGAGCCCGGCGATGTGCGTGCCGTGGCCGTAGGCGTCAGAGGCGCTGGAATTTCCTGGAATGAAGCTCTGGTTGTAAACGACGCGAGACATCGGGAAGAACGAAGTTGTATAGAGATCCGGATGCGAGTTCACGCCGCTATCAATCAAAGCCACGCCAATGCCGGCGCCGGTGTAATTTGATTTCCACGCTACCTGCGCATTGACCGCCGCCGCTGCATTGCTGAGAAAAGGAGTGAGCGTCCGGTCCTTGCTGATATAAGCGACGTTCGACTGATTGGAGAGCGAAACGATCCCGTTGTGGTCGACCAGCGCCACTACGCCATTGATCAGCGGAAGCTGACCCAGAATGGTGCCGCCAACTTTGAGAACGTCATTGAGGACGCAACCCACCAGGCCAAGAATGCCGCTGCAACTCACCTGCGTGCCCGGCACATACTGAATCACCACCTGGACCTGGCCCGTGGACGTGGAGTCTTGGAGGTCGGGCGAGATCTTGGAATTGTCCGCCAGCAACGCGACCGGCATGATGAAGAGCAACGTGAGAGCAATCAGACGCAGTTTTGACACGGGAGCACCCCAATACAAAAGTAATGTTTCTTAGTCGCCCCTAATATTGCACGTCGGTAACCATTACCTGCGTAACGGGTGTTGGGCCAACCGATTGAAAATACGCAGGTTACGGAAGTGAAATTCCACGGCGATCCGGGCCGGGAGTGACAGGTCTGTCACAGTCTGCGACACATCTGCTCGCGCCCGGATGTCACATTACTAAAGTGCTCTTGAAGGCTGCACTGTTGCGCGACACAATGCTATGACATTTGTGTCTCAGTCATAGAGCCCAAAAAGTGACAACGTTGACGGTATGAGTTGAACATGTCAGGCGTCCCAATCCGCGCTCGTCCCTTTGTGCTGCTGGTGTGCGCCATGGGAATCTTTTGCGTGGCTTCCGGCATGGTTCCGTGGCGAAGCAGCCATGGTCTTCTCTTTCCTTCCTATCTGGTGCTGACTGCGCTGGCCTCGGCATTGAAGACCGTCATGCCCGGACTGGAAGGCACAGTATCAGTGAACTTTGTCTTCTTTCTGGTGGGCGTCTGCAACATGACGCTTTCAGAAACCCTGGGCCTGGCCTTGATCGCCACGTTAGTGCAGTGTTTCTGGAGAACGCAAAAGCGGCTGCACTTCGTCCATTTCGCTTTCAATCTTTCCCAGGTCGCGGTTGCGATTACGGCCGCGTACTGGACGTACGGTCTTTTATTCCGTCATGTGTTTCATGGGCGCGCGCCCATTCCTTTGCTGGTTGCGACCATCGTATATTTCTTCCTGAACACGATTCCGGTGGCCACGATTATTGCGCTGGCGGAAAACACCGGCATCGCCAAGAAATGGACCGGCGGATATGGCTGGACCTTTCCTTATTATCTGATCGGCGCGGCGATTGCCGGGTTGATCCAGTTTGTGACGCAGATGGCGGGCTGGGAAATGTCAGTCCTGGTATTGCCCGCGGTGTTTGTCATTTATCGCTCTTATCGCATACATCTGGGCCGGTGGGAGGACCAGAAGCGCCATCTGGAAGACATGGCCGCTCTTAACATGCGGACCATTGAAACCCTGGCGCTGGCGATTGAAGCCAAAGACCACACCACCGGCGACCATCTGCAGCGTGTTCGCGTCTACGCGCTGGAGCTGGGAAAAGATCTGGGGCTGTCACCGCTGGAGATGGAAGCCCTGCGGGCGGCTTCAGTGCTGCACGATATCGGCAAGCTGGCCGTGCCGGAGCACATTATCTCCAAGCCGGGCAAGCTGACGCCGGAAGAATTCGAAAAGATGAAAGTGCATCCCATTGTGGGATCGGAGATCGTGGAGCAGGTGCGATTCCCGTATCCAGTGGCTCCGATCGTGCGTTCACACCACGAAAAATGGGATGGCAGCGGCTATCCGGATGGCTTGTCCGGCGAGGCAATTCCGATCGGCGCGCGCATTCTCTCGGCAGTCGATTGTCTGGATGCTCTGGCGTCCGATCGCCAGTATCGCCGGGCTTTGCCGTTAGACGAGGCAATGGCGCACGTGGTGAAGGACTCAGGCAAGGCATTCGATCCGAAGATCGTGGCCGCGCTACAGGCGCGCTACGTCGAACTGGAAAAGCTGGCGTGTTCGCAGCAGCCGGAGGAGCGACCGCAACTCTCAATCGATGTGAAAGTGGAACGCGGCGCAGCGCCCGATGCGGGCTTTGCGGCAGGCAGTCTGGCTCCGGTCTTTGCGGATACAAGCAGGCCAACGCCGGTCCGTGCCCTGGCTTCTCTGGGAGACGAAGGCCTTTCGCTGGAGGAGACGCTTTCCACCGCGGCGCTCCGCCTGCGGCATCTGGTTCCTTACGACGCGATTGCCGTGTACATCGCAGTGGGCGACATTCTGACGCCGCGACTTGCGCTGGGCGAGAATGTCCGCCAGCTATCGCGGTTGCGCGTGCGCATGGGAGAAGGCCTGACCGGATGGGTGGCTGAAACCGGAAACGCAATCGTGAATGGCAATCCGACAGTGGAGCCGGGCTTTGTTACCGGCACGCAGCAGCGCGGCATGCTGCGATCAGCGCTGGCCATGCCGTTGCGCGATAACGGCGACGTGGTGGGAGTGCTTGCCCTCTATCATCTGCAAGCCGATGCCTTTACCTCAGAACACCTCCGCGCCGCGGAGCCTGGATGCAACCAGCTTGCCGCGGCCATCCGCGAATGTCTGGACCGCAAGCAGCCAGAACCGGTTCATCAATTTGCCGAGGCCGATGGCGGCAAGGGCAGACCATTTCGCCGGCAGCAGTTGATTCAGGCAAAGTAAATCTTCGCCGCAGATGAGCGCAGACCAGAAGGTCAGGGATTTGTCTTTCCAGTCCCGCTGCGCGGGACTGGGATATGGTTCCATCGGCACGATTTCATCCCTCATCCAAAGGCTTAAAGTCATGCCCTGATACGTGTCCTGGCGTGGATGCGGCGTGGTGGCGCCCGTCGGTTGTTGTGGGGAGAATATCGATCCCACCCTTTCCTTCGCAGCCGCAAAAAGTACGGGTCAAATCCGGGGAACGTTACGGTGAGCTTGTAGGTGCGCGGAGAGAGATGATTAAAATGCAGCATGCCTTCATCATTTGCGGTCGCGGTAATCACTTGCTGAGAACTGTCATCGGCAAGCTCCACCTTGGGCGCGGGCACAGGCTACATCCTGTACGTCAACTACCGTTAAGTCCAGGCCGGTTTTGTTTTCCACGACCTGAGTCTGCGTCTGTGTCCCGGTCTGAGCAGCCAGGGGAACCGCGCTCATCAGGGCGGAAAAAGCTATCCCAGCAACTCGGGAAACCCTCCGCATGACTATCTTCAGCCCCACAGGGCAGTTCTGAGTCAGAATCGTGCCGTCCTTGCGGCGATAGAAACGAACGCACATGCGTCCTTCGCGTCTTGAAACCAGTTCCCGCGCTTCGAGCGCACTCACAGCTGAGAGGTTGTAGACGTGGAGGCTGCATTGACTGCAGTGGCGGACCCTGTCGTTGCCAGCCATCTGGTTCCAGTCTGCGGAACAGGGCGAAGCGATGCAGATACTTTGCAGTACGTCGCTCACCTTCAAAGAACGTAGTAGGGCCGGCAACTTGCACCACAATTCCGCACCCGCGAAGGCAGCAGCGTGTAAGCTGTATGTGACGCCATGGCGCGCGAATCGACCCGCAATCTTCTGCTTATCTATGTGGCCGCCTGGCTGCGTTCGTTCGGCATCGGTTTTCTCGGGGTGGTTCTTGGCGTCTATCTATCGCGTGAGGGCTTCTCCGCTACCGCCATCGGGCTGGTGATTGCGGCGGGCCTGGCCGGCGCAGCTGTCGGCACCGTCTTTATCACCTTCAATGCAGATCGACTGGGGCGCAGGCGCACGCTTGTGGCTGTTTCGCTGCTGAGCGCGCTTGGAGCTGCCGCGCTCATATTTCATCCCGGATTGCCTGCGCTACTCGCCCTGGCCTTCGTGGGCATGATCAACGGCATGGGCACTGATCGAAGCCCCTCGTTCGCGCTGGAGCAGGCGATGATCCCCGGATTGGTCGCCGACGACAAGCGCACCTGGGCTCTCGCCTGGTACAGCGTTGTGCTGGACGCAAGTGGCGCTCTGGGCGCTTTGGCCGCTGGCATTCCGTTGTTGGCGCAGCGCATGTGGGGCGTGCAAGTGGGCGACGCCTACCGCTGGCTTTTTATCGGCTACGCGGCGATCAGCGTTTTGAGTGCCGGGCTTTACCTTCTGCTTTCAGCCGAAGTGGAGGTTCCGCGCATCAGTTTGCCGGGAAAGCCGGGCGCCAAGGTCTCGCAGGAAACGAAGTCCACCCTGACGAAGCTTTCAGCCCTGTTTGCCATTGACGCCTTCGGCGGCGGCTTTCTCACCGACGCGCTGGTCTCGTACTGGTTCTTCCGGCGGTTTGGCATCGCTGAAAACAAGCTGGCGCTGCTGTTTTTCACCGTACACGTGTTGAATGCGCTTTCCCATCTGGGCGCGGCCTGGCTGGCGCGGAGAATCGGGCTGATCAAAACCATGGTGTTCACCCATTTGCCTTCCAGCATGTTCCTGATCGCGGCGGCGTTCATGCCTTCACCGCGATGGGCGGTCTTGCTATTCCTGCTGCGCGAATCGCTGGTGGAGATGGACGTGCCCACGCGGCAGTCGTACGTTGCCGCTGTGGTACGGCCGGAAGAAAGAACCTTCGCGGCGGGTGTGACCAATCTGGTCCGAAACGGCGCCTGGGCAGCGGCTTCCGCCGTTGCCGGAGTATTTATGCAGCAAGTCGCATTTGCCGCGCCGCTCTTGCTGGGCGGCGGATTGAAGATTATTTATGATGGCCTTCTGTGGCGGGCCTTTCGCCACCTGGCGCCGCCGGAAGAGCGAAAAGTTCAGTCGCCGGCTTCAGGAAGATGAGACGAATTCGCCATCGCGCGCAGCAGAAATCGACCAGAGATCAAAGTGCTTGCGCAGGGGCGACTCCTTACGCCTATTATCGGCGAATTGTCATGGACCGGCCTGTGGCACCCCTGGAGAAGCATGCTCTTTGTGATAGCGCTGGACTCATAGTCCAAAGCGTCCTATCTTGATCTAATCATGCGAACCAGGGCGTTGCTCCTGCTCTTTGGACTGGCGACATTACCTTGCCTTCATGCGCAAAATCCCCCATCCACTGAGGCGGTTTTCCGCTTGGACGTACGCGAGGTCATACTAGACGCTCAAGTGCTCAATAAGAAAACGCGCCAGGCTGTCACGGAACTCAAGCCAGCAGATTTTCAAGTTTATGAGGACAACGTGCCTCAGCGGTTGACGGTGTTCAGCCGGGACAAGTTCCCGCTTTCGGTGGTGATCCTGTTTGATCTCACCGATAGCGTGCGGCCGGTGCTCAAATCGCTGGCAGAAGGCGCCCTGGAAGCTTTGCAGCACCTGAAGCCGGAAGACGAAGTGACCGTGATGGTCTATGCGGCGTCAACACAAGTACTGCAGGAAGCGACTACCGACCGGGTGCTGGCGGCAGCGGCAATCGAGAAAGCCAGCCGCATGGAGAGCGATGAAGCAGCCTTCTTTAATGAAGGCATTTTTCGGGCGTCGGAACAGTTGACGAAGTCCGGAAATCGGCTGGGGCGGCGGGTGATTATCTGGCTTACCGATGATGTGCCGAACATACCTTCAGAAAATGAAATCCCTTTGCGCTACCGGAGAAGCCTGAAAGGCGAAATGCCGCATTCGCAGAAGGAAGCTCTGCTGGAACTCTTGCGCACCAGTACAGTCGTGTGCTCGCTGGTGAAACAAAGCGATGAGTCCGTGGCGGGAGAGCAGCGGCTTATGGCGCACCCGGCGGCACGCATGCTCCATCCGCCGGGCGAGGTCTACAAATACGCCGCGGCCACCGGCGGACAAGTTATCGAATTCAAGAAGAAGGAATTAAAAGACAAGCTGGCCGCCCTGATTGACGATCTGCGGATGCGCTACAGCCTGGGCTACCATCCCTCGGCGCAGAAACCAAAAGGAAGGTTCTGCACCATCAAGGTGAAGCTGGCACCAGAGGTCAAAAAATCGCTGGGGGACGTTGTGGTGGAGGCCAGACAGGGATATTACAGATAGATCGCCGTGATCGCGCGTGATCGGGTGATCGGCGCAGCGGTTGACTGGTTTGGGTGGGCCATTTGTGCTGCTACTCTAGCCGGCCAACGGACGCGGCAAGGCGGCCAATGGCGTTTCATGGCCTCGGATCAGGATGACGTAGTCCTTCTTAATCAATGGTTTGCGCGGTGCATTGCCGGGTAACCGCAAGCAGGTATTTACGTGCATTTTCAGGTAATGTTGTGATACCTTAGACTTGCGTTAGAAATTGAACTGTTGAATCTTCTGCAAGAGCCTCTGCTACCTGCCGAAAATCGATAAGTCTTTCCAGCGTCAAAAAAATCAATACATTAGGAAAAA
>Ga0137395_10001525_pt1 | contig 10793 bp, 9 predicted proteins | sample czobulk216metaG_FD_108283 | JGI IMG/M metagenome (GOLD analysis project Ga0137395, IMG submission 108283) | Vadose zone soil microbial communities from Angelo Coast Range Reserve, California, USA - czobulk2.16 metaG | ecosystem: Environmental > Terrestrial > Soil > Vadose zone | place: USA...
ATTGCGAGGGACTGCGGATGCTGGCCACAATGATCGACATCCAGGGTTTTTAGGATCTGAATAGCCCGGAAGTTCCTGTTTGCGCGGCAGCTGTGCGTAGTTCCTCCGCCCAGCCTCGCATGAATTCCGCGCGAAAGTTTCGCTGTTCACTTCCGCGCCACTCGGGCACTCCTGACTTAGTCCCCTGGACCGGCAACCGTTTTTCAACTCACTTGAATTGACCTGCCAGGCGCAGCCATAGCCTTCGTATCGCGGGAGTGGCCGTAAGATGGAAGCCTCGAGCAACCCGCCGGCATTCCTGTTCGATCTGGACGGCACGCTGGTGGACAGTGTTTACCAGCACGTGCTGGCATGGCGCGAAGCCCTGGAGCGCTCCGGTATCGAGCTGGCGGTGTGGCGCATCCACCGGCGCATCGGGATGAGTGGCGGGCTTCTGGTAAATGCGCTACTGAGAGAGACGGGACATCGGGTGACGTCCGAGCAGGCGGAACAGCTGCCGCGATTTCACGCCGAAGCGTACGGCCGGATAGCGGCCCAGGTTCGGCCGCTGCCTGGCGCAAATCAGTTACTGAGCTGCCTGACCAAAAACGGCATCCCATGGGCTATCGCCACCAGCGGTCAGATGGAAAGCGCGCGTCGCACCCTGAAAGTTCTCGGAATCGGTCCCGAAGCGGCGCTGATCACGCGAGATCAGGTGCAGCGGGCTAAACCCGATCCGGACCTGTTTATCGCAGCGGCCAAGCGGCTCGAAACCGATATCGCGACGTCCATAGTGGTGGGAGATAGCGTATGGGATCTTCTCGCCGCAAAGCGCGCAAGAGCGCTTGGCGTGGGGCTACTTTCAGGCGGCTACGGCCAGACCGAACTCGAGCAGGCTGGGGCTTACCGAGTCTATGAGGATCCCCTGGATCTGGTCGAGCACTTGGACGAAGTGGGTATCCGGACCGCCGCCTGAACTGGGTTAGCGGTGCTTGCTTCCCCGTCCTCGCCGGCAATCGGAGCCGACGGCAATCAGAAACCACATAAGCCTAAACAACATCAGGAGAGGAATAAATGAAAGTACAAGAAGTGATGACTCAACATCCGCTATGTTGCCGTGCCACGGATACGGCACAAGTGGTCGCGCAGATTCTTCGAGACGAAGATATTGGCTCGATCCCGGTGATTGAAGACGGGGCGTCGAAACGCCTGATCGGCATAATTACGGACCGCGATCTTTGCTGCAGTATTGTTGCCGAAGGATTGGATCCGAAGACCACATCCATCGAAGTTTATGTCAGCCGCGATCCTGTGACTTGCAGGGGGGAGCAAAGCCTGGATTCCTGCGAGAAGCTGATGCAGATGCATCAGATTCGGCGCATGTTGGTCGTCGATCAGGATCTGCGGTGCATTGGGATTGTGTCGGAAGCCGATGTGGCGCGTGCGGACGAAAGCGACAAAGTGCACCGGACAGTGGCGGAAATCTCTAAACCGTCGCAAACCATCATCGCGGCTCCGAACGCGGCCTGACGCGTTGTCTTCGACGACTCGGTTTAGCCTTTCACTTTGAGGGACCTTTGTGAGTGAGTGGCCTCGCACCGTCATCTGGGCTCTTTGTTGAAAGCGTCCGGTTGGTACTATCCTCGCACGTGGCTGAAGACAGGCTGCGCCCGCAAATCGACGTGTATCTGGGAAGGGTGGAGGTGGGGATTTATCGTGTTCTCGCCGCCCTGCTCTTGCTTATGTCACTGGCAGCCATGGTGAGCGCAGCTCGGCTGCTCTGGGAAGCTGTCAGTCACTCCTCGATTGCGGCCCCAGACTCTGCGAGTATTGCATGAGTTGGGTAGCTTTGATGCTGGTGGAGATTCTGCATACCGTCAGGATTTTCATTCGTTCGCATGTGCTGGTCACGGAACCGGGTCCTGGTGATCGGCTTGATTGCGTCGATTCGGCGGATGCTGGTGATAAGCCTGGAACTGGCCACCCTCACCAAACCAGGCGCATGGTCGACCGAGGGCGGGTGCTAGCCTTTTTCGCGCTTCTATGATTGAGCTTGGTCTGCTGGGATTGTTGGTCTTGCCTTTAGTATTTTCGATAACGCTGTTGCGTCGGTACCCAATCGTAGCCAAAAGAAGGTCGGGCTTGAACACCCCTGCTCATGTTCGGCCAGCCCATTTTGTGAAAGGGGAATAGCTTCTACTCCACTCCCAGGCTGGCAAGAGCTTCTTCGAGCCATGCCGGATCAACCGTAAGACGACGGCCGTGGGCCATCACCTGTTCGATCTCGTCGAAGGCGCGGAACAAGCGTAGCTTGACGGCGGCGTACTGTTCGGCGTCGCTGAGTGCGCGTTCATGGGTCGCCGTCCAGTCTTCCGCGGCTTTCTCGGGCAGGAAAACGCTTACAGCGTAGGTGAGCTTGCGGTCCGAGGTGACGTCGAAAACGAACTCCGTGGCTGGAGCCTCGGGATCGCTGGCGAGAGCGGGGCGTTTGCCGACAAAATAGTATTGGTAGACGTAGCCTTGGGAGCCGGCGTAGGTCTTCATGCGGCGAACGGTCATGAGGATATTATGCACTCCCAAAAGAATGAGCCACACAGGGCACAGACGAACCCAGGGGATGCCGAAGGACTCATCTGCTCCCATTCCCGGGGGAGATCACGCGGCCGTACTCCGATGCTCGACTGAGGCGGTCGAACATACGAAATGCGGAGAGTGAGATCTTACTGATGGCTTCTTCTCCGTCGCGTTCATTGCGCAGAAATGCGGTCATCACGCAGATCACATAAGGGCGGCCTTCGACGAAGACAATTGCCGAATCGTTGCGGACGCCCTCCAGCGCTCCGGGCTTGTTGGCGATCTTAACGTCGGCCGGTAGGTCCCGCGGAATCCAGGAAGACTTGTTGGTGCTGAGAAGCTTGAAGAAGTCCGCGGTCATCTCCTTGTTCAGAACCTTGCCTTGATAAATATCCTCGAGCAGGGTCATCATTTCGCGTGGAGTGGAAATGTTCTCGCGGCCCTGCTTGGCGGCTTCGAGGTCCATCATCTTGCGGCGAAGTCGAGTGAGCGGCAAGTTGAGCGAGTCGAGCATGGTGATGACTTTGTCCATGCCGACGCGGTCGATGAGGACGTTGGTGGCGGAGTTGTCGCTAACCGCGACCATCATCGTGGCCAGGTCGCGCAGGGTGACGCGAGTGACGCCGGGCGTGAGTCCGCCCATGATGTCGCTATCGGGGACCAGGTCGGAAGCCTGCACGGTGTAAAGATCGGTAAGCTTGAGTTTGCCTTGCTGAGCCTGGCGGTAGAGCTCGACAAGGACCGCGATCTTAATCGAGCTAGCTTGGGCGAAGACCTGGTCGGCGTGCAGAAAAATGTGATTGCCGGTACTCAGATCTTCGATGGCGACGCCCATAACGCCGTCGAGCTGGGCATCCATGTCGCGCAATGCGGCTTCGAGCTTCTGCCAGAGGACTTCCTCTTTTTCGCGCCGCGAACTGGTTTGCGCGGGATTCGACGGAGCTTGGGCTACGGCCGTGGCGATGAGCAGTGCGAGGCACAGCAAGTTCTTCAAAGGAGAAGCCCTCCGGAGAGAATAGCGATTCTACTGTGCAATTGGAGGATGGACAACCGGCGGACTGATGCCCATCGAGGGGAGCAACGAGACGCAACAGGGGCGGCACCAGCCAACGTCGCTCGGAGCCAATCGAAGACAGCGGCATGAATGACCCTGAGATTGCCATTCTGGCATGGGGCCGCTCCGCCTGAGTTCGGTTGAAGATGGTGACAAGTGTGCACCGAACGATTTGTGGTAGTAAGTTCTGATTCCCAATGATCCGCTGGGAAAGGCAGAAGCCCTTATATCGTAGAAGGCCGGAAACTCGGGGCACGCCCGCGAGCTCACCATTCATGCAAGTTGAGCATGATCAGCCCGAGTCACACAAATGGCGAGTCGCTTTCGAGCTGATCGCTCAGTTGTCATCGCGCATGCGATGTAAGTTGTTCTTGTACTCGGCCTTGCCTATAGCCTTTCCCAAGCGCTCGCCTGCGTCCTGATCGGTTCGAAAATGTATCCCACCGTAGACGCGCGCGTCGGAGATGTCGTCGGTAATCTGCTTGAATGTCGTGTATTGCAATACGATGTCGGGCACGGCGGGATTTGACAACGTAATGAAATGCCCACCTTCACCGTATATGCGTTTCAGAATCTCGGCTGCGCCATTCGATGCGCTGCCGTGGTTGGAGGGATAACTCGGGAAACATGGAGTCGTGACAAAGGGGACAAAGCTGGGATCAGGATCGGTCTTCGGATTACCGTCTGTGTCCCCAGCATGGATCGCTGTTTCGGGTCGCCAGAAATTGTAGTGATACTTATTGAGGAATGACGCTACCAAGCTGTCATTCATCGCCATGTTCATGAGGGCCAGAGCCCGAGCATTTTCGGACAGCGAACGCCCTTGTTCCTGTGCAACCTGCTGAACCGCCTGATTGAAGACCTGAGCTGGCGAGGACGCCGCATAGAAGAGCGCGACATTAGCGCGATCTTGTGGTCGCTCTGTGCTGTCGATGCTTCCCACCGTCATCACTTCGTTGTAAGCTTTCGCGTATTTGTTGCTCGCGAGCGCGGGTGGCGGATCGAGGAGAAAATCACCAGCACTGGGGATGCCGAACGGAGTTACGTTCTGCCATTGAAACGCGATTCCAACCGCGACTCCATTCACCATTGGGCAGCTCGGTGTGGCCTGCCATTCTCCCGGAACCGGCGGCCCGGGTATGTTGAATTGCGGGGGCGACGCTCCGTCGTTAGCACGCAGAGCGATCAAGGCCGAAGCTGCGGCTTCACCCGTGGCAATGCCGTCGGTCTTGGCCTGGCCGTCCGGTATGGATCCCAGTGAGTTGGCGAGCTCGGAATCTAGGGTTGCCTTGCTCGCTGGGAAATACGTCACCAGCACCCGGTATGCGGCTTCGATAGCTGCTGCCTCCGCTGAGGCGCCCGGCGGCGCTGTAACGGTCCCAAGGTAGGGATGGTAGTCCCCTACTATGGAGTTGACAGCTTCAAAGACAGCAAGTTGCACGATTGCACCATAGCGCGCCTGTGCGAATGGGTTCTGGTTGTTGGCGATCGCAGTGTTCACGGCGATCACGTTCCAGTCCAAGACGACATCGGCCCTTGCGATGGCTGATCCGAACAGCAGAGTCGCCATTAAGACGTATGGGCCGAAGGTCCTTTTCATTGTGCAAGCATGGGGTTGCTTCATGGTCCCTCCTCCTGATTTATCAGCGGGCGTGTGTCCGCGTTAGCTTTTGCCCTTCTCGTGATGTTTTCTGGTGTGTTCTGCCTGAATGTCCCGTGTACATGCCCGGCGACCTAAGTTCGCAGCGAGGTTCTGAGTCATGGTCGCGTTTATCGCTCATTGCTCTTTGCTGCGCAATGCAGGTTCTCTGAAGGAAGGCTGAAGTTTTTCTGAATCTCTAAGTTGCTGATCCTGTTGCTTCTTCGGGGATTATCGGGCAATATGACTGAACGTCAAGTAGGGCTTGCCTCCAAAAGACCGTGGCCCAAAAATTCCAATTCGGCGATTTCATCCTGGACCAATCGCGTTATCGTTTGCAGCGCGGCGAGCGTCTCCTGCGCCTGGAAAAGCGACCCATGGAGTTACTGATCCTACTGGTGGAACGGCATGGGGAACTGGTATCACGCGCGGACATCGCCGAGCGGCTCTGGGGCAAGGACGTTTTCCTCGAAATAGATCACAGCATCAACACGGCGATCCGAAAGGTTCGTCAGGCACTGCGGGACGACCCGGACAAGCCTCGTTTCATAGAGACTGTGGTCGGCAAGGGATACCGCTTTGCCGCGGTCGTCATTGGCTGCAATGGCAGCTCGAGTCCGCAGGTAGAGGCACTTCCTCCGGCGATGGAAAAGTGTCTCCTGGTTGGCCGGGAAAGCGTGCTTCGCGAAATCACGGTGGCGTGCGAAAAAGCGGTCGCTGGGCATCGTCAGGTGCTTTTCATCACGGGTGAGCCGGGAATCGGCAAGACGACGACAGTCCAGGCGTTTCTTTCCGATCTTGTGGATGCCGGGCAACCCTTCTGGGCAGCCTGGGGCCAGTGCATCGAGCACTATGGCATCGGCGAGCCCTATCAACCGTTGCTCGAAGCGCTGCTACGGCTATGTCAACAAACTGACGGCGAACGCCTTCTGCCATTACTCGAGCGCCACGGTCCTACATGGCTGGCGCAAATGCCGGGACTCATAACTCCCGAGGCTCTCGTAACGCTCGAGCGGACTGCCGCCAGCGCAACGCGCGATCGAATGCTACGCGAACTGACCAACACGCTGGAGGCAATCACCGCCGTTACTCCTCTCATATTATGGGTTGACGATCTTCAGTGGAGCGATGCTTCGACTCTCGATTGGATTGCTGCCTTTGCTCAGCGACCCGAACCAGCGCGCATCCTGCTGATTGGAACGTTCCGGCCTCCCGAGATAACCACAAACCAGCATCCATTGGCCGCTGTGACCGACCGGCTTGTCGAGAAGGGGTTCGTTCGAGAAATCGCGCTCGGCGGACTCGACAAGGGGGCAATCATCAGTTATTCGGAGCGGCGGTATCCGCCGGCCTCAGGCCAGGAGCGGCGACTCGCGAAACTAGCGCAGGTTGTGCACATGCGCACTGGCGGCAATCCGCTTTTTATGATCAATGTTCTGCGCGATCTAGTTGCGCGTGGGCTACTGGTTAAGGGGGACCGAGGGTGGGTCGTGAACGCCGACATCGAGACGCTTGATCTAGGGATACCCGATGACGTGCGTAGAACGATTGATCGCATCATAGAGCGTCTACCCGCGCCCGACCGTGAGTTGCTTGAAATTGCAAGCGTAATCGGATTGAGCTTTTCGGCATCCACGGTAGCGGCTGCAGCCGGTCACCCGCAAAGCGATGTTGAAAGAGCCTTCGCCACGCTTAGCCGTCAACAGCGGTTCCTGCGCTACATTAGCGCAATTGATTTCCCCGATGGATCAGTTTCCTCGAAATTTGAGTTTGTTCATGCGCTCTATCGTGACGTACTGCATGAGCGTGTGCCGCTTGGATATCTCTTAGAGTTACACCGGAAGGTGGGAGATGCGCTTCAAGGTTCATGGGGCGATAGGTCGCCAGAGATCGCTGCCGAGTTGGCCATGCATTTCGAGCAAAGCCGCCAGATAGAACGCGCAGGCTTCTATCGTAGGCACGCCGCGCTGAATGCCCAGCGGCGTCGCGCGTATGCGGAAGCACGGATGCACTTCGAGCGGGCTCTCGCTCTGCTCGCTGTGGAGCCTCCCAGTCAAGATCATGCGGAACGCGAGGCTTTGCTCCGAATGGGACTCGGCGCAGCGCTCATGCCAGCACTCGGGTGGGGCGCTCCCGAAGTAGAGGAATCTTATGCGCGAGCTCGCGTTCTGGTTGACGGACTTGAGGACAACCCTGCTTTGTTTCCCGCACTTTGGGGGCTCTGGCTTTTCTACTGGGGTCGGGGACCACTGAGCACGGCGCAGCAAATAGCCGACGACCTAACACGTATCTCGAGTGGACGTGATGATCTGGCATTGCGTCTTCAGGCGCACCACGCATGCTGGGCCACAGCTTTCCTGCGTGGCGATCTTGAAGAAGCCTGCAGCCATGCCGCCGAGGGCCTTGCCTTATATAAAGCTGATCGAGACGCACCGGTCGCAACGATCTACGGAAGTCACGATGCTGGCGTCTGTGCCCGGTACTTCCGGGCGCGAGCACTAGCACTTCTTGGAAGGTTAGACGAGGCAGTCCGAACGGCGGACGAAGGGGTCGAAGCTGCTCGTAGCTTAAATGATCCGTTTTCGCTCGCGCTCGCACACGTCTTCGCCTCGTCTGTACACGAGGCGCGCCGGGACGTCGGGGGAGTAAAGACGCACGCCGAAGCCGCGGTCACAATTGCTCGGGCTGAGGATTTCCGCCTGATGTGTGCGTGGGCTGCGCCATTGCAAGGATGGGCTGCTGTCCATGAGGGACATTATCAAGAAGGGCTGCAGTGTATCGAGGCCGCGTTAGCGGAAGCTCGATCCAACGGGTCCAATTCATTTCTTCCATACTCACTTGGTCTGTACGCCGAGTGTTGTTTGATAACTGGCCACATGGAAGACGCCTTCCGTGCTGTCGGTGAGGCATTGGAAATCGTATCCAGAACTGGTGAGCGATTCTGGGAGGCGGAGCTGTTGAGGCTTCAAGGAGAAATTGGGCTCGTGCGGAGCGTTGGCCTTCCCTCTTCCCAAGTCGAAGCGATATTTCGATCAGCTATTGATGTCGCCCGTCGCGCTGGATCAAGAGTGCTGGCCCTGCGCGCAAGTGCAAGTTTGGCCAAGCTATGCCGCCGACTCGAGCGCATAAACGATGCCCGGCGAACCCTTGCTTCGGCGCAGAGTGAGTTCTCAGAGGGTCTTTCTTCGGAGGACATGAATCTGGCGGAATTTCTCTTGGAAGAGAGGCCTCTGGAGAATTGCGAGTGTTTGGGGAAATAGGACTGCAACAACAGTAATACGAGCGCGATCCTTCTGTGGACGAATGACGTGCTGATGCCCTCTGGATGGTCCCTAGTCTTGATAGGAAACGCCTCGGGCATGAGACTTGGGGCTGGAAGATAATGTCGAGCCGAGGCGTTTTCGCTAAGACTTCATGCGCCTCGCCGCACCACCAAGCATGAAAATTAGGGTTCAGCGGGCAGGCTAGGCGCGTGGAAACGGCTCACTCTGTGATACAAGCCTCCGTGGTCGGATCTTGAATTCACCTCAGCGATCGCTCCAGAGTGACCAGCAAACCAGAAGTTTACCCCGGTCCGAAATTCGCTTTCTCAGAAGCTCGAAATTCGAATCGATGGGGTCTGCAGGAGTGTTTACCAGGTCTTCCATTTCGCCAACTGAAGTGATCGGTTACGTGAGTTTTCCGCGAGGGCTCGCGCTATCTGATTCCACGGCGAGAGCGTTTTGTGCAAGGCAAGCTGCGGTTCGAGGCATTCCTGGATCTGGTGAAGGGCAAAGTTGAATTTCACGCCACCGGCTAGGAGGTCCTAATCGCCCAGATTGCGGAGCCAAGGGGCATAGAAGCGCTTATGGGGCGCAGCACCAGGATCAATTTTTTGAACCCGTCATTTGACCGTCGCATCCTAATTATCGCCAGTGACTGCATGTTATGAATATCAGCCCCGCTGACTGAGCAATACGACAATGCCTGCAATGTGGGTCCGCGTGAGCAAGCCGGGAATCTGCCTCATGCCCGATCAGCTTGAGAGTAAAAAGAGGGAGAGAAATATGGGGAAAGTTTTATCAGCTGTGTGCTGCATCGTGGTTCTAGGTTCCGTGATTGCTGCGTTCTCTCAATCCTGGCCAGCCGGTATTACCCCGGTTCGCGGAGTCGTCACGAGCGTCTCCGGAGATGTGCTGACGGTGAATTCCTCGAGCGGTTCTGTGAACATTACCCTTGACCGACAGTTGAAGGTATACACGAGGACACCATCCGATCTCGCTCACGTCACCAGCAAGTCGTTCGTCGGCGTTACATCGGTTAAACAACCGGACGGTTCAGAGCGCGCAACGGAGATCCATGTATTCCCCGAAGAACTGCGCGGCACCGGCGAAGGAAGCTATCTGATGAATTCGGATCAGACGAAAGATGCGAACCGCAGCAGAATGACCAATGGTACCGTATCCGGTTTGGGTGCGGCCGATGGCGGTGCTCCGAGGTCGCGCATGACCAACGGAACGGTGAGCACCAAGTCCGGCGAGTCGGCCCTGTCGATCGAATACGGTGGCGGGGTGGAAACTATCACCGTTCCACGCAATGTCACCGTCACCGCTCTGACACCCACTGCAGATAAGCTCACACCGGGGCAGAGTGTTTTGGTGCTCGCCAAAAAGCAGCCGGATGGTTCGCTGACCGCGACAAATATCATTTCCAGAGGCAGTGCAAAGTAACGCAAGCGATTGCAGGGGAACCTGAGATGGACCTGGTATCCGATCCAGCGGCGGCAAGGACGACGGTCGCTGAGCAGGAAGCTCCTCCTCAGATCATCCGCGTGAGTCAAAAGCATGCGATGGACGCATTGCTCAATCTTCTACGCTTGAGCGGTTTGATCTGAGCGGAATGTCCACTGATTGGCCTCTCCCGTGTTCCAACCTGAACCCGATTCGAACAGGGGTACCTTCGACTCCCTGCCATCCTTGAAGCGACGGCTTGGCACGCCATTTTCATCGACGAGTAAGGAACAACGCGACTGAATTTCTGGTCCGCCACACGCGAGCAGGAGACGTGCCGGGGCGCCGTGCATCTTTCCGAGCGCAAAGCATGGACGCGCTTTCCTCTAGGGCGCGGTCATCGATAAAGGCTGAGAAGGGGAGGTACCCAGCCCGGGTAAGGGAAACACTAACCGGGAACCAAACTCCGACCGGCGAGTCTTGAGGTCACTGGAAAACCGAGACGGCTGAAGACGGTACCCGTTGCGGGTGCGGAGCTTGTATTTCTTCATATGGTCGCCCAGCAGTTTTACCGTAATCGCGCGCCAGCCCGAGTTGGGATTGGGCTTGGGGTAGTAGCTTAGCGAATAAAGATGTGCCAAGTCGTCCCGGATGGAAGCGAAGGCTCGCTTTTCGTCTCTCCAGCTCTTGGCGAAGTAGGCCTTCCCGCCCGTGGCCGCAGTCATGCGCTCAAACCCCGCGGTGGACACGGGCTCCAACTTGGCTTCCCGGGTACTGATCATGTATATGGAAACGCCCGCGGACTGGGCGAATTCGGCGACATCCTCGGGCGGGACTA
>Ga0137395_10001526_pt1 | contig 10792 bp, 7 predicted proteins | sample czobulk216metaG_FD_108283 | JGI IMG/M metagenome (GOLD analysis project Ga0137395, IMG submission 108283) | Vadose zone soil microbial communities from Angelo Coast Range Reserve, California, USA - czobulk2.16 metaG | ecosystem: Environmental > Terrestrial > Soil > Vadose zone | place: USA...
CGCCATGCTTCTTCTTTCGACACTCGGTGGTGAGCGCGCACCGCTTCCGCGATCTGCTCACCGACGCGCATGACGGGGTTGAGGGCGGTCATGGGCTCCTGGAAAATCATGGCCATGCGCGAGCCGCGAAGTTGGCGGAGTTGATCGGCGGGGAGGTTCGTGAGGTGCGTAGGGCCGGCATCACCGTTTTGAAATGTGATTTCGCCGCGTACAGCGGCAGAGGGAGGAAGCAAACCCATGATGGCGAGCGAGGTGATGGATTTTCCCGAGCCTGACTCGCCAACTAAACCGAGAACCTCGCCGGGGGCGATGGAGAAAGATAAACAGCGGACGGCAGCCACGGACGTGTTTGGCGTCGACGTTGGCTGCTGCTCAGGTGTAATGGCGCGCCCGCCGCGGGCTTGAGGAAACTCGATGGTCAGATCGCGGACTTCGAGCAGCGGGCGCACGAAGAGTATGGTATCAGCGCGACGCTTACTTTTTTGGCCGCGATTCCGGAGGCACCAATCCCGCCACGCGGTAGTACACGACGAGCTGGCCGTAGTGTTCTCCCGAATGTTCGAGCAGGCCCCACGCCATGTCAGAGACGCGCACCTGCTGATTGGCGAACGGGTCGACAATAAGATCGTTCATCCCCTTGTCGCCTTTTTGCTTGATCGCGGCTGCGCCGTCGGCAAACGCTTTCTTTGTGAACTCGACCACGGCGGCTTTCGTTTTGTACTGCTCGCGCTTGGGATCTTCTTCGGCCGGGGGTTTCAAGCCCATCACCGGATTGGTAAAAAAATAGTTGGAGTTGGCGGCATGCAATAGTTGCTCGGCGAAACTCCGCTGCGCCGGCACAGGTTTGAAGTCGTACTTGTCCTCGGGAAAATCCTCCGCCATCGCAATCAGCTTTCGACCAACATCGTTCCAGTTATCGAGCAGCGCCTGCGACGGTCCGACGGCAGGCTTCGGTGCGGCTGGTTTCTTCGGCGTGTCTTTCATTGTGTCTTGCGCGGCGGCGAGGGCTCCGATCATAACTACGGTCAAAAGCGCGCCTACGATTCGTAATCTCATTCTCACTTTCATTGGGCAGCCTCCAAGCGGTATTTTTTTGGCGTAGAGAGCTTAACAGCAGATGAAGCTGCGCACCAACCGCGGGACTAATTTTGCTGGGTCAAGTCTGATATGGTGCGGCAAACGGCGTTTATCTCGACCGCTGCGTGCGGAGGGCTCGTATATGGCGTGGACTGATTGCTGGATGTTGGGTCTTCGGGTGATCCCTCGGCTCCTTCCTCGATTTGTTCTTTCGCGGGTCGTTCTCGTAATGACGGCAATTCTGATAGGCGGTTTTGCGTTGTGTGCGTCCGCTCAAGATCCGGATGCGGCGGCTCGCGATCAGGTGCTCGCGCTCGAAAAAGCCTGGAACCAGGCCTACAAAGCGGGCGACACGAAAGCCCTTGCTTCCATCCTAGATAATTCCCTGGTTCTGGTCGAAGATGACGGCTCCCTAAAAACTAAATTCGAGTTCCTCGCGAGCATTAAATCATCGACTGTAAATCAGGAGCAGGTCGCCCCCGAATCTCTGAGTGTTCGCGTCTTCGGAAATACTGCTATCGCAATTGGAGTGATCGCGGTCAAGGAAACAAAGGGAGGCAAGACGGTGACTCACAAGGAGCGGTTCATCGATACCTGGATCAATAAGGATGGAAAGTGGGTATGCATTGCGACGAATGCCACGCCGATGCTGCGTGGGCAGTAGTCCCGGGACACTGCCGTTGGTCCTCATCCGGACGATTGGTTACTGAACCGTTTCCTCTAGAAAAAATCCAATGATGCTTCCACGGCACAAACTAAGTTGGGGAAGAACCCTGGTAGCAATTCTCGTGTTGATACCAATGCTGATACCAAGCCTACGGGCGCAGAACTCTACAGCTGACCTTCTTCTGCTTCACGGCCACATTCTCACCGTGGATGCAAAGGATTCGGCAGCCGAGGCCATTGCCATCCGCCATGGAGTCATCGTGAAAGTCGGGACCGATGCCGAAGTACTGAAATTCGCAGGTAATGCGCCCGGTACCCGTATCATCGATCTCAAGGGTCACACCGCCACTCCGGGCCTTATCGACACCCACGCCCACATCGCCGATGGCGGCGTGGAAGATCTCTACGGCGTCAAGCTCTCGGATGCCACTTCAGTAGCTGAGATCGTCGCCCGAGTGAAGGCCAAGATCGCTCTGGTCAAGCCCGGCGAATGGGTGATCGGCTCCGGTTGGGACGAGGGTAAACTCGCCGAACACCGCTATGTCACTGCCGCCGATCTCGACGCCGTTGCGCTCAACAATCCTGTCTGGCTGACCCACACCACTGGCCATTATGGAGTTGCCAATTCCATCGCCCTCAAGCTGGCCCACATCACCGCCACCACAGCGGACCCCGTCACCGGCACCATCGACCGAGATCAACATGGCAATCCCACCGGCGTCCTTAAAGAAGAGGCTGCCATGGAGCCGGTCACGCGGCTCATTCCGCCCACCACTCCAGAGCAGATGCGGCAGGGGATACTCTACATCCAGCAGGTGCTACACAGCGAAGGTATGACCGCAGTCAAGGATCCCGACATCACCCAACTCCACTGGGACGCGTACAAATCGCTGCTCGACCAGGGCAAGCTCAAGGAGCGCATCTGCGTCTTGTGGCACGCCGGTTCGACAATGGAATCAGCCCGCAAGGCACTTGCCGAGATCAATTCAGTTCCCCGGCTGCCTGCGAATCTTGGTGACGATCGCCTGCTTTCTTGCGGCGCAAAAATCTACATGGACGGCTCCGGTGGCGCACGCACTGGCTGGGTCTACGATGATTGGCTACGCGATGCTAAGACTGCGGACGTTACAAGTTCGGGAGCGGCTAATCGAGGATACCCGCAGATTGATCCGGCGGTTTATCAGGAGATGGTTCGCCTCTTTCATCAGAACGGCGTTCCCGTTGGAACTCACGCCGTGGGCGACCGGGCGATGGACTGGGTCGTCGACACATATGCCCTTGTCGAGCAAGAGCAACCTCACCCTGGACTCCGCCACAGCATCATCCACGCGAACTTGCCTACCGCGCACGCCCTCGACGTGATGGCCAACCTACAGAAAAAATACGACGCCGGCTACCCGGAAATGCAGCCCGGGTTCCTGTGGTGGATCGGGGACATTTACGCAGCCAGTTACGGCCCCAAGCGCGGCCAGCGCCTGGAGCCTTTCAAGACCCTTCAATCCAGAGGCATCCTCTGGTCCGGCGGCTCAGATTACTTCGTCACGCCGGTTGCGGCCCGCTACGGCCTCTGGGCCTACGCAGCCCGCCAAACCGTTACGGGCACCTACGGCTTACATCCCTTCGGGATGGCAGAGGCCGTGGACATCCACACTGCGCTCCGCAGCTACACCGATTGGGGCTCGCGGCAGATGTTCCTCGAAAAGAAGATTGGCACGATCGAGGCCGGGAAAAGGGCCGATATTGCGATCTGGGACCGTGACCTCTACACCATTCCCTCCGACCAGATCAAAGACTTGAAATGCCTGATGACGTTGCTCGATGGGGAAGTGGTTTACGCTGCGCCCGATTCACCCGTGACGACCGCAGTCCGCTAAACCAATCGCAAGGACTCGGGGCCCGAGTGTCGGGTTGGTATACGGAATCTTGAGTGAGAATGACCCCGAAATCAAACTTTGCGCTTGCAAACCGGACGGTCGGTCGGTTATGATTTGCGCATATTCAGCGGGGTGCCCGTCCGCCTTCGTGTGTGAAAATGGGAGCGGATGGATTAGGAAGAATGAGCGCTCCCAAATCCTACCCGCCAGATTGGCCGAGGCGGGCTTTGTTTTTCTGAGCCATCTTTTTAGCCATCATACGAGTTGCAAGGCAGGAGATTTCATGAAGGGCCCGAAGACCTCATCATCCGCTACGGCGGCCGATAAGAAGACGCAATACGAGACTCCGGCCGGGACCGCGAAAGCCGCGAAAACGACGACGAAAACGACCAAAACAATGACCGGCGCTGGCATTCTTTGGGAGTGCCTGGAGCGGGAGGGCGTGAACGTCGTCTTTGGCTATCCTGGGGGCGCAATTCTGCCGGCCTATGACGCGCTGAAGCATAGCAAGATCCATCACATTCTGGTGCGCCACGAACAGGGCGCAACCCACATGGCGGATGGCTACGCTCGCGCCAGTGGCGAAGTGGGCGTTGCGGTCGCTACTTCGGGGCCGGGCGCGACCAATATGGTTACTGGAATCGCTACAGCGATGCTGGATTCGTCTCCTATTGTCTGCATTACCGGGCAGGTGGGCAGCAAGCTGATCGGGTCGGATGCGTTTCAGGAGACCGATATCACGGGCGTGACGCTTCCGATCACGAAGCATAATTATCTGGTGACGCACGCGAGCGAAGTGGCGCGCACGATCCGCGAGGCGTTCTACGTGGCGAAGTCGGGGCGGCCTGGACCGGTGCTGGTCGATATCACGAAAGATGCGCAGCAGAGCACGTGCGAGTTTGATTGGGACTCGGCCAAGCCGCAATTGCCGGGATACCGTCCCGACCTTTCGCCCGCGCCGGAGGAATATACGCAGGCGCTGGAGTTAATTCGTAACTCGAAGCGGCCGGTAATTCTGGCGGGGCACGGCATCATTATTTCGGGAGCGATGCGCGAGGTGCGCGATTTTGCCGAGCGTGCTGGCATTCCGGTGGCGATGACCCTGCTTGGGCTGGGAGCGTTTCCAGCATCGCACCCGCTCAATCTTGGAATGATGGGAATGCACGGGGAAGCCTGGGTCAATCACATGATTCAGGAGGCGGACCTGCTGCTCGCGTTTGGCATGCGGTTCGACGATCGCGTCACCGGCAATCTGAAGAATTACGCGCCCAACGCCAAGAAGATCCACATCGAGATCGATCCGGCGGAGATTAATAAGAACGTCAAGGTAGACGTGCCGCTGGTCGGCGATCTGCGGGAAGTTTTGCTTGAGTTACTGCCGCATGTCGAGTCCATCGATCGCAGCGAGTGGCTGGATTCCATTGACAGGTTGAAAGGTGATTCCGCGGTGCGCGACATTCAGAACTTGCCTGACAGCGGACATCTTTATGCAGCGCATGTGATCAACGATTTGTGGCGGCAGACGCGCGATGGCAAGACGATTGTTGTGACCGATGTTGGCCAGCACCAGATGTGGGAGGCGCAGTATTACAAGCACGAGCATCCGCGAACTCTGATTACGTCCGGTGGCCTCGGCACGATGGGCTTCGCGCTGCCGGCGGCCATTGGCGCCAAGGTCGCTTCTCCGGAATCGGAAGTTTGGGTAATCGTGGGCGATGGCGGATTCCAGATGACGATGTGCGAGCTGGCGACGATTGTGCAGGAGAATCTGAAGATCAACATCGCGATTATCAACAATGGATTCCTGGGAATGGTGCGGCAGTGGCAGGAATTTTTCTACGAGCGGAATTATGCGGCTACGCCATTGCTGAATCCGGATTTTGCCAGATTGGCGGACGCGTACGGCATTCACAGCATGACCGTTTCGGAACGCTCAGAAGTTGTGCCCGCGGTGCAATCGGCGCAGCGGCACGATGGGCCGGTGCTGATCAACTTCAAGGTCGAACAGGAAGACACGGTGTATCCGATGGTCGCTGCCGGAGCGGCGCTGAATGACATGATTCGACGGCCGAGTCCGATTGTGGAGACGGCTGAGGACGAGTAAGTGCGCTGCGAGCTTCGAGCTTCAAGCTGACGAAACTTAGCGATAAGGCTCGAAGCTCGTAGCTCGCATCCCACATTACATTACCGCGACTATAAGACGAAAAACAATATGCTGAATACTTTCATGGTGTATGTCGAAAATAAGCCGGGCGTGCTTACGCGCGTGGCTTCGTTGTTTCGCCGCCGCGCGTTCAATATCGATTCGCTTACGGTTGGACGCACGGAAAAGCCTGAGGTTTCGCGCATGACCATTACGGTCGACGCCGATCGCGACCAGGCGCGCCGCATAGAAGCGAATCTCTATAAGTTAGTAAACGTTCTGCTGGTGGAAAACATTACGAATCAGCAGGCTATTGTGCGGGATCTGGCCATGATTCGGGTAGCTGCGCGGCATGAGGAGCGCTCGCATGTTCTCGAACTCGCCAACGTGTTTCGCGCGCGAGTGGTTGATGTCGCTCCCGAATCCCTGACCATCGAAATTACCGGCGCGGAAGACAAGATCGACGGGCTGCTCGAATTGCTGCGTCCTTACGGAATTTTAGAGATGGTGCGGACGGGCATCGTGGCCATGCGGCGAGGCAGCCAGTCGGCGAATGGGGCAACGCCCGCGGCCAGTGGCGTGAGCGGCAATCATAATGGCGCGGGTAATGATGATGTGTCTTACTCGGTTTAGCCGGCGGGTGCTTCGGGGTTGTCGCTGACTGATACCATGATGACAACCTGACGCGAGGCAATTGCAAAGCCGGTTAGCGTTGCTGCTTCAAACCGTATTTCGTCAGATCGTGTTTCTTCAAAATCGTGTTTCTTCAAACCCTCCCTCTTAAGACTTAGACCTTGCTTCGAATAGCCCGGCTTAGGATTCTGACATGGAGCGTTAGGTTCGGACGCTCCGCGACTACCGATTGGCACCGTCTCTTGGAGAGCTCCCACAGGTGGCTGTCCCTCCACGCCACGGCCAGAAGACTGCTCTTAACGAATAGCCATCGCTGCACGTAAGCCCTTCCTAATTGGTTGGGATCACACTGCAATGCGGACGACTGGCAACGCAGTGGAAACCCATTTTCCCGAGGGCGCGGGACCGGCTCAAGTGAGCAGGGGACAGTGCCGATGGAACGAATTATCCCTATGAATGATTCCTATGAATGATGCCGACGATATTGTCAAAGAGTTTCTGGTCGAAAGTTACGAGAATCTCGACCGATTAGACCGGGATCTGGTCATGCTGGAGAAGAGCCCAAATGACCGCGAGATTCTGGCCAGCGTTTTCCGAACGATCCACACCATTAAAGGCACGTCAGGGTTTCTGGCCTTCAACAAGCTGGGAGCGGTGGCTCACGTGGGCGAAAGCCTGCTCGGCCGATTGCGGGACGGACAGTTAGCGCTGGATGGAGAAATCACCACCGCCCTGCTGACGATGGTGGACGCGGTGCGCCAGATGCTGACCAGCATCGAGACGAGCGGGCTCGAGGGGGAACGCGACGATAGCGCGCTGATCTCCGAATTGACGCGCCTGCAGCGTGCTGAAGCGCCGGATAAGGGCAGGGCGCAGGAGTCCGGCAAATCGAAAGTCGCGGCCGCGGCGGCTGGGCCGGGTGCTCTGTCGACAGATGCCAGCGTCAAAGTCGCGAGTTCCGGCCTGAGTTCCAAGCACGGAAACATCGAAGCGGTCACCGTCGCAGCGGAGGCGGGTAAGGCGGCTGCCGCAGGGACCATGATGGAAGAAGACGCGACAGGCGCACTGGAAGACGCGAAGAAAGACGCGAGGAAAGTGGAGCAGCCGCCGCCTCGGCCAGCCGAGGCAAATGAGGGGCAGCCAGCGCAGCAGGGTGCACGGGCACAGAGCGCCGGTGACAGCACGATCCGGCTGGACGTCAGCCTGCTCGATCACCTGATGAATCTGGTGGGAGAGCTGGTGCTGGCGCGCAATCAAATTCTGCAGTGCGCCAATAGCACCGAAGAGAGCACGTTGCTGGCCGCGAGCCAACGCCTGAACCTGATTACCACCGAACTCCAAGGTGGGGTGATGAAGACCCGCATGCAGCCCATCGGCAATATCTGGAGCAAGCTTCCACGCACGGTCCGCGACCTGGCGCTCGATTGCGGCAAGCAGGTGCGGGTGGAGATGGAGGGCAAAGAGACGGAACTCGACAAGACGCTGATTGAAGCGATCAAGGATCCGCTGACGCACCTGGTAAGAAATTCGGTGGATCACGGAATCGAACGACCCGAGGTTCGCCAGGCGGCCGGGAAAAACCCGGAGGGGCTTCTCTCGCTGCGCGCCTTTCATGAAGGCGGTCAGGTCAATATCGAGATTACCGACGATGGAGCGGGTCTCGATCAGGAGCGAATTCGCAATAAGGCATTGGAGAAGGGCCTGGTCACGGCGGACCAGGCAGGGCGCATGACGGAGCGCGAGATCGTGAATCTGATTCTGTTGCCCGGTTTTTCGACGGCGGAAAAATTGACCAAAGTGTCCGGCCGTGGCGTGGGCATGGACGTGGTCAAGACCCACATCGAAAGAATTGGCGGCACCATCGACGTGCAGTCGAAGACGGGCAAGGGAGTAATGGTGCGGATGAAGATTCCGCTGACGCTGGCCATTATTCCGGCTTTGATTGTGACGAGCGCGGGCGAGCGTTATGCGATCCCGCAGGTCAGCCTGTTGGAGCTTGTGGGACTGGATGGAGATCAATCGACCAAGGGGATTGAGACCATTCATGGCGCACCGGTCTACCGCCTGCGCGGGCGGTTGTTGCCGCTGGTCCATCTGAAGACGGCGTTGCATCTGGAAGACGCAACGAAAGAAGTGGGAAGCTCGGCCGCCAGGGATGCCGCATTGAAGAACTCGATAACCACCGCGTCCGGATCGAAAAGAATCAACATAGTGGTGCTCGAAGCCGACGGGCGGCAGTTCGGCCTGGTGGTGGATGAGATCAATGACACCGAAGAGATCGTGGTCAAGCCGCTCAGCAAGCACCTGAAAGACATCAGCGTTTATGCCGGGGCCACGATTATGGGAGACGGCAAAGTGGCGCTGATCATGGACGTGCTCGGGCTCGCCCAGTCCTCGAGCATTCTGAGCGAAGGGCGCGAGCATGGACTGACGCAGGAGGCGGCAGCCCAGGAGACGGCCGAAAGCGGGAAACAGAAATTGGTTTTGTTTACCGGATTGGCTGGGGCTCGGATGGCGGTCCCGCTCAACCTGCTGGCGCGTCTCGAGAACGTCCCCGGCACTCAAGTGGAGCGTTCGGGCAATCGCTGGGTTACGCAATACCGCGGCCAGATTCTTCCCCTGATTCGCGTCAGTCATGCGCTCGAGGAACGGCGGCGTGTGCCTCCGCCCAAAGACGTCGTGTCCTTACCGACCACCGATATGTTGCAAGTGCTGGTGCTCGAAAACGAGCAGCAGTCCTTTGGACTGGTGGTCAACCAGATTCTCGACATTGTCGAAAGCACACTCGAACCGCAATCGCCTTCGACTCGCGCCGGCGTGTTGCACTGCTGCGTGATCTCGGATCGGGTGACTGAATTGCTGGATGTTCCGGCCGTACTGCTTGGCGGCGAAGCCTTCGAACCGCCGGAAATTCCGGCTGGCGTGGAGTTGAACTGATGACCGAATTGGTGACCCAAGCGATGACCGAGAAGATGACCGAAAAGACGACCGAAAAGCTGACGGAAAAGATGTCCAGTGCCCGTCAATTCTGCACCTTCTACCTCAACCACCTGCTGTTTGGAGTGGAGTCGCAAAAAATTCAGGAAGTGGTCACCTACCGCGAGTTGCGGCCGGTTCCTCTGGCGCCTCCGGTGGTTACGGGGCTGATGAATTTGCGCGGGCAGGTGGTCGTGGCGCTCGAACTGCGCCGTCGACTGGAACTGCCGGATCGCCCGCCGGACATGACTCCAGTGTGCCTGGTGGTGCGGACGGCTGGAGGGACGGTATGTCTGCTGGCCGACGAGGTGGGCAACGTAGTCGAGGTGGAGGAGCAAACCTTTGAACCCTCGCCCGAGACGCTGTCCCCGCGGCTGCGGTCGGTGATTCTCGGCGTCCACAAACTGGAGCACCAGTTGATGCACGTTCTCGATACCGACCAGGCATGCGAGGTTCAAAGCGTGGCTAAGGGCAAGGGGCAGAGCGGTGGGTAGACCCGTTGCCGTGACCCGCTAGGACAGACCCTTGAACGCGCGAAACTAGTTTAAGGACACGCAGCAATACCGAAACGTCCGTCAGCGTCTGTCAAAGCCGGACCGTGCCATGTAGTTCTAATCGCGCGACAGGAAGAGAGCGGCAATCACTTCAAGGTCGGCGTTGAAGGTCCCAGTCAATCCAGAGCCACGGAAGCTGCCGGGCACGCCGCCGGGGCGCGCTGAGGCCGAATCGCACACTTTCGGAATCTCTAGAAGTTGGGCTGATGGTTTCTTGTTTTCTGCCGAAAGAACGTCTAGGAGAACTGAATGCGCTTCCTAAGACGATTCATCGTTTTCGCCCTTGTATTCCTTTCGAGCCTCCACACGACGTGGGCGGAGGAGCCGTGCACCGGAACCACCGTACTCTCCGTGCCCAGCCGTCCAACCGTAGCCAATGCCACCGACACAACCCAGTGTGGCGTCGTCGAACTGGAGTATGGGTTGGAACGGCAGTGGCCGGGCGGCGGCGCGAACCGCGACGACCTTTCGGGAGGCCTGCGGCTCGGTCTTACGCACAATCTGGACTTCCACTGGTCCTCATCCGCTTTCATTCACCTTATGAATGGAACTGGGAATCGGACCGGAGACGGCGACAACTGGCTGGGTTTGAAATACCGTCTCGTGAAGCAAACCAAGAAACGTCCTAGTTTTGGTTTGTACTATGCCGCGAAGGTGCCGTCGGCCAGCGAGACGCTGGGACTAGGTTCGGGCCAGGTCGATCACTCCATCTCCTTTCTGGCCAGCAAGGACGTTCCCCACGTCCACTTTGACCTCAACGTCATTGAGTTGCTGGCAGGACGCCAAACCGCGTCCGGATTCGATCACGACACTGGATTCGCGCTGGCGTCCTGGGTGTCCGTCACTCACCGGCTCACTTTGGTTGTGGA
>Ga0137395_10001528_pt1 | contig 10791 bp, 6 predicted proteins | sample czobulk216metaG_FD_108283 | JGI IMG/M metagenome (GOLD analysis project Ga0137395, IMG submission 108283) | Vadose zone soil microbial communities from Angelo Coast Range Reserve, California, USA - czobulk2.16 metaG | ecosystem: Environmental > Terrestrial > Soil > Vadose zone | place: USA...
AATACGCGATTTGCTTAATCCCAAAGAAAAAACGACGGCTGCCTATGACGCCAAGGCCATCCAGGTTCTGGAGGGTTTGGAGCCGGTCAGACGCCGTCCCGGAATGTACATTGGGTCCACCGACAACCGTGGGCTCCACCACCTCATCTACGAGATCGTCGACAACTCCGTTGATGAAGCGCTGGCCGGGTTCTGCACCCGGATCGAGGTAACGCTCCACCAGGACGGGTCGGCCTCGGTCGCCGACAATGGTCGCGGCATCCCGGTCGACATCATGAAGGACCAGGGCAAGCCGGCCCTTGAGGTTGTCATGACCAAGCTGCACGCGGGCGGCAAATTCGGTGGTGGCGGCTACAAGGTGTCGGGCGGGCTGCACGGGGTCGGCCTTTCGGTCGTGAACGCACTCTCCGAACAGTTGCAGGTCACCGTCATGCGCCACGGCAAACAGCACTACCAGGAGTACCGTCGGGGCGCGCCGGTTGCGCCGCTGAAGGTCACCGGCAAGGCCGACACCACCGGCACCTACATTCGATTCTGGCCCGATCCCGAGGTCTTCGAGGAGCTCGGCTTTCACTGGGACATCGTGTCGCACCGGCTGCGCGAGCTGGCCTTTCTCAATAAGGGGCTGACCATCTTGCTCCGCGACGAACGCATCGACCTCGATTACACCTTCTACTTCGAGGGCGGCATCAGCGCCTTCGTCAAGTACCTCAACCGCGACAAAGGCTGGGTGAACCTAAGGCCGCTTCACGTCGAGCGAGAGATCGACGGCAACACGGTTGAGGTCGCACTCCAGTACAACCAGGGCTTTACGGAGAACGTCCTGGCCTTCGCCAACGACATCAACACCGTCGAAGGTGGGAGTCATGTCACCGGCTTCCGGTCGGCGCTGACCTCGGTGCTGAACAAGTACGCACGCAAGATCAATCTGATGCGAGAGCAAGATCCGAACCTCACCGGGGAGGACGTGCGCGAAGGCTTGACCGCCGTCATCAGCGTGAAAGTCCGTGAACCGCAATTCGAGGGGCAGACCAAGACGAAGCTGGGCAACTCGGAGGTCCGCGGCCAGGTCGAGACCGTCTTCTCCGAGTCGTTCACGCAGTACCTCGAGGAAAATCCGCCCGACGCACGACGGATCATCGAGAAGTGCCTCGTCGCGGCCCGCGCGCGTGATGCGGCGAAGAGAGCTCGCGAGCTGGTGCAGCGCAAATCTCTACTCGAGTCATCGACGCTGCCGGGCAAGCTCGCCGATTGCTCCGAACGCGATCCCGCGCTGTGCGAGATCTATCTGGTGGAGGGTGATTCCGCCGGTGGCTCAGCCAAAGGTGCGCGCGACCGTCGCTTCCAAGCGATCCTGCCGCTGCGCGGAAAGATTCTCAATGTCGAGAAGGCCCGCGAGGACAAGATCCTCACCTCCGAGCAGATCCGCAACCTGATCACCGCGCTCGGCACCGGGATTGGCGAGAAGTTCGACATTAACAAATTGCGATATCACCACGTCATCATCATGAGCGTCGCCGGTGATGAACCGACTCTCGTGGTGGATGCCGAGGATCGAACGAGCTATGTGCCAATCGGCGAGTTCATTGACGATTGTTTTTCTGGCCGTCGCGACAAGGACGACTACAGGGTGGCCTGCTTTGACGCGGCCACGGGTGAGACTCGGTTCAAGCCATTAAAGGCCGTGATTAGACACCCCTACGAAAAGCCCCTTTACCAAATTACGACTCGATACCAACGATCGATCAAAGTCACTCCATCACACAGCGTCTTCGTCCTAGAAGGCGGGAATGTAAAACTTATGAAAGGCGACAAGGTCAAGCCGGGTGACATGCTGCTTGCTCCCCGTCGTCTCCCTCGTCCAAGCCGCAGTCCAAAAGAGGTCGATCTTGTTGAAACGTTTTTGCGCGCCGGGCTAACCGACGGACTCTATCTGAAGGGAAACATCGTTCGTGCGCTGACGGCCAGCCAGGTTCTGTCGGCTATGGACAGGCCCGAACTGTGGTACGAGCAACGAGTGCTAATGCCAGCGGAGGGCTGGAAGACTCTTGCTTCGCACCGAAAGGCGGCTGGCCTGACGCTCGCACAAGCCGCGGCAAATATCGGCGTGAAGCAGGCCGCAACCGTCTCTGAATGGGAAACGGGCCGTGGCCATCCAATCGAGTCCAAATTTACCGCCTACTTACAGGCAATCGGTTGGGATCGGCCCACGCCACACCTTTTGCTTCCTTCAAAGATCGAAGACCATATTCGCCGGGATGACTCAAGCTCGAACGCGCATTGGCGAGTGATCAGCGACTACATGCCGCTCGTTAACTTGAATGAAGAGGACCTCGTGGGGCTCGGTTCAGAGATCCAGTTGGTTCCGCGAGCGCACCTGAACAAGGCCTTCCCTCGGTACTTGCCCGTCAGTCGTGATCTCCTTTCCTTCTTGGGCTGGTTCATGGCGGAGGGGACGCTGAGTAGGCATCAAGTCAGCCTAAACCTCGGACCCAAAGATGAGCCGTTCATCCCCGAATTGACCCAAGTAATCAGGGATTTGTTCGGCGAAACCGCGAGGTGCTTCCACGATCGGGACTCTCTAGGCATGAAGCTCTACTTTCACAGTGTTCTGGCTGCCAGACTCCTTCGCGCCTGGGGACTTGGCGGGCAAGCTCACGAGAAGCGAATACCAGACATACTGTTCAGTCTTTCCGAGGACCTTCAGCTGGCGTTCCTCGAGGGATACTTCCTTGGAGACGGAGCGATTCGTCGGAACGGATGGCTCGTCGTCACTAGTTCCGCTGCCCTTAAGGAAGGGCTCCTATATCTCTTAGGCCAACTTGGAATAGTTGCCGGCGTCCATAAGCGAACGGATGCGAACCCGAAACACCAGCCGGTCTACTTTTCTGTATGGGTCAGCCAGCGCGAGCAACTGGAGCGTACGCGTCATGTTTGGCAGCGCCACCGCTACGCAAGCCGTCTCGAGGCCTATCTAGTAAAGACAAAAGACAAGAGTTGGGGATGGACGACGGTGAATGGCGACCTGATCGCCCTGGAGGTTAAGTCGGTTGAGCAGGTACCGCAACCGAGTCCTTATGTCTATGACTTCTCAGTCGATACGGACGAGAACTTCATTTGTGGCAGCGGCGCTTTGTGTGCCAGAAATACTGATGCCGACGTTGATGGCTCTCACATCCGCACGTTGTTGTTGACCTTCTTCTTCCGCTATATGCCCCAGGTGATCACTGGGAGGTACTTGTACATAGCCCAGCCGCCGCTCTACAAGATCACGCGTGGCAAACAGATCTCGTACGCATATACCGACGAGCAGAAGAACCGCAAGCTGTCGCAGATGGAGGGAAAGCCGGAGGTCGCGCGCTACAAGGGTCTTGGGGAGATGAATCCCGAGCAGCTCTGGGAGACGACCATGAATCCGCAGAATCGCATGCTGCTGCGGGTCGAGATCGAAGACGCGGTTGAGGCCGACAAGATTTTCGACGTCCTCATGGGCACCGAAGTGGATCCACGCAAACGCTTTATCCAGACGCACGCCAAGACCGTGCGCAACCTGGACATCTAGGCGCCATCACCCGCCAGGGGTCTCATGAAAATCGCGCTTGACGCCATGGGCGGTGACTTCGCCCCTGAACAGGTGGTCGCGGGCGGCGTCCAGGCCCATCGCGAGCTGGGCGTCGAAGTGATCTTTGTGGGCGTCAAGGAGAAGGTGGACGCCGCGCTCGCCGCGTCGGGCGCCGGGAAGTGGGCCGAGATCGAGGATGCGCCCGAGGTGATTGCGATGGACGAACACCCGGCGCAGGCGGTTCGAACGAAGAAGAACTCGTCGATTGTCCGGGCCTGCACGATGGTCGAGGACGGGCGGGCCAACGGCTTCGTCAGCGCCGGAAACAGCGGGGCGGTGATGGCGGCGGCCCTCTTCGGCCTGCACCGCATCCCCGGCATCGATCGGCCGGCGATTGGTTCCATCATCCCGACCGCGAGCGGAAAAAACTGCTTCCTGCTCGACGTCGGGGCGAACACGGATGCCAAGCCGGAGCACCTCGTCCAGTACGCGCTCATGGGGAGCGTCTACGCCGAGAAGCTGATGGCCGTCCAGGCGCCAAGGGTGGCGCTGCTCAGCAACGGCGAGGAGGCCGGCAAAGGCAACCAGCTCGTCCAGGCAAGCGATCCCTTGCTTCGCGCGCTGCCAGGGATCAATTTCATCGGCAACATCGAAGGCAAGGACATCTTCAAAGGAAAGGCGGACGTCGTGGTCACCGACGGCTTCAGCGGCAACATCCTGATCAAGACCGCGGAAGGCGCCGCCGAGTTCGTCTTCCAGAGCATGCGGGACGCGGTCCGGGGCGACCCGCTGGCGACGCTCGGCGGGCTCCTGATCCGTCCCAAGCTCCGGGCGGTCCGCCGGCGCGCCGATTGGCGCGAGTTCGGTGGGGCCGTTCTCCTGGGTGTCAACGGCGTTGCCGTGATCGCCCATGGCCGCTCCGATGCGCGGGCGACCTACAACGCCGTCCGCGTAGCCCGGGATGCCGTCCAGCAGCAGGTCGTCGCGACGATTGCCGCTTCGGTGCAGTCCGTGGTGATCACACCGCAACAGCCAGCACATAAATCTGCCCCTCTCGTAACATGACGACATGGAAGGGAATGGGGTCCGGCGGGAGCACCGCGTGGTGGTTACCGGCATGGGCGTGCTGGCGCCGAATGGCAACAACCTCAGGGAGTTCTGGGATAGCTTGATCGAGGGACGCTCCGGCCTCGGGATTGCGACGACCTTCGACGTCTCGGACCTGCCCGTGAAGACCGTGGCGGAGCTCAAGAATTTTGATCCACGCGACTATATGGACTTCAAAGAAGCCAAGCGCATGGCCCGCTTCAGCCAGGTGGGGGTCGCCGCGGCCAAGATGGCGATCGATCAGTCCGGGATCGAGTTGGCGAAAGAGGACCGCACGCGCATTGGCTGCGAGGTAGGCACTGGGATCGGCGGCTTCAAGGAGATCTCGGAAGAGATCGAGGCCTTCGCGCTCCGCGGCGAGCGCGGACCGGACCGCATCTCACCGTTCTTCGTCCCGCGGGTCATTCCCAACATGGCGTCCTGTCAGATCGCGATCCAGTTTGGGCTCGAGGGCCCGAACAACACGGACACCACCGCCTGCGCGGCGTCGACGCAGGCGCTCGGGAACGCCTACCGCGTCCTGCAGCGTGGCGACGCCGACGTCATGCTCGCCGGCGGCGCCGAGGCCAATCTCTGTCGGTTTGGGCTGGCCTCGTTCGCCGCGATGAAGGTGCTTTCGACCTATTCGGAGGATCCGACCAAGGCGAGCCGGCCTTTTGATGCGCACCGTGACGGCTTTGTCCCTGGCGAGGGCGCGGGCATGCTGGTACTGGAGTCGCTTGAGCATGCCCGGGGCCGTGGGGCGGAGATCTACGGCGAGATCATCGGATTTGCCGTCACCGATGATGCCTTTCACATCGTGATGCCGGAAGAGGACGGGGACGGTCCTGCCCGCGCCATGGCGAAGGCGCTCGAGGATGCGCACGTTCAGCCCGAGCAGGTCGACTACATCAACGCGCACGGCACCTCGACGCAATTGAACGACAAGTCGGAGACCGCCGCCATCAAGCGGGTGATGGGCGATCGGGCCAAGCAGATTCCGATCTCGAGCACAAAGTCGATGATCGGCCACCTGCTGGGCGCGGCCGGCGCCGTCGAAGCGATTGCGACCATCCTCAGCATCAACAATGGGATCGTGCATCCGACCATCAACCTGGAACACCCGGATCCCGATTGCGACCTTGACTATGTGCCCAATGAGCCCCGCCGCCACGACATCCAGGTGGCCATGTCGAATTCTTTCGGCTTCGGCGGCCAGAATGCCTGTATCGTGCTCAAACGGTTTGACAACAACTAGAACCATTTCCGTCCGCGGCGAGGTCTAAATGGAACCACTGAACATCGGTACCGTATTGCCCCTGCAGCTCGAGAACGAGATGCGCTCGAGCTACATGGACTACGCGATGAGTGTCATCGTGAGCCGGGCGCTACCCGATGCTCGCGACGGCCTCAAGCCCGTCCATCGCCGCATCCTCTACGCAATGCAGGACCAGGGGATGACCCCGGGGGCCCGCTACCAAAAGTGTGCGGCCATCATCGGTGAGGTGCTCAAGCACTACCACCCGCACGGTGATCAGTCCGTGTACGACAGCCTGGTGCGACTCGCGCAGGATTTCTCGCTGCGCTACCCGCTGGTGGATGGTCAGGGTAACTTCGGCTCGATCGACGGCGACTCGGCGGCCGCCTACCGGTACACGGAAGCGCGGCTGGCCCCGATTGCGGCCGAATTGCTGGTCGACCTCGAGAAGAACACCGTCGACTTCGGCGACAACTACTCCGCGACACGGCAGGAGCCGCTCGTGCTGCCCGCCCGCCTGCCCAACCTGATGATCAACGGCTCATCGGGAATCGCGGTCGGGATGACCACCAACATCCCGCCGCACAATCTCGGCGAGGTGTGCGACGCCGAGATCTATCTGATCGATCATCCGGACGCCACCACCGAGGACCTGATGAAGATGGTGCGTGGGCCCGACTTCCCCACCGGCGGCATCATCATCGGGCGCGAAGGGATCGCGGCCGCCTACGGCACCGGCCACGGCCGCCTGATCGTTCGGGCGCGCCACACCTTCGAGGAGGCAAAGAACGGCCGCGAGCGGATCATCATCACCGAGATCCCGTACATGGTCAACAAGGCGACGCTGGTCACCCGCATCGCGGACCTGGTCGGCGAGCGCAAGCTCGACGGCATCGCCGACCTGAACGACGAATCCGACCGTCAGGGTATGCGGATCGTGATCGAGCTGAAGAAAGATGCCCGGGCGCTGACCGTCCTCAACAACCTCTACAAGCACACCGCCCTGCAGACGACGTTTGGGGTGATCTCGCTGGCGCTGGTGGACGGGCGACCGGTGGTCCTGAACCTGAAGGCGCTGCTTCAGCATCACATCGATCATCGTCGCGACGTCCTAACCCGCCGCACCCGCTACGAGCTCGAGCGTGCTCGCGAACGGGCGCACCTCCTCGAAGGCCTCAAGATCGCCCTCGACAACCTGGACGCCGTCATCAAGACGATCCGTGAGTCTCAGGACGAGAAGACCGCGCAGGACCGCCTGCAGGAGCGCTTCAAGCTCTCCGAGCGCCAGTCGAAGGCCATCGTCGACATGCGGCTCGGCCGCCTCACGCGCCTCGAGCGCAACAAAGTCTTGGAGGAGTACGAGGAGGTCATCAAGCGAATCGCCTACCTCGAAGATCTTCTGCAGCACGAAGCGAAGATCATGCTGCTGATCAAGGACGACCTGGCCGAGCTCAAGAAGAAGTACGGCGATCCTCGCCGAACCACGCTCGACTTCCAGGGCTCGGTCGAGCTCAACGAAGAGGACCTGGTTCCCAAGGAAGACGTGGTCGTCACCCTTACGCACCGCGGCGATGTCAAGCGGGTGCCGGCGACCACCTACCGGCCGCAGCGTCGCGGGGGCAAGGGCATCCTCGGCGCGGCGCGCGTGGAATCCGACTTCGTGGAGCACCTGGCGATCGCTTCCACGCACTCGGACATGCTGTTCTTCACCAACCACGGCTCGGTCTTCCGGCTGCGAGTCCACGAGATTCCCGATGTCAACCGGCAGGCCAAGGGGTTGCCGGCGGCAAACCTGATCGATATCGACCCCAAGGACAAGATCACCGCGGTCATCGGCATCACGGACTGGGCGGAGGACCGCTACCTGGTCATGGTGACCAAGCAAGGCACCATCAAGAAGACACCGGCGCGCCTCTACAGCCAGGTTCGGCGCAACGGCCTGATCGCGATCAACCTGACCGAAGGCGATGAGTTGAACTGGGTCAAGCTGAGCTCGGGATCGGATGAGCTGATCATCGCCACCACCGACGGCAAGGCGGTCCGTTTCAGCGAGAAGCAAGTGCGCCCAATGGGTCGGGACACGACGGGAGTGCGCGGGATCACGTTGCGCAAGGACGCGCTGGTGGCGGGCTTCGACATCGTCCGGAAAGATGCCCACCTGCTGGTGGTGTCCGAACGCGGCTACGGCAAGCTCACGCCGCTGGAGGAGTACCCTGCCCACTCGCGTGGCGGCCAGGGTGTCTACACCATGGCGGTGACGGAGCGGACCGGTCCCCTGGTTGGGATGCGGGTGGTCGTCAATCCCGAAGAGGAGCAGCTGATCGTCATCTCCGAGGGCGGCCAGGTGATCCGCACGCCGATCGAGAACATCCGGGTCGCCGGCCGGCAGACGCAGGGCGTGATCATCATGCGGCTCGATGAGGGCGACACCGTCGCCACCATCGCCGGTGTGGGTGGAACGGAGGAGGCCGAAGAGTAACGCTGCTCATCGTCGGCATCGCCTGCGCCGGCGTCGGCCTCGTCATCCTCATTTACGCGCTGGTGTCCGTCTGGCGCGCCTACCGCAAGGCGTCCCGCCGCGCCTCGGAGCTGTCCACCTATGCATTCGAGCAGGCTGTCGAACTCGAACAGGCGGCGGCCCGACTCAACGAGCACGGCTTTGCCCTCGAGCACACGGCGTCCGAACTCTTCCCCAAGCTTCAGCGGATTCTTGCCTTCATGGAGCAACCGTTGGTTGCGGCTGCGCTCCCGTGGGTGATCCGACGGGTGCTCGCTCGCCCCTACCGCCGCCGCTGACTACTCGGCGACGACCCGATCCTTCCCGGTGCGCTTCGCCGTGAGCAGATTCTCGTCGGCGCGCTTGAAGAACGAGAACGCGTTGTCTTCCTCGGGCCGGTAGGACGTGACGCCTGCACTGACCGTGAGGTTCTGCGGCGGCACGCCGTGCGCCTCATCGGCGAAGGGGCTGTTGCGGATCTCGGTCAGCACCCGTTCGGCCACACCACGGGCCGTATCCAGGTCGCCCTCGGGCACGATGATGCAGAACTCATCGCCACCGTAGCGGACGACCACGTTCGCCTTGCGGCTATGGCGCTGGATGAGATCGGCGAGGTGTCGAAGCACGCGATCGCCAAGCGGATGCCCATAGCTGTCGTTGATCAGCTTGAAGTTGTCCAGGTCGAGCACGATCAGCGAAAGCGGCGATCGGCTCCGGGACGCCCGGCTCAGTTCGCGCTGCAGGCTCTCCTGGAAGAAACGGTAGTTGTACAGCCCGGTGAGGCTATCGGTCAGCGCCTGCTCCTCGCTGGCCACCAACCGCTCGAGCATCACCAGGCTGTTGACGGCCTGGGCGGCGAGCATCGAGAGCAGGTGGTGATCCGATTCGGGATCGCGGCTGGCGTCCGGCGCGTAGATCCCAAGGGTTCCGCGAATGCGGTCTTGCTGGAGCAGCGGGGTGATGGTCACCGAGCCTTTGACCTCCTGCCGCCCGAGCAGGAACTGGGTCCACGGGCTCTGCGACGCATCGGGGACCGAAAGCGGCCGCTTCGATTGCAGCACGAAGTCGCTCATCTCGACCAGCAGGCGGCGCAGGTCGCCGGTGCCGTTGGGTTCGGGGCCGGAGTACGCTTCCTCGCGCTGCCCCTCGTCGCCGGCGAGTAGCAGGAGCGCGCTCTGGCCGCGAAGCAATCGAATCCCCAGGTTGAGGATCATGTCGCTCAGCACCTCGTAGCTGAGGTTGGTCATGATGCTGTCGAAGGCGCGAAGCACGGTGAGCTCGTCCTGGTGCTTGTAGTTCTGCGCCACGACGTGCTGGACCAGCGTGTGGACCAGGTTGGCCGCTTCCATGATGTTGGTCTGCGAGACAACCGGGACCGACTGCACCGCGCGCATCAGGTTGTCCGGATGCACCGGCAACGCCCGCGCCAGTTCGTAGACCGTGGCGAAATCGGGCTTGGTCACCGCGAACGGCTCGCTGACCAGGCGGCCGAGCAGATGATGACCGTCGCAGATGGGGATGATGAGGTGACCAATCCCGGCGCCGTCGTAGCGCAATTGCGGCTCTTCGCCAAGTGGCGTCGCCGACGATGTCGGCACCATTTCGCAGCGGCCGAAGTTCTGCATGATCAGGCAGAAATCGTTCTGCGGCAGTCCGGGTGGGATCTGGTAACCGTCGGCTGAGTCGGCAGCCAACGATATCCCGGTACGTGCCGAGAAGTTCTGCATGGCGGCTCTCGTCACATCGTGGTTGATGATGTAGGAGAGCCGAACGGTGGCTGTTTCAGCAGTCAATAAAGATCACAAGTCCTGGGGCAAGCCGCGAGACTCCGACATTATATCTATGGCTCCCGTAACATCTTTGTACACGGATCGCGTCGTGAGCGCCATCCGCCGAACAGCCCTTGACAGGTTTTCGCTCACCGCTTTGATTAGTTGGAGTCGGATCAAAACAACACCATGCACGATGTCCTGGTTCACTACCTCGAGGTCAATTTTCCGGAGATCGCCGACCAGCTGGCGCACGCCCAGGGCCGGGAACCGAGCGTCGAAGAGCGTGCGGCTGCGGCCGAGCGGCTGCGTGAGCTGATCCGCCGGCTCCGTCGGGAGGCGGTCGAGCCGGCAGGCGAATGGCACGAGCCACGCGCCAGCGCCAGCGAGCTGATCGCCGGCGTCGATGGGGAGCTCAGCCCTGACGAGCGCCAGGTTCTCGATCATTTCTTCGAACTCTTCGCCCGCTCGATGGAGCGGACCCAGGCTGCCACGCCGCCGCACGCCGCGGTTGCCGAGCCGCTAGCCGCACCGGCGCCCACGGCCGAAGCAGCACCAACACCGCAGTCCGCTGTTGTAACGGAGACGGCTCCCGCGCCGCCGCCTGTAGAGACCGAAG
>Ga0137395_10001529_pt1 | contig 10789 bp, 9 predicted proteins | sample czobulk216metaG_FD_108283 | JGI IMG/M metagenome (GOLD analysis project Ga0137395, IMG submission 108283) | Vadose zone soil microbial communities from Angelo Coast Range Reserve, California, USA - czobulk2.16 metaG | ecosystem: Environmental > Terrestrial > Soil > Vadose zone | place: USA...
CATATCCGCCGCGCCATGGGGGCGGTGCTGCAAACCGTCGGCCTGCGCCGTCCTGTGTGGGACGAGCATGAGGCGATCTTGCAGGCGATCAACTGCAGTGATACGGACCAGGCGGAGCGGCTGGCACGTGAGCACTGCGCGCGCGCCAGCGACCATATCGCCACCCAGCTCACCCGCTATGTGCGTCCACTGCCTGAGCGCCTGGCCGGGCAGGCGGCGCTGCCATGACACGCCCGCACGCCACGGTCCCGTAGCGTGCGCATCCGGTCTCTCACGACGAGAGGCTCCCGTCGACAGCGCCAGCGTGTGTGGGAGCGCGCTGGACCACACCTGACTGACAGAGGAGGAGAGGTTATGGCGATGGTGGCAATGCACGATGATATGTTTACCGACGACGTAATCGCCAATCCCTATACGTATTATGGTCGCCTCCGGGAAGAGGATCCCGTGCATTGGAATGAAAAGTACGCACTATGGGTGATCACCCGGCACGCCGATGTGGTGTGGATGACGCGACACCACGAGTTGTTCTCCAATGTCGTCTTCAGAAATGACCCGCGGCCGGCGTATCCGGCCATCCCGGCGTCCGACGAACCGCTCTACGACTACGTGCGGCACTATCAAGCGGACCAATTCATCCAGTTTGATCGTCCTGAGCACCTCGAGATGCGCAAAGTCGTCCACAGCTATTTCACCCCCAGGGCGATGGAGGCTTGGCGCGGCTTTGTCAGGAATGCCATCACCGAGCTCCTGGATGCGGCCGAAGACCAGGGGCATATGGACGTCATGAAGGATTTTGCCACACCGTTGCCGGTGCTCGTGATTGCGCAGATGATGGGCGTCCCGCAGGAGGAACGGCCCTACGTACGGCACCTCGCCGAAAAGTTGTTGTATATCGGGCGGGGGGAACCTGAGCGCATGCAGCCGCTCGTGGAGGGCATGCAGGGGATGATGGAGTATGTGGCCCCGCTCGTGAACGAGCGCATAGAGCAGCCGGGTGATGATTTTATTTCCGTCCTGGCACAGGGGGAGAAACAAGGCGTGTTCACACGGCACCAAGTGCTGGTCAATACCTCGCTCCTGTTGTTGGCCGGGCACGAGACGACGCTCAACCTCTTGTGCAATGGCACCCTGGCCTTTATGCGCCACCCTGACCAGTGGGCCCTGTTCAAAACGGACCCTGAAGGGTTAGCCAAGCGGGCCACGGAGGAGTGCCTGCGCTACGATGCGCCGGTGAAGTCCATTCAGCGCCTGGCTGCGCACGATGTTGAGATGCGCGGGAAGACGCTGCGCCAGGACGATCGCATCCGCTGGTTCATCACCTCGGCCAATCGGGATCCGGAGGTGTTTGCCAATCCGGACACGTTTGACATTACGCGGGATCCGAACCCGCATGTGGGCTTTGGGAATGGGGTGCACCATTGCCTGGGTGCCACGCTGGCACGCCTGGAGGGGCAAGAGGCGTTCAAAGCGTTAGCGCAGCGGTTCCCCAACCTCCATGTGGAGACCGAGGTGTTCGAGTATCAGCCCAGTATTGCCCTCCGTTCGCTCAAATCCTTGCCCGTGGCCTTCGCGTAGGGGGCGTTATGGCTCGCACACTGCGCATCTGGGTGGATCACAACGTGTGTGTGGGGAATGCCATGTGCGAGACCTTTGCCCCGCATGTGTTTCAGCTCAATGCCAACCGGCAGTCCGAAGCGGTCAACCCGGCGGGAGATACCGAGGAGAAGATTCTGGAAGCGGCAGAAAACTGTCCAGTCAGCGCCATCTTTGTGGAGGATGCTGAGACGGGGGAACGCCTGTTCCCCTAGGCGGCCCAGAGGTCTGGCAGTTCCCGCTCCTACGAGAAGCGGGAACCCCACACAGCTGGTTTATCACCTGGAGGGGAGGGAAGGCCATGCAAGGACGACAGGTCATTCTCAGAGCCTACAGACAACCGTTCGAGATCCAGGAGTACGACGTTCCTGACCCCGGACCCGGCGATATCGTGCTGCAGATCACCCAGGCGGGTATCTGCGGCTCTGACCTGCATACCTGGCGGGGCGACACGGAGGCCAACCCTATCCCACCGCAGGGGCGGGCTATGGGGCACGAAGGGACCGGCATGGTCTACAAACTGGGCCAGGGCGTGACCACCGATGCCCTGGGCCAGCCCCTGCATGAAGGTGATCGGGTGATCCACACCGCTATCCTCCCGTGCCAGCACTGTCCACAGTGCCTGCGTGGGGATCACAATCTGTGCGTGCACCGGGTGCTGCGCACCGTGGGGGAGTTCCCCTACTTTATCGGCACCTTTGCCGATTACTACTACGTCACACCGCGTCAGCCCGTATTCAAGGTCCCGGACGAACTCTCTGATGAGGTCCTTGGTCCGGTGAACTGCGCGATGGGGACCGTCACCCAGGGACTGACCGTGGCGGGGGTGCATGAGGGGCAGTCCGTCGTCATTCAGGGGGCCGGTGGCCTGGGGCTAACGGCGACCGCTATGGCCAAGGACATGGGTGCGGACCGGGTCATCGTCCTCGATCGGTTGGAGAACCGCCTGCGCCTGGCGGAAGAGTTCGGGGCGGACTCCACCATCAATATTGAGGAGTACAACACCCCCGAGCGTCGCATCCAGCGCATCAAGGAACTCACCCGGGGCCGTGGCGCTGATGTCGTCATGGAGTTGGTGGGATACGCGCCGCTGCTGCCCGAGGGTATCGCGATGCTGACCAATGGCGGCACCTTTGTGGAGATTGGCCTCTACTTCAGTGGCCAAACGGTGTCGTTTGATCCCTCCACCCTCGTGTTGACGGGCAAGCGTATTGTGGGCTCGGTGATGTACCGGCCCACCCTGATGTCCACCATCCTGGACTTTCTGGTGCGCAACCGTTACAAGCTGCCTTTCCACACGCTGGTGTCCCATAAATTCAAGCTGGAAGATGTGAATGAGGCTTTCACCCAGTCCGAGTGGAACCAGCGGCAGACCCCGGTCACGCGTGCGGTGCTGGTTCCGTAGCAACTTTGATAGGACAGGCGTGGATCTCAAGTCCAGAGAGATGGGAAAGTACCAACAAAAAATTTTTGAGGGTGAAGACGTATGATGACGGCTATGAGCAACGACCTGTTTACCCCTGAAGTGACCAACGATCCCTATTCCTACTTTGGCCGTCTGCGGGAGGAAGACCCGGTCCACTGGAACGAACTGTACGAGTTATGGGTCATCACCCGCCACGACGATCTGGTCTGGCTCACCAGGCACCATGAGCTGTTCTCGTCAGAAGTGCTCAAAAGAGACTCCAGGCCACCTTACCCGCAAGTCTATGACTCGGACCTGGGGTTGTACGAGTATGTCAGGGATTTCTCGTCCGCCCAGTTCATCCAGCATGATCGCCCTGAGCATCTAGAGATGCGCAAGGTAGTCCATGGGTATTTTACCCCCAGGTCCATGGAGGCCTGGCGCCCCATGGTGCAATCCGCCATCACAGACCTCCTGGACGCCGCAGAGGCCAAAGGGCGGATGGATGTGATGGCGGACTTGGCCACGCCCCTGCCCGTGCTGGTGATCGCCCAGATGATGGGTGTCCCCCTTGAGGACCGGCCCTACATCAGGGAGTTGGCCAAGAAGCTCCTGGCCGGTGGCCGAGGCGAACCCGACCGGTTGCGGACCCAGACCGAAGGCATGCAAGGCATGCTCGAGTACTTGTCCCCACTGGTCGAAGAACGGATAGATCGTCCCGGAGACGATTTCGTTTCCGTGGTGGCCAGCGGTGAGAAACGGGGGATATTCACCCGGCATCAGGTGCTGGTGAACTGCTCCCTGCTGCTCCTGGCTGGCCACGAGACCACCATCAATCTCCTGTGCAATGGCACCTTGGCCTTCCTCCGCCATCCCGAGCAATGGGCGCTGTTCAAGCAGGACCCGGCCGGCTTGGCCAAGCGGGCGACAGAGGAGTGCCTGCGCTATGATCCGCCCGTGAAATCGATCCAGCGCATTGCCTCGCAAGGTGTCGAGATGCGCGGCAAGGTGGTGCGCAAAGACGACCGCATGCGGTGGTTCATTGCCTCCGCCAACCGGGACCCTGAAGTGTTTGCAAACCCGGAAACGTTGGACATCACCCGTGACCCGAACCCGCACGTGGCCTTTGGGTCGGGCGTGCATCACTGCCTTGGAGCGACTCTGGCCCGGCTGGAGGGCCAGGAGGCCTTCACAGCCCTGGCGCAGCGGTTCCCCTCCCTGCACTTGGAGACGGAGGAGCTGGAATACCAGCCCAGCATAAACTTCCGCTCGCTCACATCTCTGCCAGTGGCCTGGTAGGAGGTGGGATATGCACAAGCACTTCAAAGTCCTGGACAGCGATATCCACATCATCGAACCTGCCGATCTGTGGCAGCGCTATATCGACGCGGAGTTTCGGGAGCGGGCACCGTCTGGCCTGACCGAGGACGCAGGCGACCTGCGGCTCGCCTGCGCCGGTAAGCCGTGGGGACGGGTGGCTGGCGCGGCCGATGCGAGCCGCCGGCGGCAGGGCCATGACTACGCCCACAATCAGGAGCGCTGGCGGCCGTTCCAGGAGCGCGGCTGGACGGCCAAGGTGCAACTGGAAGCGATGGACACGGAAGGCATTGACGTGGCGGTCATCTATCCCTCGCGGGGGCTCTTTGCCTTGACCATTCCCGCCATGGAGCCACGCTTCGCTGCGGCCATGGCGCGGGCGTACAACAATTGGCTGTACGACTTCTGCCAGGAGAACCCCAATCGCCTCCTGGGCGCCGGCATGATCTCCCCGTTTGCGGCCCAGGATGCCGTGGCGGAGACGCGCCGCTGCGTGCAGGAGTTGGGCTTTCGCGGGGTCTTTCTGCGGCCCAACGAGGTCAACGGGCGTAACTGGCACGATCCCTACTATGAGCCGCTGTGGAGCGTGCTGGAGGAGCTGGAAGTGCCACTGGGATTTCACGAAGGTGCGGGCGCACAACTGCGGCAGGTGGGCGAGCAGTTCACGACCAATCCCATGCTCAAACATGTCTACTGCCATCCGGTGGAGCAGATGCTGGCCGTGGGCAGCTTTTGTGGCGGCGGCATCCTGGAGCGGCATCCGCGCCTGCGGGTCGCCTTCCTGGAGGGCAACTGTAGCTGGCTACCGTTCTTGCTGTGGCGCCTGGATGAACACTGGGAGCGCCAGGGGGATGTGTATACCGCTGAGCTCACGATGGCGCCGAGCGCCTATTTTAAGCGGCAGTGTTTCGCCTCGGTGGAATGTGATGAGGCACCGGTGAAGTACGTCATTGACTGGCTCGGGGATGACCGCCTGGTCTTTTCGACCGACTTTCCGCACGGCGATTCGAAATTTCCTCGCGCTGTGGAGTTATTCTTGCAACTGCCGATCTCGGAGGACAGCAAGCGCAAGATCCTCTGGGATAACTGCGCTACGTACTATGGGCTGACGGCCTGAGCGTGGGGAGAAGGGGGCTGAACGCACACAGCTCGTGTACTCTTGTCGCGTTCAGCTCCAGCGCCGTGCTGCGCATGCCGTGGCGGCAGGAGGAGTGCGGCGTATCGGATGGCAAAGCACGGCTTCAACAGGCATTGGAGGCGCGGTCATGGGACGAAAACTCTTGCTCCGGTGTGGTATGGCTAGCATGGTGGGACTGCTGGTGCTGCGAGGCTTTGCGTCAGCCCAGACGTCTACCCCTGTACCGATGCCCTCTCCCACGCCATCTCAGGTGGACCGTCTGAAGGTGGCGGTGCAGTTGGAACGGGAACAGAACGATCCTCTCCTCATGACCCTCGTCTTCGCCTCCCAGTATGCCCCGGTGTACGAGGCCCTGGTAGAAGAAGACCCATGGCACCATTTCGTGCCGATGCTGGCCACCGACTGGCACATGAGTCCAGACGGCAAGACCTGGACATTCAACCTCCGGCGGGGTGTCCAGTGGCACTTTGGCTGGGGCGCATTCACCGCTAAGGACGTCGTTCATACCTTGCAACGCCATGTGCGCAGTGAGTCGATGTCGGCTCAGGTCACACTCATGAAGGCATTGCTGGAGCATGTTGAGGTGGTCCATGATTACCAGATCATCTTTCATCTGCCGCATCCGCAGACCGATCTCCACATTCAGTTAAGCACCCGATTATATAACGTCATCTTGTGCAAGGCCTACTTTGATGCCGAAGGCCAAGAAGGCCTGAATCGCAAGATGGTCGGGACAGGGCCCTATCAGTTCAAGGAACGCGTGCTGGGGCAATACCTCTTGCTGGAACGCGTCCCCTACACACACTGGCGGGTGACCCCGGACTTCAAGGAGCTGCAGTTCCTGCTGGTGCCCGAGCCAACGACGAGATTGGCCATGCTGGTGCGGGGTGAGGCCCATCTGGCCATTATCCCCTTCGAAACCCAGCCGCAAGTCACGGCCAAGGGCCTGAAAGTGCTCAAAGCCACGGTCCCGACTATGCCGGTGTATGCCATGTTTGGTGGCAATTATCTGTCCAGTAAACCCCATTATGACCCGAGCATCCCCTGGACCAAACGGCAGGTGCGGGAAGCCCTGAACCGTGCGGTGGATCGGCAGACCATCCAAAACACGATCCTGGGAGGGCGAGGCCATCCGATGGCCGTGACGTTCTGGGACGCGACTTTGCCGGGGTGGAACCCGCAGTGGCTTCAGACGTATGAGGCACACTATGGGTATGATCCCCAGCGAGCGAAAGCTCTCCTGGCGGAAGCGGGGTATCCCAAAGGTTTCAAAGCGACCTATATTCTGACGCCCCGCCCTGAACTCCCGGAACTCATGCAGGTAGGCGAAGTGATTGCGAATTACTGGCGGGAGATTGGCGTGGACGTCAAGCTCGAAGAGCGGGAGTTTGCCTGGTGGCGGGACAAGTTCTGGAAAGAGCAACTCCATGGTCTGGCCTGGACTGACGCCACGTTGCGCTTTGAAGACCGTGAAATAGTCCGCATCATCTACTACAGTAAAGGCCCGGTGCATTTCTTTGAGAGTACCTTCATTGATCAGAAGTATGAGCAATATACCGCCACAGCCGACCCGCAGGAGCAGGATCAGCTGCTGCGGGAGATCGGGAATCATGTGTTTGAGGAGTACGCCACGCTGCCATTATTCTGGCTCTACACGGAGTTTGTGGTGAATCCGAAGGTGGTGGCCGACTACAAAACGTCCGGGATCTTTCCCCCTCGGCACCTGGAGTACGTCAAAGCCGCACCGTGATTATCCTACACTTGTATGCTGCCGCTGTAGGCGGCTGGCACGCCCAGCAGCAGAGGAGGAGACTGGATGCAACTTACGCAAGAGCAGATTGCACAGTTCGACCGCGAGGGTTATCTCTTCTTTCCTGGCCTGTTCACCCCGGAGGAGATCCAGGTCTTGATTGACGAGGTGCCTCGTCTCTATGCCCAGCACCGGCCGGAAAACGTGCGCGAGAAGGGCAGTGAGGCGGTGCGTACCAACTTCGCGGCTCATATGTACAGCAAGCCGTTCGCCAGGCTCGCGCGCCATCCACGCATGGTCGAGTCGGTCATGCAGATCTTTGGCGAACCCGTCTACATGCACCAGTTTAAGATCAACGGCAAGATGGCTTTCGATGGCGACCTCTGGCAGTGGCACCAGGACTATGGCACCTGGCAGGCCGACGACCTCATGCCGGCGGCGCGCGCCATGAACGTGGCCATCTTCCTGGATGAAGTGAATGAGTTCAATGGCCCGCTGATGTTCATCCCGGGGAGCCACAAACTCGGCGTGCTCGATGCCGAGCACGACGTGAGCACCACCAGCTACCCGCTGTGGACCATCAATCATGACACGATCCGCAAGCTGGTGGCGCGCGGTGGTCTGGTGGCACCAAAAGGCCCGGTCGGGTCGATGATCCTGTTTCACGGCTGCCTGGTACACGCCTCGACGGCGAACCTCTCCCCCTGGAACCGGGTCAGCGTCTACCTGAGCCTGTGCGCAGTGTCGAACCACATTCGCCGCTTCAAGCGGCCGGAGTATATCGCGCATCGGGACTTCACGCCGATTCAATGCCTCCCCGACGACTGCCTGCTCCAGGACTACGACGTGCCACTCCCCTGGCAAAACGGCACACCCGAGGCGGCGTTGCACTCCGCGCTCGTGAGCTAGGTCGGAGGCATCTATGAATCTCTACGCCAGGCTCTGCGCCCGTGCGGCGCAGGGCCGACCGCTGCGCCTCGGCCTGATCGGCGCCGGCAAGTTCGGCTCGATGTATCTGGCGCAGGTGCCCAAGACCCCTGGCGTCCATCTTGTTGGCATCGCCGATCTCGCGCCCGCCAACGCGCGCGCCAATCTCGCCCGCGTCGGCTGGGAGGCGGAGCGTTCTGCAGCCGCATCGCTCGAGGCCGCGCTTCGGTCCGGCACGACCCATGTAAGTGACGATTGGCCGGCCCTAGTGGCGCATCCGCAGATCGACATCATAGTGGAGGCCACTGGCAACCCGATGGCAGCGGTCGAGCACGCGCTGGCCGCGTTCCAGCACGGCAAGCATGTGGTCATGGTGACGGTCGAGGCGGATGCCTATTGCGGCCCACTGCTGGCGCGCTGCGCGCAGGAGGTGGGGGTGGTTTACAGCCTCGCCTACGGCGACCAGCCGGCACTGATCTGCGATCTCGTCGACTGGGCACGCACCGCCGGCTTCAGCGTGGTCGCCGCCGGGCGCGGCCACAAGTGGCTGCCGCATTACGCCCAGTCCACACCCGAGACGGTGTGGGGCTACTACGGCCTGACCCCCGAGCAGGCGCAGGTCGGTGGCCTGAATCCCAAGATGTTTAACTCCTTCCTCGATGGCTCCAAGCCGGCCATCGAGAGCACGGCGGTGTGCAATGCTACCGGGCTGACCCCTGCCCCGTATGGCCTGGCGTATCCGCCCGCGAGTATCGATGACCTGCCGGCCGTCATGCGGCCTCGGGAAGAAGGCGGGCAGCTCCACCACAAGGGCCAGGTCGAAGTGGTGTCCTCGCTGGAACGCGATGGACAGTCGCTGCCTTACGACATCCGCTTTGGCGTGTGGGTGGTGTTCGAGGGCGACACCGAGTATATCCGTCGCTGCTTCACCGAGTACGGCGTCCGCACCGATCCCTCCGGGCGCTATGCGTGCCTGTACAAGCGCTGGCACCTGATCGGCCTGGAGGTGGGCATCTCCGTGGCCTCCATCGGCGTGCGCCACGAGCCGACGGGTTGTCCGACAGGCTTCCGGGCCGACGCGGTCGCCACCGCGAAACGCGACCTCACGCCGGGCGAGTTCCTGGACGGCGAGGGCGGCTACACGGTGGTCGGTCGGCTGCTGCCGGCCGCCGACTCGCTCAGCGCTGGCGCCCTGCCGCTTGGCCTGGCGCACGGCTGGAAGATCATCCAGCCGGTCGCTGCAGGGGAGCTGGTGCGCTGGACGGATGTGGTGGTCGATGAGGCCAACAGCGCCGTGCGTGTACGCCGGGAGATGGAGCAGATGTGCGCTGCGCCGCCGGCTATCGTCTTAACCTGACGGCGGTATGGAGGAGAGGACGCGTATGGAATATCGACCATTTGGGCGGACAGACCTGCAGGTCTCAGCGATCGGTTTTGGCTGCTGGGAGATCGGCGGGACCTATGGCAAGATCGACGCAGCGCAGTTTCAGCAGGCGGTGCAGCATGCCATTGACGCGGGCGTGAACTGCTTTGATACCGCGGAAGCCTATGGCATGGGGGCCTCCGAGCAGGCGCTGGCACGGGCCCTGGGGACGCGTCGGCAGGAAGTCTATGTCGTGACTAAATTTGGGGTCGGCTACACCGAGGCCCCCAACCGGCGTGACAGCAGTCGACAGCGCGTGATGGCCTCAATTGAAAAAAGCCTGCAGCATCTTCAGACGGATTATGTCGACGTGTATCTGGTCCATTGGCCGGATGTCAATACGCCCTTCGAGGAGACCATGCGTGCGCTCGACGACATTGTCCAGCAAGGCAAGGCGCGCTACATTGGCGTGTCCAATTTCCGCCTGGCGCAGCTCGAAGCGTGTATGCGGATCCGCCGGGTGGATGTGGTGCAGTATGGCTGGAACATGTTCGACCGGCGGATGCAGGCGGAGATCTTCCCGTATTGTGCCGCGCAGCAGATGGGCGTCATGGCCTATGGGTCGCTGGCCTATGGACTCCTCACCGGTACCTTCCACGCCGGCATGCAGTTCGACGAGAATGACTGGCGCTCCCGCGCTGGCCAGATGGGTAACCTCAATCTGTTTCGGACCCTCTTTGGCTCCGACTACTTTCTGCGTAACCTGCATGCCGTGGAAGAATTAAAAGCTCTGGCGGCCGAATATCACAAAACCTTACCGCAATTTGCGCTGCACTGGACCCTGAGTAATCCGGTGATCAGCGTGGCGCTGGTAGGCTGTCGCCAGGCCTCAGAGGTCGAGGAGAACCTCGGGGCCCTGGGATGGTCGATCTCTGCGGCGGATATGGCGGCTATTGACGCCAGCTTCGCCCGCCATCAGGCGGTGACGACGCCTACGGGCTGGCTCGAAGACGAGTGACGCCTTGGGCAGGAAGACGGCGTCGCCACGGCAGCCGATGGGCTATGCCTGGCGCCGCGGGCTGGGTAGTGGTGCACGCGTGTTCGCGTGCGTGTCTGGCAATGTAGAGAGGAGGGACAGCATGCCTGTACAGCAGTTTGCACCTATGACCAAGGACTTCGCGACCTTTGACTGTGATGCCCACGTGACGGAACCCCCCAAGATCTGGGAGCGGGCCCATGCGTACCTGACCAAGGACGAATTGGCGGCCCTCAAGGCCACGATCTGGTGGGACA
>Ga0137395_10001530_pt1 | contig 10785 bp, 3 predicted proteins | sample czobulk216metaG_FD_108283 | JGI IMG/M metagenome (GOLD analysis project Ga0137395, IMG submission 108283) | Vadose zone soil microbial communities from Angelo Coast Range Reserve, California, USA - czobulk2.16 metaG | ecosystem: Environmental > Terrestrial > Soil > Vadose zone | place: USA...
AATGGCTGAAGCCATATCCCAACGCCGGCCTGCGCGAGAATATCGAGGTTCTCCTCGTGGCCATTGCGGTGGCCATGGCCATCCGCACGTTCTTCCTTCAGCCGTTCAAGATTCCTACTGGCTCGATGCAGCCCACTTTATATGGCATTACCCAGGAGAACCTCATCGACCATCCTGAGGTCAAGTTTCCCAATTTTTTGCTTCAATTATGGAGCTTTTGGTTCAACGGCGTTCAATACAAGCACGTCGTGGCCAAGTGCGACGGGACCTTGATACCCGTCGATGAAACACCCCAGCGTTTCTTGTTATTCAATCTCCGGCAGCGGTTCAAAATCGGGGACGAAACCCATACGATCTGGTTTCCGCCGGAGAAGCTGTGGGATGCCGTTTCGCCGGGGAGAAGTTTTAAAAAAGGCGAAGATGTCATTCGCTTGAAAACTTACAGTGGCGATCATTTGTTTGTGGATCGGTTGACCTATAATTTCCGCCGGCCGAAACGCGGCGAAATCATCGTGTTCGAGACTACCGGAATCGAGCGGATGCAGCGCAGCAATTGGGGGCAGTTTTACATCAAGCGCCTCGTGGCCCTTAGCGGAGAGCACGTCCGAATCGGCGACGATCGCCACCTGATCATTAATGGCCGGCGTCTGGACGCCTCGACCCCTCACTTCGAGCACGTCTATTCCTTCGATGGCCCGCCCAGGGTTGACCAATACTCCGGACACCTTAACGAAAGCATCGCCAAACTCAAAGGCATGCAGTGGCTTGCGCCCTTGTTTCCTGATGAAAACCAGGAGTTTATCGTAGGCCCGCATCATTACATGGTTATGGGCGACAACACGATGAACAGCTCGGATTCAAGGACCTGGGGAGACTTTCCGCGCGAAAACGTAATCGGAAAATCATTCTGCGTGTATTGGCCGATCGGGTCTCAGGATGGCCGCAGCACTCGATTCGGTCTGGGAAGTCGGTAAACCAGTCTCCACAGGAAAGGAAAAGGGCCGCCGAAACCAGCGCCTATATATATTCGCACAATGTTTGTTATATTTAGTTCATGTCCATGTCGCGGTCCGCGGGATGACTGTTTTGCGGAACGTGTCGCTCTAGCGGTCCGTTGCAAAACGCCAGTTCCCGTAGCAAGCGAGGGAACGAGGTTGAAATTTCCTCGGCAACAGCAGCGGTGTGAGAGCCTCCACACGTCGGCTCACTTTCTGAACCGAGTGGCCAGCGAATGGAGTCCTTCCAAGGCTGCATTTTCCACTTGCCATATAAGCCCGTTTATGCAGAATAGTAGGATGACTCATTTTGGATCGCTGGCCAGCGCACGGCCGTGGTATGCGGCCAAGGAAATGAGGTTCGCGCAATGAGTGGGTCGCTGCTGCGTGAAGATTGGGAGGCCGCGCTGGATCGGCGGCGGCGCTTGTATTTCGACCCCGGGCGGTCGCGTCTGTTCGAGGGGGACATCTGCTACGACTTTAGCTGGTTTGGGAGCCTGGGCGAGGCTCGGCGGTGGTGTGAGTTGGAGGGGGTGGAGTTCATCGACAACTCGCTGGGGCGTCTCCCGAATACCGTGCGCGGGGCGGTGTTGGCCGCCCGGCGCGCGGCATCACCTCCATTCCGTGAACTGGCACGGTTTGACGAGGTTCGGAAAACCGGCCATTCGCGGAAGTCTGAGGATGGAACTGGCGAGCCCGCGGATGCTCCAGCGGGAAGCGCGTGGCTGGGCTCCCGGCGGTGCAGCTCCCCTGCCCGCTTGGAATCTGGCGCTCCGTTTGCGGCCGGCAAAAGGACAAGGGCTTCCCTTTAATCGCTCGGTTGGCAAGCGTGGCATCAGGCCGGCTCACGGCAGCGTGGGAGTCGCCAGACGATAATAGCGTCCCAACACCCCGGGCAGCGCATTGGTCAGCGCGACCGTGCGGTTGGTTCGCGCCGCGCCAACATCACTTAGGCGCGTCCAAGGCGCGCGGTTGAGGGAATCGGTATAGAGCACGGTATAAGTCTTGTTAGACACGGCGAAGAACTGCAGGACGACTCCTCCGCCGCCGGCCAACGAGGCAGCGTCGATGCGCAGGTAACTCAGTGGATCTTGCGGATCGGTGCCGGCGATGTACTCCTGCAGATTGGTCATGCCGTCCTGGTCGCTGTCAAGGCTGGCATCATTGGGATTGTTGGGATCCAGTCCATGGGCAATTTCCCAAAGGTCCGGCATGCGGTCACCGTCACTGTCCGCCAGCACCGTCAGGACCGCCGTGCCGCTCGTGACGCCCGGCGAGAGATTGCCGGCATTCGTAACCGTGACCAGGTAACTGCCTGCATTGGTGAATTGCACGTTCGGAATGGTCAGGGTGGACATGCCTTGCCCGAAATTCGCCACCACCTTCTGCAGACCATTAGTCAGCGTGTAACGCCAACGGTAACCGAACGGTTGCGTGCCGGCCACCTTGACACTGAAGGCGACCGTATCGCCTAGCAAAGCCGTCACGTTTTGCGGTTGCTGAATAATCGTCGGATTGAGGAGGAGGACCAGCGATGCCGGGGCGCTCACACCCACAGTGGAAAGGTCTGTCACCATCACGGCATAAACCCCTGCCTGATTGGTCTGTGCGAAAGGAATCGTAAGCGTCGGCTTGGTGGCGTTGACAAGGTCAACCCCGTTGAAACGCCATTGATAGGAGAGCGCACCCGTGCCAATGGCCGATACTGCGAAAGTGGCGTTGGTCCCCGGCCGTGCGACAATATTTTGCGGCTGCGCGTAGAGAGTAAGTGGAGTGACTGCTTTCCAATTAATGGGATCATTTCCATATTGGGATGGGTTAACGCGGGCCAGAGCCGCCCCTGCCCCACCCGCGGCGGCCGGCCAAGGCATCGAGTCTTGGTATTGCACTTCGTCCACCAAAATGTAAGGAACCTGCCCGGCCACCGGCTGGTCAGGCCGGTAAACGCCCACCGTGCCTCCAGAATTGATCAATTTGCCGCCATAAGCGCCGTACACCGGCACGTTGGCGAACAACGGGTATCTCGCTCGAAAGGCGGCCAAGGCCAGCGGGTCGGCCGGGCTGAAGCTGACCACCACCAAAGAGCCGCCGCTGGGCAAGGTCACGTTAGTCGGGAAGTTGAAATCCGCCCCACCCCGGAGGCGCCAGGTGTTCGTGGGGAAGTCCTGATCATAAAGGGGCACCGGACTGGAGGTAATGTTCAACAACTCCACGTACTCATCGGTTACATCCTCCACCGAGCCCCCCAAATCCAGAGGGTGATACATGACCTGCCCCACCACGAGCGGACCGACCTTGGGCCCCGCGTTCGCCGCTCCGAACGTCCTGGCAATCTGCGCCACGAATTGCTCCTCGCCCGTGCTGGTCACGTAGCGCCCGAAAGACACCCCCGCCGCCGCCGCGCCGAAACTGAAGCCGTGACTGTAGCCGGTCAGGTTTGTGTTCGCGTCACCGGAAAAAAGGAACACCTCCTCGCCCTGCGCGCTCAGCCCAAAGCTGTTGTTCGTCCCGGGCGTGGCATTGAAATCAGCCTCTGTAAAAACGAGATAGCTCCCGGCGTCGATCATTGTGCCGTCGGGAATGCGAAATTTTTTCGGCGCTTTGCGATCATCGGTCAAAAACCAGCCGCCGATGTCCGCTGCTGAAGCGTTCGGATTATACAATTCAATTTCATCGCCCGGCGGACCATCAGGGTGCGTCAACGCTTCGTTGATCAGGATTGGCGCGATGGAAGACGGCGGATCGTCCGCTCCTGGAGAACCGCCGGCCAGCGTGCTGGCGCGCCAATTCGATGCTGCGGAGGGATTGGGGTTGGCATTCGGGTCCCGGGGCACGAGTGAAAAACCCAGACCATCCGCGGCCACCGGCCATGGCGCGGCATCATTGTATTGGGCCGAGAGAAGCGTAGTACCGAGCGGATGGGTGAGCGTGACGGTTTCACCGCCGTTGTCCAACTTGCCGGTGTAAATGCCATTCACCGCCAAGCCCGGATACTTGCTCTGCAACCGGGCGGCGTCTCGTCCGAGGACAAAAAACTCTCCGGGGCCAAGCCGCGTCCCGTTCGTGAAGGTGAACGTAATCCCGGCGGAAAAATAGAGGCCGCTTAAATCGAGGTCCACGCCGCCGGCATTCTTCAATTCCAAGAATTCAAATTCGTCGCCACTAACGAGACCGATCGACGGCGGATTGTACATGATTTCGGTCAGGAGCAATTTGGAAAAGTCCTGGACGGTATAGAACGTCGCCTCGACCAGCGCGCTCCAATTTGTGCCGCTGAGGACCCGGGCGCGGACAAAGTTTCGGAACCCGTTGAAGGTGATCGGTCCGGCATAGGCCAACGCCCCCGCCGACACGCCGCCGCCGCGCTGCCGCGGATCGGAGCCGTCGAGGGTGTACCAAACCGTGCTGATGCTGTTGAGGTTGGTGATTACCAGCGCGAAATCGACCGGCACACTGCCGCCAAATTGGTTGAAGACCGGGGCGGCGACGTTCGGATAAAGTCCCTTGCTCTTAAGCTGATTAATAACGATCGGGACGCGTTGCGGCATGAAAGTGCCGGCGACGTATCTCATGGTGGTCAGCCAATCAACGCTGCGAGTAAAGGCCGGCGTATGGTTGGCGTTGCCCCAGCGCGCGGATTCCGCATTGACGGATTGGTAAATCTCGTTGCTCCGTGTCAGGAACCGGGTGAGCGCCCGGCTCGCGGTGAGAGCGCCGCCGTTGAAGAAGTGTTTCTGCGCGTGGTCGGCCACCCGCAGCCGAAACTCCGCATTGCCCCACATTTGCTGAAAGACATACTGCGGATTGCTTTTCAGCAGCCCCCCGCCGCTCACCGGATCACCGGCCGGAAACGGGCCGATGCGGCTGGCGTTGACATCCAGCAGGGTGTGTTCGGAATCATGCGCGGTGAAACGAAATCCGACCCTCTCGATCCGGCTGCGCAACGCAAAAAAATTGTTCGGCCCCAGATTACCGAGAAAGTTCGAGATGGGCGCGTCCAGATTCCCGCCGTAGAAAATAACCAGCATGTAGTCGATCAAATTATCCACGTCGAGCAGGACTTCGTAATTCAGGTTGGGCGTGCCATCGGGATTGTTCCCCTGAACTTTTTGATAAGCGGCGTCGGATGCCAGGCCGTTGGTCGCCTGCATCCACAGGCGAGTCCAGGCCCCCATGTCCCCGTCGGTCGCGTAGATGATATAGCCGTCGTCCGGCGACACTTTGATGCAGTCATAATCGGCCGGATCGCCGCCGTAGTAGAACGCGCCGAAGTTGGCTTCCGCCCGTTCGTCGGTGTTATAGACACCCCAGTAGGCGCCGTTGATGTAAAGATGATAAAAGTCCCCGCGTGTCCCCGCTTGGCCCATGGCAAGCTGGGTGTCACGGCTGAACTGGTCGCGCAGACCGATGAACAGCGGGCTGCCATCGAAACTCCAGGAGTAGTTTTGAAAGGTTCGGATATCGAACTTCACCAACTCGCCCGGACCAGTTGGCCCAAAGACCGGATATTTCAAGGAGGCCGCGCCATACTCCTGCCGAAAGAAAACTCGGAGGCCGTGTTTGGGGTTGTCCGGGCTGCGGCTGTATCCACCGCGAATCCGGATTCCGCCATTGATATGGAAACCGGGCGAACCATCAGGATAGATAAGTTCAATCGAACATGGGCGTTCCCAAGCCAGCGTGTCCCCGCCAGCGTTGGCGTAAAAGCCGGTGGCCGGATCGAACAGATCATAGAGAGACATTACGATCGAGTACGTCGGGATCGCCTGCAGGTCATTGCGGATCGTCCCGTTGACCGCCGGGCTGTTTACCACCGTTTGATCCATTCCGTAGTCATAGGTCTGCAATCCTGTCCCGCGGCCGCGTGGAGCGGGCCAATCGGGTCCTGGTTTGACTCCTTCGGGTTGCCGGATCACATCGTTTACGAATATGTAAGTTTGGGTGTCCACACCCGATGGTTCGAAGCCGTCCTGGTAAGCCGCCGCTCGCAACGTCGTGGTGCCGCTGACCGGGATCGGCCCCGAATAAACGAAGCCATTCGTAAGGCTCGGCACGCTGCCATTGGTTGTGTACACGATGGTCGCGCCGGGCGTTTCGGTCGTGATGACCAGCGCAAAGTTCGTCGTGTAAAACCCGCGGTGGTGGCTGAACTTGGTGTCCGCAACGAACGCGAGGAAGCCCGAACCGTTGGGCATTCCGGGCGTGGGCGTCGCGAAATAATGGTTGGTCGTCCCCACGATTTTATTTTCCACCAGTTGAGCCGCAATCAGAAAATCGGGGCTGGCGGCGCTGTCGTTTAATCCCTGAATCGCCAGGAGGTTGACGCCATTTTGCAACAGCCGCAGGTTGTCGCTCAGATTGATATCCTCGTAAACCAGCGAAAGGCTTTGAGGGCGATCGATCGTGGCGGTCGAATTCCATTGCACCGCTGCGGGCGCATTGCGGCGAGCGATTTCCTGGCCGTTGAGGTATGCGACAAAGCCATCGTCATATTTCATTTGTAACGTCAACGAGCGGAGGGCCGCCGCGTTGGTCAGCACGAACGGCAGGCGAATATAGGCGGATGCATTCTGATTGAACATCGCGGCCTGCACGTCCGTCTGGATGGCGCCGCGCGAGCTCGCCGAGCCGGTCCCAATGGGCAGTGACCGCACGGCCAGGCCGCCATCGGCGGCGTCGCCCACGAGCCGGAAACTGGGCGTCTGGCCGATGGCCGTGAAGCTGCCCGCGGCCGCGAACAATTCCACTTCCGAGCCGCCGCCACATTCGTAGAAAACCAGCCGTAATGGATGATCCCCAGCCGCGGTAAAATTGAAAGTCTGAAGCGTGTCGGCCGGACCGCGTGGATTGGGGTAGGACATGAAGAAACTTCCAAGACTAAGGCTGAATCCGTCGTCGCTGTTTATGCCGAACGTCCAATTGCCCGAAGCGGGGATCGTTATGATGGCCGTCGCTTCGAGGGCAAAGTTATCCACGTCCACACCAATGGTGAATCCCGGAAAGGTGCTGTCGTTGCCGAAATTTGCCGGACCCCCCGTGTTCAAGTAATTGATCACGTCTTTGTTCTCCAGATACACCGCCGCCTGCTGCGCCGGCGTGGCGATCACCCCTTCGGCCGCGGCGAGACTGCACACGCCGACATTCGCCTTGAAAACGCGCACGGCAAACCCGGGCACCGTGGTTTCGTAGCCGACGCCGTTGGTGCCGCTGGTCCAACTCGAGTCGTCAAACAAAGTGCCGGTCCAACTCAATCCCAGCGCGCCGTTCGTGGGCACAAAAACGGTAACGGGCGCGTTGCTGCCGATCAAAGTCGTTACCGTGATATCCTGGGCGAGTCCGTAAGAAACGTCCGCGTATTGCTGGGGAAACTGCGGAGCAAACGCGGACGCAATCGTGCTGCCGTCAGGATGGACCAGGCCCAAGTATTCGCCCGCGCTGCTGAGCGCGAAACTGGTGTGCAGCGGCGCACCGGTGACGGCGCGATCTTTTCCGGAAGCGAACACGATGAGAAAACCGTTGGCGGCCAGGTTGGTATTCGGAAACATCCACTTGGTCAAGAGCGTGGCGTCATCGGTCAAAAACCAGCCCCCCAGGTCCACGCTGTTGGTCCCCGAGTTGTAGAGCTCGATCCAATCCGAGAAATCGCCATCCTCGTCCATCAGGCCGCTGGTGTTATGCGCCAGGAACTCCGAAATCACCACGGTCTCCTGGCCGTTGACAACGGGCGCGAGCCATCCCCACAACGCCACAACCACGAGCACGATCAGCCGGGCCGGCCAAGCCGTCTCCGGTTTTCCGGGGGCTCGACCTTGTGGCGCGGAGGCAAAGTGCAGCATAATTCTTAACGAGGTGAGGCGCTTGAGATTTCTCTTACCATACCTCGCTTGTCTGAAAAATAAAGCACCGATTTCGGTTACTCGCCCAAGCACAGCCTCCAAGCGACCCAGGCCGATCAAAATCTCGACGGGCGGCTGGCCATCCACCGCAACCAGCGCCAGGTATCTTTGACCGGCCGGATTTTGCTCCGCTCGCCTTCGTAAATCGCTTCGACGGGCACAAAATCGATCCGGTGTCCCGCCACCGCGAACGCCAGCATCATCTCCGACTCGACCGTAAAGTGCTGCGAACGGAGCTTCAATTGCGAGAGGGCCTCGAGGTTTGCCAGCCGAAAACCGCATTGGGTGTCCGGCCACTCGCAACCAGCTAAACGTGACAGCCACCAGCTCATCACGCGGTTGACCTGCCGCCGCAGCCAGGGCATCCCCGAAGGCCCGGCCATCCGATTGCCCACCACCAGCGCGGCCTCACTCTGGTCCGCCCGCGCCAGGATCGCCGGAATGTCCGCCGGAGAGTGTTGGCCGTCGCCATCCATGTCCAGCGCCCACAAAAACCCGCGTGCTTGGGCCCGCTGCCAGCCCGAGGCCAGCGCAGCTCCTTTGCCGCGCGTTGTTTCGTGACGCACAACTTCGGCGCCGGCGGCCTCCGCCAGCTTGCCCGTCTCGTCGTTCGAACCGTCATCCACCACGATCACGGAGGGGAGTTGTCTCCGCACCTTGCGGACCAGACTGCCGATGGTCCCGGCCTCGTTCAGGCAAGGAATCACGACAGCGCATTGCGCGGGCCCATCCGCTGAATACACTAGAGAAGGGTACGAGAAACCGCGTCTCCGCCAAGCCAAAACGGCTGAAAACTGCCCTCCCGCTCGCAACAACTTTGGTTCATGCACCACCGCCCGACCGACTTCCACAGACACGGCCCGCTGATTGCTGAGCGGCGGTTCGCCGGGCAAAACAATTTGGTTTGCAAAATGAAAGGCATAACCGTTAATTGGCGCGCGATGGACTCACTCCCGATAAGCGCCGAGCTGCTGAAGTTGCGCGGCGAAGCCCAGGCGATGTTTCACGCTCGCGCCGCCGCCGTTGGCGCGCCCCACTTTGGCCGCCGGGTTTTCATTCGTGGCGTGGTGGAAGTGTCCAACTTTTGTCGCGAAAACTGCGCGTATTGTGGGATGCGGCGGGACAATCACAGCCTGACCCGCTACCGCGCGCAATCCGATCAACTGGCGGATTTGCTCATCCACCATCGCCCAGCCAGCATCACCGATATCAACATTCAGACCGGCGAAGACCCGGTCGCGGTGCGCCAGGTGGTCATCCCGCTGATCAAAGCGTTGCGCCGCGAAACACCCCTTGGCATCAGCGTCTGCCTCGGCACACTGAACCCCAGACTTTACGCCGAACTCAAAGCGGCCGGCGCGAGCATCTACATTCTGAAGTTCGAGACGGCGATGGCAAAAGATTATTCGCGGCTGGAAGCCCCCGGCACCTTCCACGAACGCCTTGAACACATCCGCCTGCTCGCGCGCGAGGGCTGGAAAGTCAGCTCGGGTTTCATCGTCGGTTTGCCCGGACAGACCCAGCGCGCGCTGCTGGCGAATTTTGATGTCGCCCGGCTGCTGCCCCTTGCCGGCTGCAGCGTCAGTCCCTTCATCCCCGGTGAAGCGACCCCGCTCGCGCACACGCCCATCGGAGACATCGACGTGACGTTGAACTGCATGGCCATGCTCCGCCTGCTGCGGCCGGACTGGGTGATCCCGGCTGTGAGCGCGTTGAACCTCGCCGGTCCCGGCAGCGGCTATCGTCGCGGCCTGCGCACCGGCGCGAATCTCGTCACCATGAACCTGACGCCGCCGGACATGCGTGCGGACTATCTGCTCTACAAACGCGACCGCTACATCATGACTGAGGAGCGGATTCTCTCCGCCATCGCCGCTGAAGGGTTGAAAGCTTCCAAGCAAAGCCTGGCCGGTTTCTATCGGGCGCGGGAAATCCGCCGCCCCGCTCTAGCCAACGCGGTCGCGGAAATCGCCGTTTAAAATAGCCGTGTCGCGCGAATCGCTTCGACCTCGCATCAGGAGCGCTTGAACCAGCCAAGCTGGTCGCGGTGGCAATAATACATCAGGCCGAGCACTCGCATTTGCACCGTCAGGAAGTAAAGCGAGAGCAAACTGATGATCACATTGGGCAGGATAGGCAGCGGAACCAGGCCGAGGAGAAATTGGCCCAAAACCTTGACGCCCACGACTAACCCCAGAAACAGACACGCCACCAGATAAGCCGGGAAGATTTTCAGAATCGACGGGATAACCAGCAAAGGGTTCACAGCCGCGATATTGTCGGACATTCCCACCGCGAGCAGCGCCATCGGAAAATAAAAGCCACCCAACGCGATCAATGGCAAAAACGCCATCTTTACGCTGTCGCCGCCGAACAAGAGGCACGCCAGGGCCGGGCCGATGCAGATCACCACCGTTCCGGCGAACAGAAGGAATGGCTCCATGATGTCGGACCAAAACTGCGAGAATTCCGGCCAGCCGGGCAGTTCTTCTTCGCCTTGGCCCGAATAGACCAGAATTTTCTGCATGTAAGAAGTGAAATAGCCTGCCGTGATGACGAATACCGTCAGCGAAAATCGCGACAACCACCACATGAAAGAAAAGATCAGCGTGCCGATGATCATCAACGTCAGTCCATTCTTCTTAAACGGATAGCTGAACACCTCCGGCAACTGCGCGAAGAAGCTTTTTTCCTCCGCGATTTCCAGTGCCACCTCCAGCGCCTCGCACTCGACCGCGCAGGTCCGGCAAAACTTCCCGCTCCCCTCACCCCCCGCCCGGAACGTCACGCACAGGTCGCAAAAGCTTTGGCCGCACTTCCCGCACCGCCAGCGAGCCGCGCTCTTCCGATGGAACTTGCAAAACGCCGACCCCGGCGAAACCGGCGCCGCGGCC
>Ga0137395_10001532_pt1 | contig 10781 bp, 11 predicted proteins | sample czobulk216metaG_FD_108283 | JGI IMG/M metagenome (GOLD analysis project Ga0137395, IMG submission 108283) | Vadose zone soil microbial communities from Angelo Coast Range Reserve, California, USA - czobulk2.16 metaG | ecosystem: Environmental > Terrestrial > Soil > Vadose zone | place: USA...
GGGATCGTGATGACGTCGCCCTTCGTCAGGTGGTGCGCCTCGCCTCCGGTCACGCTCGGCGCCCGCGTCTGATCCGGCGCGGTCTGGCGTGCGCCGACGAGCGTCCCGCCGGTCACCAGCGTGGCCTCGCCCTCGACGATGATGAAAATGTGGTTGGTTTTTGCGTGGACCTCGACCTCGCCGGCGCCGCGCCGATTCGCCAGAATCACCAGACCGTGATCGTTGACGATCGATCCGCCTTTGGCCATCGTCGACGTCACCTGGTCGTGCGGCACGTAGGTCACGACCGTGGGGACTCCGTCGGCCCTGACAACCACGACGGCCGCCAAAGCTATCGCGAGCGCAAGTAGTCGCTTCATTGCTTCCTCCAGTGATCTTCCATGTGTCTGGGCATTCTAACGCCGTCTGATCGTCAGCATCTGGTTCCCGCCTCGCTGAAACTCGTACGCCACTGTTTCAATGACCACCTCATGGCCGGCGGAACCGGAGTCCGCAATGACGGCATCGACGTACGGCGATCGCTGTCCTCCCAACGACAGCAGCGGAAAGATGCGAACGTCGTTCGCGACGCGGCAGAGCTCCCGGACGGCCGACCGGTGGAACTCCTCGCCGAGTTGAGTCGTGTAGAGAAACAGCAGGTGCGAACACAGCGCGAGATCGAAGGCGTTATCGGCGAACGCCAACACCGGCAGCGAACCGTCTACGTATCGGCCCGCAGCCTTTCCTTCGTCGTAGTCATCGAGGAACGTTTCCATCGCCGCCATGCGACGCTGGCGCAGCTCTTCGACTGATCGGATCGACGTCCAGACGAATTCGCCGGCGTTCCGGCGCGTCTGTTCGATGACCTCCTCCGACGTTTCGGCGATCCGGCCGCGGATATCGGATGTGCCGAACAGGTACATCGGATCGCACGAGACGACATGCGAGCCGCGACGCGTGGCTTCAGCGTTGAAGCTGGCTGGGCCATCGCCGCAGCCGAGGATCTTCCGCTGCAGGTTGCCTTCGGACAGCGCGAACATCCGCTGATATTCGTCAAAGGATCGGCCCCACGGAACGACCGTGTCCAGCGTAAACACTAGACTCGCCAGTGTCCGCTGGCCCGCGTGACGCCGGCCACGATGGCAAATGCTGTCGCGAGTTCGATGATGACGAACAAGAGGAATACTGTCACGGTCTTGAGCGCAGTGACCCAGGCCTTCTGTCCGAAGACTCGCCGCAGCATGAGAAAGGTGTAGGTGATCGGGATCAGAACGAACACCGCGGCAATGGGCGGCGGCACGACCGGCGGCACGAGCGCCCGCACAGGCGTCATCACAGCGGACAGGATGTTCTCGAAGCTGTAAAAGTGCATCGCCAGAATCATGTGGGCGCCGAAATACCGCTGACGCCGGCGATACAGCAGGAACATGACGCCCGCGAGGACGGTGAGCGAGGCGTACTGCGCCCACTTGTAGACATGCTGCACTTCGTTCACGAGGGTCGGGTCGATGGCCTGTTTTTCGGCAACGGTTCCCACGGAAATGTGCGGTTTGCCGTTTGCGTCCCGGTACGCGGCGAAACGAAAGGCCAGCGGACCGGCGACGTTCGGCAGGAGCAGCAGATGCAGGATGTAGATCGTGAGGTAGAGGCGAAACGGCCGTATCCACAATCCGCGCCGGCCCTCCCAGTACTCCTTCGTCAGCCGTCCTGGCTGAAAGAGCAGCGCCTTGAGCGTCCGCCAGATCTTGCCGTCGACGTGTGTCAGGTCGTGTAGGGCGTCGTGCAGCAGATGCCGTGCCGCGAGGTCGCCGTCGTGCGGACGCGGTTCCCCGCACTGATGACAGTACGAACCCGCGAGCTCCGCGTCACACGTCGCGCATCGGCCGCCAGCGACGGCGGTGCCACCCGTGGCTAGTCCATCCATGTCCGGCGATAAGGTAACTGAATTACGGTCGAAGCTCGCGGGGAATTGCGGCGATGACCTGTTCCGCACTCCACCCTCTCGCGCGGAGGTCGCGAATTCCGGTGTCGCCATCGGATTTGCTCAGCTTCTGCGGCGCCGACTCCCTGGACTTCATGACCAGGGGATGATGCAGGAACCGCGGCGGCTCGGTTCGGCCCAGCATTCGCGCGATCTGAATCTGCCTTCCGGTTGAATCCAGCAGATCCTCACCCCGAATCACCAGGTTCACGCCCTGCTTCCAGTCGTCGACGGCGACTGCAAACTGGTAGGTCCAGTTGCCATCGCGATCCCGGGCGAGCACGTCCCCGCACTGCGCCGACGGCTGCTGCTCCTGCGGCCCCAGGCGCAGATCGTCGAAGCGCTCGACCTCATCGTCGATGCGGATGCGAAGCCCAAGACCCGGCGCCTCGGCAAGATTCCTGTGCGCGCACGTGCCTGGATAGCGTTGCCCGGATATGTCCGTGCGCGAACACGAGCAGGCATACACGAGACCGCGGCGGCGGAACGAATCGAGCGCCTCTTCGTAGATCGCGGTTCGCTCGCTTTGTCGTACGATCGGTCCTTCGGCGACAAATCCCAGCCACGCGAGGTCTTCGAGGATGCTCGCCTCGAATGTCTTCCGGCTTCGCTGGCGATCGTGATCCTCGATGCGAAGGAAAACGACGCTGCCGGCACCGGACGCGCGCGCGGTTTCCCACACCCAGACGGCATTGAGTACGTGACCGAGGTGCAGAAATCCGGTGGGCGCCGGCGCGAAGCGTGTAGTGAGCCTCGTAAGGCGGACCTCCCAGCCCCTGGAACCTCGTCAAGGCGCGATCGTGAACATCTCGAACGCGCCCCAATTGTACGGACGCGCGGCCGCGCCGCCCTCCGCGATCAGCGCCAGCTTGGCGTGCCGCAGGGCGCCGGCCGGGGCCTCGCCGGCTGCGAGCGCGCCGTACATCCGATCCATCAGGTCGGCGGTCGATCGATCGTCCACATCCCAGAGTCCGGCGACGACGCGTTTGGCGCCGGCGCGGAGGAACGCCCACGAGAATCCGACGAGGCCCTCGCCGGAATACGCGCGCTCACCGGCGCTGCGGCACGCCGACACGGTCACCAAATCGGCGGTCAGCGGCCGTGCCGCCACATCGCGCGCGTACAGCTTGTAGGCCTGGTCCGGACCGGAGAGGATCACCGCTGAGTCGAGCGGGCTCTCCATGTTGGCCGTGGCGTGCGCGGTGAAATGAATGAACGCGAAACGTTCGAGGTGCGCGGCGCGATAGGTCGCCGGCGATGCGCCGGCGCCCGCGTACGTGGTTACGTCGTCGCCTTTGAAGTGTCTTGCGACGTTCGTCATCTCTGCGGCGGCGTAACCGAGCGACGGATACTCGGGAACGCGGGGCGCCGGGTTGCCCATGAGCAGGAGCAATCGTTCACGCGCCGGCGACTGGTTCATCGTCAGACTGGCCAGTGACGGCGCAATTTGAATCTCCGAGTCCTCGATCCAGTAGTGGCGTCGCGTGCCTTCGACGGGAAGCGTCTCGAAATTCACGGCGTGCAGGGGGCCGTCGGGGACGATGACAATCCGGGCTCCGGCCGGCAGTCCGGAAACGGCCGGCGCAATCAACAGCCGATACAGCTCGCTGCCCGCGCCTTCGACCGCGTTGAGCGGGTCGGCCAGGACACTCGCGATCGCCGCCTGATGCGCGCGAACCAGCGTCTCGATCCGGGCCGCCGGCGGCAGCTCGACACACCTGATTCCAGCGCCGGTGATCACCCACACGTAGGACTTCGCAGGTGTCACCCAGTACGACAGAAAGACGCTGCCGGTCTGTCGCGCCAGCGACCGGAACGCGGCAGCGCCGACACGAGTGGGCGCCTTGATGCCCTGACGCTCCGCCAGTACCTGGCCCCGGCTGGAGTCAGCGATTTCGAGCGCGCGCTCGGTGAGTCCCTGACGTAGAAGAGTCTCGACATACGCCTGATAGAACGCGATCAACTGCGTCAGGTACGAGAGTTTGTAGTCCGTCTTCAGCAGGTCCGAACGCGTGCGCTCGATGACACTCAGTGCGGCTTCGAAATGGTGGGCCGCGCGCGGCGGATCGTTCCGCGTCACGGCGACTTCGGCGAGTCCCGCGTGAACGTTCCACACAACGGCCGGCGGAGCGTTCTGAACGGCGAGCGCCTCTTCATACAAGCGCGACGCGACGTCGAACTGCCGTCGGCCTCGTGCGATCTCAGCGCTGTAGACCGTGTAGTAGACGCCGTTTCCGCTGCGTGCGGCGGCCCGGAGCCGCTTCGCCTCTTCGTTGTAGCGGTCGGCCTCGTCCCACTGACCGCTCACGATATGCGCCGAGGCCAGATTGCCGGCCCAGAGCGTCGCGTCGGCGGCTATGCCAGCGTCGCGCGCGACTTCGAACGCCCGCCGCACATACGAGGTCCCCTCCGGAATGTTTTTTTGCAGCAAGTACGTGGTGCCCAGCTGTCCGAGGGCCTGTTCGTAGTCCGTGCTCCGAGGCCGCCGCTCCTGGATCTCAATGGCCTTGCGCTGCACGACAACGGCGCGCTCGAACTGCCCCAGCCGCGAATAGCACATGCCCGCGTTGTTGAGCGCCTTCGCGTAGATGTTCATCGAGGACAGGTCGGAGAACGCCAGCACGCGCTCGAAAAATGAGAGCGCCTGGTCGAAACGGTTCCGCACGAACTGGCCCATCCCGAGCTGATGCAACGCAAAGGCCTCGTAGTAGCGGTCGCCCGCTTCCGCTGCGGCGTGAGCGGTACCGGTCAGTAGCGCCTCGCCGTCACCCCAGCGTCCCGTTTGAAGCAGTATCTGCCCGGCGGTCACTTCGGCGTAGAACCTGAGCTGACGATCCCCGGCCGAGATCTCTCCGGCTCGCTTCAGAAGCGCCAGGGCGTCGTCGAGACGGCGATCGGCCATCATCATGCGGGCTTCGAGAAAGGTCTGCTTCGCACGCAGCGCGTCGAATGACTCGCCGGCAGGCAATGTCGCGCGGATGAGAGAACGGACCTCGGTGAGATCCCGCTGCGAGATCAAGATGTCGCCGCGCAGCAGACGAAATCGCCACGACCACATTGAGTTGCCCTGGGGACCGGCTTGCGCGATGCCTCGCTCGGCGAGCGCCTGCGCTTCCGTCAGGTCGCCGCGCTGGGACGCCAGGTTCGCTTCGTCAAACTTCAGCTGAAGATCGGAATCAGACGGCCCGCGATGACACGCGGATACACCGGCCAGGGTCAGGACCAGGAACCAAGTCCTGAGCACCAAGAGCTAAACTCCCCAACTCCCGTTGTCCTGCACGTCGCCGCCGCTTATATCGCCGCCCGAATCCGATCCGAGCGCCCCACGGAACATCGTCAACCGCCGCTCGTACCTCGAAATGAGCAGCTCGCCGAAAAAAAGGCGCCCGAGCTCCGGGATCGTGACCATGTTGTGTTCGATGCTGGCGCCAGGAAACGGATCTCCGTCCCACTTCATCGACTTCACGATCGTGGTGTAGAGCGTTCCTGGCGACGACTCGAAGAGGCGTCCGGTTCCCGGCGCGGGCTGACCATGATGAAGCGCCTGCATGAACAGCGCACCGCTCGACTGCTTGACGAACTTCGGATCGTCGGCCGCGGTCAGCAGCTTGGCGTGCGTGTCGCACCGCTGAAACGGCGCGATGTTGAGCTCGACCCTGAGGCGATGGCCGTCGATCACGACGCCGTCGATCGCGGTCTTCTTACCAACTTGTATGGCGGGCTCGCCGCTGCCGAGCGCGCTTCTTGCGACGAGCGCCGCGTGCAGATGCTTGATCGTCAGCCGCGGCTTCCGTCCCACCGCGAGGCCCGTGACGTCGGCGTTGACGGTCGTCGTCGCCGTGAGCGCGTCCTCGTTCACGCGGTGAAGCGTCTTTTCCCGCAGCTGCCTGGCATCGTCGAAGCGACCTTCAGCGAACGTTGATGCGGACTCGACGCTGAAGAAATCCTCGAACGCGGTCTTGGGGATGCGCGCGACCGAGCGGCCGCCGGTCACCGGCAGCGAACTTGCGCCCGGCGCTTCGAGGACGATGTCTTTCGGCCGGATGATGCGGCCGCCGAAGGCGGCGGCGTTCCCACGAAAAATGAATCGGCGTCGTTGTTCCATGATCGGTGGCCAGTAATAGTTGGTCGGTTGGATCGGATGAGCTGATCGTGTCGTGCAGTGCGGATCAGCGAGCCCCCACCGTAAAACGATAGTCGGCTGGCGTCAAGCGAGCGTTTCCCGGATCTTTCAGTGACAGGACATCGTGGTCGCCCGGCTGGAACAGACTCGCGGGCACCAGCAGCAGCAACGGCGCGCCGTCCTTCGGTGCAGACGCGCGACCTGATGCGATTGCCGCGCCGTCGGTGCGGCGGATCTCGTACTGGATCTCTCCGCCGATCGACACTCCGCCGAGGTCGACAGCAAGCGTCACGACGGCTCCGGCGGATGGAGAGACGACGGGTTCCTCGCCGCGGCTCGCGGGCCGAAGCGTCACAGGCATCAGCACCATCGGTCCGGCAGTGCGCTTGAGCGCCGGCTGGACAATGAACGCCTCGTAGCCGGCCATGAGAGCGAACGAGGCCGCAACCGCCCACGGAAGAACGAGGGAGGCCAGGCGGCGGCGGGGCGCCGGCATCTGAAGAAGCCTCGACGGTTGCGTCGCCGGACGCGAGATGCCGGCCGCGACGCCATCCCGCATCGCACCGCCGGCCCGCGCATCTTCGCCGCATTCAGGACAGGTGAAGAAGTGCTCTTCGAACGCGTCCCGCTCCCGATCAGCCATCTCGCCCAGAAGGTAGCGCTCGAGCGCCAGCGTCTCGACGGCCTGTCGATGATCCATCGCGCTCGACATCTTCATCATCCTGTTCTCTGATCCGTGAAGCGTTCCCGGAAGCGCGCCTTCGCACGGTGAAGAAGCACGCGCAGGTAGCCGCGGTCGATGTTGAGCTCGCGGCAGATCTCGTCCTTATCGCGCTCCTCGAAAAACAACCAGCGCAGCAGCTCCTGATCTTTCAACGGCAGCCCGTCGAGCGCCGCCTTCACCATCGATTGCTGCTCGCCGGCGAACAGCGCCGCATCGGCGCCCGGCTGGCGGCAGTCGGGCTCGTCGTATTCGTCCGGCAGCGGCGCGGTTCGCGTGCCGGACCGATAGAGCTCGAACACGACGTTATTGCACACGGAATTTACGAACGCTCCGAGCGTTTCCGGCGTGGCGAGGCTGCGCTTCAGCTTGAGCGACGTCAGCACACGCACGAACGTCTCCTGCTTCGCATCTTCGATTGCTGCGGGCGATCGGAGCCGTGAGCGAAGTTTCAACGTCATGAGATCGCCGAAATACCGCGTGAAATGCCGTTCGGTTTCAGAATCTTCGGCCACCAGTCGATCGACATAGGCTTGATCGAACTCGTGAAAGGGCAGGCGCGCCAAGGGCGATTATCGTAGAACGCGCCTCTTGGCTCCCGCAACCCGATGTGCCCGTCGATATGGCTGAGCTCGTCGTGCATGTGTTCCCGCCAGATAGTGACGCGTCTTACCAATCCGTTACGAACGCTCCCGAGGATGCCGGCAGTGAAACGTTTGGCCGTGATGCGTCACCACTTCGGCAAATGCCACCGCTTCATGCACCGGACGTCGCGTCGTTCTCGGAACTCCTCCTACTCCTGTCGCTGACGGCTCAGCAGCAGCAGCGGCCGAACCTGCTGATCGCCTGCTCAGACGCCGCGCTCGAAGCGGCTCTGACGCAGGTGCACGCTCTTTGCGCACCACCTGTGCACACGTGCGTTTTTCCAGGCACGCTGACGCTCCCGAAGAAGACAGCCGGCACGCTGCTGCTTCAACGCGTCGAAGCGCTCACGATCGATCAGCAGATCGCGCTGTACGACTGGATCAGCACAGCCCGCAACGTTCAGGTTGTTTCGATCACCGGCGCTCCTCTCCTGTCGCTGGTGGAGCAAGGCCAGTTCCTCGAAGGGCTGTTCTACAAGCTGAACACGGTCTGCCTGATGGCCACAGGATCAAATGCGTGCTGGGCGGCTCCGACGGTGGATAACTCACAGATTGCCTGGTGGAGACGGTGATGATGCATGTCGTGAACAGATCGGAACTCCAACTGATCGGCGACCGCGCCGGTACGCGCGCGCTCGATCACGAGATCGACATCGCCGCGCGATCCGACGCGAGGGTCCTGATCACGGGCGAAACGGGCGTCGGCAAAGACCTGATTGCCCGTCTCATTCACCAGCGCAGCGCCCGCCGCGCCGCCCCCATGGCCACCGTCAACTGCGCCGGACTCACCGACACGCTCATCGAATCGGAGCTGTTCGGCCACGTGCGCGGCAGTTTCACGGACGCGCATCGTGACAAGCCGGGCATCCTCGAGACGGCGCCCAACGGTACGGTGTTTCTGGATGAAGTCGGAGAGATGAGCGCGCGGATGCAGGGATCGCTGCTCCGGTTTCTCGAAACCGGCGAGATCCAGCGCGTCGGCGAAACCAGGACGATGATGCGCGCCGACGTCCGCATCATCGCGGCCACCAATCGGGACCTTCACGCGGCCATCGCGTCAGGCACGTTCCGTCAGGACCTGTTCTACCGGCTCGACGTCATTCACATCATCGTGCCCCCGCTCCGGGAACGCCGGGAGGACATCCCGGCCCTGCTACAGCACTTCCTCGAGTATTACGTGACCCACCACCGCTCATCGGGGCGCGTCTGGTCCCAGGACGCGCTCGATCTCCTGACGGCACACAACTGGCCCGGCAACGTCCGCCAACTTCGGAACATGGTCGAGCGGATCGTGTTGAGATCGACCGGTCCACGGGTCGAGATCGACGATCTGCCGGGCGATATCCGGGGAACCGCGGCCGTCGCGACCATTTCAACGGACGGCGTCTCGAATGGCCCCTCGGCGGTTCGCGATCTGCTCGGGCGGATGCTGAAGGACGGCGAATCATTCTGGCCGGCGGTGTACACGCCCTTCATGCAGCGCGATTTGCGCCGCGTGGACCTGAAGGCGATCGTGACGGAAGGGCTCGCGCGGACCGGGGGAAACTACCGCCTGGTGGTCCGACTGTTCAATCTGCCGGATACCGACTACAAGCGCTTCCTGAGCTTTCTCCGGACGTACGGATGTCATCTCCCATACCGCACCTTCCGCGTCGACGTGGGAGCCGCGCGGGCGATGCGCGTGGTCGCGTGATCACGAACGTCGGCGCAGATGCTAGCGACTGATTGAGGCGCCCGCAAGGGCCTGGCGCTCATCGTCCCACCGCCAGATCGATCCGCCGGTTCGCAGATGCACGCCTCCTAACCATCGATCAACGCCGCACGCCACACGATCCAGACGCCCTGCCAGAGCGTCACGTCCAGCGTCCGTCAGACTGATGCTTCCGTGCCAGAAGTTGTCGCCGTGATCCGGATGCTTCGCGAACGCTATCAACGGCGGCGACGTTCGCGACAACGTCTCGACAAGCACCATCAGCGTCAGGTCGGTGACGTAATACGACTGCTCATCCTCATGCATGCGCGGAAAGATGGAGTGCATCTGAACCGGACCTCCGGCCGCCAGCCGCAGCAGGCGTCGCTCCGTTCGAGACAGGCCGTCTGTTGTCGATGGATACTCCTGGAGAAAGCGTTCGAGCGCGGCTGCCAGAAATGGCAGCGCGCTCGTGTCCGAGCGACGGAGATCGTCCAGGGCTTCGGGTGTCGGCTCTCGAAATGCGCCCCACGCTCGCGCCGCCAGCGCGTACTCGCCGTCGCTGACGGGCCGCCTCGTGTCGAGGAGCGAGGCAAGCTCGTCCGGCAACAACTCGCCAAGACCTTTGAACGCGGGACGTCCAGGAAACGATCCTATGCAAATGAGGCTCACCAGCTTTCCAACCGGCACCCGAACTCGAATCCAGCTGAGAAGCTGAATCAGGTTGAGCTGATCGAACAGGTCGTGCTCCAACCACAGCACGAGCTCATCGTACGAGTCATGCGCGGCGATCGCATCACGCCATCGCAGGATGTCAATGGACGGGTCGGCTTCGACGTCGCCGCCGAGGTATTGCCTGCGAACCTCGGACAGTTCGTCGTCGCTCAATCCCGCAGGCACCGGTCCTTCGTAGAGAGGATCGGCACAGATCGATCGCAGGCCTGGAATGCCCGCCGCTGCCATCGTCATCGTCGTCGACGTGCCGTTGACAACGTGAAGATATCGCCCGTTCACGGTCATCGGCCCATAGTATTGTCGACGCACATGCGACGGCGTAAATCCGCTGGCAGTCCTTCGATATTCGACATCGTGACGTCCGTGGGGCTGACGCTGCCCGATGTCGAAGCCGCCACGAGGTACGACGGCTCGCCGGTTCTCAAGGTGGGCGGCTGCTTCATGGCCGGCCTGGCCAGCCACGCTTCAGCGGAACCGGGAACGCTCGTCGTCAGGGCCGACCTCGACGAACGCGAGTGGCTCCTCGCGGATGCGCCGGAGACTTACTACCTGACGGAGTACTACCGCAGGCATCCCATCGTCCTGGCGCGATTATCCAGACTCGATCGAGACAGCCTGCGGGACCTGCTGTCGATGTCGTGGCGCCTGACGCTGCCGAAAACTACTTCTTCTCGACGATCTCGGCCTTCATCGGGCCGAGGGCGCCGAGCAGCTGATCCTTCTCGTGCTGGCCGACCTTGAATCTGTCGAGTGCGCCCACGAGATCCTCGACGAGCGCGTCGAAGTCTGATCCGCTGACGCCCATCCCCATGTGCGCCGCCTTCATGTCCTTGCCCTTGTACTTGCAGGGGCCGCCGCTCGCCTGGCAGATCTGATCGACGAGGTTGCCCTTGAACTTCTTGAGACGA
>Ga0137395_10001533_pt1 | contig 10772 bp, 5 predicted proteins | sample czobulk216metaG_FD_108283 | JGI IMG/M metagenome (GOLD analysis project Ga0137395, IMG submission 108283) | Vadose zone soil microbial communities from Angelo Coast Range Reserve, California, USA - czobulk2.16 metaG | ecosystem: Environmental > Terrestrial > Soil > Vadose zone | place: USA...
ATCCCCATCGGAAAGCCGAGGTAGTTTTCGACGCGGGAGCTCGCGCCGGCCTGGCCTCCAGGCGCGTTGGACTCGACGATCAGGACGTCCAGTCCCTCCGACGCCCCGTACACCGCCGCCGCCAGCCCCGAGGGTCCTGCCCCGACGATGACCAAGTCGCGGACCTGGGTCTGATCGATCGCGTCGTTGAACCCCAAGGCGCGGGCGACGTCCTGAACGTTCGGGTTGCGGAGCACGACCTCGCCGCACGTGATGACCACGGGTACGTCGGCGGCACTGACGTGAAAGCGATCGAGCAGCTCCTGGACGCCGGCATCGCGGTCCAGGTCGACCATGGTGTGGGGATATCCGTTTCGTGTGAGGAACTCACGGATGTGCAGCGTCCCCTGGCAATGCGCCGACCCCAGCACCACGACGTCGCTGACTCCGCGGGCGATCAACTCCACCCGGCGCAGGATAAAAGCGCGCATGAGGATCTCGCTCAGCTCGGCGTCGCTCTGGATGAGCCCGAGCAGGTCGTCGCGACCGATCTCGATGACCTCCCCGACTGCTCCCGACCGGAGCTGGGCCAGGCCGCGGCGGCCCGACAAGATGGTGACTTCGCCCGTGAACATCCCCGGGCCGAACGTGGCCACGACTTCGCCGGCGGCCGCCGACGGACGCACGACCTGGATCTGACCGGCTACGACGACGAACAGGCGCGCCGTCCTCTCCCCCGCCTGCACCAGCACCTCGCCCGGCTCGACGTGGCGCCGGCGCCCGTGCGCGGCGATGCGGGCGAGCTGCGCCGGCGTCAGGGTCGGATAGATCTGCTCGAGACGCGGGGCAGGCGTCGGCTCAGCGCCCTGGATGAGCGTCACGGTCTCGCTCACTGCAACCTCCTTTGGGTGAGGCCCACTCTTCGGATACAGGAAGCTACCTCAAGGCCTACACTTGCGCGAAACCGCCATCGACAAACAATTCCGCGCCCGTGATGTAGCTGCTGTCGTCGGACGCGAGAAACACGACGGCCTTCGCGATCTCGTGGGGTGTACCGAGCCTATCGTCTTCAAGCGTTGCTGGCCCGTTGCTGACGAAGCCAGCAGGTCGTTCAATCCGGGCGTGTCGATGGAGCCCGGGCTCACCGCGTTCACACGAATGCGGCGATCCCTTAATGAGGGCGATTTGTGCTTCAAGCTTCCCCATGTCGGTAGGATATATGCGTTGGCCGTGCAGCCGGCAACCGATTCTGAACTGGCCGGGCGCCGCAGGGGTGCCCATTATAGAGATTCGCACTCCCTTCAGGAGCCGCCAGTGGCCGATGTGGTTGCCCGCTTCACGGCGGCGCTCGCAGACCGCTACACGATCGAGCGCGAGCTGGGCCGCGGGGCAATGGCCACTGTGTACGTCGCGGACGACGTGAAGCACCACCGCAAGGTGGCGATCAAGGTGCTCCGACCGGAGCTGGCGGCGGTGCTCGGGCGCGACCGGTTTCTGCGGGAGGTCGAGATCGCGGCCAGGCTGAATCATCCCCACATCCTGGCGCTGCACGACTCCGGTGAAGCCGATGGGTTCCTGTTCTACGTCATGCCCTATGTCGCGGGCGAATCGTTGCGCCAGAAGCTCCAGCGCGAGAAGCAGCTCGCGGTCGAGGACGCCCTGCGCATCACCCGAGACGTCGCGTCGGCCCTCGGCCATGCGCATGCGCGGCACGTGATCCATCGGGACGTGAAGCCCGAGAACATCCTCCTGCACGAAGGCGAGGCGATGGTCGCGGACTTCGGGATCGCGCTGGCGGTGAGCGTCGCGGCGGACGAGCGAATTACGGAGACGGGGCTCGCCGTGGGGACGCCCGCCTACATGAGTCCGGAGCAGGCGGCGGGCGAGCGGGCGCTCGATGCGCGCAGCGACACGTACAGCCTCGCCTGCGTGTTGTACGAGATGCTTGCGGGCGAGCCGCCCTACACCGGGGCGACCGCGCGGGCGCTGCTCACCAAGCGGATGGTCGATCCGGTGCCCACCGTGCGACGACTGCGCGCCGCCGTACCCCTCGGCGTCGAGCAAGCGCTGGCGACAGCGCTCGCGAAGGACCCGGCCGATCGGTTCGCGTCGGCCCTCGCGTTTGCCGAGGCGCTCAGCGCACCGCCCCGCCCCCGGCAGCCGTGCGTCGCCGTCCTGCCGTTCCTGAATCTGAGCGCGGACCCCGACAACGAATACTTCGCTGACGGGATCACTGAAGACGTCATCGCCCACCTCTCAAAGATCCGGGCCCTCAAGGTGATCTCCCGCAGCTCCGTGATGCCATTCAAGCAGCGGGCGCAAAGCTCGAAGGAGATCGGGGCGAGACTCGATGCCACGACCCTGCTCGATGGGAGCGTCCGGCGCGTCGGCGATCGGGTGCGGATCGTGGCGCAGCTCATCGACGCGGAATCGGAGCGGCACCTCTGGGTGGAGACGTATGACCGCCAGCTCACCGATGTGTTCGCTATCCAGACGGACGTGGCGTTGCATATCGCGGCAGCACTCAAGGCGGAGCTCTCTCCCGATGAGAAGTCCCGGCTCCACAAAGAGCCTACCAGCGATCTGCAAGCCTACCAGCTGTATCTCCAAGGCCGGCACTGTTACTTGCGGTACACCGAGGAAGGGAGTCGCAAGGGTATCGAGTACTTCGAGCAAGCGATCGCCAAGTACCCCCACTACGCCCTGGCATACGCCGCTCTCGCCATGGCCTACACGGAGCTCGGGGAGACCGGCGACCTGCCGCCGGAAAAAGCCTACGCCCGAGCCAGGGAAGCCGGGGCGAAGGCGCTGGCCCTCGACGGCGGGCTCGGGGAGGCGCATTGCATGCTGGCCTACGTCAAGGCGGTCTGCGACTTCGACTGGGCGGGCGCCGAGCAGGGGTTCAAGCGGGCGTTGGAACTGACTCCCAGCAGCGCGGATACCTACGACCTCTATGGGCGCATGTGTTTGGCGCTGGAGCGGAACGACGAAGCGCTTGCGATGGAGCGACGGGCCCAGGAGCTGGATCCGTTGGCCCATCGGGCTGACGTCGCGAGGGCGCTCATGCGAGCCGGACGATACGATGAGGCCCTCGAGGCAGCCACCCGCGCGATCGAGCTCGATCCCCACTACGCGCGCGGGCATGCGACGCTCGGGTGGGCATATCTGAAGAAAGGCATGGTGGAGCAAGGCTTGGCGGAATTGCAGACGGCGGTGTCGCTCTCCCCAGGTCACACACTGTGGCTGGCACAGCTCGGGCAAGCGTACGGCATGGTGGGGAACGTCCAGAGAGCGCGCGACGTGCTGCGCCAGCTGGAAGCGCTATCGCGGCAGAGATTCGTCTCACCCTACCACATCGCCTTTGTGTATACGGGGCTCGGCGAGCAGGACCGCGCGATTGATTGGCTGGAGCGAGCCTACGATGGGCGATCGGGTCCTGTCTACAGCGTTAAAGGCTCGTTCCTGTTCACCCCGCTTCACTCGCACCCCAGATTTACAGCGCTACTGAAGAAGATGAACCTGGCTTGAGGGGGCGCCTAGAGGACAGCCCACCGCAGGGAGAGCGCCGCGGTGGCGTAGCGCCACTGCGGGCTCGTCGCGGCCTCGTTGCCCACGCCTGAATCCTCACCGTCAAACTCGAGCCGAAGATCCCGCCCCGGCGCGAGCGGAACGGAGAACAGGGCGTACAGCCGGAAGGCACGGCGCCACGGGCCGGCCGGCGCGCCCTGCTGGGCGACCCGTCCCACGCCCACGCCGAGATCACAGGCAAGCAGCACCGACCCGGGCGTCTCGAACTCGAAGTACGATCCCGCCTCCACCCTCTGAGCGCGGCGCGGCGCGAAGTAGCCCGCGGAGCTGGCGTGGGTGTAGCCCGTCTGGTGGAACTGAGCGGAGATTTCTACGCTCGGTGTGACGGCGAGCGCCACCACCCCGGCCAGCGTCGTTCGGTGGTTCGTCTCGGCGGAATCGCTCAGCGTGGCAAAGCGACCGATCCCGCGAATCTTGACGGACTGGGCGGCGGGCAGCTCAAGCATGCCGCCCAGCTCGGTGCGGACCACACGGTTCGCCAGGAGCACAGGCGTCGCGTCGAGCACGTTCCGCTGGGCCGCGATGTCGACGGCGGTTCGAGCCCCGGGGGCGCGCCAGCGCCCGCGCAGCTGACTGGTCGGGATAACGGTCCCGCGCTCCCCCCGGCTCGGGTCAATCCGCGTCGCGCCTGCGGTCCCGTCGAGTCTCCAGGCGGCCTGGGGCCGCGCCGTGACCTGCAGCGCGAGGGCTTCGAGACCGGCGGTGGTGGCGCTGGTCCCCACCTGCCAGCGGCTCGCGATGAGCCCGACCCGGGTCGGCCCGTGCATGGACAGCTGCGCCGCGCCACCGACGCGGAGTGTGGTGTTGCCGTCGGAGTCGCGGCTGCCGGTCGCGAGCGGCGTGACAGCGGGCGCCGCCGCTGCCTGCGCGGCGGCCAGTAGCTTGGCAACATTCGGATCGGGCGCCAGCGCTTGGACCCGTCGCAGCGCCTGGGCCGCATCCGCTGGCCGTCCCGCCCGCAGGTCCAGACGCGCCAGCTCACGCCATGTCGCCGCATCCCCGGGGTGGGCGGCGACCCAGTGCCCGTAGGCCGCCAGCGCGGCGTCGGTCCGTCCCGCTTCCGCCAGGATGTGGGCCCGCCCGACGACCGCATCTCTCTCTTGGGGCGCCAAACGCAGCGCTGCCCCGTACGACTGCAGCGCCTCGGCGTACCTTCCAGCCTCCGCGAGCGCTTCGGCGACCGCCATGTAACCCCACGGATCGGCCGGTTCGAGCATCACGTAACGACGGAACAGCCGCAGTGCCTCGCGGGGCTCGCGCACACGCAGCTGGGCGAGCCGATACGTGGCGTGGGAGTTGTTCGGGTCGGCCGCGAGGATGGTCGCGTACCCGCGCGCGGCCAGGCTCGTATCACCGGACCGATACGCCGAGTCTGCTCGGGCTAGATCGGTCACGGCGCGAGTCGAGCGCTGCGCCACCGTCGTGTTCGTCCCAACCACAGCGCCCGTTACGACCAACAGCAGGACCAGCCGCCCGCTGCCCTCTGGTGCGGCTCGCCGCTCCGCGCGGGGCACGGGTTCACGGGCGTCGCGCCGCTCGACGGGCGTATTGCGGTTCGCATGGCGGTGGACCCACAGCCGCAGGAGCTCGACTCCGAGGAGCGCCGCAGCCAGCGTGCCGAGCGTCAGGACGAGCATGGCGGTGCGGAGCACGCTGCCGGGAGGGAGCCCGTTGCTCCGCCAGATCATCGGGGGGACGAAGGGTCGGGCGGCGGTGAGCACTTTCACGACCAGCCATCCGGTCGCTCCCATCGCCGAGAGGATGCCTGCGGTGATCGCTATCTGCGCGGCCATGACGCGCCAGGCGCCCGAGGGACGGGCCCGCGCACGTCGATACGCCTCGATGAGCGGCATGGCGAGCGCGCTCAGCATGTAGAACATCCCCCCGATGCCGGTTCCGGGCAGCCCGACCGTCATCGTCAGTGCCCCTTCTCGTAGTGATGAAACGAGCGGCCCAGGAGCAGCTCGGCGCAGACCGCTCTCAAAAAGAAGATGGCGTTGACGGTTCGCAGCAGGAAGAACGCGGGCACGCTGGCGAGCGCCCGGCGGATCTCACCCCGCCGGGCGGCACCAACGAGCACCGGGACGAGCACCGCAGGGGCGTCGATCACGTAGCCAAGCAGGATCCAGGGGTTCGCGAACAGCACGGCGAGAATCGGGAGCAGCACCAGGTACACGGCGGCGGCGATCGTCGCGTCCCAGAAGGCCACGGCCACCGCGGAGCGGAGAAAGGGGACGGCGAGCAGGCCACGCCAATGCAGCCGGACGTTCTGGACGAACCCATGCGACCAGCGGCGCAGCTGCGTCCCCATGAGCCGGAGGCTGGGTGGCTCGATCGGGTAGCACGCCGCCTCGGGGACGAACCGCACCTCGTAGCCCGCCTGGTAGAACGTCCAGGTCAAATCCATGTCTTCAGCGAGCGTCCGATTCGACCACCCGCCATGGGCCCGCAGGATTTCCGTCCGGTACATCGAGAAGCAGCCTGAAGCGATCAGGGGCTTACCGTAGTACTCCTGCAGCTGCTTGTAGTAGGTGAAGGCGAAGAGGTACTCGATGTAGCGTCCGCGCTCCCACACGCTGTGCACCCGCTTCGGCAGCACGAAGCCGCACGCCGCGGCGACGCTCCGCTGGTCGAACGCCGGTAGCAGTCGTTCGATCGCGTCGGGCGCGAGCACGGTATCCGCGTCCACCGCCACGGTGAGAGGGGTGCGGACATACCCGAGTCCAAAACGCTGCGCCCCCGCCTTGGATCCGGTATTCGTCGGTGGGCGAACGACGCTGACTCCCAGCGCGCGGGCGACGTCTCCGGTCCCATCGGTGGAGCAGTCGTCTACGATGATGACCTCGTACGGTCGCGCGGTCTGGGCGTGGAGGCTCGCGATCGTGTCGCCGATGCTCGGCGCCTCGTTGTATGCTGGCACGATGACCGTCACGGCGGCGCCCGTGTGAGACCGCCGGAGCGGTGTCACGATCGCCACGGACCCCGCAGACCTGACGTGCGTCGGGCTCCGGCTGAGGTGCGGTCGTGCGGCGTTCGAAGTCACCGGCTGTATGCCGCCTTGAGAAAGTGTGTCCGTGACAAGTCTTGGTTCGGCATCGTCTCAACGGTGACGGGAGTCACCAGGTGCGAGGGGTGGTCGTGATTGATGCGTGCGTCGCACCCCTCCAATGAAGATGCAAGTGGCTCACGTTCGGTTTCCAACCGTGGGGGCCCAACGGAGGCTTGGGATGAGAAAGCCCCACACTGCAACGCAGTGTGGGGCCTCTGTACGACGCGATTACTGGACCGAGGGATCCGTGTCGTCGATGACGATCTCCACGCGGCGATTCTTCGCGCGCCCCGCCGCCGTCGCGTTGTCGGCCACCGGCTGGTGCTTGCCGTACCCGGTGGCGCTGGTGACGTGCGACGCGGCGATGCCCGCCTGCACCAGATAGCTCCGCACGCTCTCGGCACGCGCCTGCGAGAGCTTGTCGTTCAGCGCGTCGGACCCCACCGAATCGGTGTGCCCGCCGATCGCGATGGTGTACGGGCCCGGATACGCGAGCAGAATCCCGCTGAGCTTGCTGAGGTTCTCGCGCGCCCCCGGTTGCAGCACCGCCTGGCCGCTGGTGAAGAGCACGTCGGACAGATTGACCACGAGGCCCCGCGCTTCTCGCTTCGTGTCCAGAATCGCGCTGATCGAGCTCGCCAGCCGCGCCCGCGCGGCGTCCCGTTCTCGCCGCGCGGCGATCGCCTCCTGCTGCGCGGCCATGGCCTGCTGCTGCGCGGCGGCGGCGGCGGCGGCGGCCGCTGCTGCCGCGGTCCGGACCGAGTCGGCGTAGCTGAGCGTCCGCGCCGCCGCCTTGTTCGCGCTGTCGGCCGATGCCCGGGCCCGCGCCGCGACCTGGTTCGCGCTGTCGGCCGATGCCCGAGCCCGCGCGAGGTCCTGCTCCGCCTCCGCCTTGAGCCGCCGCGCCGTCTCGACGTCACTCGCAGCGCGCGCCAGGCTTGCGGCGGTCGCCGTGCGCTCCGCCGCCGCGGCCGCGCTGTCGGCCCGCTCCGCGCCGATCCGGCGCGCGGCGTCGGCGAGGCGGATGACCTCGCGCGCGGGCCCGCTGAATTTCGACTCGTTGTTCCGCTGATCCGGCCAGAGCTGCTCCAGCACCTCGAGCTTCACGTCCACCTGGCGCCACTCCGCCGGCGCGAATTCCACCGCGCCCGCCCGCCGCGCGATCGCGACCGCGTGGCGAGCGCTCTGCACCAGCAGCGGCGTCGCGCCGTCGGGTATGGCCGTGGTGCTCGCGTCCGCATAGAGTTCGCCGCCGTCGCCCAGATACCGCGCGCTGCCGGCCAGCGGGGCGTTCTTGTCGCCCTTGTTGCGCAGGGTAAACCTCAGGACGAGTTCCGCTGAGGGCCGCTCGACCTCTGCATACGGCTCCGCGGTGGCGAGTACGCCTACGGTCTGCGCGCTGAGTTCCCCGTTCAGCTCGACCTGCCTGCTGACGGGCAACTCTCCGAGGCGCGTCACCTTGCCGTCCGACGTGACGCCCCAGAACACGTACGCCGTGTACGCGACGCCCACGCGCTGCGGATGGATCAGGCTGTCCACGTACAGATGCATGACCGCGCGACCATTCCGGTACTCGATCTCGAGGCTGCCGCGGCTCGCGTCGCCGTGGCCGACGCCCCGCACATCGAAGGTCGCGCGCTTGCCTTGCAGCAAGCGATACACTGGTGTCGAGCGGGCTTGCGGCTCCGGGCGAACGCGGCCGCCCACCGCGGCGGGCTGTTGGGCCTGCACGGTCCCCGTCGCCGACAACAACCCGACGCAGCCGGCACGCAGCAGAGCGCGGTGTCGCATTGGTAGTGCTCCGGTTAGGACAGACGCCCGGCCCCGATTGTCGGGGGCGGCGCGTGAAGTGAGGTTGGAAGCAATGGTCTCGAAAATCAAGGCCTCGGGAGCGAGCGGTCCTAGGCGAGCGACTCGCGGAACAGCCCGAGCATGGTGTGCCAGTGCCTGGCTGCCGCTTCCTTGTTGTACGCCGGCAGATCGGGCACGGCAAATCCGTGGGCCGCCCGGTACAGCTCCATCGTGTACGACACACGTCCGTTCGCGAGGGCAGTCTCGAGACGCAGGCGCTGCGCTTCCGGGAAACTGGCATCGTGCTCGGCGTATCCGATGTAGAGGCGGGCACGAGCCTTGGACGCCACGACATGGGGACTGTCGAGCGCATCGGTCGCGAGGTTCCCGCCGTGGTAGGAAGCCGCGGCAAAGATGCGATCCGGGAACTGCCCTGCCGCGCTGATGGCGGGGCCACCCCCCATGCAGTACCCGACCGTTCCGACCTTCCCGGTAGTGGCCCCCGCATCGTCCTTCAGCAGATCCAGCACCGCGGATGTATCCGACATCACGCGCGCCGGCGTGACCTCCTTGATGAGGCCCCTCAACCGCTCGCGTTCGGCGGCATTGCTGAAGACGCTCGCGCCGTCAAACGGCGCGTACGCGCCGGAACGGTAGAAGAGATTGGGCAGGGCGACGTAGTAGCCGTGCGATGCAATGCGGCGGGCCATTTCGATCAGCGCATCTCTGACGCCCACGCCGTCCATGAAGAAGATCACCGCGGGATATGGCTTCCCGAGAGCCGGATGAAACGTCCGTGTGGCCATGACGCCGTCGGGCGTCTGCAGCTCAACCGTGGTTTCTATCATTCAGCGATCAGCGCGGCCGCCTCGTCCGGGGCCGTCCCCGCCGTCCGCAGGAAGAGCACCAGCGGGAGCGCCACCGCGAACAACAGCATCACCAGGGCGAAGACATGATCGTACGACAGCACGACCGCTTGGCGCGTGACCTCGGCATTGAGGAGGTCGAGCGCTCGCCGCGCCGCGGTGTAGGCGTCCGACCCCGCGGCCCGCAGCCCGGCGGTCACCACGCGGAGCCACTCGCGCGTCACCGGGTCGTACATGGTGACGTGCTCGGCGAGAGAGTCGTGATAGCGGGCGATGCCGCTCGTGAGTGTCGTGGCCGCCACCGCGATGCCCACGCTGCCGAACACCTGGCGCACCACGTTGTACAGGCCCGCCGCGGCCGTCATCTTCGCCTTTTCGATCGTGCCGAGCGCCGCGGTCGAGAGCGCGACAAAAATGAGGCTGAACCCCACGCCCTGCCACACCTGCGGTACGAAGACGTCCCAGAACCCGACGGCGATCGTCAGGCGGGACAGCTGCCAGAACGAGAAGGCACTGACCACGAGTCCTGTGGCGATCAGGGGCCGCGGCCCGAGACGGTTGTACAGCAGCCCGCCGATCGGCATCACGACCGCCATGGCGAGGCTGCGCGGCATGAGCGCGAGGCCGGCTGTTTCCGCCGGATAGCCCAGCAGGTTCTGGAGGAAGAGCGGCAGCAGGAACAGGCTGCCGTACAGCCCCATCCCGAGCACGCCTCCCAGCGCGGTGGCCGAGCTAAAGGACGCACTCTTCAGAATCCGCAGATCCACGGCGGGCCGGTCGGTGGCGAGCTCGCGCCAGATGAACAAGGCGAGCCCGAGGGCCGAGGCGGCGGCGAGCGCCACGATGAACGACGAGTCGAACCAATCCTTCCGCTGCCCTTCCTCAAGCATGAGCTGCAGCGCGCCGAGACCGAGCGCGAGCCAGGCGATCCCGAGCGCATCCACGCGGCCACGCTCGCGCACCAGGTAGGGTGGATCGGCGATAAAGCGCTGCACGAGTACCAGGGTGAGCACGCCGATCGGGACGTTTACGTAGAAGATCCACGGCCAGGCGTATTGGTCGGTCAGCCAACCGCCCAGCGTGGGACCGAGGGCGGGCGCAAGCACCACGCCCATGCCGTAGACCCCCATCGCGATCCCCTGCTCGTGCAGGGGAAACGCCTCCCGCAGGATTGCCTGCGCCACAGTCATCAACACACCACCCCCCGCCCCCTGCAGCACGCGGAACGTCACCATCATCGGGAGCGTGCGCGCCAGGCCGCAGCACATCGAGGCGGCCGTGAACAGCAGGACGCTTGCCACGTACACCCGCTTGCGCCCGAAGCGGGCCGACAGCCAGGCGATGAGCGGCATGATGATCACGTTGGAGAGCATGTACCCGGTCACCACCCACGTGATCTCCTCGATCGTGGCGCCGAACGTGCCGCTCATCTGGGGGAGGGCGACATTGACGATGCTCGCGTCCAGGGCGGCCATGATCGTGCCGGTCATGACCGTGCC